>Ga0207681_10000524_pt1 | contig 26552 bp, 23 predicted proteins | sample KBSS53metaG_FD_184324 | JGI IMG/M metagenome (GOLD analysis project Ga0207681, IMG submission 184324) | Switchgrass rhizosphere microbial communities from Kellogg Biological Station, Michigan, USA - KBS S5-3 metaG (SPAdes) (version 2) | ecosystem: Host-associated > Plants > Roots > Rhizosphere... | reverse complement strand
ACGATACCGTCGTTTTGCTGGGTGCCAAGGGCGCGCGGCAGGCGGGGGGGCGCGGGCTGCTGCTGGTGTCCCTCGGCCCGTTGCAGCTGCGCGGTAGGATTATCAAGCGCGGCTTCGACCTGGCGGTTGCCTTCGCCGCTCTCTGCGTTCTGGCCCCGCTTTTGGCCGTGGTCGCCCTGGCCATCATCGTTGAAGACGGTGGCCCCGCCCTCTTTGTCCAGCGGCGCGTGGGACGGGGAAATACTCTCTTTTCGATGTACAAGTTTCGCTCGATGGCGGTGTCGTCGCATGATCCTGAGGGCAGGCGGTCGACTGGCCGGGATGACCAGCGGATAACCCGCATTGGCCGGATCATCCGGCGCACCAGCATCGATGAGTTGCCGCAGCTGCTGAATGTCCTGCTCGGCGACATGAGTATTGTCGGACCCCGCCCGCACGCACTCGGCTCCCAGGCAGGCGACAAGCTGTTCTGGGAAGTCGATGACCGCTACTGGCTGCGCCACGCCCTTAAGCCGGGCTTGACCGGCCTGGCCCAGGTGCGGGGCCTGCGCGGGACAACCGAGCGCGAGGCCGATCTGGCCAATCGGCTGGATGCCGATTTGGAATACCTCCATGGCTGGTCGCTCTGGCGCGACCTGCGCATCCTGCTGGCGACTGCGCGGGTTCTGGTCCACGATCGGGCGTATTGATTGCCCTCTTATCTTTGCTCTTGCAGCCCCTCGGCAATTGTTCGGGGCAATGGATTGCATCCTCGGGAATCTCCCGTCCAGCGCGGGCTCGAACGCCCCATCTGCCGCCATTTAAATCGATTTAATCATTTAAAAACAGAATCTTATTGCGATGCAATGATTTCCTATGCTAGTTGCCACCCAATAGTAACCGTGAGGAGGCAACAAGTGACCACCAACGTTATCGCGGCTCTTGCCGCCGCCGGGTTGCTGACCGCAGGGGTGGCCTCCGCTGCCGGAACGCGTTCTTCCGTTGCGATCCCGGCAGCGCGCCTTGCCGGCAGTGCTGCCCCGCATAACGCTGCAGTCGCCCGTCAGTCCGACCGTCCCGACTGCACCCTGACGTCGAATGCTTCGCTGCCGGCCTGTGCGAATCCCGGCAGGAGCGGTGAGGTGCTCGGCGCCGAAGGCGCGCATCACGGGGTGAGCGCGGCGGTTCTGGCAGTGCTGGCTGCTGGTGGCATTGGCGCTGTAGTTGCCGTTGCCGGAAAGAACGACAGCAACGGTTGACGCTTACGGGGTGCTGCCCAAGCTGTGATGAAATTTACTTTTCAAACAGCGGCTTGAATTAAATTTTCGAGGGCAGTTCCGGGAATGAAGACTGTTTGCGGCCCGTCCAGACTTTGGACGATGGCGGGGTTGCCCTGTTGCTTGGTGGGAATCCTGTTGCTTTGGCGGACTGTTGCATGATAACCCTCGGGCATCAGCTCAGGGGGACTAATCGTGAGCAAGAAAATTTTCGTATTTCTGGCTTCGGTCGGTGTATTGGTGGGCGCCGGTTCGGCAACCGCGTTGTCATGGGGTTCGGCCGGTCTGCTGACCAGCCCGCCCGACTGCAGCCTTGCCATCAACAAGTCACTTCCGGCCTGCGCCGTTCCTCCGACTGTCTACGCCAGCGCCGGCTGACCGATTCCGGCTGTTGGCACTTGTTGGCGCTTAGCCCCAACGGGGGACAGTCGCCGACGAGGCCATGGTGAAGATTGCTCCAACGCTGTCTGACAACGGTGCCCGCCGCACATTGCCCGGTGCGCTGGCGATCGCGTGCGCCATGATCCTGGGCGGAGGGGGGGCACCCGCACCGCTGGCCGAAATGGCTGTCCAGCTCGTCCTTGCAGCTCTGTTCTGCGTGTGGCTGGTGTGGTTTCCGGGCGTTCCTCGCCACCAGTTGCGCACAGCGTTGGCCCTGGCCGGGCTGTTGCTAGTCGTGCCGCTGCTGCAGCTAATTCCCCTTCCCCCGGCTCTGTGGCAGGCTCTCCCGGGCCGAGACTTGGAGCGCTCGGCCCTTGATCTGGTTGGCGCCGCTGATAGCTGGCAGCCGTTGAGCATGGCCCCGGCGCGTACGTTTGGATCCCTGCTGGCCCTTGTCCCTCCCGCGATCGTGCTGGTTCTTACCGGATCCGCGAGGGAGGGAGGGCGCTCGCTGATCGTCGGCATGATTGCCGGCGTCAGCCTTCTTGCGATCATGGTGGGCGTGGGCCAAGCTGCCGGCGGGGAAAACAACCCGCTGCGCTTTTATGTCGTCGATGCCGGTTATCTCAACGGGTTCCAGGCCAATCACAACAGTTCGGCCGATGTCCTGCTGATCGGCATGATAGCCTCGGCGGTGACCGTGCAGGAACTGCGGGGGCGGCGGAACATGTTCCTGAGCGATCGGCTGGCCGCCATTCTCGTCCTAACCGTTGCAGCCGTGCTGTCGCTGGGTGTCGTCCTCACCGCATCCCGGGCCGGAACGGCGCTACTGCCCGTAGCCTGGGTGACGGTATTCTGCGCAACGCGTGGGTTGTGGCCGATCTCCCGGCAGGGCTTGACCTTCGGGATTGGCGGCCTGTTTCTCGCACTCGGCACGGCGGCGTTCCTGCTGCGAGACAACAGTGTGCTGCGAGCGGTGGTCAGCCGTTATGATTTCACTGGGGAATTGCGGCCTCAGATCTGGACGGACAGCCTTTATGCCGCGCGGACCTATTTCCCGGTCGGAGCGGGATTGGGCGCATTCATACCGGTATTCCTGGCGGCAGAACGGCTGGAGGCGGTCGACATGACCGTGCCGAACCGCGCTCACAACGATTATCTCGAGCTGGTAATCGAGGCAGGTGTGTTGGGTCTGCTGGTCCTGGCAGTGCTGGCGACAATGCTGGCCCGACTGGCCTTGGGGCAACTACGCGACCAATCGCCCACAATCCGCCGGCAGGCCATTTTTGCGCTTGGCACGTTTACTATTGTTGCGCTGCACTCTCAAGTTGATTACCCTCTTCGTTCAATGTCTTTGGCGTGTATTGCCGCCGCTGCCGCGGGGCTGCTCGTGCCGGTTGCGAGAGGTCTGCGAGGCGCCAATGTCTAAGCTGAAATCTGAAAGGTCTTGCATTATGCAATGGCGCAGCGCCCTGCCGGTTGCGGCGGCGGGGTTCCTGTTCGGCTGCGCCTCGGCGGGCCCCAGCCCTCTGCCTGCCGGCGCCGAAGCCTACAAGGTCGTGCCCGAATATGCGGCCCAGGACATCGCTGCCGACGCTATCAAGCCCGGTGACAGGCTGTCGGTCCGGGTCTTCGGTGAGCCGGAACTGACTGGCGACAATTACGTGGTCGATGCGAGCGGCTACATCCAGGTTCCCCTCGTTGGCGAACTGATCGTGCTGCAGCAAAGCCCGCGCCAGATCGCCGCCGAGATGGAGCGGCGGCTGCAGGCGCGCTATCTCAAGAACGCCAGCGTGACTGTCAGCGTGCTGGAGCGTCCGCTTTCGAACTTCGCGGTGGAAGGCGATGTGAACCAGCCTGGGGTCTACCCGGCCGCCCCCAATTCTACGCTGCTTTCGGCCCTGGCCCAGGCGCGTAGCCCGACCAAGACGGCGCAGACGAGCGATGTCGTGGTGCTGCGTAAGGTCAACGGCGAGCGTGCCGGCGCACGGTTCAACCTGAATGACATCCGACGCGGTCGTGCCCCAGATCCCCAGATCGTGTCCGGGGATACGATCGTCGTCGGCAATTCGGCGATAAAGTCGGCCTGGCGGGATATCCTGCAGACCGCGCCGCTGTTCAACATCTTCTATATCATCAAGTAGGCGTAGGGACGCGCACCAGTGGCCACCATCAATCCTGCCGACGAGCCCCTGCCGCATCGGACCGTCGCCTTCGCGGACGATGGGTTCTCGCTCGACGAGCGGCCGAAATCCGCGTTCGACGTGCGCTATTTTGCTTCTGCCGTACGCGCCAACATCGTCCTGATCGTCGCGATCGTGGCCGCAGCGGTGGCTGTCGCGATCATCGCCACGCTGCTCCAGACGCCGCGTTACACCGCCAGTTCCACGGTGCAGATCAACGATTCCAGCACTCGCGTGTTCAAGGACGAGACGGCCGACCAGTCGGCCGAAATGCCCAGCTGGGACACCGACCGAAACCTCAAGACTCAGGTCGAAATCCTCAAGAGCCGGACCCTGGCCCAGCGCGTCGTTCAGAAGCTCAAGCTAGGCTCAAATGCCGATTTCTTCAAATCGCAGGAGGCCGTGCCCCCTGGGCGGGAGATGGCCGCCGCCGGCGCAGATGCGGAGGCGATTGAGCTCCTTCAGGGTAATCTCGCGATTAATCTGCCGCGCGATTCGCGCATCGTCACCATCTCATGGGAAAGCGCAGATCCGCGCATGTCGGCACTGATCGCCAGCACCTATGCATCGGAATTCATCCAGGCGAACCTGCAGCGCAAGTTTGAAAGCTCGGCCTATGCGCGCAACTTCATCGCGGAGCAGTTGGCGCAGACCAAGAAGCGGCTCGCCGATTCGGAACGCGCGGTCAATGAATATGCCCGGACCAATGGCCTGATCCGATTCCGCGAGAGCATCAGCGGAAACGTGAATGGCTCACCCGAGCCGGCGTCCGGGTCGGTGACCACGAGCAGTCTCATCCAGCTCAACCAGGCGGCGAACGAGGCCACTTCGCGGCGGATCGCCGCAGAATCCCGGATGCGTGCGATATCCGGCAAGCCTCTGATGAGCACGCCAGAGGTCATCAACAATACGACCGTATCGGTGCTACTGCAGCAGCGGGCTCTGGCCCAGGCCGAATTGCAGCAGGAGCGGGCCCGGCATCTTGACGGCTATCCCACGGTCGTGGCGAAGGCCGCGCAGGTGGCCGCGCTTGATCGGCAGATCGCCGAGGCGGGGGCGGGCGTGAAGCAGTCGATAGCAGCGGATTACCAGGCCGCCCAGGCTACCGAGAACCGGTTGACCGGCGAGGTGAACCGGCTGAAAGCCGATACGCTGGGCGAACAGGACCAGGCGGTGCAATATGGCTTGCTGGCGCGCGAGGCCGACACCAACCGGCAGCTCTATGACGGCCTACTCCAGCGCTACAAGGAGCTGAACGCATCGGCCGGGATCAGCCTCAGCAACATCGCGATCATCGATGCGGCCGACGTGCCGCGTTGGCCATCGTCGCCCAACCTGATCAAGAACCTGCTGGTCGCGCTGTTGCTGGGCGCCGGTCTCGCCGCGATCACCGTGTTCCTCAAGGATCAGTTTGACGATTCGATCCGGGTTCCCGAGGACGTCGAGGCCAAGCTCGCGCTGCCGCTGCTTGGCGTCGTTCCGAAATCGGCCCAGGAGGATCCCGAGGCAGCCATGGCCGATCCCAAGTCCCCGATTTCCGAGGCATATAACTCGCTGCGGGGATCCCTGCTCTATTCCACGACAGAGGGCCTGCCGCAGGTCATGCTGGTTACAAGCGCGCAAGCGGGCGAAGGCAAGACCACGACCAGCTACGCCGTGGCCGCCAGCTTTGCCCGCATGGGCAAGTCGGTCCTGCTCATCGACGCCGACTTGCGGCGGCCCTCGTTGCATCGCCGGGTGGAGGGGGCCAATGACCGGGGCCTGAGTTCGCTGCTGACATCGCGCGATCCGATCGATGCCGCGCTCATTCCCTCGGCACAGCCGAACCTGACGCTGATGACCTCGGGTGCCGTTCCGCCAAGCCCGACCGAATTGCTATCTAGCCCGCGGCTGGAGCAGATCGTCCAGGAAGCGGCTGCGCGGTTCGACCTCGTCATCATCGACAGTCCGCCGATCCTCGGGCTTGCGGATGCGCCAACTATGTCGGCATTGGCCGATGGCGTGGTCTTCGTGGTCGAAGCCGACCGCAACCGCCGGGGGGCACTCAAGGCTGCCATGCGGCGCCTGCGCGCGATGCGCCCGATCATCCTGGGCGCCGTGCTTACCAAGTTCGATCCACTGAAGGCTGGAAACCGCTATTCCGAGTACTACGGTTACGAGTACTACCAGTACGGCCATTCCGCCGGGAAGGGCTGATGGCGGATGAGCGGGTTTCCTCGGTGATGTCCGGGGTGGCCGTGCGCGCAACGGGCGTGGTGCTGATGCTGCTGTTCGCGGTAGCTGTTGTCGGCACGACCAGCGATCGGATGAGCGCGACCAAGCCGCTGTGGGAGCAGGTAGTGCCGCGTCCCTTCGCGGATAACGCCTGGCGAACACGCGCTCTCCTTGCCGTTCGGCGGGGAGACGGGCCCGCTGCCCTCGGAGCTGCCCGGTCCGCGATGCGGTCCGGGCCGATCGAGCCGGGCAGCAGTGATTTGCTGGGAAGCGCTCTCTTGCTTGTCGGGCAGGCAGACGAGGCCGATCGGGCCTTCCGCGTGGCGGGTCAAATGGGTTGGCGGCGGCCGGCAACCCAAGTCTACTGGATGCAGCAGGCCTTGGTCGAGGGCGACTACGCGGTTGCGGTGACCCGACTCGACGCCCTGTTGCGCCAGTCTCCCAAGCTCGCGGGGGACCCGGCGCTGATGCAGCAGTTCGAAAGCAGCCCCCGCGGCGCCCCCATCCTGCTGGCCAGGCTTGCCGCCCGCCCGCCCTGGACGCCTGATTATTTGGTGCAGGTAGAGGGTCTGTCCCTATCCGAATTGGATGACCGAGCGCGGCTGCTCAACAATCTCGCAGCGCGGATCGGGCCGTTGGGGTGTGCGGCGACGGGCGCCGTCGTGGACCGGCTGGTGAGTGCTGGTCTGGCGGATCGTGCCGACAGTGTGTGGCGCGCGAACTGCCCTTCGCAGAGCGCCGGCCTGGTCGGGGACGGGGACTTCGTGCATACGGACCTGTCCCGGAGAGACAGCTTGTTTTCCTGGTGGTCGCCTCCGGATAGTGATTTGAGCACCTCCACCGATGAAACGCAGCCACCGTCCGAGCCGCGGCTGATCGTGGCCAGTACCTCGCCGTTCCCACGCATGGTTGCCGTCCGGAGGGTGCGTCTGCAGCCCGGCCGATATCGGCTGTCATGGCGTTCGTTCGGCCGCGACGGCCGGGGCAGCGATCGCATTGCGGCGACCATCGACTGTCAGTGGGAAGCGGACCGGGGGGCACCCGCTACCATGGACACCCGCACCGGGATTGCGGTCGCCGTGGTAGATGTCGGCACCCAGTGCCCCGCGCCCTGGCTGAGCTTCCGGGTCCAGCCCGGCAATGACGAACTGCGCTTTGGCAACGTGCGGATGGTGCCTGCGCCCTGAAGGCACAAGTCCATTCGGGTGCCGTTGGTCAACGCAGCCGGCGATCTTTCACCTGCACTGCCGGATTGCCGCTGTAGACACCGCTTGGCGCCGCATCGGCAAACAGCGCTGCGCGAGCTCCGAGGACGGCACGGTCCCCCATCCTCACCCCAGGGCCAACGAAAGCTTCCGCCGCCACCCAGCAACCATCGCCGATGTGGATCGGGCGAAGCACCAACTGGAAGTGTCGGTCGGCGATGTCATGGCTGCTGGCGCACAGGTGGGCGCGCTGGGAGATGACCGCCCGCGCGCCTACGGAAACCTTGCCCTGGTTGTAGATACACACGCCTGGGCCGATCAGCGCATGATCGCCCAGCTCGAGGTTGCGGGGATTCCAGACCGTCACGCTGGCATGGATACGGGCCCCCTTGCCCACCCGCGCTCCAAAGGCCTTCAGCACCAGCCGCCGCCAGCCATGCAGCGGGGGCGGGGTGAATCGGGCGAGCACCAGCCAGCTGGCCATCCACAGGACCCGAAACAGTCGGTTGCCCAGCGTAAAACTGGCGCCGCCCTCCAGTGGCCGGGATTGTTCGGCATCAAGCAGGCTCATCCCCAGTCTACCTCGCCTTCGGAGCGCCGCGCACCGAGGGCAGCATAGACTCGTGCCCATGCCTGCGCCACCACAGGCGGTGAAAACCGTTCGCGAGCGCAGGCCAGCGCCGCGGATGACATCCCGCGCCACCGGTCCTCGGTGATCCCCATGGCTTCCTCGATGACAGCCGCCAGCGATTGCGGGTCGGTGCCGCAGCGCAGAGCCGCTCCGGTTGTGAAACCCTCCGGCAGGTGGCAGGCGTCGGACATGATCGTGGGTACGCCGCGCGCCCATGCCTCCAGCATGGCCATCGGCAATCCCTCGCTAAAGGAAGGCAGGATCATGAAGCGGGAGCCATCGATCAGTGCCTGTTTGTCCGCGCCGTAGAGCGGCCCGACGAATTCTACCGAACCGTCGCCGATGCTGATGGCTGAGCGCAGGGCGTCCACGTCGCGGTCATCGCCCCAGCCAGCAATCGTCAGTCGTGCTGCGGATGGACGGCGGGCCCGGTGCCATCCTTCAATCAGGGCGCCCAGGTTCTTTTTAGCGTGAATGCGGCCGATGTACGAGAGGCGGTACCCCGGAGGACGTGGCGTCAGGTCGTAAATCGGGGGCGGCCCTGCATTAGGCACGACGTGGATCTCGCGGCGGCCGCTCTCGTGCGCCGTATCGCGGGCTTCCTGCTCGGTGAGGGCGTGGAACGCGGTGGCGCGCCTCCAGCTGCGCCGCTCGTATCCCCATCGGGCCAGCGCCTTCTTGGCTTTACCACGCGCCGTGATCCAGGGATCGAGCATGCCGTGGGGCGAGATCAGATAGGGCTTGCCGGTCTGTCGCGCCCAGCTTGCCGCCGCCGCCGAGGGATACATCCAGATCCCGTGAAGGTGCAGGCAATCGAGCCGGGCAGACGCCAGGGCGGGAAGCAGATCTGGCGCAAACCCGATCTGGCGCGGTCCAAGTATCCGGCACGCGGTCACGGGGCATGCGCCGAACCGGGGCCGATCGGCGTCCGCGAACGCGTCATGCAGCGCGAAAATGCGGGGCACTGCTCCCAATCCGACCAGAAGCTCGGCCTGAGCAACCACAGCCTCGAACACGCCGCCCCCCAGCCGCGATGCCGAGGAGGTGAGCAGGCCAATCCGCGCGCCTTCCAGCTCCGCCATCATTCCGCCGTGGGGAATGCCCGGTCCTGCGCCAGCGCCAGGCGTCGCCGCCTGACAGCAGCCGGAAGGGTGTTCAGCCGGGCCGTGCGTTCCGCCGGTCCGGCTTGCCCCGCTTGAAGGCGCCACGCTGACAGTTCGCTGGCCTTGGGAACGCCCAGAAGACGAGCAAACAGGTACCATATGACAATCGGCGTGAAATAGGCGCCTGTCGTTCGGGCCAGGGTCAACACGGTGCCGTCGCGGAACGTAACGATCAACGATGGCAGGAATACCAGGTAGAACGCCACGCGCATCGGCGTCTGCGGCTTCAGGACGAAGCTGCGATAGATGCGGCCTAGGCAGGCCCCCCACAACCCGCACCATATTGCCACCCCGAGCCATCCAAGCGCATACCAGCCCTCGCCTGGCAGCGAACGTGTCATGCCGATCGGAAAGCCGTAACGATAGAGGTCGATGCGCCGCAGTGGTTCGCCGACGGGTTTTCCGCTCCACCACGCACGTGGAATCGGTTCGGTGAAGACTTGGAGGTTATCCATGAAGTAGTCGTAAGTACCCGACCGTTGGGGAATGGCGTAAACCAGGTACTCGAAGAACTCCATGTTGGCGAAGTCCATGCCGTAGAGGAAGAATTCCCGGTCCTTCTGCGCCTGAATGACACTGTCCTTCTGTTGCAGCCCGATCGTTTGCCTCAGCATCGCCCCCCTGTCGGCCCCGATCATATTGAAGGCCGACACCACCAGCGCGGCTCCAAGCAGCACGCGAAGCCGCGGCGTCTTGAGGCGCTTGTCATAGAGGTAGAACAGCCCGGCAGCCACAAGCGCGATGACGAAAGGCCCGCGGCCACCCTGCCCGGCACGAAACACCACGAAGAGCGCCATCGGCATCATCGACAGCAGCCGGAAACGCAATAGCCATGCCAGAATCGCCGTAAGCGAAACGGCCATGGTCTGAAGGTCGAGCAGGTAGCCGACATTGTTGGTGTTGATGGCAACGCCGGTGTTCCGATCCATTACCATCCCGGAATATAGGCTGTCTTCTCCAAACGACCGGTAAATGGAGTAAAGCACCAGCGGACCGAGCAGTATCAGGACCCACCAGAACAGCCGGCTAAGCCGCGCCCGCTCCTCATCGATCGCGGCGTTCTGCGTGAAGCGCATCGGCAAATTACCAAAGCGGAGACAGAACAGCGAGAACACCAGAAAGCCAAGGTTGGACGCGACGATGACGGTAATCTTGTCGCTGAGCGACGGGGTGAATTCATAGGCGCGATACATCTCGTCGTTGCCGGACAGATACATCAGCAGTGGTCGCACCACGAACAGCAGCCCATGGAACGCGAGATAGAAGGTCATCGGATGGAACAGGCTGAAGGCCGAGCTGCGTACGAAGTAGAAGCCCACTCCGAACAGGCAGAGCATCGAGAAGCCCAGTGCAATCAGATACATCAATCGGCTCCCGCGCGACCATCAGCGCTCCGGCATGGCCGCTGTCTGCACTGGCGTGGCGGTAATGTCCATCCGCCTTGCTGGCGGAGCGCAGTAACAGCCCAGGCCCATCGGACGATCCTTATCCGCACGCCTGCGCGCGCTGGATCAGGCGTCGACTTCGGCCAGAATGGCCTTGAAGTAGGCAATGGTCTTTGCCAGTCCATCGCGCAGCGCCACCTTTGCTTCCCAGTCGAGCAGGGCCTTGGCCTTGGCCGTGTCGGGCTGGCGCTGCTTGGGGTCGTCATCCGGCAAGGGACGGTATTCCAGCGCAGAGGCTCCGCCGGTCAGCTCGATAACCAGCTTGGCGAGTTCCAGCATGGTGAATTCGCCGGCATTACCCAGGTTGATCGGTCCGGTGACTTCGTCCGGCGTGGCCATCATCGCCATCATTCCCGCAACCAGGTCGTCAACATAGCAGAAGGAGCGGGTCTGCGTTCCCTGGCCGTAGATCGTGATGTTTTCGCCCCGCAGCGCCTGGACGATGAAATTCGACACGACCCGCCCGTCATTGGGGTGCATGTGGGGGCCATAGGTATTGAAGATCCGGATTACCTTGATCTGGATCTGGTGCTGCCGGTGGTAATCGAAGAACAGCGTCTCGGCGCAGCGCTTGCCCTCGTCATAGCATGAACGCGGTCCGATCGGGTTGACGTTGCCCCAGTACTCCTCCGGCTGCGGGTGGATCGAGGGGTCGCCATAGATCTCGCTGGTCGATGCCTGCAGGATCGGTACCCGCAGCCGCTTGGCCAGTCCCAGCATGTTCACCGCTCCGATTACGCTGGTCTTGGTCGTCTGGACCGGGTCGAACTGGTAGTGAACCGGCGAAGCCGGGCAGGCGAGATTGTAGATCTCGTCCACCTCCACATAGAGCGGGAAGGTGATATCGTGCCGCAGCAGTTCGAAATTAGGGTTGCTGACCAGCGGCGCGATGTTGGCCCGGGTGCCGGTGAAGAAATTGTCGACGCACAGCACCGAATGGCCCTGCTCCAGCAGCCTGGCGCACAGATGGGAGCCGATGAACCCGGCGCCTCCGGTGACCAGAACACGCTTTTGCATGGCATAACGCGGAGGGCGCTGGGGCTTCATTTTATGCGATCTCCATCTCGGCATTCAGCTTGGCAATCCGGTCCTCCGCATCGGCGCTGCCGGGGAAAAGCAGCACTTCCAATGCATCGGCAAGGCGATCGGCATCGCCCATCCAGGCGCGTTCGCGCGAATGTCGCGCCATCGATTCGCGCAGGTCTGCGTCGCTGCCTATCCGCAGCATGGCTGCGCCAATACTTTCAGGTGAACAGGATTCCACCACGAACCCGTTTTGAAAATTGCGGACCAACAGGTCGCGGGCTCCCACTTCGTCCGAGACGATCACGGGAAGGTCCACTGCCAGGGCTTCGTTCACAACGAGGCCCCATTGTTCCTCGCGGCTGACAAGCACCAGCGCGATCGCGCCGGCCAAGGCCCGAGAAACCGCCTCGGCGCGAAGAAATCCGGCAAAGTCCACCCAAGGGCCAAGTCCGAGTTCCCGCACCAACGCACGCATGGCGGCCTCTTCGGCGCCCGATCCCACCAGGACCAGCCGGCGACGCCACTCGCCGGCTGCTTGCGCGTAGGCGCCATATGCCCTGATGAGGGTGAGCAAGTTCTTTTTGTCGACGAACCTGCCGACGTACAGGAACGGGCGATGATCGGCGGCGTCCTCGGTGATGCTTGCCCTGATGGCGGCCTGCGTCCGGATACGCTCGATGCTGACGCCGTCGTATCCTGGCAGCACTGGGCGCCCGCGAAAACCGAGAAAGCGGAAGTAGTCCGAATGCCGCCGGCCTGCGACAACGGCCGCGGTGTAGCAGCGCAATGCTGCGCGTTTGCAAAGTTCGATGCCGATGGACCGGGGCTTGTCATCGAACTTGGAATCGCTGAACACCACCACCCGGCGGCCCAGCAACCGCAGCGTCCAACTCAGCAGGATGACATCGGCCAGACCGTAGCTCAGACCAATGCCCACCACGTCGCAGCGCCGGGCGATCCGCAGCATTGCCACGAACCGCCGCCACGTGGGAATGGTATCGAACGAACGATCCGGGAAGAGGGTGATCTTCTCGGCACCCTGGATGGCGCCGCTTTGTTCCCAGGCATAGGTTGAAGATGTTGTGGCTACCTCAATTGCCAGCACCTCGGCCCGCTCACCCAGCCGCCGTGCGACGGCTTCGCACCGGTCCACGTGGTATGCCGCAAATTGCGCCCAGATCAGCCCCAGCTTCAATGGTTTGGATCGGCTCACTACGGCTCCGGGGCGCAACTTTCTGCCTGCTCATAGCTGCCCGGCAGGTTCTGTCCAATAGCCACCGCTGCGGACCGCGTGGCGGAGCGGCGCGTGGGCCCTCCGCCACGCCGCCCATCAGCGGCGCACCCGCACCCGCAAGGTTCCCGATGCGAGGTCCACCGCTGCCGCCGTATTGTTGGCGAAGGTCACGGTAACCGTATCCGCCGCCGTCACCTCGCCGGTCATCCGCAGGCCGGAGAGCGGGTTGGTGAACGACACCTCGACAAAATCGCCGGTCTTCGCCCCCGTGACCGTGATTGCCGTCGTTGTCTGGCTGCCTGCCGTGAGGTTTGGCGGATTGTAGGTCGCCGAACCGCGCAGGACGCGCCCGGCGGTCAGTGCCACCTCCATCCAGTTGTCGGCAAAGGCCGTGGTCGCACCGCTACCACGCGGCAGGGCTGCCCCCGAAAAGCTTGCGGCCACGACCGTGGCGACCTGCACCGACAGGCCAACGAACGCCCCGGCAGCGGCAGTGCCGCTATTGCGGTACACCGCGACAGATCCGACTGCTGTCAGCCTGGTAACGCAGGTCGTGCCGTTGGAGAACCCGTCAAGCGCGAGCCGTCGAGCGCTGCCGGCTACGAACTGGCTGGCCATGTCCGCTGAGAACGCGACCCGGTTGCGAAGCGGATAGACTGAAAGGTTGGCGGGATCGGCATCACTGGAGGCATAGCCGATCACGTTCCAGAAAGGTCCTTCGAGCCCGTGTTCGTAAGTCGGCTCGTCGAGCGGGATCTTGACCGAAACCGTGCGCGACGCGCGAAAATCGACGATCGCATATTCCCGAAGGCTTGCCGAAGTTCCGGCCGCGACAGTCTGGCTCGTGTTGACCGTGTAGACCCCGCCGCCGGTCTCCCCGATGATGCGGGTTCCAGCAGCGATGCCATTGCCGAGCACCTCGACCCCGGGATGCAGGCCGGTCTGGGCGGACGCCAGCGTCAGGGTTGTGCCAGAGATGGTGACGGTCGTCGCCGCACAGGCGGCGCCATCGTAGTCGAGCAGCATGGCCCCATTGGGTTGCAGGAACTGCGGGAACGATCCGCGGATGCGCACGTGGCCCGTGATGTTGCAACGCCCGTCGGCGCCGCCGGTGTCGATGATGTCCCAGGTCAGTCCTTGGGGCGCCGCGATTATTGGATCGCGCACATCGACCTGTGCCGCCTGAACGACAAAGAATGCCTTGGCCGGCGATGCGGTTGCAGCGGTGAATTCAATCGACGGATTGTCGATCACCATGTTCTCGCAAAAGCTTTCCGCAAACAGGAATGCATTCTTGAGATTGCGTGCCACCGGGTTGCTCACGTGCACGTTCACGCAGTTTGAGAAATTAAACATTCGCCCCAGGCTGGCCTGGTTGCGGCCGTTCTTGTTGCCCAAGAGGATGGCATCGTTGACGACCACGTTGCGACAGAACTGCAGCAGCCCGATCAGCCCGGTCCCAGCGTCGCCGGTGCCCTGGGTGTCAAGATTGCCGCGAATGTTGTTGAAGCGCAGGTTCCGCCCGCCCTGGAACCACAGGACGCCTTCCACGCTGGCATTGTTAGCCGTATCGCCCACGAAAGTGAGGTCGTTGACCTCGACGTTGTCGCCGTCCGTCAGGGCATAGATCGATCGATTGGTGCCGGTGCCCGCGACGGCTGGCACGGCCATCGTGGTACCTCCGTCAACCGCGGTATAGGTCGAGGCATAGTTCAGCGGGATAGTCTGTGGAATGCTGACATCGATGGTAATCGTGCCCGCACCGGCATTGATCGACACGACCTTGCACGACTGCGCCCAGCGTGGCTCGTTGTTGTCCCAGGGATTGTGGCCGAGGCGCACCAGGATAAACTGGCCCACCGTGAAGGGCGTCGTGGTGGATACCTTGAGCGTATCCGTAGGGCCGGCGATGTCGCCCGTGACATAGGCCTGCGCCGGCGTGGTCGGATAAAGGGAGCCGAGCACGGCCACCGAATTTGAGCACTTGATCGTCGCGCCATGGAAATCCCAGGCAAGGTTGTTGCCACAGGCGATAAAGCTGTTCGTGCGATAGGTGCCGCCTTTCGAGAAGGCGATCCGCCCCGCGCCGATTGCCGTCGCATAGTCGCGCGCAGCGGCGATAACGGCGAAATCGTCAGTGGTGCCGTCACGCGCGGCGCCCAGCGCATCTACCCATATGGCACCGTTCTCGTCGGGCATCAGCCGGAAGTAGCGGCCGCTTGCGTCGGCCTTGCAGGCCCGGGGGTGGGCGGTCGCCAGCGCGGCGGTTGCCTGGGCATCCGCAACGTATATCGCGCGTCCGATTCCGACAGTGGCATGGCCGCTCGTGATGATGGCCGTCGTTGCGGCATCGATCGATCTGGTCGGCAGGTCGGCAAAGCGCCCGGTTGGGATCGATCGTGCGATGGCCGCCGCGGCATCACTGCGAGCCGACGCCGCGATGGCGCGTGCGGTGATATCCAGCGCCATGGCTTACTGCCCCATCCGGTAGGTGACCGAGCCCGAAATCACGGTAATGTCGAGGAACAGGGTCGCGGCTGCCTCGCTCTCGTCCCACACAGGTTCGCAGGCATTGCCGGTGAACACGCCCCAGGCGGCACCGCCCGCGGTCAGACCTCCCTTGGTCGTGCCGCCATCGACCGAACGCAAGACCTTCACCGTTCCGGTCCAAGTGCCGGACAGCGCCAGCACGATCGCCCGCCCGGCGCGGGGAGCGAAGGGACCAACCACGGCCGAGGTGGCGGTCGCCCCTGTCAGCGGCGCGGCGGCCGTGAAGGGCTGTTCGGTGAACGGCAGGGGATTTGCGGCGCTCACCGGCTCGGCATCACCTCCGGCATTGGCGAAGGCTACGGCCATTTGCGGCACGTAGCCTGCCGGGGTCTTCAGGGGAGAGATAGGCATGCTGATCCTTTCGCAGACTCGAATCTGGGAGAGGACTAACCTATACGGTTATTTGTAGGAAAGTTTATTATCCTATGCCGTTTCTCGGCCGTTGTAGTCTCGTTTCATTGCGACACCGTCGTCTCCAATCCACGGATGGAGGCGGCGCGCGGCTTTCTCGATGTAGAAGCCGAATTCGTTGGCCTGACGCGGAAACAGGGCTGCGTAGAGCGTAAACGGCAGGCGCAACGCCAGCAACGCAGCGCGCTTGGCTCCGGCAAAGGACTTTACCCGGTCCACCGGGTAGCGGAGGTTGTAGAAAAAGCGGACGGGAACATCATGCCCCGGATCGGCGCTGGCGATAGTCTTCGCTACTTCGCGTTCCGTCCAGCGGTAAACGTGATTCGGAACGGGCGTATTGCGATGGCCGCCGAAGGCAAAGTCGTTGCCGCGCACTGCGTCCAGTTCATAGGTGGGCACCACGCCCGCTTTCACCGCAAGCCGCATGGTCGCGGAATCGCGGTTTTCGAAGGCCAGCACGCCCGAGGTGGCTACCCGGTACATCTCTAGCAGGGCGCGATGCGGCGAGCCGCAATGGTGCAGTCCCATGTGCTCGATAACTTGGGCGAAAGCCCCGTCGGCGAAAGGCAGGTTCTCGCCGTCGACGAGGGCCCAGTCGTAGGGAGCGAATTCGTTGCCGGTCATGCGGGTGTCAAGGTTCGAGATGGTCACATGCGTAAAGCCCGCCGCGAGCAGGGCTGCGCGGTCCTTCTGGCCTCCGGCGATCACCAGGGTTGGCGCGTCAGGATCCAGCTTGCCGGTAGCCACCAAGGTTCGCAGGGTGTTCACGTAAAAGTCCAAATTCATCCTCCCGCGACATTTCGAGACTCTGGTTGCTGGATGGCGCGGGCGATGGTCTGGGCCAGCAGCCGCCGCCCCCTGGCATTAGGGTGAAGCGCATCGGCGTAGCAATCGCGGCCCCATCCAGCGGCGTCCAGAATCTCGACCAGCTGCGCCCGCTCGCCGATGACTGGGCGCAATGTCGCGCATGGCAGGGATTGCTGTTCGGTTTCGGTTCGATCGGGGTAGAGTACGCAGATCACTCTTGCCCCCGTGTCGCGCAGAAAAGCGGCAACCGGTGCCGCCCAATCGGAATTCTGGGATTTTTGTGCGTTCGCCCCCGATCCGCGCCAGTGACCCAGCCATTGCTGCGCCCGCCAACGCCACGGCCAGCTATATCGCCGGATCAGATAAGCCAGGTGGACCGTGGGCCGCCGGGTCGGATGGGTGCTCTGGCTTGACCATCGGTTGAGCGGACAAAGATCGCCACTGTTGACGACCATGACGATGGTCCCAGCGTTGTTGAGCTCCCGATGCTTCTTCATGAATGCGAGCGCATTTGGCAGCGACCATCCTCCTGCGCAGGCCGGATGGATGCGGCGGCTGGTCAATGCCGCCAGTTGGTAGCCTAGCGTCTGGTCCTGGTCGGTCGTCGATCCCCCCTCGACGATGCTGTCGCCCAGGATGACGATGTCTTCCGGCAAGGGCGGATCATCGCAGTCCGATCGCAGCCCGATCGGGTTGATGCGCCACCGGTTCCGGTTCCTGAACTTGCCCGATGCCAATGGCTGCGGCAGGTAACCAACGTCGTTGTCGGGCTGGTATCGAATGTAGTCGATCAGCCGCTGCACGCGTGTCCACAACTCGGCCGAAGTTAGCAGCAAGGCCGCGAACAGGGCTAGCCCGATCACCATGATCCGCTCCCCGCCGTCCGCAGGTGGCGATTGTCGCAGCAGGAGCGCGCGCCGTTAGCCAAGTCCCCACTCGCCGAGCAATTGCGCCAAGGTATCGCGATACTGCGAAAAGGCGAATGCCTTCGCCGCCTCGCGCGTGTTCGCGCGCCACGTGTCAATCAGGTCGCGGTTATCAACCGCTTGTCGCATGGCGGCGTAGAGGTGCTCTGCAGTATTCTCCGGCAGAACGATGCCCGTATCCGCCGTCGCTCCGTTTCCGGCTTGTGCGGACTGGATAATGCCCAATCCGCTGCTGAGTGCCTCGATCAAGGTAATCGCCGAACCTTCGAAAAAACTTGGGAGCACCAGCACGTGATGGTCGCGCATGATGCCCTCGACTGCCGCCGGCGCCACCGATGGCACGTAGCGCACCCGCTCCGCATAGGGCGCAAATGCCGCCGGCGGGAGCAACATCTTGCCCACCAGCGTAAGGGTTGCCTCCTGCGGCGCAAATCGGGAAATGGCCTCAAGTAACAGGTGGATGCCCTTACGAGGCGTGATCCTGCCGACGAATAGAAACCGCAATGGCTCGTCCGCGGGAACCGAATAGGGTTTTCCGGTGGGCGCGAAGTCGTGATTGTTGCAGCAATAAGGAAGGACGAAGGTCTTCTCCGCCAGGCCCGGCACCGGCGAATGGGCAATCAGCGTCTCGCGGCAGAAATCCGATCCGACCACGATCCGGTCAGCCAGGGCATATTCTTCGTCGTCCCGATCCGATTGGCCTGGTTCGACGAGGCTGTCATCCGGAGAAAAGAATTGGGGATAGGCGGCAGCCTGCTCGGCCATAACCTGCCGGAAATAGCGGAAGTCCCCGATCGTGCGGTCCAGTATGCAGAAGCGTCCGCGCTTTCTGGCCTGGTGGAATGCTTCGGCGCAGGACCCGTTGTACCCCCACAAGGCGAAGGGCTGGTCGGAAGCAATGTCGCTGGCCAGCCCTCGGCTGAAGCGTCGGTTGCCGATCAGGTCGAGCCGGGTCGAGAGCCGCGGCATTCCGGCGCGCAGCGCTGCTCGTTCGAGCCACTCCGTGACACCCCAGGTGGCAACCCGCCGCGGGTCGATCTCGGGGTGCTCGAACCGGGTGAACTCCGCGTGCAGTCGTCGTCCAAGCGGTCCCGGCAGGCGCTCCAGCCAATAGGGAAACCGGTCGGGGTCGTAGAAGATGGAAGTTGCATACTTCCACAGACGCCCGTTCTGCTGCAGTGCGAGCGCCGTTTGGGGGCTGTGCTGTTTGCCGGGATGGAAAACCAGGACGGGCGGCGGCATGGTCTGGCTCATGCGTCGAGCCACCGGCTGAGGCTTGCCAGTCGACGCGATTGTCCTCGCACCCGGCGGCGTGACAGGTCACGAACGGTGCGCAGCAGCCGGCTCCCTGCCCATCCGGAAAACCCGCCTTCCCTGCTGAGATCGCGTTTGACCGAGGTGCCGTCATGAGTGCTCCGCCGCGCGAAGATCCGCGCGGCGAAGGCGCGGATTCCGGCGGTCCGGAGAGTAGCCACGACCCCGGCGCTCTGGCGCGTGTCGAGGTCCTGCAACATCAGTTCGCCGGCCATTGCAGCGGGGGCCGCGAGGCCTGGCACAAGCCGGGGCAGTCCGAGGCCGGGGTCATGCTGACGCATCATCTCCAGCACCAGTGCCGCACCCCGCAGCCACCCGTCACGCTCGGCGGCCGTGCGCAGGCGCTCCCAGTCGATGGTCGCGTGGGCAAGCAGGAACTCGATGTCCGTCAGCAACAGGGGGCCGCAGTCGAGGCGATGATCGTAAACGGCATGGATAATGAGGTGTGCCAGGAGGTCCTGGGGGTCGAGATAGGTCAGCCGTCCGATCCGCAGGGCGCGTTGCCGGATGGCTTCCTCGGCGGCCAGCGGTGCGGCATGATCCATCCGCCCGGCGATTTCCCAAAGCCGGTGATGCAGCTCGACGATTACCCCGCGCGGCGAACACAGGGCCGGCAGATGCTTGTCGAGGCTGACCGACTGTGCAATCGAGAGCTGTTGCTCGCCGGTCACCTGGTAACCGTGCGCAATCAGCAGGTCGTATGCGGCAACCACCGTTTCCGGCCTCAGCCACAGATCGATGTCCCGCATCGGCCGCAGTGCCGGGTGAGGATAGGCATGCCAGGCAAGCCACGCCCCTTTCAAAGCCACGGGAGCCATACCCGCATTCTCGAGCAGCGCCGCCGTCGCGGAAAGCTCGCCCGCCATCTGAAGGGCGGTAAAGGACGACGCGCGAAAGGCTTCCTCCCACCGCGCGCGAATGTCCTGGGGAATCCCGGGATTGGCCTTTTGGCGGTAGTGCAGCATCGGCCGGAGGCGATGGAGCGCTGCCACCCGGTCGATCTCATCCCAGTCGCCCACGCACAGATGTGCCAACGATTGCGGAGAGTGGGGCGAGATCAGTCGCAATACAGTGGCGTGCAGGCCGTCCTGGGGCACACCTGCCGAAGCCATTCTCAGTTCTGCTTGGGAACGGTGAAGCTGCCGCTGACGCGTCCCTTGCCGCTCCCGCCCACGCCGCCGTTAACGCTGGCGATGCCGGTTGTAAGGTCAATCACCAGCCGCTGGCCGTTCAGCGTCGAATCTCCCCGGCGCAGGCTGACCCCCCCGACCATGGTTATGATGCGGCGGTTGAAATCGTAGACGGCCAGGTCGCCCCGGCCGCTCTCGTTTCCGCGGGTGACCACAACGCCGCCGTTCGCGTCGATCCGCTGGATCTTGATTCCACCTTCGCTGGTATAGGCCACGGTGGTCCGCGCAGCATGCATCTGGAGGTCACCCTGGCGGATATCGACGTTCCCGGTCAGGATCACGCGTTTCTGTCGATCCTGCAGTTCGATCCGGTCTGCCTGATAGTCAACCGGCTGGTTGCTGTCGAAGCCGGCCAGCCCCTGTCCCTGCGCTGCCATGCCGGTTGAGAGGCCGGCCCCGGCAACCAGCGCCAGGGCGAAGGCGTATGGGGCTCGCCATTTGGGCGAAGACGGGCGGTTCAGGCGCAACATGGCGGACCTTCTACGAGACCGGCGCGGCTTCGGGAAGCCCCATCAACGCGCTTTCAAGGCGGCCGATGATGGCCTCGCGTGACCATCGTTCGGCGGATCGCCGCCGCCCTTCCCCGCCAAGGCGTTCTCGCTCGGCCGGGTCATCAACCAGGGCAACAATTGCCTCGGCGAGGGCCGCCCCGTTGCCCGGATCGGTGCACAGGCCGCAGCCCGAAACCTCGTCGTAAAGGGCGGTTCCGGAGGCTGCTGTGGCAATTACCGGTCGCCCCGAAGCCAGCATGTTGGTCAGCTTGGACGGCAGCACCAGGTCGGCCGCGCCAGGAATTTGCGGCAGCAGGTGCACGCTGGCAAGGCGCAGCAGCTCGGCCACCCTGGCCGCCGGTTGCAGTGGATGGAAGTGAACATTGGTCAAGCCGGCGGCCGCGGCTTGCAGCTTGCTGCGATTCGGACCTTCTCCGCAGATCACGAAGGCGATGTCGGCCCGGCTGGCCAGAACCCTTGCCGCTTCGATCACCACTTCGATGCCCTGCTTGTTGGCGATATTGCCCGAATAGAGCGCCACATGCGCATCGCCCAGCTGCCATTCCTCCCGGAAGGCTGCGCCATCTCCGTCGCGGAGCGCAGCCGTGCTGTCGTCGGCCCAATTGCGGATTTCGACGACTTGGAGGGGTGCTACGCCCTTGTCGACGAGCCGCGCACACATCTGCGGACTGATGCTGGACACCCTGTCGGCCAGGGCGAGCACCCGGTTTTCGAAGGCGCGTGCCATGCGCGCAACGATGCCGCGATCACGCACCAGTCCAGTGGCGAAAGCGGCTTCCACCTCGAAGTCCTGTACATGGACCCACAGCTTCGCCCGGGAAAGGCGCGCGGCCAGCCAGGCGATGGGCACGCTGAGCAGGGCCGGCGCAACGCACAGGACGACCTGCGGCCGCTGCTCGCGCCGACGCAGCGCCAGCGACAAGGCCGGCTTCAGGGCGGAGAGTGCGAAGCTGGCCAGATGGATGATGCGCCTGAACCCTTGGGGTTCGGCGGGGACGTAGTGCGGACACCGGATGATTGCCACGCCACTCTCGACCGTCCGGCGCCATCCTCCGCCACGGAAGTTATCCGGTACGCGCCACTGCGGGTAATAGGGCTTGCCGGCGATCACCTCGATCTGGTGTCCCCGCGCGGCAAGCGCTACGGCCATGTCCGTCGAATAGCGGCCAATGCCGATCTCCTCGGGCGCGTAGTTGAGGCCCAGCACCACGACGCGCAATCTGGCCCCCGGCTGGCTCACCCGGCCGTTCCGAGATAATGGCGGTAGGCGTCGGCGATACCGTCCTCCAGCGAAATTCGAGGGGTCCACCCCAGGCTGGCCAGCAGACTGGAGTCCATCAGCTTGCGCGGGGTCCCGTCGGGTTTGGTTGGATCGGTCACGATCGTTCCGGCGAATCCTACCGCCGCCATCACCAGCTGCGCCGCTTCCAGGATCGTGACGTCGGAGCCGGTCCCCACGTTGACATGGCTGTCGCCAGACCAATGTCTGAGAAGAAAGACGCAGGCATCGGCAAGATCGTCGACGTGCATGAATTCGCGCCGAGGCATGCCAGTGCCCCAGATCTCGATCTGCCCGGCGCCGGACTGCCTTGCTTCATGCGCCTTGCGGATCAGCGCTGGCAGCACGTGAGAGGATTGCGCGTCATAGTTGTCGCCGGGGCCATAAAGGTTGGTCGGCATCGCGCTGATGAAGTCTGCGCCATGCTGCCGCCGATAGGCTTGGCACAGCTTGATCCCGGCGATCTTGGCCACCGCATACCACTCGTTGGTCGGCTCGAGGGGACCGGTCAGCAAGGCATCCTCGCGGATCGGCTGGGCGGCCAACCTGGGATAGATGCAGGACGAACCCAGAAACAGGAGCTTGTCGACGCCAGTCCGGAAGGCCGCCTCGATGAGGTTGGCCTCGATCATCAGGTTATCGTAGAGGAAATCGGCCGGAAGGCTGTCATTGGCCAGGATGCCTCCCACCTTCGCTGCCGCGACCACCACCACGTCGGGACGCATCCGGCCCATCCATTCGCGCACCGCGCCCTGGTCGATCAGGTCAAGCTCGGAGTGCGGCGCGGTAAGCACCTCACAGTTCTCTCCCGCCAGCCGGCGAACGATGGCGCTGCCCACCATGCCCCTGTGCCCGGCGACGAAGACGCGGCGGCCAGCCAGTTCGAAAGCGGTGACCGTCACGGCTTGCCCTGCATCCGCAGGTGGGCCCGGCCGTTCAGCGCGACACTGCGGTTTTCCAGATCGACGCGGACCTGGTCGGCGCTGAACGTGCCGCTGGGCGCGGATCCCGACACGCCCCCCGAGCCGGTGACGACCTGGCTCTTCAGATCCAGTTCCACCCCGCTTGTCGTCAGGTGGTAGCCGTCGCTGGTGTTGAAATGGAGCGCTTCAGGTACGGCCATCGTATTGCGGTCAAGGTCGAAAGTCGCGCCCGAGGCCTTGAGCGTGGCTGGTCCGTCCCGCAGCAGGATGGCTGCTGTGAGGTCGCCCAGCTGCACCTGGGGTACCTGGGCCGATTTCTGCACTGCGCTGCCCGCCGTGACGGAGAAGGGGCGGCCGCTGCTGTCTGCGCCGCGGTAGACCGCATTGTTGACGCGAAGGCGCTCATCCGTGGTGGCGACCTTGTTGCGGTCAAGGAGGAAGCTGATCTCGCCGCGAGGGAACAGTGGCGCGACGACCATGACCGCCAGCACGGCGCCGATGCCCGCCGGCAGGAGGATCGCCAGCCAGCGCACCAGCCGGTCGTGCGAGCCGCCCGGCAAGGCAAACTGGCGCCTGCGATCGCGGAGGAGATCGGCCTCACGGGTCATCGCTGCTCAACCCTCATTCGTGGCTGAAGATGTCCTTCTCGGCCCAACCGGCAAGGTCGAGCCGCGCGCGCATCGGCAGGAAATCGAAGCAGGCCTGGGCAATTTCCGTGCGCCCCTCGCGGGCGAGTCGTTCGACGAGGATCGTGTGCATGGCGTGGAGGTGGCGCACGTCCGAAGCGGCATATTCCTGCTGCGCATCGGACAGGACCGGGCCGCCCCAGTCGCTCGATTGCTGCTGCTTGGAGATTTCCTTGCCGAGCAGTTCGCGCACCAGATCCTTCAGCCCATGCCGGTCGGTATAGGTACGGACCAGCTTGCTGGCGATCTTGGTGCAGAAGACCGGGGCGGCGACGACGCCCATGTAATGCTCGATCGCCGCGAGGTCGAACCGGGCGAAGTGGTACAGCTTGAGCCGGGCGGAATCGGCGAGCACCGCCTTGAGGTTTGGCGCCGCGAAGTTGGCGCCCGGCCTGAAGCGGACGAGATGCTCATCGCCTCTGCCGTCGGAGATCTGCACCAGGCACAGCCGATCGCGCGGGGTGATGAGGCCCATCGTCTCGGTGTCGACAGCGACCGGACCCGGCGCGAGGACGCCGGCGGGGAGATCTTCTTCGTGGAGGTGGACAGCCATTGTGCCGTCGTGCTTAGCGACATCGGCGGCTTAGCGAAAGCCCGCGCGGGCAAGGCGGAGACGAGCGGTGCTGCAAAGGGTTCCGGACAGCTGGCGCAGGGTACTTGCACCGGCCCTGCAAGCGGACAGCACGGCCCGGCTGGAGCGCTTCCTCGCGGGCGAGCAAGCTGCCGGCAAGACCCTGTTCCCGCCCGACGCCCACCGCTTCGCCGCGCTGGACCTGACCCCACTTGACCAGGTCAAGGTCGTCATCCTCGGTCAGGACCCCTACCACGGGCCAGGGCAGGCGCACGGCTTGGCCTTCTCGGTCCGCCCGGGGGTCAAGGTCCCGCCGAGCCTGCGCAACATCCACAAGGAACTGGCGGCCGACCTCGGCATCACCCCGCCGGCCCATGGCAATCTCGAGGCCTGGGCCCGCCAGGGCGTCCTCCTGCTCAACGCCGCGCTCACCGTGGAGGAGGGCAAGGCCGGCTCCCACGCCGGGCAGGGGTGGGAGCCGATCACCGACGCCATCGTCCGCGCCGTGGCCGCCAAGGCGGAACCTTGCGTGTTCCTCCTGTGGGGCAACCACGCCCGCACGAAGGCGCTCGCCGTCCCCGGCCTCACCCACTCGCACCACCTGGTGCTGACCGCCCCGCACCCCAGCCCGCTTTCGGCCCATGCGGGGTTCCTCGGCTGCCGCCACTTCAGCCAGGCCAACGCGTTCCTGGAAGAGCACGGGCGCGGCGCGATCGACTGGGCGACCTGAGGGCGGGCCGGCCTCCCCGCAGGCCGGGGCACGGGTGCACGGCGACTTCTACGCGACCCAGTTCACCGGCCGCGCGTGCAGGGCAGCCGCCCCCACGGTCGCCACGCCCATCATGGCAGGCACCGGCGGTGTCCAAAAGCGGGCGGGCAGAAGGTGTGGCGAGTCGCCAGATCTCCACCAGAACTGGATGTTTACCACCATTGTGAACGAAGTTCTTGCCGGTTCGCGGCGCCCGGAAATGGCCCGCAACTGCCGGATTCCCTCCGCAAGACGCGGGATTTCCCGCGCAAGTCCCTGAAATGCGAACGCAATGTCTCGCGGCCCTATCTAATGTAAGGAAGCTCCCGGCTTCAACCGTCTCTTGACCGCTACTGCGCGGTATTTGTTGGGTTAATGTCCCGATACGTAACAACCGGCAGCAATCGTTATCAGAATGATTGAAATTAACTTTGGCCCCTGTTAGCTGTTAACCCAAGGGTTGGAAGGCGGCCACACCAGAGCCGTCGGGGCATAACCAGATCTGAACGATACAGCGCGACTTGCGCCGGCGCCCATTTATGGGAGCGCCGCCGTGGCTGTCGTGCCTGCGCTTGAAGGGGCAAATACCATGGCATTGAAGAGCACCGATCCGTACACGAAGTCGACGGGTACCGTGGCGAGCAAGATCACCACCTATGATGCGAACGGCCTGGCCGCGAACGGCACCCAGTCCGGCTACACCTATTCCTTCGGCAACGGCGCGGACACCTACGATTTCACCGCGAACACCGGCAAGATCACGGCCGACTGGCAGAATATCTCCGGTGGCAACGGGTCGGACTATATCAAGGGCAGCACCTTCAGCGACATCATCTGGGGTGACAGCGTCACCAACAGCCAGACGAGCGATAACGGCGCCGATACGCTCTTCGGCGGAGACGGCAATGACCAGATCCACGGCGGCAACGGCGCCGACGTGCTCGAGGGCGACAAGGGTGCCGACGTCCTCTGGGGCGATCGCGGCGGAGATACCTTCAAGTACGTCGCCGTCAGCGATTCCTCGGCGAAAAGCACTGGCGGCTGGTCCAATGTGACCGGCGACGTGATCTCCGATTTCAACGCCACCGAGGGTGACCGGATCGATCTCGGCGCGCTCGCGCTCACCGGCGCCGGCGGCAACATGCTTACCTGGAGCGGCAACGGCGTCGGTTCGGCGCATCATGTGTGGACCGACGGCACATATCTCTATGCCGATACCAACGGTGACAGCACCGCCGATCTCGCGATCAAGGTATCGGGTATCACCGCCACTTCCTTCATCGGCGTGAACCACGATCCGGTGGTCGTTGCCGCTCTCACGGCTTCCACCACGGAAGACGCCGCGGCGATCACCCGCGATCTCCTGGCCGGCGCGAGCGACAGCGACGTGGGGGATACCGCCAATCTCTCGGTCACCCATGTGACCTACACCACCACGATCAACAACGTTGCCGCCACCACGCCGGCCGGCGTCAGCGTTTCGGGCAGCACGCTCACGGTTGACACCCAGAACAACGCCTTCGATTCGCTCGCCCAGGGCGAAACGATGAAGATCGTCGTCAGCTACGACATCGAGGATGGCCACGGCGGCGTGGTCCACCAGACCGAGACGGTCACGATCACCGGCGCGAACGACGATCCCTCGCTCACCGGCACCGCAGCCACCCTCGCGGGCGGCACCGAAGATATCGCCTACACCGTATCGGCGGCCGATCTTCTTGCTGGCTACACCGATGTCGATCACGGTTCGTCGATCACGGTGGCCGGCCTTTCGGCTGACCACGGCTCCGTGCACGATAATGGTGACGGCACCTACACCGTCACGCTGGACGCCAACTACAACGGCTCGGTCACGCTCAGCTACAATGTCGAGGACGGCAACGGCGGCTCGACGGCG
>Ga0207681_10000522_pt1 | contig 26595 bp, 28 predicted proteins | sample KBSS53metaG_FD_184324 | JGI IMG/M metagenome (GOLD analysis project Ga0207681, IMG submission 184324) | Switchgrass rhizosphere microbial communities from Kellogg Biological Station, Michigan, USA - KBS S5-3 metaG (SPAdes) (version 2) | ecosystem: Host-associated > Plants > Roots > Rhizosphere... | reverse complement strand
ACCATGGTGACGCGGGGTGGAGCAGCCCGGTAGCTCGTCAGGCTCATAACCTGAAGGTCGCAGGTTCAAATCCTGCCCCCGCAACCAACACCATCACAACCAGCCCCCAAATACTGCAGGTGCTCAACGGTGGCCGCAACAGACGGCCCCCAGGCTCCGTTCAGCGCACGACAACCACCGCGCCCGCATCCTCGTCACCGATGATCGTAGCCACTTCCGGATTTCATCGGTCAGGCGTTCGCCCGAGCCCTCTTCACGGTGCGAATGAGGTTGATGAGCGGATATTCGGCCAGGCGCGACATGATCACGCCGCCCGCAACGCCCGCCGTTGCCAGTAAAGGGAAGCTGGCAAGATGCGGCAGTTTCGTGTCCAAGCCGGCCAGAAGCCACGCTTTCCACACGATCCCGATGAACACGAACTGGAAGAGGTAGATCGAGTACGACGCCTTTCCCAGCACCAGCAGCGCAGGAGGGACGTTCAGCAGGCCGACCATGTCCAGTTCGGCGCTCCCCCCTACGATCATGGCCGCAGGCAGGCCGTACAGAAGCCGGCTCACGTCGGTGTAGCCATTGAACAGGCCAGCATTTTCGCAAGCCGCCGCGGTCACAAACAGGGCAATGCCAAGGCCAAGCACAAGGCGCGGGGCGGGGATGCGGTGGCGGCGCAGCAGGTATGCCGTTGCCATGCCCAACAGGAATTCGAAATTGAACGCATTGTAAAAGGCATTGGGTATGGCGCCCATGGCCGATTGCCCGAATTGCGAGCCAACGATGCCGCCGATCCATAACAGCACGATCGCGAGGCCAAGCCGGCGATGCAGGATCAGTATTCCGAACAAGGCGTAGAAGAACACCTCGTACTGCAGTGTCCATGCCACGCCGAGCAGCGGCGCCTGCGAGGACGGCGCAAGCAGGACCGAAGCTACCACGCGATCCCATGGCGGAGCGCCGTGCAGGCCGCCCAGAAAACTCATGGCAACCGTGAGCACAAGGGCGACCCAGTAGGTTGGATAAATGCGGGTGAGGCGCCTTGCGAGATAGCGACCAAACCGATCCGGGCGCCCGATATCGTCGAAGTGGACGTACAAAATGATGAAGCCGCTGATTACGAAAAAGAGATCAACCCCGGCGTGGCCGAATTGAAACATCCGGAGCAGAACGGATGGTCCGTAGTTTTGGCCAAGATGTCTCGCAGCATGGTAGAATACGACCGTCGCGGCGGCGATGCCACGCGCCGCTTCTATGCCGGAAAGCTTGAATTTCCCGGCGGGCGCTACCGGGCCATCCTGGCGGGATGTGCCCCCCCGTAAAGCACCCTCGGACCCGCCTGGTGCCGAGAACGCCAAGTCCTGCCCATGCGAGCAGATATCCGCTTGCTGGCGAATGTCCTGGTGCAAACTTAGCCTCCCTCACGCCGTCACAAGGGAAGCATGTTGAGTGACTGCTGGCAACGCCCACCTGTCGGCCGCTGCCTATCGCAAGATGATGGAGTTGTCTTGGGCTGGTAAAGTTGCGGTTACGGGCTGCGCCTCCAGGCCGACCTGGCCAGGCCGGGCTCTGAACAATCGCAGCAATGGCATTTCGACATAGTGGGCAATCGCCATGCCGCAGGCCTGCGCCGAGACCACGAACAGTATCACCCTGATGACAGCAGGCACATGCGGTAGCACCGCGCTGACCAGGGCGAAGCCCAGGGTCTGGAACAGGTAGGTCGAATAGGATGCCTCGCCAGCCCGGCGCAACCAGGTGCTGCGGAACATCGCGCCGGAACGCTCAAGACCGGCCATGCCAACGATCGTTGCCGCTGCGCCGAGGGGAATGAGCAGGTTCGCGGCCCAGCCAAGCTGACTTTCCCAGGCGCTGGCGGACAGGAATGTCACGGCGCCGAGGAATGCCAGTGCCCGCCAACTCGCGGGGCTTGTTCCGGCACCGTGCCGCGACAGCAGTTGCGCGGCCACCACTCCCGCCACGAATTCCAGGCAGACCGGGTTGGTATAGGTCTGCAACACAGCCCCGGGAGGATCCAGGACGGCGCCGATCGCCACGGCCGAGACAACCCAGCCGCACAGGGCCGATGTGCGCAGCTTTACCGGGAGCAGGAGGCAAATACAGAACAAGGCGTAGAAGTACATTTCGTACTGCAGGGTCCATCCCTGATAGAGGACGGGAAACACTCCGCCGGAGACCGCCTCGTGAGGGACAAACAGAAGCGATGTCAGCACGTTGACTGGCCGGGTGGTGGCCTGCCAGAAATAGCCGGGCATCACGAATGTCGACAGGATCGCGATCAGCGTCGCCACCCAGTAGAGCGGGACTATCCGGCGAACCCGGGCCATCGCGAACCGTTTGGGCGAGGGCGGGCTGCGGCAGGTGCTGGTCCAGATCACGAAGCCGCTGATCGTGAAGAACAGGTGTATCCCCGCGGCGCCGAGTTCGAAATGCCACGGGGTATCGGCAAGGCTGTGGAACAGGACCACGCCGAGCGCGGCAACTGCGCGCAAGTAGTGGAGCGACCACAAGGGCTCCATGTTCGGCGAAATGGGCCGCCCTGACCCGGCATCCTTGCGCAATCTCGCCTCGGCAATATCGATCTGCCGGCCAGTCGGCATCCTTTGCCGATATGACTTGCCCCGCTTATGGTGAGCGTGGCCCTCGTGTTACCGATAGGTAATTTGCGCTTCGCGGCGCGGTCCGGCAGCGGCAAGGGCAGCTTGACGTGCCGTTTGTTGGATCGGACAGGGAGTTGCCATTGTCGTTGCTTGCCAAGGCCGCCGGGGCCGTCCTGGCGATTTCCGCCGTCTGGGCGTCGGCAGCATCCGCCGGCCAGATCGCGCTGACCTTCGACGATATGCCCGGCATCGATCTGCCGAACCCGGCCTATGTGGCGAAGGTCAACCGTGCTTTGCTGGCGGGACTTCGGCGACATGGGTACACAGCCACGGCCTTCGTCAATGCCGGCAAGTATGCCGAATTGCATGACCAGCGCCAACGCGCCTTCCTGCGGATGTGGCTCACCGCGGGCATGGACCTGGGCAACCACACCTATTCGCATGAATCGCTGAACGACCTTGGCCCCGCAGCCTTCATGGCGGACGTGATCAGGGGTGAGCCAATCCTGCGCCGAGCCCTGGGGCGCCAGCACCGCAGCCTGCGCTGGTTCCGTTTTCCGGACCTTGAAACCGGCGCGGACCCGGCGACCAAACAGCTGGTCGCCGGACAGCTTGCGGCGCGCCACTATCGCTCCGCACCCGTAACCATCGATCCCGACGACTGGCAGTTCGCCGAACCCTACGACGAAGCGGTGATCCATCGCGATAAGGCCCGCCAGGCGCAGATTGCCGCGCAATACCTGGCCCATCTCGAGGCGGCGATTGATTGGTCGCGCAAAGCGTCGGTCGCGCTTTTCGGCAGAGAGATCGCCTTTGTCATTCTCCTCCACGACAGCAAGCTGAATGCCGACTGTTTCGACGCGCTGGCCACGGTGCTGCGCCGGCGCGATCTGCAGGTCGTGAGCCTCCAGCGGGCGATGAGCGATCCAGCCTATGCCACCCCCGATACCTATGTTGGCGCGGATGGCATCGAATGGCTCGAGCGCTGGTCACGCACGCTCGGCCGGGATCTCCCGTGGGACGATTATCCGGACGTTCCAGCTGACATCGTCGCTGCATACGACCGTATCGAACAGGATCACCCGTGCCCGGCCGCGTTCCATCCCAGCGGCTGCGCCACGGCGACTAATCATTGAATGAAGACCCGTCTCCTGCCGTGCGCCGGTGAATGGCTCCACCGCCTCGGCGGCCCTGATCGGCGGGGAGGGCTACTGGGCCGCGCGTGCGGCAACGGCGGTCGATGCGGGCGCCCGCGCCGGCACCTTCGCATCGCCAACGCGAAGGTAGAATGGAAGCTGCCCTAGGTCTTCGAACGCGTCGATCGAGCGGCATGGCGGCGGACGCTGGCCTCGGTGCAAAATGGCGGCGCGGACACAGATGCCTTGCGGCTGCTGGCAGCCGACGTGGCCATGGTCCATCGCTTTGAACGAGAGGCGCCGCCACTGCTCGCGCCAGCGGCCCATTCTTCGCGGCCTACTGGTTCGCCACCGTGAATAGGCCATCAAGCGAGGCTACGAGCATCATGGCGAACTGATCCATCAGTTCGGCCTTGAGATCGGCATCGCCCGCCGCATTGCAGACCAGCAGCGCGCGGTCCAGCAGCGGGATGATCAGGGCCAGGCGCAACTCGGCGGCGCGCCGGCGGTCGGCCGGGCATCGGCCGAGCAGGTTGGTTAGCCGATTGACGGTGATCAGCGCGGAGGGGATCGCGGCCTGCGACGTACCGGGCGCCGCATCGGTTGCTTCCCAGTAGGCGATGCACAGCCGATGCATGCGCGACCACATCGCGGCGAATTCGTCCAGCCACTCCCGCATGGTCGGGAAATCCGGTTCCGCGATGAGGTCGAGCTTGAGAAAGATCTTAGAAACCTCGTCGGCTACCCGCTGCTGCAGGGGCTCGATCAGCGCGTTCTTGCTGGGGAAATGGCGATAGAAGGTGGGCGCGGTGGTCCCGGCGAGCTCGACGATGCGCTCCACCGTGCTGTCGCGGAATCCATACTGGGCGAAGGACTTGAGCGCAGCAGCCACGATCCGCTCGCGCGTGAAGCGCTTCAGGTCATCCCGCAGTCTCCCAGAACCACTGCTCTTGCGCGGCGCCGGCGAAGGCCGAGTGATAATTTCCTTAGATTGTTCCCTTGGCCTTGGCATTAATGCCCCTAACGCGAAAAAAGTCATTGACCCGAAAAATAAGTGGGGATTTAACAGGTTGCGCAAGCATAAGATAGTGATCCAGCCGAACGGGCAGGGTGTCCGCGGGCTTCGCGATTGACCGAGGAGAGCTGAGGGCGACGTTACGGATGCGCGCCTCGCGCATGGCCAGATCCGGCCACGGCCGCGCCATCCTGTTGCGGCGCATTTTGCATCAGGTGCAAGGCTCGCGGCAGCAGTCCCGCGGCTACCGGCATACATGTCACGAATTCGGAACAATATCCGAAGCGAACGGAGGGGTGAATATGACAAGGCAAACCAAGATCCTCGGCATTTCGACAGTGGCCACCCTGGCCCTCGTGGCCGCCATGGCACCCGCACAGGCTCAGGCGCAGGAACAGGCTCAGGCCGCAGGAGCTGCCGCCGACGCCTCGCTGGCGCCGGGCGACATCGTGGTTACGGCCCAGCGCCGCTCGGAACTGGCTCGCAACGTGCCGCTCTCGGTCACCGCGCTGAGCGGCGAGGCGCTGCGCACCGCCGGGGTGACCGATACCCTCGCGCTCCAGCAGATGACCCCGGGTCTGAAGATGGACCGCATCGGCAACTTCACCCTGCCCGCGATCCGCGGCATCACCACCAACGTCACGGGCCCCGGCGCCGACGCGAACGTCGCGATCTATCTCGATGGCGTGTACCAGCCGTCCACGGTTTCCAACACATTCGACCTCCCGGACGTGGAGCGGATCGAGGTGCTGAAGGGGCCGCAGGGAACGCTGTTCGGCCGCAATGCCACGGGCGGCGCGATCCAAGTGTTCACGCGCGAACCGTCGTATACACCGGCCGGATCGTTCACCATCGGCTACGGCAACTACAACGATTTCGTGGTGAAAGGCTCGGTTTCCGCGCCGCTCGTAGCAGACCGGGTGGCTGTCGCGCTGTCGGGGTTCTATCACCGCAGCGACACCTATTACCACAATCTGCGCACATCGGGCCCGGGCCTCAGCGGGGCCGAGTCTTGGCTGATCCGAGGCAAGCTGCGCTTCGACATCACCGATCAGTTGCGTCTGACGCTGGCCGGAAGCTACTCGGACCGATCAGAGTCCGTCGCGATTTACGGCAATCCGCTCAATGGCAATACCTTGGGCCGGCTGCTTGATCCCAATGCGATCATCCCGACCAAGCCCCTTGATGTCGCGCTCAGCGATGACAGCGCGCCGCAACGGGTAAAGTCATACCAGATCTCAGGAAAGCTGGTCTGGGAAGGCCCGGCCGGTACGCTCACGTCGACCACCGCCTACACCAACTTCAAGCTCCGCAACGTACTTGATGCGGACTATTCCTATGCCCCCAACGGGGCGAGCGTGAATTACTACGTCACTACATACGAAAAGTACTTCAGCCAGGAAGTGACCTATGCCTCCAGCATGGATGGGCCGTTCAACTTCGTGATCGGCGGCTTTTATTCCGATGGTGAGGGAGCGTGGTTCCCCTTGGGAGTCGGCAACAACCTGGCGAGCGCGGTCACGATCTACGGCTTGCAAAAAATGAAGTCGGCCGCCGGATTCGGTGAGGTTTACTATAATATCACTGATAAGCTGTCGGTCATTGGCGGTCTGAGGTACAGTTGGGAGCGCCGCACCGAACTGGGCGATAAGATATTCGGAAGCTACAACGCACCTCAGCCCGCGACATTGCCAGTCATTGGGCAGAGATCTGCGGATAGCCTGACCCCGCGTGCCTCAATCCGCTATGCGCTGACGCCGCGCAGCAATCTTTATTTCACCTACAGCCAAGGCTTCAAGAGCCCGCTGTTCAACACCTCGAACGTGTTCTTCCCCGATTCCGTCAACTCGGAAAAGGTCTTCGCCTATGAACTGGGCTACAAGGGCCGGGTGTCGGATACGCTCAGCGTCAATCTCGCCGGATTCTATTATCGCTACAAGGACATGCAGGCGAATGCGTTCCGGTTCATTCCCGGGCCCAACAATACGCAAATCCCGCTGGGCGTCATCCTCAACGTGCCACTGGCCAGGATCTGGGGCGGGGAGTTGGAAGCTTCGTGGACCCCTTCGCCGATGTTCGACGCGCGGGTGGGGCTGTCGGTGCTCGACGCCAAGTACGTCGATTTTACTACGGCAGCGGTCAACCTGCCTTGCACCGACACAGCTTCGCCGTGCAGCGTGGTCGGCACGCCGCTGAACATCGGCAACCGGTCTGTGCCATACGATGCCAGTGGCAAAACCATGATCCGGGCTCCGAAGTTCACTGGCTCGGCCACGCTCAACGGCCACCTGCCGGTTGCTGGCGGCAAGCTCGACGCCTCGGCCACGCTGTACTATTCGGGCCAGACGTTCTTCACCTTCGATCACCGCATCAACCAACCCGCCTATGCAACGGTCGACGCGCGCCTCCAGTGGTCACCCGAGAACAGCGGTCTCTCGATCGCGATCTGGGGCAAGAACCTGACCGACAAGGTAACCCTCGCCGGCTCGTTCGTGACAACGGTCGCCGATGGCGTCTCGTGGAGCCAGCCGCGGACCTATGGCGTGGAAGTCGGCTACAAGTTCTGACGCCATGACCTTACCGGAGCGACCATCGGCAGCAGGGGCCAAAGCCGCCCTTGCGCTGCTGATGGTCGCCTCGGTCGTTTCGCTGATCGATCGTCAAATCCTCAGCCTCCTGCTGATCCCGATCCGCAACGATCTCGGCCTGTCCGATACCGGCGTTTCCCTGCTGCAAGGCCTCGCCTTCGCCGTCGTCTATTGTCTTGCCGGCCTGCCGATTGGCTATGCCGTCGACCGCTTCAGTCGCCGCAACATCGTCATTGCCGGGATCCTGTTCTGGAGCGCGATGACGGCGCTGTGCGGGCTGGCCACAGCGTTCTGGCTACTGTTTATCGCGAGGGTCGGTGTGGGGCTGGGTGAGGCCTGCCTTCATCCCGCCGCTTATTCGCTGATCAGCGACCTGTTCCCGGCCGAGCGCCGGGGCCGCGCCTATGCCGCCTTTGGGGCCGCGGGCACCATCGGGATTTCCGCTTCGCTGTTCGGCGGGGCGGCGGTTATTGCCCTGATCGGGCCCTCCGGAATCACCCTCTGGCCATTCGGGCATCTGCCCATGTGGCAGGCCGCTTTCCTGGCCGTGAGCCTGCCCGGTTTCGTCCTGGCCGTGGTATTGCCGCTGCTGCGCGAGCCGCCGCGGCTCGAACATTCCGGCCGTGCTTCGGCCTCCGGCTTCTTCGGGTTTGTGCGGGCCAACCGCGGTGTAATCGGGGTGGTTTTCCTCTGCTATGGCCTCATCAGCTTCGCCGGCTACGGGGCGATAGCCTGGATGGCGACGGGCTATGTGCGCCAGTTCGGCCTGTCACTGGCGAGGGCGGGGGTCGTGGTCGGCGCGATCACGCTGGCCGCCTCGGTTGTCGGCGCCATTGTCGGCGGCCTGCTGACCGACAGGTGGCACGCGCGCGGAGTGGCTGGCGGGCGGTTCCTGATGGTCGTTCCCAGCGGGATTGTCGGCGCCCTGGCTTTCGCCGCATGGTGGAGCGCCAATTCATTCGGCTGGTCCGTGGCGGGCGGGATCGTGGCATTTTCCATGCAGGTTGCGGCGGCCACAACGGCGCCCTCCGTCGTGGCCGCGCTCGCGCCCAACGAGTATCGCGGGCAACTGGCCGCGTTTTACCTGCTGGTGACGGGCCTGTTCGGTATCGCCGCCGGACCAACCGCCATCGCGCTCATCACCGATCACGTCTTTGCCGACGACGCCGCGCTGCGCTGGTCGATCATCTGCGCGACCGTGCCCGCCCTGCTGCTGGCCGCTCTGGTTGCCTGGACCTCGCGCGGCTATTACTCGCGCGAGGCGGGGAAATGGCAGGTCCCGATGAACGGCATGCCGGAGGGGCGGGCTGGCTGATCGTCAGGCGTTCACGCCCAGCGCATCGCGCGCGGCGATGTAGCCGAAGGTCATCGAGGCACCGATACTGGCGCCTGCCCCCGGATAGGAGCGGCCCACGACCGAGGCGGTCGAATTGCCGGTTGCGTAGAGCCCGGGGATCACCGACCCGTCCTCGCGCAACACCCGCGCCTTGTCGTCGGTCATCAGCCCCCCGCAGGTGCCGACATCTCCCGGGAAGAAGCGGATCGCGTAGAACGGGGGCTTGGCGATAGCGCCGAGGTTGGGGTTGGGCTTGACCAGCTCGTCGCCGCCGAACCGGTCATAGGCGCCTTCGCCGCGATGGAAGTCTTCGTCTACGCCCCGTTCGGCGAAGGCGTTGAACCGCTCTACCGTCCGCGCCAGCGCAGCGGGGGGAATGCCGCAGCGCTCGGCCAGTTCGGCGATAGAATCGGCCCGCACGACATAGCCGGCGTCGAGCCATTCACGCGGCGGTTCGCCGGTCGGCAGGCCGGCCCAGCGGTAGCGCTGCCGGTGGCGGCTGTCGCTGATGAACCAGCTCGGCACGGCTTCGACCACCTTGTCGCGCGCATAGGTGCGGATGCCCACCTCCATGTAGGAGGTGGATTCGTTGACGAAGCGCTCCCCGCCCTGGTCGACCAGGATCGAGTACGGCTTCGACATGTCGAACGGATGGATCAGCTTGGTCCCGTCCGGCGTGACCGAGATCGAGACCCACCAGCACTGCTCCATGATGTCGACCGCGGCGCCGAGCGTCATGGCCGCTTCCATCACCTCCCCGGTGTCGCCGGGATTGGCGTTGGTCCAGTCGGTGCCGGTCGGCGCCTGCTGATACTTCTGGCGCATGGCGAGGTTGTGCGAAAATCCGCCGGCATTGATCAGCACACCGCGGGCTGCGCGCAATTCGCCTGCCCCGCCGGGACCTTGCGTCGTCACGCCCACGACGCGGCCGGCCTCGACCACGAAACCGGTGACGCCCGTCTCGGGCCGGATCTCGATTCCGGCAGCCAGCGCGATTTCCAGCAGCCGGCCCTGGATGGCCATGCCGTTGCCGACGAGGTCCGCGCCGAGCCGGTTGCGCAACATGCGCAGGGCGACACGCACGAAGGCCGCCCGGCTGGCCCAGGTTCGCCCGTTCTGGCCCAGGTCATGCGCCTCGTGCATCAGCATCGGGGGGCCGCCGGTATTGCGCCGCAGCCGGCCCTGCCAGGCGCCGAGCCGGCGCGCATCGTAGATCTGGCCCACCAGCGAGCGGCTGCGCGCGAGAGCGCCGGGCTTCTGCCCTTCGTGATAGTCGGAATAGCCTTCGGCATGGACGAATGCCATGCCCTTGCCGCGCAGGAAATCGATCATCCGCGGCCCCTCGGTCAGGAAGGCATGGCGCCGCTCGGGGGAGGACGCCGGACCGGCATCGCCGGCGCAGGCATCGAGATAGGCGCGGGCTTGGTCGTAGCTGTCCGCCACGCCCGCTTCGCGCTGGAGTGAATTGCACGGAATCCACGCGACCCCGCCTGACATGGCGGTGGAGCCGCCGACCTTGTCGGTTTTCTCCAGGATCACTGGCCGCGCCCCGGCTTCCACGGCCACCAGTGCGGCGACCACCGAAGCTGCCCCGCTGCCGACCACGATCAGATCAAATTCGCTGCCCGTTCCCATCGCCGACCTCTCCAACGCAGCTCAACTGACGGCCCGGGATCTTGTGATCTCGCTGGGTCGTCGGGGCATTCGAGCATATTGCGGTTGGGATGCCAATGTTTAGGGGCATCACCGCAGTGAATTCACCGGACGGTGATGCTGTCGGGGGGCGCTGCCCGACAGGCAGTCTCGCCGGGTTCGGGAGTCGACGTCGGCAGGTTTCGCGCACGCGCCGCGACGGCGGGGCTCAGTGTGCGTGCTCGCCCTTCAGGACGAAGCGCTTGTCGCAGTAGCCGCAATCGACATAGCCCTTCTCGTCGATCTCCAGCCAGACGCGCGGGTGGCCGAGCGCCGCGCCGCCGCGCACGTCGGTGGCGCCATCGCACTTCACGCGGTGGGTGGTGACGTAGACGGTTTCTGGCTGGTCGCTCATTGGGCAGTTTTCCGTTGCTGGGCGCTTGGCTTTGCCCTTTACGCGAAGCCCGCGCTGCCGCAAGAGCCTGCACCATGCATGAGGCCGCAATCTCGATCCGCAATCTGGTCAAGCGCTATGCCGGGGCGAAGGGCGCGCCGGGCAAGCTCGCGCTCGACGATGTCTCGTTCGACGTGCCGCGCGGCACCATCTTCGGCTTGCTGGGGCCGAACGGGGCGGGCAAGTCGACCCTGATCAACACGCTCGCGGGCCTGGTGACGAAGACCTCGGGCGAAGTCTCGATCTGGGGCTTCGATATCGACCACGATACCCGCAACGCCAAGCGCGCGATCGGGATCGTGCCGCAGGAAATCGTGTTCGACCCGTTCTTCACGCCCGCCGAAGTGCTGGAGATCCAGGCTGGCTACTATGGCATCCCCAAGGCGGCGCGGCGCACGCTCGAGCTGCTGGCGGCGGTGCACCTGTCGGACAAGGCCAAGGCCTATTCGCGCACGCTGTCGGGCGGCATGAAGCGGCGCCTGCTGATCGCCAAGGCGATGGTCCACAGCCCGCCAGTGCTGGTGCTGGACGAGCCGACCGCGGGGGTCGACGTGGAACTGCGGCGGCAGCTGTGGGAACTCGTCGGCGAGCTCAACGGGCAGGGGGTGACCGTGGTGCTGACCACCCATTACCTCGAGGAAGCCGAGGAGCTGTGCGACCGGATCGCGATCATCAACCACGGCAAGCTGATCGCCAACAAGTCCACCGCCGATCTGCTCTCCACCGCGCGGGAAAAGATCGTGGTGCTCACGCTGGACCGAGATCTGCCGGCCGAGCTGCCGAGCCATCCGGCCTTCCTCAAGTGCGAGGTTGCGGGCGAGCGGACCATCGAGATCACCTATGACAAGGATCGCACCAACGCGGGCGAGGTGCTGGCGCTGGTCCAGGGGCAGGGCTTCGTCATCGCCGACGTGACCACCCGCGAGGCAGACCTCGAGGACGTGTTCGTGGCGCTGACCAGCGCGGACCGGACGGCCTGAGCGGGAGGCGCGGCGTGACCCACGACGTTATCGTTATCGGCTCGGGCGGGGCGGGGCTCACCGCGGCGCTGGCGCTGGCCGAGAAGCTCAAGGTGCTGGTCCTTGCCAAGGGCACGCTGACCAGCGGCTCGACCGCCTGGGCCCAGGGCGGGATCGCCGCCGTGCTCGATGCGGGCGATACCTTCGAGAACCACGTGCGCGATACCATGGTGGCCGGTGCCGGGCTCAACCGCCGCGAGACGGTGGAATTCGTGATCAGCCAGGCGCCGCTGGCGATCGACCGGCTGGTGGAGCTCGGCGTGCCGTTCAACACCGCCAAGAACGAGGGCGGGCTAGAGAACCTGCACCTGACCCGCGAAGGCGGCCATTCGCACCGGCGGATCGTCCACGTCGACGACGCCACCGGCTGGGCGGTCCAGGCCGCGCTGCTCAAGGCGGCGGAGGCCAACCCCAACATCACCCTGCTGGCCGGGCGCACCTGTATCGACCTCATCACCGGGCGGCACGAGGAGCGCTATTCGGGCTCGGGCCGCGTCTGGGGAGTCTATGCCCTCGATGAGGCCACCGGCAAGGTCGAGGCGCACACGGCGCGGGCGACGGTGCTGGCGACCGGCGGGGCCGGCCGCGTCTACCAGTTCTCCACCGCGCCGCGCGGGGCGACCGGCGACGGCATCGCCATGGCCTGGCGCGCGGGGGCGCGGGTGGGCAACATGGAGATGATGCAGTTCCACCCGACCTGCCTCTACAACCTCGAGGTCAAGAACTTCCTGATCACCGAGGCCGTGCGCGGCGAGGGCGGGCGGCTGATCAATCCGCGCACCCACAAGCGCTTCATGGAATTCTACGACGCCGAGCGGATGGAACTGGCCCCGCGCGACGTGGTGGCGCGCGCGATCGACAGCGAGATCAAGAAGTACGGGCTCGACCATGTCCACCTCGACATCAGCCACATGCCGGCCGATTTCGTGCGTGAACATTTCCCGACGATCCACGAAAAGCTGCTGACGCTGGGCATCGACATGACCCGCCAGCCGATTCCCGTGGTGCCCGCCCAGCACTATACCTGCGGCGGGGTGATGATCGACCTCGACGGCCGCACCGACCTCCCCGGGCTCTATGCCGCCGGCGAATGCACCGAGAGCGGGCTTCACGGGGCCAACCGCCTCGCCTCCAACTCGCTGCTCGAATGCTTCGTCTTCGGCGAGGCGGCGGCGCGGCATATCCTTGCCCACTGGGACAGCTTTGACGCGCCCCCGCCGGTCCGCGCCTGGGACGAGAGCCGGGTGACCAATTCCGACGAAGAGGTGGTGATCAAGCAGAACTGGACCGAGATCCGCCGCTTCATGTGGAACTACGTGGGCATCGTGCGCACGACCAAGCGGCTGGAGCGCGCGGCCCACCGGATCAAGCTGCTGACCGACGAGGTGGGCGACTACTACGGCCACTTCCGGGTGACGACCGACCTCATCGAACTGCGCAACCTGCTGCAGAGCGCGGACCTGATCGTGAAATCGGCCCTGCGCCGGCACGAGAGCCGGGGCCTGCACTACACGCTGGACTATCCGCAGACGCGCGCGGTGGCCAAGGACACCGTGCTGGTTCCGTGAGGTGGGCACAGGCTCCTTCCCCTTGATGGGAGAGGGCCTGGGACGATCACCGCCAGCCGAAATGGCGCCCCAGGAAGATCAGCACCATCGCCCCCAGCACCGAGGCGAGGCAGCCCGCGCGGGTAAAGCCTTCGTCGTAGGCGATGGGATCGCGCAGGCGCACCACGAAGTTCGCCAGCAGTGAGCCGCCCACGCCGAGCAGGATGGTCACCAGCCAGCCGACATGGACCGGACCGGGGTAGAACAGCCGCGCCAGGGCGCCGATGAACAGGCCCGAGACGATCGCACCGAGGAAGTTGAACATGGTTGGTCCGCTCCTGTGGCAGGGCCGCCAAGATAGGCGCGCGCCCCCGCGCCGCAATGGTCCGGGAGCGAATTTGGCAACTATGTTGCGCGGCCCGATTCCTTTCGTAGTCAACCGCCTGGCGGCCCTGTCCACCGGCAAAAATTTTTTCACAGATTCACTTTGACTCTTGCGCAGCGCGTCAGTGGCGGATGTCCCACGCGTCGCGAGAGCCGAGACGGTATGGCTGGGGGTTGAACTTGAGCTCGCACACAACATCTTGGGGGTAGCAGCCCCTTACCCCCCTTGCGCCCGATTCAGGATGCGGCACTATCAAGGCCGGTCGATGACCGCGTGGTTGCTCATGCCAATCCGGTGCGCTTCGTCGCGCAGGCCCTGCGCGCAGCGGGAACGGATTCGGCGGAAGGGTCGCGCGCCATCGGCCGCAGGGGCAAGCGGAATGATATTCCCGTTTTGTTCTCGCGCGGCGAGGGCTTGGGGCGTAAACTGCACCAGTCGTCCGATTCGCCGGGCGCAGCAGCGGGAATGGTCTGGAGCGGTTGATCCGCAGGGGCTTTGGCAGCGGTTTGTGATGAATGGGGGCGGCAGTGGATTTCAAGAGCGGAGATGACCGGGTGTCGGGTGATGACGTGTCGGGCGGGGCCGAAGCCTCGCTGTTCGGCGATGCGGCCCCGGCAACGGCCAGCCAGACGGCCAACCAGGAGGCGGGCGCAAGCCCGGCAGTAGCGATGACCGACAAGACCGATGCGGGCAGCAGCGAGCTGGTCGAAAAGCTGGGCGCAGATGCGCTTGCCGGCGCCCTTGCCGGCGTGATGGAGACCGCGGCCAGGAAGAAGGACGATTCCAAGTCGGTCCAGCCGCGCCGCTTCCGGATCGTCACCGACGAGAGCCGCGACGCCCTGCTCACCGATTTCGGCAAGGACACGCTGGACGACCGCTATCTCCTCCCCGGCGAGAAGTACCAGGATCTGTTCGCCCGCGTGGCCGATGCCTATGCCGACGATGCCGACCATGCCCAGCGCCTCTACGATTATGTCTCGAAGCTGTGGTTCATGCCGGCAACGCCCGTGCTCTCCAACGGCGGCACCGGGCGCGGCCTGCCGATCTCGTGCTACCTCAATTCCGTGTCCGACAGCCTTGAGGGCATTGTCGGCACCTGGAACGAGAACGTCTGGCTCGCCAGCCGCGGCGGCGGCATCGGCACCTACTGGGGCAATGTCCGCGGGATCGGGGAGCCGGTCGGCCTCAACGGCAAGACCAGCGGCATCATCCCCTTCGTCCGCGTGATGGACAGCCTCACGCTCGCCATCTCGCAGGGGTCGCTACGGCGCGGCTCGGCCGCCTGCTATCTCGACGTCTCGCACCCCGAGATCGAGGAATTCCTCGAGATCAGGAAGCCGAGCGGAGACTTCAACCGCAAGGCCTTGAACCTCCATCACGGCGTGCTGCTGACCGACGAGTTCATGGAAGCCGTGCGCGACGGGGCCGAGTTCACCCTGCGCAGCCCCAAGGACGGTTCGGAGCGCGGCAAGGTCGATGCGCGCAGCCTGTTCCAGAAGCTGGTCGAGACCCGCCTCGCCACGGGCGAGCCCTATATCGTCTTCGCCGACACGGTGAACCGGATGATGCCCAAGCATCACCGCGATCTCGGCCTCAAGGTTTCGACCTCGAACCTCTGCTCGGAAATCACCCTGCCCACGGGCCGCGACCACCTCGGCAACGACCGCACGGCGGTCTGCTGCCTGTCCTCGCTCAACCTCGAAACCTGGGACGAGTGGAACAAGGACGAGCGCTTCATCGAGGACGTCCTGCGCTTCCTCGACAATGTGCTGCAGGACTATATCGACCGCGCGCCGGACGAAATGGCCCGGGCCAAGTATTCGGCCATGCGCGAACGCTCGGTCGGCATGGGCGTGATGGGCTTCCACTCGTTCCTGCAATTGAAGGGCATCGCCTTCGAGAGCGCCATGGCCAAGGCCTGGAACCTCAAGATGTTCAAGCACGTCGCCGCCAAGGCCGATGAGGCTTCGCTCCTGCTGGCCCAGGAACGCGGCGCCTGCCCGGATGCGGCGGACATGGGCGTCATGCAGCGCTTCTCCTGCAAGATGGCGATCGCGCCCACGGCTTCGATCTCGATCATCTGCGGCGGCACCAGCGCCTGCATCGAGCCGATCCCGGCCAACATCTACACGCACAAGACCCTCTCGGGCTCGTTCGTCGTGGAGAATCCCTACCTCAAGAAGCTGCTCGCTGCGAAGTCGAAGGATTCCACCAACGTGTGGAACTCGATCCTCGAGCATGGCGGCTCGGTCCAGCACCTCGACTTCCTCAGCCCGGAGGAAAAGGCCGTCTACAAGACGAGCTTCGAGATCGACCAGCGCTGGCTGCTCGAATTCGCCGCCGATCGCACCCCCTACATCGACCAGGCCCAGTCGCTGAACCTCTACATCCCGGCCGATGTCGACAAGTGGGATCTGATGATGCTGCACTTCCAGGCCTGGGAGCGCGGGATCAAGTCGCTGTATTACCTGCGGTCCAAGTCGGTGCAGCGGGCCGGGTTCGCCGGCGGGGTCGAGGCGGACAATACCGCCGCCGCCCCGGTGATCGAACTCGCCACGCCGACCGACTATGAGGAGTGCCTCGCCTGCCAGTGATGGCGGGCGAGGGGCAAGACATCGCCGATGATCATGCCCTTCTCTCCGGCAGGCGCCCCAACATTGTCAGCGCGACAGCCTGCGACACTTTGCGGATTGCCTGCGGGAACCACCCTCGCTGAAGCGACTTCAGGTCGCGCAAACGGAAGGGTTGTGGTTCATGCGCAAGTGGCATCGCTGGCTGGTCGTGGTGTTCGGGGTCTTTCTGGTGTGGATCGCGGTGACCGGCGTGCTCAGCCAGGTCGTTCCCTGGTTCGTGCCCCGTCCGCAGCCGGCGGCCTTGGCCGTGCCGGCGGGCTTCGTCTGCCCCGAAATGCTGACCTGCCGGCCAAAGAGCGGCGGCAAGTCGATTGTAAGCCTGCTGCACGATCTCCATTCGGGCGCGAGCTTCGGGCCGATCGGCACATTCATCGCGACCCTCTCAGGCTTCGCGATGTTGTTCTTCAGCCTGTCCGGCATCTGGATGTACGTGCAGATGTGGCGCAACCGGGCTTCGCGCGGCGCGAAGCCCGGTTGGTTCTGGAAGTAGCCGGGCGGGCTGCTGCCCACCCCGCTGCGACTAGGCTCGCCTTCGGCTCACCAAGTCTCGCTACCCCTCCCGCTTGCGGGAGGGGTGACGGGCGCGACCCAACTCCCCTCCCGCAAGCGGGAGGGGCTGGGCGTGGGCCCGCGCAACGGCAGCGGTCAGGAAGCCTCGCCGCCTTCTTCCTCTTCCATTCCGTAAGCCACGTCGCCGTTCGCGGAGAGGCGCACGGTGTTCCCCTCGATCTCCGCCACGAGGCCGAGCGAGAGGTAATGATGGTGCCCTTCGTGGCGCCCGCCTTCGAAGCCGGCGCCGGAGTCCTTCTTGGTCAGCTTGATGCGGTCGCCGTCGACATGGTCGACCGTGCCGACATGCACGCCGTCGGCGCCGATCACTTCCATGTGCTCGCGGATCTGCCCGGCGAAGCGGCTCTGGCCGCCCGTGTCCTGCCGCGTCGATTCATTCTGGCCGCCGGCCGCAGTGCCCTGATAGCCCGAGCCGCCGCCCATCTGGCCGGCCCCGGAATTGGCGCTCTGCCCGCCGCCCATCTGCCCGCCGCCCTGCTGGAACTGCTGCTGCTGGGACCGCATACCCCCGTCCTGCCCGTGGCCCTGCTGGCTGCTCTGCGAGATGGGGTTTTGCTGGTTCTGCGCGGGATCGTTCAGCGCGCCCGGCTGGGTCTGGTGCGAGCTCTGCTGCCAGTGCTGGCCGCCCTGCCTGGTGTTCGGGTTGCCTTCGTTTTGGCCGGCCTTGTTGCCCGCGCCGGTAACGTTGCGCGAGTCGTTGGGTTCATACTCACCCATCGTAAATCTCCTTGGAAAGGTGCGGGGCCGGGAGGGGGACTGGCCGGCCCCGTCACGAGGATGACCCGCCGGGCCCGCCCTCGGTTCCGCCCGATGCCGCCGGCCATCGCCCGCCCGCGCCAGCGCTGCGATGGGCCGCGTTTCCGCCGGGCAAGGAGCCTGCCATGAGCCAGTCCGACCACACCGTCCGCCGCGTCGCCACCGGCCTCGATGCCGCGGGGCGTAGCTGCGTCTCGCACGAGGATGCGGTGCCGGTCGCCCATCCGGTGGTCGGCCTCGCCTGGGCCACGCGCGGCCACCCGGCCGACAATCTCGCGCCGTGCCCGCCCGCTGCCGAGTGGTCCGAACTGATCCACGCGGGCGGGACGACCTTCCTGCACGTGCGCATGCCCCCCGGCGCCGGCGCGCCGATGCACGCCACCGACACGATCGACTACATCACCATGATCTCGGGCGAGATGACCATCGTCACCGAGACCGGCGAGGCCGTGCTGCGCGCGGGCGACGTGTTCGTCGATCGCGGCGTGCTGCACGCCTGGCGCAACGACGGCGCGCAGGATGCGGTCTATACCAGCGTCACCGTGGCCGCCCACCCGGTCGGCGCGGGAAGGACCGACCTGCCATGACCGCGCCCCTGATCCTCTGGGGCATGCCCAGCCCGAACGTCATCAAGGTTGTCCTGATGATCGAGGAGTGCGGCCTGGAGTGCGAGCTGCGCCACGTCGGCGTCTTCACCGGCGAGCAGTTCGCGCCCGGGTTCCGGGCCAAGAGCCCGCTGGCCAAGGTGCCGGTGCTCGAGGATCCGCGCCTCGGCCGGCCGCTGGTGGAATCGGGCGCGATCCTGCTCTGGCTGGCCGAGCGCGAGGGCCGGTTCCTGCCCGCCGCCCAGCCCGCCCGGGCCGAGGTCATGCAGTGGCTGATGATCCAGATGGCCAACGTCGGGCCCATGCTCGGCCAGGTCAATCACTTCAACGTGGTGCCGCCCGACAGCGAACACTACGCCCGCGCCCGCTACCGCGCCATCGCCGCCCGGCTCTACCGCGCGCTTGATGACCGGCTGGCGGCGGAGGAATGGCTCGCAGGTGGGGATTACTCGATCGCCGACATGGCGACTCACCCCTGGGCGCACTATCTTGAACGACACGGGTTCGATTCCGCCGATTTCCCCGCGCTGCTCCGCTGGCGCACGGCGATCGACGAACGTCCCGCCACCCGCCGCGCCAAGGCACGGGTGGAGAATGAGTTTCTCGAGAAGTCCAACCGGAGCCGCCAGGCAGCCACCGCGGACGATATCGACCGTTTCTTCAACCGGACCGACGAGGTCCCGGCTGTCAACTACTACGGCAAAACGCAGTAACGAGGCCCATCATGCCCCTTCTCGAAGCACGCAACACCTACAAGCCCTTCGAATATCCCTGGGCCTATGAATTCTGGAAGCGCCAGCAGCAGGTGCACTGGATGCCCGAGGAAGTCCCTCTGGGCGAGGATTGCCGCGATTGGGCGCAGAAGATCTCGGACCATGAGCGCAACCTGCTCACCCAGATCTTCCGCTTTTTCACCCAGGCCGATGTCGAGGTGCAGGATTGCTACCACGACAAGTACTCCCGCGTGTTCAAGCCGACCGAGATCAAGATGATGCTCGCCGCCTTCTCCAACATGGAGACGGTGCACATCGCCGCCTACAGCCACCTGCTTGACACGATCGGCATGCCCGAAACCGAATACGGCATGTTCCTCGAATATGAGGAGCTGAAGGCCAAGCACGATTACATGCACACCTTCGGGGTCGATTCTGACGAGGATATCGCCCGCACCCTGGCCATGTTCGGCGGCTTCACCGAAGGCATGCAGCTGTTCGCCTCCTTCGCCATGCTGATGAACTTCCCGCGCTTCAACAAGATGAAGGGCATGGGGCAGATCGTCTCCTGGTCGGTGCGCGACGAAAGCCTCCACTGCGAAGGCATCACCCGCCTGTTCCACGCCTTCGTGAAGGAACGCGATTGCCTGACCAAGGCGGTCAAGGAAGACATCATCGACTGCTGCCAGAAGACCGTGCGGCTCGAAGACGCCTTCATCGACCTCGCCTTCGAACAGGGCCCGGTCCCCGGCATGAGCGCCAAGGAAATCAAGCGCTACATCCGCTACATCGCCGATTGGCGCCTCAGCCAGCTCGGCCTCCCCGCCGTCTACATGATCGACGATCACCCGCTCCCCTGGCTGACCCCGCTGCTCAACGGCGTCGAACACGCCAACTTCTTCGAAACCCGCGCGACGGAATATTCCAAGGGCGCCACCAAGGGCGACTGGCAGACCGTCTGGAACAGCTTCGACAAGCGCCGCAAGGCCAAGGACGCGGCGAACGGCGAAGGCGCCGAAGCGGCGGGCGAGGCCGAGGTGGACATGTTTGGGTCTGCGGGGATCGCGGCGGAGTGAGCCACAACTGGCAGTCAGTATCCGCTTATGGTGATTGGAAGGAATTACGTTCACCGGCTTGTTTCTCGACTGCGCCGCAACGGAGCCCACCCCCAGCCCCTCCCGCCTGCGGGAGGGGAGCAGGTTGCGCAATGATGCTATGCATCGTGTGCTTCCGGACTTCGCAATCAGCCTGGCCCCATGACGCAACGGTCACTCCCCTCCCGCAGGCGGGAGGGGCTGGGGGTGGGCAAGGCGCAACCTTTCCCCCCCGCACTACCCTCGCGTTCAAGCCTTGCGCGCCCGTTCCTGCTGCACCGCCTCGGCAATCGCGCGGCAGACGCCTTCGAGGTTGTCCGCCACGTCCGCATTGGTGAAGCGCAGCACGCGGTAGCCGGCCTCGCGCAGCCAGCGGTCGCGCACGGCGTCGTGGGCCTGGCGAGTTTCGTGGGACCAGCCGTCAAGCTCGATCACCAGCTTCAGCTCGCGGCAGAGGAAATCGGCGAAGTAGGGGCCGAGCGGCATCTGGCGGTTGAACCTGGCCCCCAGTGCCGCGCCGGACAGGCGGCGCCAGAGCAGGCGTTCGGCGGGTGGGGCGTCGCGGCGGAGGGTGCGGGCTAGGGCGGTGTTGCGCGGGCGGAACGGGCGGTGCGGCTCTTGGTCCGGCATGGGGGTGAGGGTAGGGGGTGATTGCGGCGTTGGCTAGGAGTGCGGCGTTGCGCGTTGCCCACCCCCAACCCCTCCCGCCTGCGGAAGGGGAGTGACCGTTGCGTCATGCGGCTGCGTGGTCGCAGGTCTTGGAACAGGACAATAGACTGCAACGCTGCACAACCTGCTCTCCGCCTGCGGGAGAGCAACTGCGTAGCATCTGGCGCGATCCATACCCCCCTCCCGCAGGCGGGAGGGGCTGGGGGTGGGCAAGGCGCAAGGCCTCGGCGAATTTCAAGCTCTCGCCCACCCCCGGGCCTACCCCCTCACTTGCACTTCACGAACTTGCCCTTGGCGTCGCGGCACGGACCCTTCTTGACCGTGACCTTCGTCACTTTGGCCGCCGGGGCCGCCGCGGGCTTGGCGGTAACCTTGGTGGTCTTCGTGGTCGTCTTCACCGCCGCGCCGGGGCATTTGGCAAAGTGGCCCTTGGCGTCGCGGCAGGGGGCGGCGTGGGCCATGCCTGGCACGGCGAGGGCCAGCGGCAGGGCGGCGAGCAGGGCGACGAGCGAACGGGAGAACTGTCGCATGAGGGCATCCTTTTCCGGTTATTATCGGCCCGGATGGTGCCACCGCTCCCGCGCTGCATATCTTTCGCGCAGATTACGTAATTGTAAGATAATCGATTGAATTCAATCGTTTCATCTGATTTTTCCGCTACCGGGCACCTTGCCCCGTGGCCCGCGTTGATCGGCCGGAACGGCCCGCCTGCCGGGCGGCACGGTGGTCCCGAGGCTTGCCCCCTCCTGAGCCTTGATCACCGTCAATGCTGCGCGGGCGGGCCGGGCCGACCATGGCTTCACCTTGCCCCGGCGCAAACCGGCGCCAAAGGAGATCGTCCGATGCCGCAGGTTCCGCTTCGCTTCGCTGCTCTCGCTCCCCTGGCCCTGGCCGCTGTCCTTGCCCTGGCCGCCTGCGGGCCCAAGGCGCCCGATCAGTCGGCCGCGCCCACCGTCGCCGGCACCAGCGCCGAGGAGGTGTCGACCGACTGGACCGTGGAGAACCCGACCGAACCCGCCGTGCCCGTCACCTTGCCGACCACGCACATGACCAACGATTCCGTCCAGGCCACCGGCGCGCCAAGGTAGGCCGGTCAAGCGAGGCGAAGGTTCAGCCGGTCGGCCCCAGCCCGCCGCACCAGCGGGCGCGGAACGCGGCTTCGGCCGCCGGGTCGGGCAGGGCGACGTCGGCCATGGCGAAATCGAACCGGCGCAGCACCGCGTGGGGCAGGCCTTGCTCGGCCAGCCAGTCGAGCCGCCTGGCGTCCATCACGTACCAGTCGCCCGCGCCGGGCGGCGGATTGTAGGCCCATTCGAACGCGGCAACATCGGCCCGGGTGATCGGCATGGTGCCGAGCGCATAGAGCGTGTCGATCATCTGGCGGATCTTGGTCGGGTTGCCGTCTTCGGCCGAGTGCAGGATGGCCTGCAGCAGCGTCTCGATGAAGTGAGCGCGGCGATTGGTCCGGCGGGCAGGGTCGGGGCTCTCGGTCATCTCCCGGCAGATGGGTTGATCGGCACGGCGGGTCAACCGCCCTCCCGCGCGGCATCCCATGCGCGCTGCGGTCCAGGGCGTGGCCACAGCAGGGCCGGCAACACCGCGAAGCCGAGCTGGCCGAACAGCCCGGCCAGCCCCGCCGGCGTGACCAGCGCGGCCAGCCAGCCCCGCACCGTCCCGTCCAGGGCGATCGCCAATGCTGCCTCGCTGGCCATGAGCAGGGCGAAAGCCAGCGCGCCCGCCGCCAGCGCGGCGCTGCGGCCGGGCAGGGGATGGCGCGCCAGCAGGCGGCGGGCGATCAGCCAGCTCGCCGCCAACATCAGCGGCAGTTCGATGAGGACGGCGGCCAGCGCGCCGGTGCGCGGCGCCAGCCACAGCGTGCGCCCGGTGCCCAGCGCAATGCCGATGGCGAACACCGCCGCCCAGTAGCGCAGCGCCAGCCCGACAACGGGGCCCGTGCCGCTCACCGCTTGCGCACGAATTCCGCGCGCAGGACCAGGCCCTTGATGCCGTCGAACTTGCAGTCGATCTCCTGCGGGTGGCCGGTGAGGCGGATCGACTTGATCAGGGTGCCCTGCTTGAGCGTCTGCCCCGCGCCCTTGACCGTCAGGTCCTTGATCAGGGTCACCTGGTCGCCATCGGCCAGCAGGTTGCCGACCGCGTCGCGCACTTCCACGGCATCGGCGGCGGCGCGCTTGGCGGCAAGCTCGCTCGCCGGCATCCACTCGCCGCTGTCTTCATCGTAAACGTAGTCGTCGTCGGCATCGGCCATGAAACTCTCCGGTAGGGCGGCGGCCCGGGGAGCGCCATAGGGGAGCCGGCGCGATTTTCCTACTGCGCAGGCGATTGGTATGGCGGCGCGATGGTCTTTTGCCCCCGCCTTGCCGGCCAGTCAGCCCACGAGACAGGCGCCGGGGCGGGCAGGGCGGTTTTCTGTCTCAGGACCGTGTCAACTTCGTCAACTTCGTCCCCTTGCGGGTTTCAGACCCCGGCCGGGTCCACGCTCCCGCACCAGTCCGACCGGCGCCCGCGCCAGGGTTCGGCCAGCCGTTCGCGGACCAGCTGCGCGCCGAGCGACTGGCCGTGGCGGACCACGAGGCGCAGCAGCCGGCCATAGTGGTCGCGGTCGCGGGCATAGGGGGCGAGCTCGAAGGGTCCGGCGTTGAGCAGGGCGATCAGGCGGCGGGTCGCGGCATCGCCCCGCGCCTGCTCGCTGGCGCAGCGCGCGCCGTGGGTCTCGGGTGCGTTGATGTCGGCGATGCGGATCTTCTCGCCCGCAAGCCAGAAGGTGTCGCCATCGACGACGCAGGTGGTGCGGGGGCCTTCGGGGCAGAGCGCGAAGGCGGCGAGGGTGAGGATTGCGAGGGCCATGCCGGGGCAAGAACGGCAATCGATCGCGGGTTCCTATCCGGGCAAACCCCTGCCTTCCCTCCGAAGTGGAGAAACAATGCGTCGAATTACAGTGGGTTATGGATGAATTCTCGCCCGCGAAGTCGCACGGCGGACACCACTCCCGCCGCGCTGGTGCGAGCCTCGCGGGCCGCGCTGCGGCAATTGGGCCGTATCGGAGGCAAAAAACCGGGTAGCCGCGGAGCCGCCCCTGCCGCCCCAGAGCGGTAAAACCGCTTCAAATTGCGCGGCGAGCGGCTAAGGGCGGGATATGACTCAAGACGCCACCCGCGATCCCGCCATGCTCGCCAAGGCCGAAACCCTGGTCGAGGCCCTGCCCTACCTGCAGCGCTATGCCGGGCGCACTTTCGTGGTCAAGTATGGCGGCCATGCCATGGGCGATCCCGAACTCGCCCTCGATTTCGCGCAGGACGTGGTGCTGCTGAAGGCCGTCGGCATCAATCCGGTGGTGGTCCACGGCGGCGGACCGCAGATCGGCGCCATGCTCAAGAAGCTGGGCGTGGAAAGCCGCTTCGTCGACGGGCTGCGCGTGACCGACAAGGCCACGGCCGACATCGCCGAGATGGTCCTGTGCGGCTCGATCAACAAGGAACTGGTCGGCTGGATCGCCAATGCCGGGGGCAAGGCCATCGGCATCTCCGGCAAGGACGGCGGGCTGGTCACCGCGCGCAAGGTCGAGAAGACCATGCGCGATCCGGACACGGACGAGATGCTGAGCGTGGATCTCGGCTTCGTTGGCGAGCCCGACGTGATCGACACGACCGTGCTCGACACGATGATTGCCGCCGGGATCATCCCGGTCATCGCCCCCATCGCCTGCGGGACCGATGGCGAGACCTACAACGTCAATGCCGACACCATGGCCGGCGCGATCGCGGCGGCGCTCGGCGCGGCACGGCTGTTCCTGCTGACGGACGTCGCCGGCGTGCTCGACAAGGACAAGAACCTGCTGACCGATCTCACCCCGGCCGACATCGCCCGGCTGGCCGAGGACGGCACCATCAGCGGCGGCATGATTCCCAAGCTGGAAACCTGCACCCTGGCGGTCGAGGCCGGCTGCGAGGCAGCGGTGGTGATCGATGGCCGGGTCAGCCATGCCATGCTGATCGAGGTGTTTACGTCCAAGGGCGCCGGCACCCTCATCCGCAAGGCTTGAGCGAGCAGGCGCGGGCCGGGAACGCAAACCTTCCGCAGCGATTCCCCACAGCATGACCCTTCCCCGCCAATCGCTGGCGCAGGTGACCGGCGCCCTGCTGGCCCTTGCCGGTTGCCAGCAGCACGGCCCGTCCGCGCAGGCCGTGGCCGGCGATCCGCTGGCATCAGGCATAGCAGTCGCGCCCGGGGCCGCACCGGGCTCGGCGCCGCTGTCGCATGCCTCTGCCCCCGCCACTGCCGTACCGGCACCCGAGACAGCGCAAGTGTCGGCACCGCAAGTCTCCGGTGATCGCCGTAATCCGGATGTGGTCCTGCGCGAATGGGGCACCGCGATCGAACGGCGCGACTGGGCCGCGGTGCGCGGCCTGTGGGGTCATGGCGGGGCCGACAGCGGGGTGGGCGCGCGCCATTTCGCCGCCCGCTGGGATCGCTTGCGCCGCCCGCTCGTCAATATCGGCGCGGGCGTGCAGGAGGGCGCGGCCGGCTCGCTCTACTACAGCGCGCCGGTGACCGTTACCGACGGTTCGCGCAGGATCACCGGCACGGTCACCATCCGGCGCGTCAATGACGTGCCCGGTGCCAGCGCGGAACAACTGCGCTGGCATGCCGATGCGACCACCCGCGCCCCGTGGACGACAATGCGCTGAGCGGCTAAGAGCGCGGCACCTGCCATTTGCGAGGGCGCCGCAGTGCTGTTCCTGACCCTGTTCGAAATCGTCGGTTACCTGATCAACATCGTTGTCACCCTGGTGATCGTGCAGTTCGTACTGAGCCTGCTGATCAGCTTCAACGTGGTGAACCTGCACAACAATTTCGTCGCGGCGGTCTGGCAGGCGGTGAACGCCCTCCTCGATCCGGTGCTTCGCCCGATCCGCCGGATCATGCCGGCGACCGGTGCGCTCGACCTTTCGCCGATGGTTCTGATCATCGGGCTGACGATCCTGCAGATCGTGCTCAAGAACATGGCCATGGCAGCCCTTTACTGAACGGAGTGATCGCGTGACCGACCTGATCGACGGCAAGGCCTTTGCCGAGGGCCTGCGCGGCCGCGTTGCCGAGCTGGCGAGCGCCTTTGAAGGCAAGGCCGGGCGCAAGGCAGGCCTTGCCGTGGTGCTGGTGGGCGAAGACCCGGCGAGCCAGGTCTACGTGCGCAGCAAGGGCAAGCAGACAGTCGCCTGCGGTATGGCGAGCTTCGAGCACAAGCTCGACGCAGCCACCAGCGAGGCCGACCTGCTGGCGCTGGTGGAACGGCTCAATGCCGATCCGGCGGTGGACGGCATCCTCGTCCAGCTGCCGCTGCCCGGGCATATCGACGAGCAGAAGGTGATCGCCACGATCAATCCGGACAAGGATGTCGACGGCTTCCACGTGGTCAATGCCGGGCGCCTCGCGGTTGGCCAGCCTGGTTTCGTGCCCTGCACGCCGCTCGGCTGCCTCATGCTGCTGAAGGACCGGCTGGGCAGCCTGTCCGGTCTTGAAGGCGTGGTGGTCGGGCGCTCCAACATCGTCGGCAAGCCGATGGCCCAGCTGTTGCTGGCCGAAAGCTGCACCGTCACCGTGGCGCACAGCCGGACCAAGGACCTGGCGGATGTGGTGGGCCGGGCCGATATCGTCGTGGCGGCGGTGGGCCGGGCCGAGATGGTCAAGGGAGACTGGATCAAGCCGGGTGCGACCGTCATCGATGTCGGCATCAACCGGGTACCGGCAGCCGAGGAGGGCAAGACGCGGCTGGTGGGCGATGTCGATTTCGCCTCGTGCCAGGGCATTGCCGG
>Ga0207681_10000511_pt1 | contig 27007 bp, 20 predicted proteins | sample KBSS53metaG_FD_184324 | JGI IMG/M metagenome (GOLD analysis project Ga0207681, IMG submission 184324) | Switchgrass rhizosphere microbial communities from Kellogg Biological Station, Michigan, USA - KBS S5-3 metaG (SPAdes) (version 2) | ecosystem: Host-associated > Plants > Roots > Rhizosphere... | reverse complement strand
AACAGCGCCATCGCGCGGCGCCGGTGTGGCACGCCGCCCTCCTCGCCCCGCGCCGCCTCCTCGGCGAGCGCGGCCGCCAGCAGCAGCGTGTGAACGCGGTGCTCCGGAACGCGCAGGCAGGCCGCCTCGGCCTCGGTCGCGTCGACCGACATCGACAGGTCGCCGCGCCGGGCGGCGTCGCGGCGCACCGCCCGCGCCGCCGGCAGGCAGCTCGGATCCACGGCCAGCGCCGCGCGCCAGTGCTCGGTGGCGCTCGCCCGATCGCCCGCCGCCTCCGCCAGCCGCGCCCGCATCGAATCGACGATCGCCAGCGCGACCTTCGCCTGGTCCTGCGTGAAGCGCGCGGCGGCCAGCTCCAGCGCCGCCACCCGCAGCTCGGGCTTGCCGTCGCCCTCGGCGATGCGCGCCAGCGTCGAGACGGACACGGCGTCCGGATCGCCGCCCGCGGCCGCCAGCGCCGCAGCCTCCAGCGCCGCCGCGTCGACGGACTTCCCGCGCCCTTCCGCCAGCAGGGCCGCCGCGTGCAGCGTCGACGGGCCAGCCGCGGCCTCGTGCGGTGGGCTGTCGCGCAAGGACGTCACCGCGTCGTCCCAGTTCCCGCCGCGCGCGGCATCGAACACGTCGGTCACAGAAATTCGCGCGGCCGCGACCGCCTCGTCGGCGGGACCCGGCGGTAGACCGGGCGGCAGTCCCTGGCCGTGCTCGCGCGCATCGAGGCGGGCGAGCGCGCGCCCGGCATCCGCCGCGAAGCGCCCACCCTCCAGCGCTTGAAACGACGCCCGCGCGCGCGCGTCGTCCGCCGCCACAGCCAGCGCTTCGGCGACGAGCAGCGACAGCCCCGCGTCGGCGTCGTCGCCCGTGGCCGCTCCAGCAGCCGCGGCGCCCGAGGTCGATCCGGCGATCGCGTGCGCCCGCGGTTCGGCCGCGAGGCGGCCCGCGGCCCGCACCACCGCCCGCTTCGCCAGCCGATCGACCGGCAGCGCCGCGAGCAGATCCGTCGCGCGGCTGACCGCCGCGCCGTCGTCCGCGCCCAGCGCCGCGATCTCGTTCGCCGCCAGCCGATACAGCCGCGCGATGGGCGCGGCCGACGCGCCCGCCGCCGCTTCGCCCGCGCGCCACAACGCCTCGCCCGCCGCGTCCGGTGGGACCATCTCATCCAGAAGCAACAACGGCAGCACGGCCGCATCGCCCGGCACATCCGCGAGCGCGCGCCCCAAAATCCGGACGCGTCCATTGCTGTCGGACGCGACGTCGACGAGATCGGCCCGGCGCGACGCCAGCGACGCCGCACGGCCCGGATCGGCCGCGCCTGCCGCGGCGGCCAGCATCGATACCAGCGCGCCCGCATCGCCCGCGCGCTCGGCGAGGCGCGCGCGCGCCTCCAGTTCGAACGGGTGCGTCACCGGTTCGTCGGGCGACGCGGCCAGCCGGGTCTGCAGATTCTCGAACGCGCGCTCCGGTTCGCCGAGCGCGAGGTGCGACATCGCGCAGACGCGCAGTCCAGGCGCCAGCGCGCTCGGTCCCCACATCTCGGCGCCATACGCGAGCGTCGCCGCCGCATCCGCCTGCCGCCCCGCCCGCGCGTCCGACGCGGCGACCGACCAGAACAGCGCCGACCCCGGCGCCGCCTCGATGGCGGTCTGGAAAGCGCCCCGCGCGGCCAGCGGATCCCCGCCCTCGCCGCCCTCGGCCGCCTGCCGTGCGCCCGCGAGCGCGAGCGCCGCCTCCGCGCGCCGGCCCGGATCGCCGCGCAGCCACAGATCGAACGCCGACGCCTGATCGCCGGGATCGTTCGAATCGGCGGCGATCTGCTGAGCCAGCAGGCCGAGCGGGATCGCGTCGGCTTGCTCGGCGATCACGCGCCCCATGAGCGCGAGAGCGCCCGTCGTCTCGCCCCGCCGCGCGAGATTGCCCGCCTCGATCCAGGTCAGCACCACGGCGCCTGCCGCTCCGGTCATGCTGGAACGCAGCCGCTCGAGGCTGGCGGGATCCAGCGGCGCGCCCGCCGCCGCTTCCTGATCGATGCGATCGCGCGCCGCGGCCGCCGTCACCGGCGCCAGTCCCTCGCGCAGCGCAGCCGCCCGCTTCTTGTCGCCGATCCGGGTCGCCAGCGAGGCGGTCCAGCGCGCGAGCGCGTTCGACAGCACGCCCTCCGGTCCCGACGCCAGCTCCTCGACCAGCCCGACCGCCTTGCGATCGTCGCCGCGCGCGGCGTCGCGCAGGCGCGCGGGCAGCGACGGCGGCGCGTACGGATCCAGCTTGGCCGCCTCCGCGCGCTCGACGGTGGCCCCGACCCGATCGCGCGCGGCCTCGCGGCAGCGGGCCGCGTGGTCCAGCAGCGCGGCGCCGAGCGCGCCGCCCATCCCGCGTCCCGCCTCGGCGAGCGCGTTCGCCACGTCGGCCGGCGCCCCCGCCCGCAGCGCCTCCTCGGCTTGCGCCAGCGCGCGCGCCGGTCCCGCGGGGATCGCCTGGCGCGCCACCGGCGGCAGCTTGCCGCCGCGGGCCAGCGTCCACTCGGCCGACAGCGCCCCGTACGACGCGCGCTCGTCCGCGGCCTGCACCGCCGTCGCCATGCGCGCCCACAGCGCGTGCGCGTCGTCGTACTCGCCGCGGCTCTCGGCAAAGCGCGCGCGCACCCGCAACACCTCGGCCGCGTTCGGATCGTGCGACAGCGCCTCGTCGCACACCCGTTCGGCTTGCTCGAGATCGCCCGCCTGCTCGAACGCGCGCGCGGCCGCGAGCAGCAAGCGCGCGGCCTCCGCCGTATCGTCGACCAGCGCGCTCTCCGTGCGGTAGCGCCGCGCCTCGGCGGCCCATTCCTCGGCCGCCGGCCAGACCGGCGCCACCTGATCGGGCACCTCGATGACCGCCTGGATGCCCGCCTGCCACATCTCCGCGTACATCTCCGGCAGCGGCTCGGCGATCATCGGGATGCCCATGTCGATCCCGGGCTGGGTGTTCTCGTCCTGGAAAACGTCGTCGAGACCGACGCTGTCGTCGGTCGCGGCATCGTCGCTCTCGGGCAACGGACCGACACCGGACGGCGCTGTCGGCGCCTCGATGAAGATCTCGGCGTCGTCCAGGGTCGGATCCCAGTCCGAGCCGGGCGGCTTGCGCGGTCCGGCCATCAGCCCGCCCCCTTCCGCAGGTGCGCGTACTGTTCGCTGAGCGCGAAGCGCAGCAAGTCGAGCGCTGCCGGATTCGTCGCGACCTCGGTCGCCGATGCGGCGCGACCGGCCGCGCCGCTGACCAGCGCGAGGGCTGACGCGGCGACGTCACCGGCCAGCATCAGCCCCAACCGATCGGCGGTGCGCAGGACGCCCTCGTGCCACGCGGCAAAATCGTACTTCTCGAAGTTGAACCGCGACGCCTGCAGCGTGATCGCTTTCCTTTGCTTCCGGCCGACGGCGCGCGTGACCGCGCGCATCAGCTCGGCCGACGGTTCCGGCAGTCCGGGGGGCAGCGCGACGCCGGCCATCAACGCCGCGCAGCTGAACATCGGCGCGAGATCCTCCGGTCCCACGCGCTCCAGCACCGTCGCGCGCTGCGCGAGCAGGCCCAGCGCCCGGCCGACCTGGAAACGCGTGGCGAGCGAATTCGCGCCCTCGCCCAGCAGCAACACCGGAGCCGGTTCCTCCAGCGCGGTCACCGCCGGGCTGCCGGCCTCGCGCGCGATCTGGATGTGAAGATTGGTGAGCCCCAGCGCGGTCGCGCTGGTCTCGATCCAGGCGAGGCGCTGATCCGATCCGGCGGCGAACGGCTGTCGCTTGCCGCGCACGGCCGGCGCGGGAAACAGCTCCAGCGCCGCCTCGACGAGGTTCGGCCACAGCTCGCCCATGAACCCGCCCGACGTCGGATGCGCCACCTCCGCCCAGAAGGAGCGCGCGGCCTTGGGGACGAACGGGCGCGCGCGGCCCGCCGGCGCCGCGGGCGCGGCCGTGCCCGTCACCAGCTCCAGCACGCTGCCGACGGCCGCCTCCGCCTCGTCGATCGGGGCCGTCGAGCCATGCTTGCGCGCCATGTCCAGCAGCTCGCGCAGTCGCTCCAGCCGCCGCTGATCCAGGGGATCGGCAGCCAGCGCGCGCCGGACATCCGCCAGCTCGTTATCGACGGTGACCAGCGCGCCGTGCGCATCGCCCGCCGAATCGTGGAGCGCCACGAGCGACCGGGTGCCTTCACCCAGCGGATCCAGCTCGGCCGCGCGGCGGAACGCCGCCGCCGCGCTCTGCGCGTCGCGCCCGAGATCGCGCAGGATGGAACCGATACGCAGGTGCAGCGCCGCGCGGTCGCCGATGTCGGCCAGCCGCGACTCGCTCGCCCGCAGCGCCTCGACCGCCGCCTTCCATTCGCCCTGGCGCAGGTGCAGCTCGGACAGGCGTTGCAGCGGCTTCGCATCGCCGGGGCGGAGGCCGGCCGCGCGACGCAGCGTCTCCACGGCGCGCGCCCGGTCCTTCAGCGCCTCGTAGCTGCCGGCCAGGTCCAGGCGCGCGTCCGCGGCGCGCGGGTCGTCGGACGCGACCGCCAGGAACTGGACCAGCCAGTGCGCCGCCGATTCCGGATCGCGGTCCTCGCCCGCCCCGCGCGCCAGTTGAAACAACGCCTCGCGGTGTTCCGGTTGAATCTTCAAGATTTCCTTGAAGTCTGCGAACGCCGCCTCCCGGTCGTCCACCCGCTGCAGGCGGTGCTGGCCACGCTCGAACAGCAGCGCGACGCGCGCCGCCGGCGTCAGCGCGGCCGCGGCCAGTCGGTGCGACAGCAAGGCGTCGAACAGGACCGCCCGGCCCGGCGCATCGAGATCGCTGCGCAGCAACCGGTACGCGCGCATGTACGCGGTCGAATCGTTGGGGCGCAGCTCGACGCATTTCGCGAGCGCAGTGACCGCGTCGTCCAGGCGGCCGGCCCGCTCGTAGACCTCGGCGGCCTCCGCCAGCAGCGCGCCGGCCTCGTCGGGATCGCGCACCACCGCGCCCAGGCGCGCCAGCGCGCGTGCCTCGCCTATCGCGTCGCCGCCGGCGCGCGCGACGCGCCGGATCCCGGTCCACGCCTCCAGCCGCTCGGGATCGGCGGCGATCACGCTGCCGTAGATCGCCAGCGCCGTCCCCAGCGCGCCCCGCCGTTCCGCGTCCAGCGCCGCCTCCAGATCCAGGGCCATGCCGAACGAACCGCCCAGGCGGCGCGAGCGCGCGCGCCGCGTGTCGGGGCGCCCTTCGGGCCACGCGCCGGCCGCCGTGAGCGGAATGTCCGACAGCGCCGACGCCACCGCCGGCACGTGCGCGGCCTGCCACGCGCGGCGCGCGACCGCGTCCGCGGTGTCGCCGCCACCCAGCCGGGCGCGCGCCGCCGCGCGCGCGAGCAGGTCCGCTTTCCACGGCGCCTCGGTGTCTGTCAGCGAGGCGGCGGAGTCGTGCCCGGCGAGCAGCGCCATCTCCAGAAGCGCCTCGCCCGCCGCCCCGTGATCATCCAGGCGCGCCGCGGCCAGCAACTTCAGCACCGCCATGTCGGCGCGCTCGCGCGGCGGCGCCTCGGGCGACGGTGACGCGGCGGCGTCCTCCGCGTCGGGCTCACCCGCGGCGGCACGCAGCAAGGCGGCTTCCCGGGCCGCTGCCGCCGCCAGCGCTGCGTCCTCGGGACACGCCACGGCCAGCGCACCGAGCGCCTCCGCCAGCGCCTGCGGTCCCGTGCGGGTGTCAGCCGCGGCGATGCGCACCAGCGACAGCGCCGCGTCGACCGCGGTCGGTCCGCTGCCCTCGGCGGCGAGCACGCGCCGGAAATCCGCCGACGCGCCGGTCGAATCGCCGACGCGCTCCAGCGCCTCGCCGTGCGCGAAGCGAACGAACGCCTCGTCGCCCAGCACGTCGTCCGACGCGCGCGTCTCCTCCGACAGGATCGCGACCTCCAGGATCGCCTCGCCGGAACGCCGCGCCAGCTCGTAGCTCCACGCGCGCGCGAGCGGATCACCTTCCGAACGCAGCGGTGTCAGCGCGGCCAGCGCTTCGGCAAAACGGCCGTCGGCCTCGTAATGGTGCGCCAGCCGGAAGCGCAGCGCGCGCACCGCCTCGGCGGGCGCGTCGGCCTCGGCGGCCGACAGCTCGCGTGACACCAGATCGGCGCGGGCCGCTGCCGTGGGCAGGACCTCCTCCAGCGCCGACGCGGCCAGTCCGCTCGCGTCCTCGGTCACGAGATCGCCGAGCAACGCCTCGCCGCGCTTGCGCTGCTCGGGGTTCGTCGCGCCGAGCAACGTACGGCCCACCTCGACCTTCAGCGCGATCGTCACCGCCGGATCGCCCGCCAGCTCGGAAAGCACCATCAGGTTGTCGACGCGCTTCGGAATGTCGACGCTGGGCGAGCGGGACATCTCGATGTCGGCGAGGCGCACGCGCCGCGTGACGTCCTTGGGGGTCAGCTCGACGAGGCGAAGCTGGTGCTCGGCTGCCTTGTCCGGCTGGCCGAGCTCGTCCGCATAGATCGATACGATCTTCTCGCGGGCCCAGACCTCGAACATCGTCGAGACGTCGGCCGCCCAGGTCAGCGTCCGCTCCAGCAGCGCCGCCGCCTCGCCGCCGCTGCCGTCCGACACCAGCAGATCGACCAGCGCGTGCGCGGCAGGCGCATGCGTCGGAACGCGATCGAGCGCGCGCCTGTACAGCGCCTCCGCGCCGGAGGGATCGGCGAGCCGCCACTGCTTGATCGCGGCGGCCGCGACCAGCGCGTCAGCGGCGGACGCCGCCTCGCCCGGGCCCTTCCCCGCCGAATACTCGGCCTCGGCCAGCAGCGCGTCGTGCAAGGCCGTCGCATTCCGCGCCCGGATCGCGAGCACCAGCTCCAGCGCGCGCAGGTCGGCGCGCGCGCCGCGCCGCTCGCGCACGCGGGGCAGCGCCAGGGTCGCGGCCGCGGCGCTGTCCCGTCCGGCGCGAATCGCGGTCTCCGCGTGAAGCAACGCGAGATCGACGGCGTCATCGTCGCCCGCCATCCGCGTGATCAGATCGGGCGCCAGCGCGTCGGCGTCCGCGCCGCCCGAGAGCGATTCCACCAGCCGCAACCGATCCATCGCGACGACCGGGTGTGTCGCGTCCAGGCGCGCGGCCTCCTCCAGCGACGCGAGCGCGTCCACGGGCGCGTCGAGCCGCGCGATCTGCACGCGGGCACGCTCGCGCCACAGCGCGACCGCCAGCGCGGGGTCGACCGGCGCCGCGCGCCCCGCGATCTCGGCCAGCGCGCGCACGGCGACGTCCGGAGGCGCGTCGGCGCCCGTCAGCGCCTCCAGCTCGCCCAGCAAGGTGGGCAGCGGCAGCCCGGGATCGCCGCGCTCCAGCTCGGCGGTGAGCACCGCGAGCGATCGCGCCGCGCCGTCGGCGTCCGTCGCCTGGCGCCAGGCCCGCGCTTCCTCTATCGCCAGCGCGGCGTGCCGCCCGCCGTCCGCCCGGCGCGCCAGCCCGCCCAGCGCCCGCGCCACCGCGGCCGTCTCCTGGCGCCGCGCACCGGCCAGCAACAGCGCCAGCAGCGCGCCCACGTGATCGGGATCGGCCGCCAGCGCGGCGTCATAGCTCGCGACCGCATCGTCGTCGCGCTGAAGGTGATCCTCCAGCAAGCGCCCGCGCTCGACCAGCAGATCGGCGCGCGTGCGGGCGGCGCGCGTGTCTCCGGACGCCGGCACAGCGGCGGCGTCGGCAGCGGACTGGTACGCGTCCGCCAGCTCCTGCCACTGACCGGCGCGCGCCAGCAGGCGGCGCAACCCCCACAGCGCCAGCGGCAGCGCCGGATCGGCGGCGAACGCGTCACGCGCGGCGGCGAGCGCGCGCTCACCGTCCCCCTCGACCTCCAGGAAGCGCGCGACCTCCAGCAGCAGCGCCGCGCGCCGGCGCGGCTCGTTCGCGGCGGCCGCCTCGCTTTCGAACGAGGTTCGATCGGCGCGCGGATCTTCCTCCGCCGCCTCGACCATCGGCTGGCGCGCCTCGAGGAGGTCCAGCTCCAGCTCGCTCTCCGGTGGCGGCTCGGGCTCGGGCTCGGGTGCGGGCGTATCGGCGCGCCGGGGCGGTGGCGCAGGCGCACGCGTGAACGCGGGCGGCGGGCTTGGCGGGGGCGGCGCGCGCGGGGGAACCAGCGCCTCCCCTGGCAGCTCCTCGAGCTCTATATCGACAAGCTCGTCGTCGTCGCCGTCGCCGTCGGGTCCGGATGCCATGCCGTGCTGGCCGTCGGGCATTATCGCTACCCGTGGATCATCGTGTCAATCGCGTAACCACGGGAGGCCGGGAGGCCGCCTGATCCCCACGCGTGAATGGACATAAGCCAGTGGGCGCAGGCATGATTCCGGCTCGCGAGGCTATCTCTGCCGAATCTTCTCGTTCCCATCGATCTCCACGACGGCGCACCGACCGGTCCGTCGCTGTTCGCGCTCTCCGAGGGACGACGGGCGGCGCGCGGCGCCGGCGTGACCGTGTACGCGATCGTGATGACCGAGCGCCACGTCGACGAGAACGTCGCGGTCCAGCTGGGGCGCGCCGGCGCCGACAAGGTCCTGGCGTGCGAGGGCCCGGGGCTGAGCGCGCCTGCCCTCGACGTCACGCACGGCTCCGCCCTGTACGCCGCCGTCGAACGCATCCCGCCGTTGCTGGTCCTGTTTCCGGCGGGCGGGACGGGCGCGCAGCTGGGGCCTGGTCTGGCCGCGCGCCTGGGCGGCGCGTTCGCCGCCAGCGCTGATCTGGAGGTCGGGGAAGCCGCGACGCCCCTCGCGGACGGCGTGGGCCGCATCTTCGTCCGTCGCTGGCGCGGCGATCGCTCATCGTACCGGCGGCTCGATCCGGTCGAGCTCGAGCGCCCGGTCGTCGCGGTCCTGCCCTCCGGGGGCGCGTTCGTCGAACACGGGACCGCGGACGTCGAGGTCGAGGTCATCACCTGCGTCGCCCCCGCGAAGGTCGGCGTGACCGAGCTGTCCTCCGAGGCCGACGAGTTTGCGGCCGCGGCGCTGGCGTCGACGCTGATCATCGTCGATCCGTCGCTGGGCGAGGCGGCGTTCGCGAAGCTCGCCGCGGCGGCGCCCGCGGGCGTCGTCGTCGTGGACGCAGCAGCCGCGGCGCCCTCCATCGCGATGTCCGTTCCGCGCGTCGTCGTCGCCGTCGGCGGCCGCGCCCCGGCGATTTCCGGAACGCCGCGCAGCCGCGTCGGCGCCGTCCTGGGCTCGTCGGCTCCGCGCCCACCGCGTGCGCCGGCGGACGTGATGTTGAAGACCGCGAAGGGCGCCTCGACCGACACGGTGATCAACGAGCTGGCGGCGAGCCTGCCGGCGCTCGCGGGCGCCACGACGGAGAAGCCGTGAACATCGTCGTCTGCCTGCACGCGCCGCCTCCCGATCCCGACGGGTCGGGGCTGGGCCGCGACGACACCGTCGCGCTGGCGCAGGCCCTCACGCTCGCGGATCCGGACCAGCACAAGGTGACCGCGGTGCTGGCCGGGACCTCGCACGAATCCGGTCCTCTGCAACGCGCGCTGGCCGCCGGCGCGGCCCGTGCCGTGCGGCTGGGCGGCGAAGACTACGCGAGCGTCGACTTTCACACGCTGGGGCAGGCGCTGGCGTCGGGCATCAAGCGCATCGGCGCCGACCTGGTCCTGACGGGCGCGCGTTCGGACGATGAGGGTCTGGGCGCGGTCCCGGCTGCAACGGCGCGCAACCTGGGCTTCCCGTTCATCTCCGGCGTGGAGGAGCTGGCGGCCGCGGGCCCGCGCGCCCTCGAGATCGTCGTGCGCGGCGGTGGCCGGAAACGGCGGCTGCGCGTCGAGCTGCCCGCCGTGCTGGCGATCGTCGCTGGCCCGCGAGGCGCGTCGCTGCCGGCGGGCAGTACCGCGAACCCGACTGAGGTCGAGCTGATGACGCTGGCCGATCCGGAGACGACGGTCGTTCGCCGGCGAACCGAGCTGCTCGGGAAGCCCGAGCCGGCGTCGCGCGGCACCGAAGAAGTGAAGACCGCCGCCGCCCTCGCCGCCGCGCTCACGCGGCGCTGAGCGTACTCTCGCAAACTGGCCCTCACCCCGACCCTCTCCCGCAAGCGGGAGAGGGAGATCAGATCAGGTCCCCTCTCCCGCTTGCGGGAGAGGGAGATGAGATCAGGTCCCCTCTCCCGCTTGCGGGAGGGAGATCAGATCAGGTCCCCTCTCCCGCTTGCGGGAGAGGGTTAGGGTGAGGGGTCCGGCTTCTTGAGCTCGTCCGCGATCTCGGGCACCAGCGCCGCCAGTTTCTCCTTCTCGTTCAGCGACGGATCGTCGATCACGCGATCGAGCAGCTTTTCCAGGATCTCGCCGACGATGCGGCTGGGCGGCACGCCGAGAATGCGCATGACGTCGCCGCCGTTGATCGCCAGATCCTTCACCTTCAGGGCCGCGTCCGCGGCCGCGACCGACGCGACCCGATCGCGCAGCTCGCCCAGCTCCGTCTCCGGATCCTCGCCGAAGCCCCGCCCGGTGACGTCGCCGGCGCGCAGCGCGAACAGATCGTCCAGCGCCTCGTGCCCGCCCACGCGTCGGACGAAGCGGCGGACGGTCCCGTCCGTCCAGTCGGACGAATAGAAGAACATGTGGTTCTTGACGACGCCGACGACGCGCTCGCGGTCGGCGTTCGCCAGCTTCAACCGCCGGCAGATGTCGTCGGCCATCTGCGCGCCGACGTACTCGTGCTGGAAGAAGCTGTACTCGCCGGGCGCACCCTCGCGCGGCTGGCGCGCGCGCGGCTTGCCCACGTCGTGCAACAGCGCGCCCAGCCGCCTGATCGGATCGCCCTGCGTGTCGTCGACGACGTGCATCGTGTGATCGAAGACGTCGTGCTTGTGAAACCGGTTCTGCGTGCAGCCGACGCCCTCCAGCAGCTCGGGGATCACCTCGCCCATCAGGCCGGTCTCCCGCATCAGCGTCAGCCCCCGCGACGGCTGCGGCGCACCCAGCATCTTCAGCAGCTCGTCGCGAACCCGCTCCGTCGACACCTTGCGGAACACGTCCAGCGTCGGCTCGATCGCCGCCTTCGTGGGCGGATCGATATCGAACGCCAGCTGCGCGGCCTGGCGCACGGCGCGCATCGGCCGCAAGCCGTCCTCGCGAAAGCGCGCGATCGGATCGCCCACGGCGCGGATCAATCCCTGCGACAGATCACCCTGCCCGTTGAACGGATCCGTGACCGTCTCCGCCAGCGGATCGTACGCGACGGCGTTCATCGTGAAGTCGCGTCGCGCGAGATCGTCGGCCAGCGACTTCACGTACGTCACCGTCGACGGCCGCCGCCCGTCCAGGTATTCGCCCTCGCCCCGGAACGTCGTCACCTCCACGTGGCGCGGCGGCGCGGTGTCCGTCAGCACCGTGACCGTCCCGTGCTTGAGGCCTGTGGGGATCGCGAACGTCTTCCCGAACAGCTCGACGACCACTTCGGGAACCGCGTCGGTGGCGACGTCGAAGTCGGCCGGCACGCGGCCCAGCAGCATGTCGCGCACGCCGCCACCGACGAGGTGCGCCTCGTGTCCGGCGCCGCGCAGCTTCCGGCACACGGCCAGCACGTCGGGTGGAACCTTCCCGCTCAGCGGCGCGCTCACGGCTTCACCTCGCGTTCGATCGCGTCCAGCGCCGCGGCGGCCGCGCCCTGCTCCGCTTCCTTCTTCGACCGGCCGATCGCGCGGCCGTAGGGACGGCCCGCGAGCGACAGCGCCACCTCGAACCGCTTGTCGTGATCCGGCCCTTCCTCGGCGACGACCTCGTACACGGGCGCGGTCTGCCACAGCGCCTGGGCGCGCTCCTGCAGGCGCGACTTGTAGTCCAGGCGCGCGTGCTGATCGACCTCCTCGATCCGACTTTCGAACAACCGCGAGGCGACCGCCGCGGCGGCGTCGAAGCCGGCGTCGATATAGATGGCGCCCATCAGCGCCTCCAGCGCGTTCGCGAGGATCGACGGCCGCCCGCGACCACCCGTGCGCTCTTCACCCTTGCCGAGCAGGATGAACCGCCCGAGCTCGAGGGCCACCGCGACCTGCGCCAGGCCGGGCTCGCTGACCAGCGCGGCGCGCGCGCGTGAAAGATCCCCCTCGCGCCGGTCGGGAAAGCGGCGCATGAGCAGGTCGCTCACCACCAGGTCCAGCACCGCGTCGCCCAGGAATTCCAGTCGCTCGTTGTCGCTGCGTTCCGGCTGTCCCGCCTCGTTGACCCAGGACGTGTGCGTCAAGGCGGTCTCGCACAGCGCGGCGTTGCGGAACGAGTGCCCCAGCCGGGCCTCCAGCTCCGCGCAGCGCGCTTTGGTTTCGTCGGGACGCATCGTGACCGGGGATCTTAGCCTCACATGCTGGTACTATCGGGGCCATGTCCGAAGCAACCAATCTTTGCTGCGTGAAATGCAATTCGATCCTCGACCGGGCGACCTTCCAGGGCCTCGAGGTGGACCTGTGCCCGAAGTGCGGCGGCCTCTGGCTGGATCGCGGCGAGATCACGCGCGCGGCGAAGTTACCGGAAGCGGAGCTGACCCGGCTGCGCGGTCTGCTGACGGGCGCGAAGGGACCGCCGCCGGTTCCGACGGAAAACGTTGCGCACTGCCCCTCCTGCCCGGGCAACCTGGCCGAGATGCTGCTGGGCCAGGTCCACGTCGACTACTGCAACAAGTGCCACGGCATCTTCCTCGACCGCGGCGAGCTGGCAGCCGCCATCGAGGCGGTGCGCGCCAAGGCGCGCGACACGGCCGCGCACAACATCGTCATCGCGATCTCGACCGCGGCCGACTAGCCGGCGCCGGAACCTGACGCGGGCGGCGTTGTCCGTCCCGCGTGCTCTCCGCCGCCGTCGCGTTCCGCATCGTCATGGGTGCCGCGGCGGCGCGGCCCGTATCGCTTGCTGTCGAGATGGTCCCGGTCGCGGATGCAGCCTGCCGTCCCGTCGCCCAGGCGTGCTTCGCGATGGCCCGGATGACGGTGCACAACACGTCGGCACGTCCGGTGCTGCTGGACTGGTATTTCGTGGAGCTTTCGCGCGAGGGGAAATCCGGTTACCACGGAATCTTTCCTTCCGCGTCGCTCGATCCGGGCACGACGATCGAGATCCGCGATGTCGAGTTCGAGCTGCACACGGAGGCCGTTCATACCCTGCGCGTCGCGTATCACCTCGACGGCGAGCGCCCCGGATCGCGCGGGCATGTCAGCTCGGGACGGTGGCTCTGGTTGCAGGACGCGGCGCTGGCGGCGTGCAAGCGCTGCAACGGCGGCAAGGAGGAGCAGTGCGCGTGCGAGACGGGCGACCGCAACCGGCGCTGCACGGAAGCCGCCCAGTGCCGAGGCGTGTGCATCTTCGATCGCTTCGAGGAGGTGCCGGCGCCCGTGTGCACGCCTCGTCCAGGCATGCGCTGTCCGATTCCTTTCCGTGAAGGTTTTCGTGTCGGGCATTGCTCGGAGACGATCGCGCCGCTCGGGTGCATCGAGGCGCTTTCGAAAGACGATTCGCCGGCGCGGCCCATCGCGCTCCCGGCGGGCCACTCGAGCCGCTGCTACCCCGCGGCGGAGCGCTTCGAGCGCCCGCCCGTCACTGAATCCAGCCGCCGCCGATGACGTGATCGTCGCCGTCATAGAAGACGGCAGCCTGGCCGGGGGCGACGCCGTAGGCGGGCTGGTCCAGGCGCACCAGCGCGCCGCCGTCGCTTTCGGGCTCGATCCAGGCGGGCGCCGCCGTCGCGTGGTGGCGGATCTGGACGGAGCAACGCACGGCGCCCGTCGCGGGATGTGCGTCCAGCCAGCGCACGTCGCCGACGCGCAGCTGGTCGCGGCCGAGGCGATCGCGCGGACCGACGCGCACCTCCCCGGTCGCGGCGTCGATGCGCAGCACGAACCGCGGCGCCTCGGCGCCACCGGGGACGCCGCGGCGCTGGCCGATCGTGAAGGCGTGCGTGCCCTCGTGATGGCCCAGGCGGGCACCCGTCGAGTCGTCGACGATGTCGCCGCCCGCGCCGCCGCCGCCGTGCGCCGCGAGGAACGCGACGTGGTCGCCGTCCGGAATGAAACAGATCTGCTGCGAGTCCGGCTTGTCGGCGTTGGGCAGCCCGGCCCGGCGCGCCAGCGCGCGCACGTCGTCCTTGCTCATGTCGCCGAGCGGAAACCACACCCGCGCCAGCAACTCCGGGCGGACGCCGAACAGGAAATACGACTGGTCCTTGCCGCGATCGCGCGCCCGGCCCAGCGCGATGCCGCCGTCCGGCGCGGGTTCGAGACGCGCGTAGTGTCCGGTCGCCAGCGCCGTCGCGCCCACGGCGTCGGCGAAGGCGAGCAGCGGCCCGAACTTCAGCTTCTCGTTGCAGCGGACGCACGGGTTCGGCGTCTGCCCCGCGCGATAGCCCGCGACGAAGTCGTCGATCACCGACGCCTGAAATGCCGCGCTCTCGTCGATCACGTGGTGCGCGATCCCCAGGTGCGCCGCCGTCGCGCGCGCGTCCTCGATGTCGCGCGGCCCGCAGCACCGCCCGCCGATGCTGGCGTCCGTCCCGCTGGCGTCGTAGAGGCGCAGCGTTGCGCCGATGACCTCGTAGCCGCGCTCGACCAGCAGCGCCGCGGCCGCCGACGAATCCACGCCGCCCGACATCGCGACCACCACCCTCGCCGTCCCCGTCCTCGTCCTCGTACTCGTCCTCGTACTCGTACTCGTCTCCCGGATCCTCCTCACCACCGCCTCCAGCATCGCGGCGACCCGATCGATCTCGTCTGCGGTGTTCCCCGCCCCGATGCCGAACCGGATCGCGCGGCCGGCCTCCGCGGGCGAAAGCCCGAGCGCCAGCAGCACCTCCGACGGCGCCAGCGATCCCGACGTGCACGCGGCGCCGGTCGAGACGCTGATGCCCTCGAGATCGAGGGCCGCCGCCACGAACTGCCCCGGCGCGCCGTCGAACCCGATGTTGAGTGTGCCCGGGAGCCGATCCACGCCGTCGCCGTTGCGGCGCGCGCCCGGAATCGCGAGCAGTCGCGCCTCCAACCGATCGCGCAAGCTCGCCACGTGCTGGGTCGCAACCGCGCGCTCCGCCGCCGCGAGACGCGCGGCCACGCCGAACCCGACGATGCCGCTGACGTTCTCCGTGCCGGCGCGGCGCTCGCGCTCCTGGTGTCCACCCGCCGCCAGCGGCGTGAACGGCGCACCCCGCCGGATGTACGCGGCGCCCACGCCCTTCGGCCCATGAATCTTGTGCGCCGACACAGTCAGCGCGTCGACGCCGAGCGCGTCGACCACGACGTCCAGCTTGCCCGCCGCCTGCACGGCGTCCGTATGGAACAGCGCGCCCACCTCGTGCGCCGCGCGCGCCAGCGCCGCGACGTCGTAGACATTTCCCAGCTCGTGATTGGCGAGCGCCAGCGTCACCAGCACCGTGTCCGGCCGCAGCGCCGCGCGCAGGGCATCGGCGGTGATGCGCCCGTCCGCGTCGACGTCGACATACGTGACGTCCGCGCCTTCGGCCGCCAGCGCGCCCGCGACGGACGGATGCTCGAGCCGCGACGTGACCACGTGCGGACGCTCAGACTCGCCGGCCCCGCGGAGCTCAGGCCCCCTCGCCCCGCGAAGCGGGGAGAGGGATGGGGAGAGGGGTCCGCGCGCTGTTGCAGCCCCCCGGATCAACCCCCGGATCGCCAGCTCGTTCGCCTCCGTCCCTCCCGACGTGAACACGATCTCCTCGGCGCGCCCGCCCACCAGCCGCGCAACCTCCGCGCGCGCGTCCTCGACCGCAGCGCGCGCCTCACGCCCCGGCGCGTGCGTGCTCGACGGATTGCCGGGCAGCGCGCGCAACGCCTCCGCCATCGCGTCGGCCACCTCGGGCCGCACGGGCGTCGTCGCGTTGTGGTCGAGATAGATACCCACGGGCCGGGGAGTATACCCACGAGCCGCCGGCGCCGAGCGCACTTGAATCCCGGGCCCCCTTCGCAGCTCTTATTGCGTTATCCAGCAAGCGGAGCGCGAAAGGGCTCACGCCCAAATGCGTAGGCCCGCGAAATCACGCGCATCGACGCGGCCTTTCGCTTCGCTGCGCCCGCTGGGATAACAGGTATGCTCGCGGGTCAATAGGAGTTAGCCGGACCTGGAACCGACCAGCGTCCTGGGTGTCGAGTAAGAAGCCGAACGCGCTCGGAACAAGCCTGCTGGAGGATGCATGACGGTCATCGGAGTGATCGCAGTTGCGGCGGCCATCGCCGGTTCGACTGGCAGCGACACTGTGCGGTACGTCGCTCGTGCGACAGATCCCTACCGGGGACCTGTCGCATACTCCGACAAGAAGCTGCAAAGAGTGTTTTACGTCGAGAGCGACGGCCAGCACCTTAGCTGCATCGGCTTCGACGGCAAGGTGATGTGGACACGTGTGCCATTTGTGGACGCGCGGCTGAAGCCATATCGGATGGAGAAGCCGAGGATCGTCTCCATCGGCCAACCGCTACCCTGGATGCTGGCAAAGACCAAGGGAACGTTCGTCGCGATCAATTTCGAATCTACGCAGTTCGGGATCGTCGACGCGGATTCCGGGACATTCTATTTTCTGGGGCAGGACTGACGCTCGCGGCGATGCGGGCGAAAGCTGTCTAACCCGCCGTCGCAGTCGGACGGACGCGTCGGTCGCTTCGCTGCCTCTCGCGTCCGCCGCTGAACGCCGGTATCGTCAGCCGGACACGAGGTCGCGGAGAGCATGGGATGAAGTGGACCAAGACCAATGCGGTGTTTCCCGTAAAGGATGTCGCGGCATCGGTCGAGTGGTACGGCCGGACATTCGGGTTAGAGCCGGTGCTGGTCAACCCACCAAGCGGCGTTGCGGTCTATGCGATCGTTGGGGGCGATGGAGTCGCACTACATCTTCTTCGCAGCGACAGAGCGCCACATGGATTGCACAGCCCCGTGCAAGCGCGATTCTGGATCGACCAAGGTCTTGACGAGCTCTTCAACCAGCTCGCACGGGCGGCGATCACGGTCGTGCAGGCGCCTGTTGATCAGCCTTGGGGACACCGTGACTTCATGGTCGCTGATCCTGATCGCAATATCGTGTGGGTGACCACCCCGCTGTGATGAGCACCGACGCTGCCTAACCAGCCGTTGCCGCAGCCGACCACCACGCGCGTGATCCTGCTCGCTCGCGCGGATTCCTGAAGGCCGTAACGTCGACGGACGACGTACCGTTCAGGAAACACGCACCGGATTGCGGCCCTCTTGGTGCTGCCCGCGGTCGCGGTGTGTGCATCGGAACCGAAGACGCCGCTCGGCTGGCCGGCGGAGCTGGTCGACGGGCAGCGCCGCTGCGACGCGGGCGACTTTCGGGCGTGCGCCGCCGTGGCCGTCGCGCACGCGGAACGTGCGAACGACGCCCGCGCGCTCGCCCGCGCGAACGAGCTCGCCACGCGCGCCTGCCAGCACGGCGTCGGCGAGGGGTGCACGATCGTCGGCGACCTCTTGCTGCGTGTCGACAGGCGCGAGCTGCAGCGGGCCGAAGAATTCTTCCACACGGGCTGCGAGCGCGGCGACCCCGTCGGCTGCGAGCGCTACGGCCTGATGAAGTGGAATGGGTCCGTCGCGGCCGACAAAGCCGCGGCCGAGACCGCGTTCGCAGCCGGCTGCCGCCTCGGCGGCAGGCACACCTGCCACAGGCTCGCGATAGCGCAGCTCGAAAATCCCGAAGAGCACCAGCGAGGCAAGGAGTTGCTCCTCGCGAACTGCCAGCGCGTCATCGTCGAGAGCTGCACGGTCGCCGCCCTGATGGCCGCGCCGGTGATCAACAATTTCCCATCCTGTAAAACGGCCGCCTGGTACGCGGACCGCGCCTGCGCGGCGACGGACGCCCCCGCGTGCGCCATCCGCGACGCGTGCAAGCTGGAAGTGAAGGACGAAGCGGCGGAAGCGCGCACGCGCCTCTGGAACGCCTGCAACGAGAAGAGCGCCCTCGCCTGTTTCTACTGGGCCGACGCCGAGGAGCGTCTCGACGCCGAGCCGGAACGCGTGCGTCCCGCCTACCAAACGGCGTGCGACGGCAGCGGTGACCTCCCGCCTCTCCGCGCGTTCGCGTGCATCCGACTCGCCGCCATCGACCTGGCGCGCGCCGCCACCGACTCCGAGGCGGCGCACCCGCTATCGGTGCTGCGGGCGGGATGCGACGGCCGATGGGGCGAAGCTTGCTGCGCGCTCGCCGACGCGACCGCCGCCGGCAAGTGGATCCCCGCCGACCCGGCCCAGGCCGCCGGCTTCCGCGATCGCGCCTGCGCTCTCGGCGTCCGGCGCTGCTGCGCCGGCGGCGTCACCGATCCTTGACGGGCGGCCGGTTCATCAGCACGCGCACCGCCATGCCGCCCACCAGGTGCTTCTCGATGACGCGGTCCAGATCGTCGACGGTCATCCGGTTGTAGAGGACGCCGCCGAAGAACGCCTCGCCCGCGCCTTCCTCGTGCACCACGATGTTCGGCCCGCGCAGGCAGTGGCCCAGGCAGTACTCGTCGACGAGCTGGACCCGCTCTTCCAGGCCGCGCGCCTTGATGGTCTCGGCCAGACGCGCCGACAGCGCGGCTGAACCGCGCTTCTCGCCGCAGGTCGGACCGCGACAGACGACGACGGTCAGCCTGCGCGCGGCGTCGCTCAATCCCGCGTCGCCGTCCTCGTCACGGCGCCTGGATCGGTCTCACCCAGCGCCTTCACCAGGTGAGCGCGCAGCGGCGCGACGGTGTGCGGCTCCTCGGCGACGAACAGCAGCAGCCGGCGATCAGCCGGCCCGCCCAGCTTGATCAGCGCCTCGGCGACGGCGATCAGCGCGGAGGGATCGGCGTCGTGGACGGGGTCGGCGCGGTACATCGTCAGGTAGTCGCGCAGCGCAGGGATCCCTTCCTCCCCGCCGGTGGCGATCAAAGCGCGGGCGATCTGCGCGGCGGCCGGCGTCGGCGTCTCGGGCAGGCGCAGCTGCGCCACCAGCTCGGGCGTGACGGACCGTCCTCCCGCACCAAGGGCGGCCACGGCGCGCGCCAGGAAGTCGACCGGCGGCGCCGTGCGATCGTCGGCGTAGTCGGCGTGCCGGCGCAAGGCCGCGGCCAGCAGATCGGCTGACTGCGTGTCCTTGCGCGCGGCCAGGGCCTCGCTGGTCTTCTGCGCGGCCAGCGGGGTCATCCCGCGCTCACCGAGGATCTCCAGCAGCTTGCCCGTCGCCTCGCGTCCCGGCTGGCGGCCGATCTCCTCGATCGCGAACAGCTTCATGTCGGGGAACCGGCGGTCCGGATCGGCGACGATCGCGCCCAGCGTGGCGACCAGATCGGGCGCCGCCCCCGCCCCGCTTTCAGAACCAGCCAGCGTGGGGGAGAACCCGTCCGCGTCGAACGTCGCCGCGTTCACCACCTCGCCCGAGAGACGCGCCTGGTAGCGGCGCGCGCCCGTCACCCGATCGAGGGCGCCGATGTCGCCGTCGGTGCTCACGAACGCAATCACGCTGCCCGTGTCGGTCGATGCGACGGCGTCCGACGGATGGCTGTACGCCCAGCGGAGCGCGCCCGACGCCGCGTCGAATCCGAACAAGAAACGGTAGTCGTGAATGACGACCGTCTCGTCGCGGAACCGCGCGCGCTCGCCGTCGACCGACACGCGCCACAGGATGTGATTGCGGTCGATCGCGGAGTACCGCGTCTGCTCGGGACGATAAAGGTCGTACCAGTAGAACGGCCGGACGAAGGGCGGCAGCTTCGCCAGCAAGTACCCGGGAGACTCGCGCGATCCGCGCGCCGTCGCAGCCGACAGCAGGAACACGCCGCGCGATCCGTAGAACATCCCTTCGGGCAGCGCGCGCACGAACGTCGCGGCCTCCGCCGTCGACAGGACCTGGGCCAGCTCGGCGCCGGTCGCGCGGTCCAGCAGGATGACGTACTGCGAATCGACCGGGACGGCGATCAGACCGCCGCGCACGGCAGGACCGGCGACGTGGCCCGTCGGCAGCTCGTGCCGCCACAGCACGGCCTTGGTGCGCGGATCCAGCGCGAGGACGCTGCCCGTTGTCCCGCGCTTCGTGAGGCCCTGGGTCTGGATGACGACGTAGACGGCGTGCGCGTCGACGTCGTAGCCGGCCAGCCGTTCCTTCTCCAGCAGCGGGTGCTGCCAGAGCACGGCGCCGTTGCCGATGTCGCGGGCGACGATCAGCCCGCCGCTCCCGGTCTGCGCGGGCGCGCCGTGCACGATGATGTCGCCGCCGACCTCGATGCGCGTGGTCACCTCGCCCGGCTGGGTCCACACGAGGCGCGACGTCGCGAGATCGTAGGCCGCCACGCGCTGCCCCGCCGACCCGCCCAGCACGAGGAACACCAGGCTTCGCGGCGACGGCGCCGCCGGCTGCGAGCGCGCGAGCGCCGCCGCGACCTCGCCGGCGTTGCCGGCGCGCTTGTAGGGGCTGGTCGCGCAGGCCGACAGCGCGGCCGCGGCCACCAGCAACCCGACGCGCATCGCGTTCGCGTTCATTGCGCGGACTCCCGCTGATCCAGCAGCTTCTGCGCCTCGCGCTTCGACGGCCGATCCTCCTTCGCCGGCACCGAGGCGACGTACTCGACCAGCGCGGTCGTCGCCCCCGCGCCGCTCAGCTTCGCGATCGTGCGCACGACGTCCAGGCGCTGGCGGTCGGGGACGTCGCTGCGCTGCGCGTAGTCGCCCAGCGCGGTCGCCAGCACGGCGTCGTCGACGGTGCCGGCCAGCTCCGCGATCTGCGGGATCAGGTCGGGCGTCGCGAGCGCGGCCAGCGGGCTCGCGGCGCCCGCGTCGCCGCGCTTGACCAGCGCGAACAGGCGCGGCGTCCCCGCCCGTTCTTTTCGCGCGGCCAGCGCCTCGCCCGCGGCGGCCCGCACGCCTGGCGCGACGTCGCCCAGCCGGGCGACCAGTGTCGGCACCACGCGGGGGTCCTTGATCGTCCCCAGCGCCTTGATGGCGCGCTGGCGAACCTCGGGGGCGCGGTGCCCGCAGTACAGGTCGACGACATCGAGGGCGCGCGGCGCGGTCAATACGCCAGCGGCGCCCAGCTTGGCGAGCGCGTCCAGCACCGCCTCCGCGCGCGACGGCGAGGTCCCGACCGCCAGCAACTCGGCCAGCGGCTCGGCGGCGTTCGCGGCCCCCGACGCGCCCAGCGACGACGCGGCTGCGATCGCCGCAGCGTCGTCATCTCCCACCAGAGCGGCGCGCGCCGCGTCCAGGCGCGCCGCGGGCAGCCCGTCCTTCGCGGCCTTGTCCTTTGCGGCCTTCGCCTTCGACGGCTTGGCTGCGCCCGCCGCAGCCGGCTTCGCATCGGCCGGCTTGGTCTCGGCGGCGCGCGCCGCGGCCGCGCCCAGCACGAGGCCGAACGCGACGACCGTCGCGGCGCGAATCACGAGCACGACATGCGCGCGTTCAACGCGCTCCCGCCTGCCCGTGGATCACTTCGCCTTCGCCTCGGCGTCGCTGAACTCGACCTTGCCGCTGTGCTGTTCACCCTTGCCCAGCAGCCAGAAGCTCGTCGACGCGATCACGCGGCCCCGCGACTCGATCGTCATCCTGTATTGCTTGCGCACGTCGAACTCGGGCTTGGCCAGCTCGATGCTGGATCCGAAGATGCGCGACCCCTTCTCGCGCGTGTACTGCGGATCGCCGGCGACGTACTTGTTCCCGCCGCCGGTGATGTCGAAGAACTTCACCTGGATCTCGCTGTCGTTCAGGGGCGTCGCGAAGAAGGCGATGTACTCGATGTTCCACTTGCCCGCGTCGCCCTTCTCCTCGGTCGGCCAGATCTTGTCGGTCTTGTTCTTCTGCAGCGCCGACACGAAGGCGCCCTGCGACGAGAAGCGCAGCGGCATCCGGTTCTTGGTGATGATGATCTTCCCCTTGAACACATCTTCGGGCGCGGCGGCCGAGGCGGAGCCCACGGAGGCCAACACCAGGAAAGCGAGAACCAGACCGAGTCGCTTGTGCATGAGTACTCCTTATAACGCGTCAGCGAAGCGCCCCATCTTAGGCCAGTACAGGGGGTGCCGCGCAAGTAGTTCGCGCCTTTGGCGCGTCGCTACGTCGCCCTTCTACCCGCCGGTCTACCCGCCGGGGGAGCGCCACTTCAAGGTCGACAGCACGGGGTCGCAGGCGGTCTGGGCATCGTGACCCTTCTCGGACGTGCAGACGATGACCGTGAACAGCTTGCCCGGGCGCTCGATCACCCAGATACCGCTGGATGCGCCGCCGACGATCCCGATCTTGCCCGACCCCTGCAGGCCGTCGAACGACTGCCCGAACGTCGACGCCGCCGGTGCGAGGCCCATCTTCGCGTACTCCTCGAACAGCTTGTTCAACACGGTGACAGCGCCATCCGCGTCCGTGATGAACGACGTTTCGAGCATCAGCTTGGCGTCCGGGCGGTGCGCGAACAGACGACCGGTATTGACGTCGTAAACGAACCGCCACGGCGGCGACGCGGCGACGGAGATCGCCGGCATTCGGATCGAAGAGAAGCGTTCGGGCGTGATGACTTCCGCGGCGGGGTCCTTCTGGAGCGCCATCGCGATCAGTCCGCCGGCGATCAACGCGATGCCCAGCGCCAGGTGACTCCGCGCGGGCTTCTCTTTCCCGCGACCGCGGAGACGCTTCAGAAACCCAAGGCCCGACGCGACCGCTGCGGCACCCACCAGCAGCGCCGCCATCGAAGCGGTGCGTAACGCTTCCTGTCCTGCCGACAGTTCCGGCGTCGTCGGCATCCGCGTCGCGTCCCGTTAGGTCGCGCGGCCGTTGCCGCCGTTGCCGCGGCCTTCCGAGAACAGCGCCTCGATGCGCGCCGCGTTGGCGGGGTCCAGCTTGGTCTTTTCTTTCGCCAGCCGCAGGACGTCGCGCCCGACGAGGCGGTACAGCGCCAGCAGCTCCGGCGCGCGCGCCTCCAGCGTTTTCAGGTGGCGCTCGACAACCGACACGTCGCCGCGTTCGACCGGACCGGTGAGCGCGCCGGGCAGTCCGAGCTGCGCCAGGTTGTGCACCACGCTGGTCAGCAGCGGGATCAGCGCCGGCAGCGCCTGATCGGGCGGCACGCCCGCGCGCACCAGCAGCGTCTGCGCCGTGTCCGCCAGCGCGACGACGTAGTTCGACGCCATCACCGCGCCGGCGTGGTAGAGCGCGAGGTTCTCGGCCTCCAGGAACACGGCCCGCGCACCCAGGGCACGCACGATCCGTTTCGCCATCGCGCGCGCCGGCTCGTCGCCCTCGATGCCGAACGCGACCTCCTTCAGCGCCTCGACGGCCACGCGCGGATCGGCCAGCGACACCAGCGGGTGCAGCGTTCCGACGGCGCGGACGTGCGGCAGCGCAGGCGCCAGGATGGTGCGGGCGGGATTGGCGCCCGACGTGTGCAGCAGGATCTGCGTCGGCCGCAGGCGCCCTTCGCGCGCCAGCCGTTCGGCGACCTCGGGAACGCGTTCGTCGCGCACCGAGATGATGACGACGTCCGACTCGCGGATGATGTCCGGGATGTCGCCCGTCGACGCCACCACGCCCGAGATCGCGCGCGCCGCGTCCGACAGGTCGACCTGGCGGCCGTGCAACCCGATGACGGGGACGGCGGCGCGTACCAGGCGCGCGGCCAGCGCGGTGCCGACGACGCCGGCGCCCATGATGAAAACGGCCGGCGTCGGTTCGGCCGGTCCCTCGGACACGACCCGCGCGTTCACTTCAGCTTCGGACATGTAGCTCATGCGAGCCCCTGGTATAGCCCCTTTCGCACTATGTAGTCGAGGACCGCGCGCGGCACGAGCCCCTCGACGGATTTTCCGGCCGCGAGCGCCGCGCGGACGGCGCTCGAGCTGACGTCGGGCATCACGATGCTGCCGGGCGGCGCCGGGTTGCCGGGGCGGCCGACCACAATGAACGGGACCGTACGCTGAAGCTCGTCGCCGCCGTACCAGCTGGCGATGTCGCCCTGCAGGTCGCTGCCGATCACCAGCGAAAACGCGTGCTCGGGATGCAGCTCGGCCAGGCGGCGGACCGTCCGCAAGGTCAGGCTGCGCCCGCCGATCTCCCCCTCGACGGAGCTGACGCGGACGCGCGGCCGCAGGGCGGCGGCTGCGAGCTCGCACATCTGCAGGCGATCCGCGTACGGCGCCAGCGGCTTGCCGAACGCGTGCTCGTACGCGGGCACGAACCACACCTCGTCGACGGGCGCCGTCTCGAGGACGTAGAGCGCGACCATCTGGTGCGCGACGTGGGGCGGGTTGAAGCTGCCCCCGAACAAGGCGACGCGCACGGCGACCTTACGAATACTCCGGCATCAACGCGGGCTGCCGCAGCTCGGCGAACGAGCGTTCGAACGGCACGAAGGTCGCTTCGATGTCGGCCAGCGCCGCGCCGGCGTCGATGGCGGTGCGGACCTCCGCGCTCCCGGTGAGCAGATCGATCGCGGGCGGATCGGCCACGAACTCGTACGGCTCGGTCCGCCACCTGAAGTCGTCGCCGCCCAGCTTGCGCGCCGCCGCGATCAGCGCGACGCCCATCCGGTAGGGCCGAAACGCCGCCGCGTCGACGATGTGCAGCTGCACGCCGCCGCACGGATGGCCAGCGAACTTGTGGAACGTCGGCCGAAACGAGATCGGCCGCAGCCGAACACCGGGCGGCGCCTTCTCTGCCAGCGCGGCCGCCCACGCGTACCCGTCGAGGAACGGCGCGCCGACGATCTCGAACGGCCGCGTGGTGCCGCGACCTTCGGACACGTTCGTCGCCTCGAACAAGCACTGACCCGGGTAGACCAGCGCCGTGTCGGGCGTCGGCATGTTCGGCGACGGCATCACCCACGGCAGCCCCGTCTGCGCGAAGGTCATCGACCGCTGCCACCCGCGCGCCGCGACGACGGTGAGGTCGCAATCCAGCGGCTGCGCGAAGCGCGCGCCGCCCCACGGCATCCCCGCCGCCACCATGCGCGCCACCTCGCCGATCGTCAGCCCGTGGCGCACCGGGACCGCGCCCAGCCCGACGAACGACGTGCACTTCTCCTGCACGGTCCCACCCTCGATCGCGACGCCGCCCAGCGGATTGGGCCGGTCGAGCACGACGACCGCGACGCGGGCCCGCGCCGCCGCGCCCAGCGCCAGCGCCATCGTCCAGACGTAGGTGTAGTAGCGGCTGCCGACGTCCTGCAGATCGACGACCAGCACGTCGACGCCCTCCAGCTCGGCGGCCGTCGGCGTCAGCGACTCGAACGTCTCGCCGTACAGGCTGGTGACGGGAATTCCCGTGCGCGTGTCGCGCCCGTCCGCGACGCCGACCATGTCCTGCGCCTCGCCGCGCACACCGTGCTCGGGTCCGAACAGACGCACGGGCCGCACGCCGGCGGCGATGAGGCGATCGACGATGTGGACGAGATCGCTGGTCACGCTCGCTGGATGACAGAGCACACCCACCCGCCGCCCGCGCAGCAGATCCAGCCGATCGCTGACGACGACGTCGAGGCCGGTGGCTACGCGCACACCGGCATCATACGCCCGCTTCTCAGTTGATCGCGATCGGCTTCAGCGTGACGTGCTCGGCGTGGGCGTTGACCTTGAAGCGGACCATGCGGCACTTCCACTTCTGCTTCAGGCCGCCCTCGATCAGGCGCAGCTTGGCGGTGAACGCCTGCACGGTGATGCCCTTGGTCGGCTTGCCCTGGCTGCGCAGCGCCGCGACGTATTCGTTGAAGATGCGCGCGTAGTAGATCGGCTCGCTCTCCTGGCCCAGCGCGTTCGCGTCCGGAGCGGGCGCGGCCGTGGGACCCGCGTCCTCCACCTGCATCTGGTCCGAACGCCAGCGCGAGCTCTCGTCCTGCTCTTCCTCGGGCTCGTCCTCGTTCGGCTCCTCGCGTCCCAGCAGGCGGGCCAGCATGACGTTCAGCCCGTTCGACAGCCCCTCGAAGTCGGGGCCGACCGGCCGGAACTGGTAGTCGATGTTGCCGTTGATGATCTCGGCGACGCCGAGCTCGATCTGATCCAGCGGCTTGATGAAGCGCGAAGCGGTCATGACGACCGCGCCCAGCAGCACCAGGATCGCCAGCAGGCCGAACCCAATCAGCTTCGTCCCCACGGCGGTTACCGGGTCCAGCCCGTCGGAGATCGACGCCAGCGTCACGACGCCGCTCGTCTTGTCGAAGGCGTTTCCGTGCAGCGGCGCCGCGACCGCCGTGAACTCGCGTCCGTCCATCGACAGGTGGAAGACCGGCGTGGGCGCGTTCTTCTGCAGCGCCTGCTGGCCGGGCGCGTCGCCCGAACCGAACAGCACCTGGTTCAGCGCCTGCGTCTTGTTGCCGTCTTCCTTCGCGTTCTCGCCCGTCCCTTCGGAGATGAAGCTGGAGGTGTGGACCTTGCCGTTGTGGAAGTAGGCGACCTCGGTGCCGAGCAGGTCGTGCTTCACCTGCGCGTCGCGCGCCGTCAGCACGTAGCCGACCAGCAGCACGCCGCGGATCGTCCCGTCCGGCTGCGTGATCGGCGCGACCGCGACGCGGTTCATGCGGTTCTGCAGCGTCCAGATGTCCTTCGTTGCCTTGCCCGACAGCGCGGTCCCGACCGCGGGGAACTTCGAGCGCAGGTCCTCGCCGAACATCGCGTTGACGTTCAGATCGCGCGCCAGCACCTTGCCCGACGAATCCAGCACCGCGACGATGTCGGCCTTCGGCTTGCCGCCCGTGCGCAGCTGGGCGTTGATCTGCTCGCACTGCTCGAAGGCGGCCTGGCGGCGGCCGTTCTCATCGGCCTTGTCGAACACGCCGACCACGGCCGGCTTGTGGGAGAGGCCGGCGACCTCGTTACCGAACTCCATCGCCTCCAGCTGAGCCACGTCGCCGTGGATGCGCTGCGCCCGCGAGACGGCGGTATCCAGGTCCTGAACGACGGCTTCCTTCAGCTCGCGGGTGACCACGAGGTAAAGGCCCGCGGTGAGCGCGAGTAAAACGATCGCTGCGATAAGCCCGATCTTCATGCGGTGCATGCCTGGCTCCTCTGGTCGGCGGTGGGGGTGGGCAAACGGGGCAAACGTGAATCGGCGGGTAAGCGAAGAAAACGAGGAA
>Ga0207681_10000510_pt1 | contig 27043 bp, 12 predicted proteins | sample KBSS53metaG_FD_184324 | JGI IMG/M metagenome (GOLD analysis project Ga0207681, IMG submission 184324) | Switchgrass rhizosphere microbial communities from Kellogg Biological Station, Michigan, USA - KBS S5-3 metaG (SPAdes) (version 2) | ecosystem: Host-associated > Plants > Roots > Rhizosphere... | reverse complement strand
GCTCCTCGTCATTCTGTACATCTCCTTCCGCGCAGAATAACCCAACTGCCCGCGCCTCCCCGATCCGGTTGCGCTTCCTCGGCTGCTGGCTCGACAATGCCGGCGTGCGCCCCCAGCCGCGCAGCGCGCCCGACCACGACGCGACCGGCTGGCCGCCCGGCATCCCGTACATCGTCGGCAACGAGGGGTGCGAGCGCTTCAGCTACTACGGCATGCGCTCGATCCTCACGCTGTACCTGGCGCGGCACCTGTATGTTCACCATCCGCAGTTCGCGGCCGCGCCCGCCGCGTTCGCGAAGGCGCACTTCCACCTGTTCGTCGCCGCGGTCTACGCGCTGCCGATGATCGGCGCGGTGATCTCGGATCGCCTGCTGGGCAAGTACCGCACCATCCTCTGGCTGTCGGTCGTCTACGCGTGCGGCAACCTGGTGCTGGCGCTGGGCGCGCATTCCACCTGGGGCGTCTGGACGGGCCTCGGGCTGATCGCGATCGGTTCGGGCGGCATCAAGCCCTGCGTCTCCGCGCACGTCGGCGATCAGTTCGGGCGCGGCAACTGGTTCCGCCTGCGCGCGATCTATCAAGTGTTCTACTTCATCATCAACTTCGGCAGCTTCTTCGCGTACCTGCTGATCCCGGTGATCTGGGACCGCGCGGGCGTCCGCGTCGCGTTCGGCATCCCGGGCGTTCTGATGATCGCGTCCGCGATCGTGTTCTGGATGGGGCGCAACAAGTTCATTCACGTGCCGCCGCAGCCGGGCGGCAAGCTGGGCGCGCTCGACGCCGCCAGCTCGATCGCGCTCTTCATGGCGATCGGTCATCTGTTCTTCACGAGACACCTGCCGTGGCCGGTCCTGCTGGCGGTGTCGGCGGGGTGCATCGCGCTGGGCGCGCTGTTGTTCGCGTGGCGGCAGTCGATCGCGCGCGACGACGGCTTTCTCGCGCTGACGTTGACCGCGCTGGGCGGGTGGCTGCGCAAGCCAGGCGATGGTTTCTGGGCGGGCGCGCGCGCGCGCTTCGGCGCCGACGCCGCGGAGGGACCGATCGCGGTGCTGCGCATCGCCAGCGTGTTCGTGCTGGTCAGCGTGTTCTGGGCGCTGTTCGATCAGAAGGCGTCGTCGTGGGTGCTTCAAGCCGAGAGCCTGAACCTGACGGTGTGGGGGTTCACGCTGAAGCCGTCGCAGATCCAGGCGGCCAACCCGATCCTGGTGATGCTGCTGATCCCGTACGCCAACCGATTCGTGTTCCCGAACGCGGCGCGCGCGGTTTTTCCGCTGACGCCGTTGCGCCGCATGACGATCGGCATCGTGCTCGCGTCGTTGGCGACGGCGGTCATCGCGCTGATCCAGCGCGCCGTCGACAGCCACGCGCCGGGAACGATCTCGGTGCGCTGGCAGTTCCCCGCCTACTTCTTGCTGACGATGGGCGAGGTGATGGTGTCGATCACCGGGCTCGAGTTCGCGTACAGCCAGGCCCCGCGCCGGATGAAGTCGACGGTGATGGGGCTGTGGCATCTGACGGTGACGCTGGGCAACGTGCTGGTGGCCGCGATCGCGCTGGCGCAGTTGCCCACCGCGCGCGCGTTCTGGCTGTTCGCGGGCGTCGGTCTGGCGGGCGCGATTCTGTTCGGCGTGCGCGCGGCCTTCTACAAGCCGCGCGACTACGTCCAGGAGTGAACGCGCGCGCCGGAAACGGCCGTACGCGCGCGAAAACGAAGCCGCGTCAAGCCCTGTGCTCGAGGTCTAACGCGGCAATTTCCCGGCATTTTTAGGGGTATCGGCGCCGGGCGTTTTCCGGAGCCGTGTTAACGTCGCGTGACGCGCGGCGGGGGTGATGGGGCGGACTTAATCGTCCTTATTTCGGAGGTGCGCCATGAAGCGTTCGATGGCTGCGGCCGTGCTGGCCGTGTTCGCGTGTCTGTCGGGTCCGGCGGGAACGGGCGTCGCTGACGCCCAGGTGCTGTCGACGATGCCGCCGCCGACATTCGGCGGTCGCATGATCGGCTCCAGCGAGGCGGGCGGTTCGTACGTCCTGCCAATCGTCGCGGAGCAGATCAACGTCGACATCGATGGCCAGCACGCGACCACGCGGCTGCGCCAGACGTTCCACAACCGGATGGCCTATCCGGTCGAGGGTCTCTACACGTTGCGCGCCGGCTCGGGCACGAAGGCGGAAGGGTTCGCCTACTGGAACGGCGAGCAGAAAATCGTCGGCGAGGTGTTCGAGCGCGGCGTCGCGCGGCAGGTCTACCAGAACGTGACGCGGCAGCGGCGCGATCCGGGCCTGCTGGAGGAGACAGGCGACGGCGTGTTCTCGTTCGCGGTGTCGCCTATCGCGTCGGGCGAGCGCAAGCGCGTCGAGGTCAGCTATGGCCAGTGGCTGGTTCGCTACGGATCGACCGTCGAGCTGCACGCGCCGCTGGCCCGGCCCGACAGCGAGGTCGCCGTGACGATCTGGGACGGCCGCGAGCTGCGCGACATCGTGTCACCGACGCATGCGCTGGACGTCCAGCGCATGAGCAGCGGCCGCTACATGGTGCGGGCGCGACGCGCGCGTTTCGACAACGCGACCAGCACGTCCGAGGTCATCGTTCGTTACCAGATCGCTGACAAGCCGTGGACGCCCGCCGGCTACGCCCACCACGACAAGGATCAGGACACCTACTTCACGCTGACGCTGGCGGCGCCGGAGTTGCCCGCGTCGGCGGCGATGGCCAAGGACATCACGCTGGTGATCGATCGGTCGGGCAGCATGATGGGCGAGTCGATCCGGCAGGCGCGCGCGGCGTGCATCGACATCGTCAAGCGCCTGCGCTCCGACGATCGCCTGAACATCCTGCTGTTCGATCACAGCGTCGAGAAGCTGTTTCCCGAACCCAAGCCGGTGACGGAGGCGATCCGGCACCAGGCCATCGAATACCTCGAGATGATGGACGACGGCGGCGCGACCGATCTGGCGGCGGCGCTGGAGCAGGCGATGGCCACGCAGACCGGCGGCAACCGCCCGCGCGTCGTGCTGTTCTTCACCGACGGGCGTTCGGACGTCCCGCCCGTGCTGGCGGCGATGCAGGCCGACAAGCGCGACGTGCGCGTGTTCACCATCGGCTTCGGCCCCGAAGTGAACAAGTCGCTGCTGGCGCGCCTGGCCGCGCGCAAGCGCGGGCGGTTCACGTACATCTCGGCGGCGTCGAACATCGAGCAGGAGGTGTCGCGCCTTTACCGGCAGATCGACGCGCCCGTGCTGGTCGACGTGTCGCTGGAGACGTCGGGCGGCGCGATCAGCCGGCTGTATCCGCCGACGGTGCCCGACCTGTTCGTCGACGACGAGCTGCGCCTGAGCGGCCGCCTGCGCGCGTCCGGACCCGTGACGTTCACGATCAAGGGAAAGCAGGGCGGCCGCCCGTTCACGCGGTCGGTGAAGCTGGAAGGGAGCGCGGAGGTGAAGCGGCCGTGGGTGGCGCGGCAGTGGGCGGGCGCGCGCGTCGACGACCTGCTGGACGAGATCGAGCTGGGCGGCAGCCGCCCCGAGCTGCAGAACGAGGTGCTGGATCTGGCGCTGGCGTACAACTTCGCGACGCCGTACACCGCGTTCCTGGCGATTCCGGCGAGCGAGCTCGACTGGCAGTCGGCGCGGACGCTGTCCGGCGCGCGCGCGTACAAGTCGGAGATCCTCAAGCGCAAGCCCGATGCGGCGCGCGTCGCGGGACGCGCGGCGCCCGGCGGCGACACGGTCGCGGGGAACGAGTCGCAGCAACAGGACTCGATGACGCTGTCGCTCAGCCGACCGTCTGAAAGCGCGGCTCCCCAGGCCGCGCCGCCTTCCAGCCACGACCGCGTGTACGCCGACAATGAGATGGAGAACCCGCTGGAAGAAGCGACCGCGCCCAAGAAGAAGATGCAACTCGGGTCCCACTCGCAGAAGGCGGGCGAGGATGACGCGGGCTGCGCAAGCTGCGCCCTCGGCGGCCGCGGCGCCGACGCGCTTGCCGCGCTCGCGTTCGCCGGCATCATCGTGATCGCCGGCTTCGCCCGCCGCCGGCGCCGTTAGCGTCGTCGAAACCTGCCCGACAATCAGCGTGACAGGCGCACTATGAACGCATGGTGCCCCTGAAGCTGCTGGTGATCGGCTGCCTCATCGCTTGCGTCGGCTGCAGCGGAGGAAATCTCCCGAGCGGCGGCGTCTACGCGGCGGATGCGCACGTCGGCGTCGATGCCGACATTTGGGCCGACGTTTCGCCTACCGAAGCCGCGTTCGTGGACGCCGTCTCGGACGCGTACTGCCCGATGAATTGCGGCGTCGCCCCGTGGGCCGCGACGCGTGTCGACGGGACCTGCACGTTCCTCCTCCCCTGCGGGCGCATTGACGGGGACTTCACGCGTCTCTACGTCATCGTCGACGACTCCCAGATACCCCAGAGCCAATCCGAAGGCTGGGCGTACACGGACGCCTCGCCGCCGGCGCTCGAGCTTCACGGCCAGGTCTGCGCCGATCTCCTGAGCGGCGCCAAGACCACCGTCACCTTCAGCATCGGCTGCAGTCTCCCCTGAGGGCGAGGCGAAGAAACGGATCCGATCCCCTCGCCCCGCGAAGCGGGGAGAGGGTTAGGGAGAGGGGTCCGTCTTCACCGCGGGCCCCCTCACCCGCCGAGCCTTCGGCTCGGCGGCCTCTCCCCCTAACGGGGGCGAGGCGAAGATCTTTGCTTCAGCCTCGCCCTTCTCCCGGCGCCTTCTCGCGCAGGCCGAACGCGTCCATCCAGCGGTAGATCTGCTTGCGGTCGCGGCCGAAGTAACGGGCGGTCGCGCGGATGCTGCCCTGGTTGCGGGCGAGCGCCTCCGCGAGCTCGTCGCGCGTCGGGGCGGCGCGCGCCGCCGGCGCGGGCGGCGCGGCGGGCGGCACCTCGTGCGTCCCGGTCTTCGACTTCTCCCACAGCCAGGCCGGCAGCGCGCCGAAGGTGAGCGGCTCGTCGTCGGCCCCCGCGAGCGCATGGACCAGGCGATCGACGCCGCGCAGGTTGTCGCGCCATTCGCGCAGCAACAGCGCCTCCGCCGCGCGCCCCTCGAACACCCAGTGGCGGTTGGCCGGCGGCTGGGATCGTTCGGTGAGCCAGCGCGCGCGTAACCGTTCGATCCACATGAACAGATCGCCGCGGCGGCGGCGCAACGGCGGGATTGCGATCTCCCACAGCGACAGCCGGCCATAGAGATCGCGGCGGAAGCCGCCCTGCTCGACCTGCGTCGTCAGGTTCCGGTTGGTCGCGGCGATCACGCGCACGTCGACGGCGAACGTGCGCGTGGAGCCGACCGGACGCACCTCGCGTTCCTGGATCGCGCGCAGCAGCTTCGGCTGCAGCTCCAGCGGCAGCTCGCCGATCTCGTCGAGCAGCAAGGTCCCGCCGTCGGCTTCCCGGAACAGCCCGCGCTGCGCCTCGTCGGCGCCCGTGAACGCGCCCTTCGTGTGCCCGAACAGCTGGCTCTCGATCAGCGCCGGCGTCAGCGCCGCGCAGTTGACCGCCACCAGGTCGCCCTTGCGGCCGCTCAGGCGATGGATCTCCTCGGCGATGTGCTCCTTCCCGGTGCCGGTCTCGCCGACCAGCAGCACCGGCGACGGATCCGCCGCCACGCGCGCCACGTCGGCGCGCAGCGCGCGCGCCAGCGGCGCCTCGCCCGGGATCGCCGCGCGTGACGCGCCGGCTCCGGCGTCGCCGCCGGGGCCTGCAGGAGACGATTGGTAGACGGCAACCACCGACGGGCCGAGCCGGATCACCGCGCCGTCCGCCAGCGGCAACCGCGCCACGGCGGGGACGGAATTGACGAACGATCCGTAGCGGCTCTGCAGATCGACGCCGGTGTGATAGCCGGCGTCGGTATCCCATTCGATCGCGAAATGCTTACGCGAGACCGACGCGTCCTTCAGCGTGCGATCGCTGTCGCGTTCGGCCTGGCGCCCGATCTCCATCCGCTCGGGCGGGATGACGATGGTCTCCGCGATCTCGGGCGGCATGACCACGCGCAGCTCGGCGCTCGGCCGCTCGCGCTCGCGCGAGCCTCGGCGCGATGGCGCCGCCGTCGTCTGCTGGCTGAGATCATCGGATGCCATCGTCGGCGACCCTACCGCGTCAGAGCGCACCGGAAAAGCAAACCTGGGCCCGCCCCGTCGGGGCGGACCCAGGTAGACACACCGGTTCTCCGGGTGACGGCTCAGAACAGGTCCTTCTTGGCGTCCGCAGAGACGTGCGCCTTGAAGTGGAACTGAATGCGCGGGCCGGCGCTGGCGCCCAGCGCGGCGACGTCGGCCATCTCCACGATCAGTTGCGCGGTCCCGGCGCCGGTCAGCGGCTGCGACGCGGCGAACGCCTGGTTCGCGATCGTGATCGTGTTGCCCGGCATGTCGAACGACGTCGGTGCCGCGAGCAGCGAGGCGACGTCGGTGCCGCCGAAGTCGGCGAGCGCCTGAGTCTGCAGCGTCAGGTGCGCGTCCCAGCTGGGCACGCGCGGCGGCGTGATGTTCGCGCCCGTCTGATCGCGCAGCGCGACGTCGTCGAAGCCCAGCGCGATGCTCTGGATCGTCAGCTCCGCGCCCTCCGCCTGCGCGTCGGCCTTCTCGCGCACCGCCTTCATGTCGATCAGCGTGCCGTTCCAGACGACGTCGATCTGGCAGCGATCGCCGACCGCGGTCTTCGTCCAGGTGGTCACGCTGCTCTCGGTGCGCGCCTCGCCGGTACCCTCGCAGGTGGTTCCGAGGTCGCCGAGATCGAAGCTGACGTTCTCGTCGGCGTCGACATCGGCGGCGACGTGAACACAACCGGGCGCAGCAGCGAGCAGTCCGAGCAACAGGGTCTTGGTCAGGGTCCGCATGGTTTCTGTTTTCCTCCGGCGGGCTGCCACAGCAACCGCCGTTCCAACCGGCGCGCGCCGGAAACGCGGCGTTTCGCGCCTGCCGGACGCCCGGTGCCCCATGGGACACCCCCTGTGACAGCGTCACAGGGCCAGGGCCATGAAGGCGATCAGGCGAGGGCGCGCTGCAGGCGCGCGTTACCCTTTGAACTGACGGGCGTCGACGCCCAGGCGCTTCATCAGACGGTGGAGTTGGATGCGTCCCTTGCCCAGCGCCCGCGCCGCCGCCGAGATGTTACCGCCCGTCGCGGCGAGCGCGTCGGCAACCTGACGATGCATCGCCTCGTCGTCCGCCGACAGCGACCGCGACGCCGGCGCCGCAGACGCCGATCGCGTCGCCTCGCCGGCAGCGACAAAACGGGGCGCGCCGCTCATCAGCCCCCCGTCGGCCAGCAGCCACGTCCGCAGCAGCAGCTGTTCCAGCTCGCGAACATTGAGCGGCCAGCCGTGGCGCAGCAACGCCAGGCCCAGATCAGGCGCGATACGCGGCCGGTCGGACTCGCTGACGCCGCTCTTCCGCAGCAACATCGCGATCAGCAAGCCGAGATCTTCGCGGCGCTCGCGAAGCGGCATCATCGTGTACACGAAGCCGGAGAGCCGCGCGAACAGGTCCGACCGGAACTGCGTCTGCCCGGCGCCGATGTCCAGCGGCCGCAGCGTCGTGGCGAGAAAACGCACGTCGACCTTCTGCGCGGCCGCCCGCCCGACCGGAACAACCTCGCGCTCTTGCAGCACACGCAGCAGCGCACCTTGCGCGGAGGCGCCCAGGTCGCCGATCTCGTCGAGCAGCAACGTCCCGCGATCCGCCGCGCGGACAAAGCCGATCGAATCGGCGACCGCTCCCGAGAACGCACCCTTGACGTGACCGAACAGCTGACTTTCAACCAGCCTTCGGCGAGCGTATTGCAATTGACCGCCACGAACGGGCCCGGGCGCCTCGAACAGTCGTGAATCGCGCGCGCCAGCACCTCCTTGCCCGTCCCCGTCTCGCCCACCAGCAACACCCCCAGCGACGCGGAGCTCGCGACACGCCGCAGGTCCTCCAGGCCCGCGGCCACGTTCGGGAGAAGCGTTCGCCAGCCGGGCGCTTCGTCCGCGAGATCGGCCGAATCGAGATCGCGGTCCGAGCTGTTCGCGAGCTGCTCGATCTCGCGCACGACCAGGAAGGCGTGGCCCAGTTCGACGAGGTCGGGCGGTCCGACCAGGCCACGCGCCACCCGCTCGCCGTTCAGGTAGGTGCCGTTGCGCGAACCCGCATCCTCGAGATACCAGCCCATCGGCACCCGCCGCAGGCGTGCGTGCAGGCGCGATAGCGACGGCGATGGGATCTGCAGCGTCAGCCGGCGCGCGCCCGGCTCGACCTGCGCCACGCGCGCGTCTCCCCGCCCGTCTCCCCGCCCGATATGCACCTCGTCCACGCCTGCCAGAGAGAAGCGTGCACCCCCGGACAGCGGCCGGTCGCCCTCCAGCACGATGAACAGATACGGCCGGGCCGCGCCACCCGCGGGACGGCTTTGATCGCGGAGGCTGTCCTCCATCGTGTCCGGCGCGCCGTCGGCGGGAGGCGTGTCTTCGTTCACGCCCGGGACGCTACCATGAGCGTCTGCGGCGTCACTGCGCCGGAACCTGGGAGCGTGGGCCCGGGCTTCGTCCGCGAAGTGTCGTGAAATTTATGGAACTGGTTCCGGTACCGGTCTCACTTCCGAGCCATGCTGGGTCTCCCCGCGCGCCGGCAGCGCTCGTCCCGCTCGCTGCCATTCGTCGCGCTTCTTTGGAATCTCGAGGATCTCCCGTATCGCAGCCTGGTGCGCCTCGTATGCCTCGTTGGCTAACCTGTTGATCTCGGCCTGCTTAGGATCGTAGACATCGATGGTCGTCGTCCCCGGGGACTCCGCATACGGGTTTGGGTTTATTAGCGGAGGTGCGGGGGGAGGCAATAATCCCGCGCACAGAAAGGCGAATCTCAGACAGAGGTCGATCTTGGTTCTGAGCTTGCTCAGGGCGGTCGTCTGGGGCGACGGTCCAGGCGCAGGCGCGGGCGCCGGCGCGGGCGCTGGCGCTGGCGTCGGCGCGGCGCGCGGAACGGGACTTGGGCGTGACGCCGCCGGGGGGGCTTCCGGGAAGCATTCAATGTCGGGGACGACGGCGCAAAGCGGATTCTTCGTCGCGCAGGCTGGGTCGTCGGGGAAAACAGCACACAGCGGATCTCCGTCGGGGCCGACGTCCAATCCGTGGTTCTGCTGCCCGACCGCGTGGGGTGAGTTCGGGCTCGTGCCCGCCCCAGCCGGCGCGTTGCTCCCTCCGGGCACCACCGCCGAGAAACCCGGTGTGCTGACGGTTGGTTTCGGGACGAAGAGGCCCCGGCCGCCGAGCACCGGGCTTGCGATGTCCCCGAATCCCCAAGTGAAGACGGCTCCCGCGGGATACCCGGGGGAGATTCCGAAGTAGCCGCTCGGATCCACCAAGTTGATCGGGTCGTTGAACGCGTACGCGTAGCGATTGAGCCCCTGGCCCCAGGTCGACGTGATCGTCCCCGGGTCGGCGGAGGTGAACCTGGCCCCGAGCGGATCGTACACGCGTCCCCGCATGTCGATGAGGCCGAGGTCCCGGTCGTGCTGATGGCCCGTGTAGCCGACCCTGGTGAGCTCCGTCGACGACACGTTCGACGGCATCCCGAAGGCGTCGAAGTCCTGATTGAATACCTCGATGAAATTGCTCGTGATGACGTCGGCGCTGCCGAGGTAATCGGCGTGGAAATAAAGTGTCTTCTCCAGGCCGCCGGCCTGGCGCACCAGCTCGCCGACCTGGCGATTGCCGGCGTAGAAACGGAAGCGTTCCTCGATGGTGCTTTGCGACGCCGGCGAGTCGTTCCGGTGACGCTGGTAGAGATCGGTGACGAAGTGACGGACGGTCTGTTCCGACTCGTCACGCCGGACGAGCCGCTCTCCTCCCGCGCTGTACTCGAAGCGGCTGGTCCTGGTCGCGCCCGGCTGGCCGGACACGACCGTTTTCTGTAGGTCGAACGGCGTGTACTCGAAGGTCTGAACGCCCCCTGCGACGTCGGGGCCTTGGCGTTCGCGGACGTTGCCGTTGGCGTCGTAGTCGTAGACATTGCTGCCGACGGTGTCGATGAGATGCGGTCTCGCCGTCAGGGGCGTGATCTGGGTCTGGCCCCGCTGGGTCAGGTTGCCGAGAACGTCGTACCCGTAGGGCTCGGCCTGGATGACGCCGCCGCCGCCGCCGGTCGGGATGAACCGGTCGATCTGATCGAGGCGGCCGAGGGCATCGTAGGTGTAGTCCTCGTAGGTTCCGCTCGACGGACCGGTGGCGTTGGTGCGCCGGTGGACCTGGCCGTTGCTGAAGTGGGAGTATCTGAGGGCCTGGACGGCCTGGTTGTTGAGGCGCGTGTCGATGGTCTCGAGAAAGCGGAACGCGTGGTTGTAACCGTACGTCGTGGTCGCGCCGTTGCCGAAGGTCTCTTGCTGGACGAGCTGCCCCTCGAATGCGTTGTTGACCTGCCAGACGCCTCGTGGCGTTCCGCTGCCGACCTCGTTGACGGATGCGAGTTGTCCCGACGAAAGATCGTACGTGTAGCCTGCCGCGACGTGGGGCCCACTGGCGAGGTCGGGGTAGTCGACGCGGGCCGTGCGGCCGAGGCCGTCGTGCGCGAAACCGACCGGATAGTGTTGCTCGTCGATGACGTAGTCGATGCTCGTGACGAGACCGCGATTGTCCGTGGGGCGGCGCGGGCCGGAGCCGGCCAGTGGAGGCTCGTAGGCAAAGACCAGGTGCTGCCCGCCGGGATTGGCGTCGGTCCCCGGGGATATCGTTTCTGAAAGGCGGCCGATTCCGTTGATGCCTCGGTCGTAGATCCATTGCGTCGTTCCCCCGGGGTCGACGATGCTCGTCGTCCGCCCGAGGGCGTCGTTCGTGTATGTGCGGAGCTGTTCCTTGGGATCGACGCTGGTCAGGAGGTCGCCGAAGGCGTTGTACGTGTAGGTCGTCGGGCCGCTGTCCGGATCGGTCCGCTGGACTATGCGCCCCGTGGCGTCATGCTCGATGCTGGTTTCGGAAACCGGCCCGGAGCCTCCCTTCTGGCGGATCAGCTCCAGCCGGTTGAAGGCGCCATATCGGTACATCGTCAGGTCCTGCGCAACATCGACGTGCTCGCCGTCGATGTTGCGCAGGACCTGGCTCCTCCGATTCCCGACGACCACGTCGCGGTGGAATGAGCGATCGATTTCGAGCTTGGCCTCGACGCCGCAGCCGTCCTCTCCGGTCAGATCGTCGCCACAGACGAGACCCGTGAACCAGTGCGCGAACTGGGGAACGATCGACACGACCGTCGCGTACTGCGTCTCGGACACGGTGGGGTCCGAGCTGCCAGCGGTGTGCGTGACACGCGTCAGGCGATCCAGGCCGTCGTATGTGTAGCGCAGCGTTGGCACCACGACGCTGGAGCTCTCGGCATGCGGCAGCGTCGCACCCCTCATACGATCGAGGCCGTCGTAGGCCTGTTCTTGGACGACCGGCACGCCGGCGAAGCCCTGCGTGCGCGTTCGGACAGCGCGGCCGCGATTGTCGATCTCGTTCTCCACGCTGCTGGTGCGCGAGCCGTCGGGGCCCTGCGTGTCGATCGCCACGCGGATGCGCGGTCGCAGGACGCCGAAGGGCATCTGCACGAACGGGGTCTGCGCAGGCCCGTAGGTATAGATGCTCGTCCCCTGCGGACCGCGCGTCTCGGCGAGCAAGCCGAAGCCATCAAACGCTTGCTGCGTGGCGATGCCGTTGGCGTCAATGACCGTGTGGGCCACTCCCCAGCGCTTGTCGTAGAAGTACTGGGTCGGTTGCCCCAGCGCGTTCGTGATCGCAGCCGGATGGATGTTGTCGGCGTCGTACGTGATCGTCGTGAACCGATCGGGTTCGCCGGTGAACACCTCTTCGATGATCCGGCGAACGTTGCCGAACTCGTCGCGGTCGTAGGCCGTACTCTTGAACTCGGCCGGCGGGCCATCCGGTTGCTCCTCGACCGTGGTGAGCAGGCCCCGCGCGTCGTACCCCATCACCCGGACCCTCGTCTTGGTCGAGACGAATTCCTCGCTCCGACCCGTGATCCGCGTCGGGTTCGAGATGAGCCAGGTGGTTGGATTGTTGCTGAAGCTCGTAGTCGTCTGGGTGAATTCGTCGTCGCACCCGCGACCGTGGGACTCGACGTTGCCGTAGTTGTCCGTGCGGAAGGTTTCCTGGCACTGGCTCAGGCGCGTGCCGTCCGAGGTATCCGGGGAGGGCGGCGGGAACGACGGCACCGGGCGCTCGTAGGTGGCCGTGAAGCGGTTCCGGACGGCGGGAAAGGGTCGGCCCGCGGCTGAGACCTGGACGCCCCAGTCGTTCCTGACCACCGTTCGCCGGCGGTGGGGCGCGCTCTCGAGCGGTGGGGTCACGCCGTTCACGGAGGCGGATTCGTCGACGGTGGTCGACCTCGGTAGACCGGCGAGCGGATACATGTAAGGCGGCGTGGTGCCCGCACCAGGCTGGCCGTCCGGCGTGTAACGAGACGGCGGGTCGTATTCCGTGGTCGTGATTCGAACGACCTGGTTCGGAAAGGCCGGGTATTGAACGCCGACGCCAGGATCGACCGTTTCGATCACCGTGCGGCGATCGAAGCCGAGCCAGCCGTGGCCGGCGACGCTCGTCCGGCCGTTCTGGTATTTGTACGCGAAGCCGCGTTCGATGATGTCGGTGGTCAGGTTGTTCGCGTGCTGCGCGACCCCTTCGCTGTGGGAGCTGACCAGGTTGTTCATACGCGCGTGACACCTCTCGGGCAGGGTGCTGCCGGCCTGGAACTGGCAGCTGCTAGCGTACGTGGGGGTCGCGAGGACGGTGGCCTCGTCGTATTGAATGAGCGTCACGTTGCCGAGACCGTCCTCCACGCGCGACAGCAGTCGGTGGTTGATGCCACGGCCGTAAAAAACGCCGTCGCCACCGTGCAGGTCTCTGTTGCCGTCGCCGTCGAGATCGACCGCGGCTTCGAAGTTGCCCACACGGACGTTGGTGTTGCCGTTGTTGACAAAGATGTACATGTCGGGCGTGTCCACGGCGTTCAGCCCGACGCTGGGAAACGACGGACCTATCAGGGCCTGATTGAAGTCCAGGCTTCCCGCCCTCCTCCAGTGTTCGACGAGATCCTCTCGTCCATCCGCGTTGTAGTCGAAAGGCAACTGGCGATTGATGCGGAGGGGCGAGGGCCCGGCCGGGGGATCGGTGTGGCGGACCGAGAGAAACGAGTAGTTGCCCTGGTTGAGCCACATGGCGGCTTCTCTGTCGGAGAATGGGTTACCGATATTGTTACCGAAGTGCTTCGTGCCGACTTTCAGCACGTCGGTCAGCCCATCGCCGTTGTAGTCGCCGAGCCTGAGCCCGTCGCCCTGGTCGGAGGCACCAAAATCATTGAATCTGACTGCCCGCCATTCAATCGACGCCGGGGTGCTCCCGGTGGCGGGCGTGTAGTGGAGGACCTGCCAACCCTCGAAGGGGGAGCGGACGAGCAGATCCGGCGTCCCCTCGCCGTCGACGTCAATCATGATGTGTGTGAACTGCGGGCCCGATTCGCACATCGGAATCTTGGCTCCCGGACTGGGGGGCCGGGGCAGGAGGATCGGCGCGGCGAAGCCCTGCAGCATGCCCGGCGTCGGGCCGAGCCTGAGCCGGAGCTCGAGCGTCCCGGTCATCGTGCAGTTGACGATGTCTTGCAGACCATCGCCGTCGACGTCGTACACGATCGGTTCGGGCAGCATCAGGTGACTGTCAGTCGAGTCCTTGTGGCCGTGCGGTGGGAGCATCACGCCGGGATCGGGGATCGCGTCGAAGTGCCCATCACCCCTGGATAGCGCCACGGCAACGTGCCCGTCCTCGCAGCGCACCAGAACGTCATCCCGCCCATCACGGTTGTAATCGAAGAAAAACGTCGGAACGGCGACCGGGTTTGTTTGTCCCGCGTTGCACGGCAGGTTTCGCACCGCGGATATGGGCTGCCCCATGGGATCGTCGCGGCGGCCGGTTCCGAGCCGGGCTGATTTGGTAAACGTCGGCGAGGGGGGGTCGCCGGCCAGAGCGCCCATGATGAGCTCGTTCGCCATGGAGAGCATGAACGGAAGGAGGCCGTAGGTTTCCGGCAAGATGAACCCGGCGACCAGGATCGCGATATCGATCCCGGTCTTTATCGTCGCCAAGGTCGTGTTCCCGTCGATGTCCGGGTAGTGCGCGGTCGTGTCCAGGAAGTCCGTGATGCCGTCGCCGTTCAGATCGATCGGGGCGCCCGCTGTGACGTTGTGGGTGTTCGCTTGGACCCCGGCTTCCTGCTTGTACTGGAACCGCGTCGGGGGCTTGCACCGGTCGTCGCCGGCGCCGGCGCACTCGTAGATGCTCTCGATCTGGCCCAGCGCGCCTTCGGTGTGGACCAGCCTGTAGCTCAGGACCGGCTCGCCAGCGACCAGCGTGGTGATACGGGAGAGGCGATCGAGGCCGACGACTCTCGACGATCCGCCCGGCTGGAAGCGAAGCGCCGCATCGGTCCCCGGTGATTGCAACGACTGCCTGACGTAGTCGAACCGGACTTCGCGATTGCCCTGCGTTCCGTTATGGCCGGTGTAGGTGATCGCAACCGGCAGCGCCGTCTGGATGCCGATGAACTCGAACGCACGCCAGGTCTCCTGGCGGTAGTGCACGTCCATCGTGTTCCCCGCGCGGTCTTCGACACGCGTGAGAAACCAGGTGTGGCGGGCGCCGGGGGTCTCGAAGCCGATCAAAGACTCGGCGAACATCGCGGTGAAGGTGAGGATCTTGCCGCTCTTTTCGAACACCTTGAATGACGCTGGCCCGCGCGCCGGTAGCGGACCCTCTGCCTGCGTGGAATGCGAGACGATCTTCGTGAAGGTATCGATCATGGTGCGGTATTCGGCGCCTTCGCTGCCGTACGTCGCCTCGGTAACGCCGATCAGGCGTTTGCCGTCCATACAGAACACATCGCTGGTGTCGTTCCGGATCGGAGCCGGCCTGCCGTCGAACGCGTAGCTCCGGGTGCAACGCGTGATGATCGGCAGCCCCTGGAGCTTCCAGCCGTAGCCGGCGTCTTCCACCGTGCGCGCGCCCGTGTACTGGAGGCTCAGCGCGGGCTCGATGCCCCCTCGTCCAGGCGGAACGCGGATGGGAATGGTGTATGTGGCGGAGCCGAATTCGGAGACGCTGAAGCCGGCCGCGATCGCGCCGACGGGATTCCCTGCCACCGGGGGGATCGGGTCGAGGTCGCGCGGACCTTCGGGGGTCGGAACCTTCGGCGTCGGATCCAGCGGGATGTTCTGGCACTGGCCGGCGCCGCTGCAGAACTGACTGATGCCGCAGTTACCGCAGGTCACGCCCGGACAGCGCAGGCTGGGCCCACACGTCTGGCCGGCGCAGGGATTGGCGCAGGCGGGGGGGCAGTCCGGACATTGGGAACCCGGCGAGCCACAATTCGGCGGCCTCAGGTCCGGCGAGGCGCAGATCGCCGGCCGGCACTGCTTCACGCCGGCGGAGTTCGCCATGCAGATCGCGTCCGCCGCGCAGTCCAGAGCTGAGTTGCAAGGCTGGCCCAGGCCGCACTTGCCGAGGCACTGGCCCGTGCACCCGTCGCCGGGATTGGCGCAGGTTGCGGCCGCACAGTTCGGAACGCAGATGCACGGACCACACAACTTGGTCAGATCGCCACACAGCGCCGGATCGTTCGACGGACAACGCGGGTCGACACAGGCGTCGGCCGAGGGTGTGTCCATCGGGAGACCCATGTTCGGTTTGCACTCCTCACCAGGCGGGCAGGCGCTCGCGTTCGGGTTGGATGCGTCGCACGGATTCGTGCAGCTGCAGTTCGCACCGCAGGGGCTCCCGGACTGCCCGCACTGGCCATCGGAGTGGCCGATCTCGCACGTCGACGGCCAGCAGATGCGCTCAGCGCGCGCGCGATTGAAGCAGCCACCGTTGTTGGTGCCGCAGACGAAGCCAGCGGCGCAGTCGGGTCCGGACCCGCAGCCCTTACCGCCCGGGCAAGGCGGACACTCGCCGCCGCCGCAGTTGACGTCCGTCTCGTTGCCGTCCTTGACGTTGTTCACGCAGTGGTTGGCGGTGCACTTGTTGTTGAAGCAGGTGAGGCCGCTGGCGCAGTCCGCCGTGGCCTGGCAGGTCTTGCCGCTCCCGCAGGGCGGGCAGGAGCCGCCGCAGTTGACGTCCGTCTCGTTGCCATCCTTGTCCTGGTTCGCGCAGTGCCCTGGCCTGCAGATCCCGCCCACACACGCGAGTCCCGTCTTGCACTCGCTGGTGACGTTGCACTGCCCGCCCTGGCCAACGCCGCCGCCGGTTCCGAAGCGATAGTTGTCGACGATCACCGTCGAGCCCGCCGGCACGTTGATGGAGAGCCGGACCGAAAGATCGGTCGCCGTGGTGATCGCGGCGACGAAGTTCGAGCTCAGCGGCACGGACACCGTCCGGAACGTTCCGCGAGTGGTTCCACCCAGCAGCACCTGTCCGGCCTGCTGGTTCAAGATCCCCTTGGACGGAGCGTCGTACTGGAACAGGACGTCGCCCCAGGGCAGCGATCCCGTCCCGTTCACGCGCAGATCGAAGGTGGCCGTCGACGGCGTGAACTGGCCGACCGGCCCGATGAGCACGCTCTGAAGCTGGGCAAAACCGAGGTTGGCGATCTGGAGTGCCCTCGCACCTTCCGTTCGCGTCGTCGTCGAGCTGATCGTCCCCGACGAGCCGGGCCCCAGGATCCAGTCCGACTGGCTGGGCGTGCTGGAGACCCGCTCGAACGTCAGTACGCGCTGCGCGACCGTCAGCTCGCTCCGGATGGTTTCGATGTCGTCCGTTTCTCCGGCGCCCATTTCTCCGGCGTCTTTCGTTTCGACGTCTTCCACGCTCGTGTCGCCGGCGCACGCGCCGACCGCGACCAAACTCACAAGCACCCAACTGACCACTCGGCGGTTTTTCATGCTGGACCCTTTGCTGTGACGTGGGGGCGGACTCGCGCCGAGTAGGCAAGTCCCATACCCATGGAAGCGGCGCTGACTCGCCCGCGTCTCCGCCTCGATGTGGCGACGGATGCCCCGTTGTGTACACGTACAGCGCGAACAGTGTACGTACAGCGCGAACGGTGACCGGTCTCAGCAATCGGCGGGCGACTGCAAGACGCGATCGCAGAACGTGCGATGCTACTCCGTGCGGATCATGCACAGCTCGGACGGCGGGGAGACCTGGTAGTGACCACACGTCCGCTGGACGACGACGGCTACCGCCTGTGGCTTCGCTACGAGCCGATCGCCGACGCTGCCCGGCTCGCGGAGGCGCGCGCGGCCTGCCTGTCGGTGTTCATGCCTGCGCCGACGCCGACGCTGGAGGCGGCCCGTGACGAGCTCGCGCGCGGGCTCGGTCAGATGCTGGGAGCGGTCCGGTTCACCAACAACGTCGCCGACGCGACGCTGATCGTTGGCACGGCGCCGGGCTCGCTCCCGCTGACCGAACCGGAGATGGACGAGTCCACCCCGGTGTTCTCGCTGTCCTCGATGGCGGGCGACGCATTCATCATCGATCGAATGACGGTCGGCGGGCGCGAGGTCCTGACGATCGCCAGCTTCACCGACGCTGGGGTGCTTTACGGCGTTTTCGATCTCCTGCGCCGCCTCCAGACGGGCAGGTCGCTCGTCGGAGTCGCCGTCGGGAGCGGGCCGCGCATCGGCCTGCGCATGCTCGATCACTGGGACAACCTGGACGGCAGCATCGAGCGCGGCTACGCGGGCCGGTCACTCTGGCGCTGGGACGAGCTGCCCGAGACGATCTCGCCGCGCTACCGCGACTACGCCCGCGCCAATGCGTCGATCGGCATCAACGCGGTCGCGCTCAACAACGTCAACGCGAGCGCGCAGATCCTGACGCCTGAATACCTGTCCAAGCTGGCGGCGCTGGCCGACGTGTTCCGCCCGTGGGGGATACGAACGTTTCTGTCCGCGCGCTGGAGTGCGCCGATCGAGCTCGGCGGCCTCGCCACCGCCGATCCGCTGGACGCAGGCGTCGCCGCCTGGTGGCGTGCCAAGGCCGACGAGATTTACGCGCTGATTCCCGACTTCGGCGGCTTCCTGGTCAGGGCCAACTGGAAAGGCCAGCCCGGTCCCCACGATTACGGTCGAACGCACGCCGACGGCGCCAACCTGCTGGCAGATGCCTTGGGCCCCCACGGCGGCGTCGTCATCTGGCGCGCATTGGTCTACACAGCCGAGGTCGCCGCGGATAGGGCCAAGCAGGCGTACGGCGAGTTGGTCCCGCTCGACGGAACGTTCCGGACCAACGTGAAGCTGCAGGTGAAGAACGGGCCGATCGACTCCCAGCCGCGCGAGCCGTTCCATCCCCTGTTCGGCGCGATGCCGCAGACGCAGCTGATGCTGGAGCTGCAGATCACGCAGGAGTATCTCGGGCAGGGGACGCACATCGCCTACCTCGCGCCGCTGTTCAAGGAGGTGCTGGATGTGGACACGTTCGCGGCCGGCCGGGGGACGACCGTCGCACGCATCGTGGACGGCAGCGTGATGGCGGGCGGCACGAGCGGCCTCTTCGGCGGGATCGCTGCCGTCGCCAACACCGGCGACGATCGCAACTGGTGCGGCCACCCGTTCGCGCAGGCCAACTGGTACGCGTACGGCCGGCTCGCCTGGGATCATACGCTCGGCGCGGCCGACATCGCGGACGACTGGATCCGGATGACGTTCTCGAACGACGAACGTCTCGTCCCGGTCGTCGTCGAGATGATGCTCGCATCGCGCGAGGCGGTCGTCGACTACATGACGCCGCTCGGCCTCCACCACATCATGGCGGAGGGACACCACCACGGCCCCGGCCCCTGGGTCGACGTCGCTGACGCCGGACGCGCCGACTGGACGAGCGTCTACTATCACCGCGCCGACGCGCGTGGCATCGGCTTCGATCGCACCGCCGGCGGCAGCGGGGCGGTCTTGCTCTACCGCCTGTCGGTACGCGAGCAGCTCTCCGACCCGAAGACCTGCCCGGAAAACCTGCTGCTCTGGTTCCACCACGTCGCGTGGGACCACGAGCTGTCTTCCGGCCGGACATTGTGGGACGAGCTTTGTCACCGCTACACCGCCGGCGTCGATGCGGTCCGCCGCTTCCAGGCGACCTGGGACGGCGTTGCAGCCTTCGTCGATCCCGCCCGCCACGACCACGTGCGCCGGCTGCTCACGATCCAGGAGCAGGAGGCGCGCTGGTGGCGCAATGCCTGCCTGCTCTACTTCCAGACGTTCTCGCGCCGGCCGGTCCCCGAAGGCCTCGAGCCGCTGGAAGGTACGCTCGCCGAATACCGGAAAATCAAGGCGTAAATCCGCACGAGCATTTTGGAACGCGTGATTTTTTGTCGCTTGAAAAATCGCACGCATATGAGGAGATGGGCGACCAAAATCCCGGGCGACGGGACAAATATCAGGCGCCGATGGTGAAGTTGGGGTCGAACGAAACAGGCATCGTTGCGGTCGTCCGGGACGAAGCGCTGGCGAGGGGGACCAGTATCGGTCGCTACCTGGTGCTCGAACGGCTGGGGGCGGGCGCCATGGGCGTGGTTTACGCCGCGTACGATCCCACGCTGGATCGGAAGATCGCGATCAAGCTGTTGCGTCCGGAAGGTGCGAACGGCGATCCGGCGCGCCGCCAGGCACGTCTGTTCCGGGAAGCGAAGGCCATCGCCAAGCTCTCGCACCCGAACGTGGTTGGTGTCTTCGACGTCGGCGTGCACGACGGCCAGGTGTTCCTCGCGATGGAATACCTGGGCGGCGGCACGCTGCGCGATTGGGCCAGGGCGCAAAAGCGGTCCTGGCGCGAGGTCGTCAAGATGTTCATCGAGGTCGGCCACGGCTTGGCCGCCGCCCATGCCGAAGGGCTCATCCACCGCGACTTCAAACCGGACAACACCCTACTCGACAAGCATGGCAAGCCGAAGGTCGTGGACTTCGGCCTGGTCCGCTTGACAGGCACCGCGCTCGACGGCCCGGGGGCCAGATCGGGCGACGTCGACGCGGCGGCCGAGGCGCTCGCCGCGATCTCTCGCGCGGCGACCTCGCCGGCGGCGCTCACGCGGACGGGCGCGATTACCGGCACTCCCGCCTACATGGCGCCCGAGCAGTTCCTGGGCTCGCCGATCGACGCGCGCACCGATCAGTTCGCGTTCGGCGTCGCGCTTTACGAGGCGCTCTACGGCGAACGCCCGTTCGAGGGCGAGACGCCGATGGCGCTCGCGGGTTCGGTGACGAAGGGGCGGATTCGCCCGATGCCCAAGGGCACCGAGGTTCCCGCCTGGGTGCGGGCCTGCGTCGTCCGCGCGCTCAATTTCAACCCGGCCGATCGCTACCCGGGGTTCGATGAGCTCCTGGCCGTACTCGCGAGCGATCCGATTGCGCGCCGCCGCCGCCTGCTGATGGCGGCCGCGGCTCTGCCCGGCTGGACCACGAGCGTCGGCACCTGGAGCGTCGTCACCGACGGCAGCACCAAGGTGTATCGACAGAGCAACGATGTCGGCGACGGGCGCGCCTGGATCCCCTCCGGGCCGTGGACCGACATGGTGATCACCGCCCGGGTCAAGCCGACCGCCTGGAACGGCACCGATCGCTTGGTGGCAGTGGTGGGTCGGCTGCAGAACGCCACCAACTACTATTTCGCCACCATGCGCAGCAGCAACCGGATCGAGATCAAGAAGCTCGTCGACGGCCACAGCACGCTGCTGGCGTCGACGCCCTTCAAGGTGTCGCTCGACGCCTGGCGCACGGTGAGGTTCGAGATCATCGGCGCCAATCTGCGGCTCTACGTCGACGGAGTGCTTCAGCTTTCCGCTACGGACTCGACATACGCGTCGGGCAGGGCCGGCCTGGCGACGTTCTACGCCACCGCCAATTTCGACGACTTCGTCGTCCGACCGCAGTAGCGGATGGGAGTAGTTGACGACGATGGGGTTCAGCACCTGGGTCGGCCTCGGCGTCGGTGTCGGCCCATGATACGGACCGCCGCGTCCCGGAAACCCGCCTGGATGCAGCGAATTTTCGGGCCCTGGCGCGCGATCGGTAGCCCGATTTCCGGGCATTCATTACCATGCCCCGGATGCACCTCGTTCGTCTTCCCTTCCTTATGACCGCCCTGACGCTCCCACTGCTGGTCGCCGGCTGCGGACCCTCCTCCGGGGGGACGGGCACCGCTGGCTCGACCGGAACGGCGGGCACTTCCGGCGGTGCGGGGACGACAGGCTCTGCCGGAACCACCGGGGAGGCCGGGACGACCGGAAGCGGCGGCTCGGTGAGCACGGCAGGGACGACCGGAACGGGCGGCAGCGTGGCGGGTACGACGGGCACCGCCGGAACGACCGGCGTCGCAGGAACGACGGGCGCCGGCGGATCGGCCGCCGGTACGACGGGTTCGGGCGGATCGGCCGGAACAACCGGCAGCGCCGGACGCGGCGGGACCGGCGGGGCCGGCGGCCGCGGGGGCACCGGTGGCACCGCAGGCGGCACGGCGGGCACCACGGGCAGCGCCGGCACCGGCGGCACCGGCACGAACAACTGCCCCGTGATCAGCGAGTTCACGACGGCATGGCCGACCGGCAAGGGTCCGTCTGACATCGGCAAGCTCGCGGTCTCGAACTTCAGGAGCTGGCTCGCCAGCAGGCTTCCGATCACCAGCAGCACCTACGGCGGCGATGGCTACGCGCTGGCGTTCACCTGGTTCGGCGCGCTCCGCGCTTCGAAGCTGCTCGCCGACACGACCAACAACACGTACTTCATCACGCAGTTCGAGCCGTACGCGTCGGGCTCGGTGACCGTCGACAACGGAACCACCGCGTCGGTCGACTATCGCGCGTTCGGCGACCTGCCCCTGGAGATCTTCCAGCAGAATAACGACATGCGCTGCAAGACGATCGGCCTCGCCCGCGCGGACGCGCAGTGGCAGAACCCGAACGGCATGATCACGCGCGACGCGCGCTACTGGGCCGACGACATGTACATGATCACCGCGCTGCAGGTCGAAGCGTATCGCGCCACCAAGGACACGATGTACCTGACGCGCGCGGCGACGACGTTGCTCGACTACATGGCGAAGCTGCAGCAGGCAGACGGCCTGTTCTGGCACACGATGCAGTCAAAGGCGTACTGGGGCCGCGCGAACGGCTGGGTCGCGGCCGGGACCGCCGAGCTGCTGGTCGATCTGCCCGCCGGAAGCCAGCGCGACATGGTGATGATCGGCTTCAAGAAGCAGCTGGACGGCCTGCTGACGCGGCAGGTGAGCGGCGGCACCGACGACGGCATGTGGCGCCAGGTGCTGGACGTCAGCACGGCGAACCCGGAGAGCTCGTGCACGGCGATGTTCACTTTCGCGCTGACGACGGCGTTGAAGAACGGCTGGATCTCCGGCACGAACTACGCGAGCGCCGCCCGCCGCGGCTGGATCGCGGTCGCCAACAAGACCAACGCCTCGGGCCAGCTGGACCGCGTCTGCCCCGGCACCGGCCAGGCGCCCGCCGGGACGCTCGCGTCGCAGCAGCAGTTCTACACGAGCATCACGCTCGGCTCGAACGACACGCACGGCCAGGCGCCCCTGCTCTGGCTGTCGCACGCGCTGCTGCGCACCGACTGCCCCGGCATGCGCTGAGCGCGCTCGCGCCGACGGCGTTCGCGATCAACCCTTCAGCAAGGCGTCGTAGTCCGCGGGTGTTGTCTTCTCGACGCCCACACCCTTCATTCGCGTCATGAGCGAATTGAACCCGGAGATCGCCCATCGGTTGCCGTAGCGGAGCAGCTGGAAGCCGCTCCAGTAGTACCTGTCGCCCAGCTGGTAAAGCGCGAGCCGTTCCGTCTGATCGTCGGCGCCGTTGAAGGCGGCGTGCTTCTTGTTCAGGGCGGCGAGCTCGGGCTTCTCGTTGCGTGCTTCCTTGGTCTTGTCGACTCGGACGACCTTGAGGGCCTTCAGCCGCGCGGGATCCACCGCGGTCACGAAGCGTGAAATCTGCGCGTCGGTCGCCGACATCACCGGCTGTTCCAGGTTGACGTCGGCGAGCAACGCGTAGACGAACATCTTCGTCGCGGCCGCCCCCTGTGCGGTCAGGATCATCTTGTTGAGGCGCACGTACATTTCGTATCGCGTCGGCGCTTGCAGATTGAGCGGATCCATCGCGGGGACGTAGCGCGCCACGGCGGGAAAATCGTACCGGGCGGACATCTCTTCGGCGGCGGTCGCTTCCAGGGCCACGTCGAGATCGCCGGCGGCTACCGATGTCACGTAGTGGGTGATCGCGGCTTCCGGCGTGTCGAACGTCTTCGGAGCCACCGCCTTCGCGCGCGCGGGCGACGGCGAATGGCAGGCCGCCAGTCCCAGGACGATCGCAAGCGAGCAGGCGCGAAGTCTGATCATGTAGGTCTCCTCGTCTGGATCGGGCGGGAGATGAACCGTCACGATGACCGGTCGGTTGGGCACGATATGCGACGCCATCCCGCGGCTTTACATCGGTATGGCACCGTTGAAGTGACAGAAGGGGTGAACCGCCGGAAACCCCAGCGGACACTGGAGGGCCCATGGGAACCGGTCCCCGGGCGAACCTTTGGGTCCTGGTTGCCGCCGCGCTGGCGGCGGGATGTACGGCCGGCGTCAGCGCGACGCCCAGCACCGGCTCGGGCGGCGCCGGCGGCAAAGATGGCGGTCCGACGGACGTTCCGGTGAACATGGACGCTCCGGTGATCGACGTGCCCGCGGTCGACATCGTCACGCAGCCCGATGCCCCGTGCACGCAGGTGTCGTGCACGCCGACGGGCGGCCAGTACTGCGGCGTGATCGGCGACGGCTGCCACCGGTCGAAGGATTGCGGCGCCTGCGCAGGCGCCGGCCAGGTGTGCATGGGCGGGATCTGCGTCGAGGGCCCGGGCTGCACCCGCGGAACGTGCAACGGTCCCGCCGGCGCCCGCTACTGCGGCAAGGTCGGCACCGGCTGCGGCGAGGCGCTGGACTGCGGCACCTGTCCGACCGGGAACACCTGCAGCAGCGACGGCGTCTGCGTGCCGGCAAACTGCACGCCCGCGGGCTGCGACATCCCGGCCGGCGGCGGAAAGTATTGCGGCCGGATCGGCGACGGCTGCGGCAAGACCATCGACTGCACCTGCGCCGCGCCGCAGACCTGCGGCGGCACCGGCATCACCAACGTGTGCGGCGATCCCAACTGCGTGCCGATCACGTGCAACCCGATGGGGGGCGGCCAGTACTGCGGGACGATCGGCAACGGTTGCGGCAAGGCGCTCGACTGCCCGGCGACGTGCGCGGGCGGCGTGGCGTGCCCGGCCAACCACGTCTGCCCGGGATCGGGCGGCACCGGGTGCAGCGGTCTGCAGTGCCAGATCACGAAGGACAACTGCCCGATGACGTCGCCGACGACGCTGACGGGCACCATCTATGATCCCGCGGCGAAGGTCCCGCTCTACAACATCCTGGTCTACGTTCCGAACACGACCCCGTCGGCGATCACGTCGGGCGCGGCGTGCGACAAGTGCGATACGTACGTGACGGGGACGCCGATCGCGGTGGCGCTGACCGACGCGCAGGGCCGCTTCTCGCTGAAGGGCGTTCCGTCGGGCACGAACATCCCGGTGGTCATCCAGACGGGCAAGTGGCGCCGGCAGATCACCGTCGCCAACGTCCCCGCCTGCACGTCGACGGCGCTGACCGACAAGAACCAGACCCGGCTGCCGCGCAACAAGAGCGAGGGGGACATCCCCCTGATCGCCATCGCGACAGGCGGCTCGGACGCGCTCGAGTGCCTGGTCCGCACAGTCGGGATCGACGAGGCGGAGTTCACGAACGATTCCGGGACGGGACGAGTGCAACTCTTCCAGGGTTACCGCGCGTCGCCGACCATGATGGCGAACGGCGCCAGCTCGGCGCTGCGCAGCGCCGACAACCTGTGGGCCAGCCTGACCAGCATGCGGAAGTACGACGTGGTGCTGATGGCGTGCGAGGGCGACGACGGACCGTCGGAAGGGCGCACGGCGGCGCAGTACGCGGCCGTGCGCGGCTACGCCGACATCGGCGGCCGCATCTTCGGCTCGCACTACCACAACAACTGGATCCGCTCCGAGGACGGCCAGCCGAACCAGGGCTATCCGAAGGTCGTCAACTTCTCATCCGGCGCGCACGGCCTCGACAACCCCGTCCCGTTCCCGCTGATGATCGACGTCTCGTTCCCCAAGGGCGTGGCGTTCCGCGACTGGCTGGTCAACGTGGGCGCATCGACGACGCCCGGCACGCTGGCGATCGTGGACGGCGAGCACACCATTGATTCGGTCGTCGCGGGCGTCGCCCAGCAGTGGGTTTACGGCAGCGACATCAGCAGGAGCCCGGCCAAACCGGTTGTCGAGTACTTCTCGTTCACGACGCCGGTCGGCAGCGCCAACGTCTGCGGCCGCATGGTGTTCACCGACATCCACACCTCGATGGGCGGCGGGACCAACGCGGCCGTCCCCTTCCCGATGCGATGCGGAAGCGCGACGGACCTGTCGGCGCAGCAGAAGGCGCTCGAGTTCTCGCTCTTCGACCTGTCGTCGTGCGCGCAGATCGAAACCGGCATGCCGGTGCCGCCGCCGGTCCCACCGCCAGGATCAACGCCGCCGCCGCCGGGAACCACCCCCGTTCCGCCGGCGCCGCCGCCGCCCCCACCACCGCCGCCGCCACCCGAGATCGAGTAGTCGCTCCGCGCCGGGCGGCGGCCGCTCAGACCAATTGGTTCTCGATCAGGCCGAGCCGACGGTCGCTTCCCGCTGTACGTGACGCCGGGCGACCGACGGTACGTGCACGACGTCGGTCAACCGCGCCAGCGAGATGGCGCCGACCGCAAGCGCCAGATCGCGGACCGCGACGTCGTAGACGCCTCCGATGATGAGGTTCAGCGCGATGGCGATGAGCCACGCCGTGACGACGTAGGCGAACGTCTTCGTCCACGGCGACAGCAACACCGCGAGGCCCGCCACGATCTCGATGATGCCCACCACATACATGAAGGATTGGGGTGTGATTGGCAGAACGCTGGCAATGGACGGCGCGACGTACTTCGGCCAGAAGGTCAGCAGGTTGAAGAACTTGTCCAACCCGGCGAGAAACGGCACCAGACCGAAGCTCATTCGCAACGCCCACCAGACTGAATCCACCACCTTCTGGTCGACGGTTTCCTTGGTTTCTGCTCGTCCATTCATCGTTGCACCTCTTTGCCTTTCATCTAATTACTGAGAGCAGAAACGCTGGACTTGGTGACACGCGATTCGTTGTTAGGCGACGTATCGGGTTGAATTTCCGACGCCAGGTGCTAGCCGTGATGAGGGGCAGGTTGTAGATGGCGAGCCTAAGCCAGGCAGAGCACGGGCCGCGCCAGCTGGGCGCGACGCGGACAAAACTCCACGTCGGTGCATGGCTGAGACGCACGGTCCGCGGCACCTGCCCGCCCCGGCGGACCCGCCTTCTCGAACGGCTCCTGTGCCTGGGCACCAGCAACGCTCAGCCGGTTCACACGCGGAAGCGCATCCGTCTTTGCAATCTCAACGCGCTCGGCGGCGCCGTCATCATGGCGATCTGGGCCTACTTCGAGGCTTCGATCGGAGATGCCGCCAGCCTGCCTCTGGAGCTCGCCTTCCTGGCGGGCTTCCTCACCGTGCTCGCGTTGAACGCGAGCCACGCGGATCGGGCCGGCCGCCTGCTGCTGATCATCAACGCGAACGCGTGCGTGTTCGCGGGCGCGGTGTTGTTCACCGAACCGTCCGGGGGAATTCTGCCGTTCTTCTCGATGGCGGCGATCTCGCTGTTGATGTTCGGGCCGGACGAATGGGTGCTGGCGACGCTGGGCGCGGCTCTGCCGGCGGCGCTGCTCGCGGCGGTGAAGACCGGGCTGGCGGCCAGCCTGCTGTCCGTCGAACCCCACCCCGCCCCCATGTGGTACTTCGCCGCCAACGCCGCGACGGCGTTCGCGCTCGCGTTTCTGGTCCCCTTCTTCTTCTTCCGCTCGAACCTGCGCGCGGAGGCTACCCTCCAGCGAATCGGACAGGAAAAACTCAAGC
>Ga0207681_10000505_pt1 | contig 27187 bp, 27 predicted proteins | sample KBSS53metaG_FD_184324 | JGI IMG/M metagenome (GOLD analysis project Ga0207681, IMG submission 184324) | Switchgrass rhizosphere microbial communities from Kellogg Biological Station, Michigan, USA - KBS S5-3 metaG (SPAdes) (version 2) | ecosystem: Host-associated > Plants > Roots > Rhizosphere... | reverse complement strand
CCGCCGGTTCTCGCTCACCACGCGCATCCTCGCGGTGAACCTGATCGTGCTGGGGCTGATGGGGGCGAGCGTCATCTACCTCGATTCCTACCGCAAGCAGCTGATCGCCGAACGGTTCAAGCTGGCGCGCTCGGAAGCCCTGATCATCGCGGATGCCCTGGCCGAAACCCCGCGCAGCGAACGCAATCCCCTGATCGCGCGGATCGGCAGCGAGCAGGTCTTGCGCCTGCGCGTCTATGATGCCCGCGGCCGCCGTCTGGCCGACAGTTTTCTCATCGCCGACGAACCCGCCTTCACTTTCGCCGATCCGGCCAGGGAGCCGTGGACCATGCAGGTGGCGCGCGGCATCGACAGCGCCATGAACCGGCTGACCGGGGCCGAGCCCGCGCCAGACTATGTCGAGCCGGCGATCTCCACGGCCGATGCCTGGCCGGAAATTCGCGAGGCGCGCGAAACCGGTGAGGCGGCGGTGCGGCTGCGTTCGGCCCCTGATCGCACCCCGGTAATCACTGCCGCCGTGCCTTACGGCGAACGGGGCGAGGTCCTGCTGACCACCCGCAATGCCCGCGATATCGTCGACAAGGTCCGCTATGCCCGCCAGACCCTGGCGATCATCATCGGCATTGCCCTCGTCATCTCGATCCAGCTTTCGCTGTTCCTGGCGCGAACCATTGTCCAGCCGCTGCAATTGCTGGTCAGGGCGGCGCAGCGGGTGCGGCTGGGCCGCGACCGCGAGGTGGTTGTCCCGCGTCTGCCGGAGCGCGGGGACGAGATCGGTCTGCTCGCCCGCGCGGTATCGGACATGAGCGCGGCCTTGCGCCAGCGGATCGACGCCGTGGAAAGCTTCGCCGCCGACGTGGCCCACGAGATCAAGAACCCCCTCGCCAGCCTGCGCAGCGCCGTCGACACGCTCGGCAAGGTGGACGACCCCGCGCTGCGCCAGGAGCTTACCCGCATCGCCGCGCACGACGTGCGCCGCATCGACCGGCTGGTGACCGAAATTGCCGACGCCAGCCGGATCGACGCCGAACTCTCGCGCACCCAGTTCGAGCCGGTAGACGTCGTCGCCCTGACCGAGGCCCTCGCCCGCAGCCGGGCGGAGCGGGGAGCCGATGGCGGGGCCCGTCTGGTCTTGCGCCATGCCGGCAAGCGGTGCCGCGCGCTGGGGGACCCGGCCCGCCTCGAACGGGTGCTGGTCAACCTGCTCGACAATGCCGCCTCGTTCTCGCCGCCCGGCGGCGAGGTTGAACTGGCGACTAGCTGCGGCGATGGACGGGTGCGGATCACGGTATCGGACGAGGGGCCGGGGATCGCGCCGGATGCCCGGGAGAAGGTGTTCGAGCGGTTTCATTCCGTTCGCCCTGAAGGGGAGGACTTCGGCAGCCACAGCGGGCTTGGCCTTGCCATCGCGCGCACCATCGTGACTGCCCACGACGGCACCCTTACCGCCACCGATCGGCTCGACGGGAAGCCGGGTGCGCGGCTGGTGCTCGAACTGCCGGAGGCTCCCTGATGCTGCACCAGGCAAGTGCCGTGGCGATCGGCGAACGGGCGCTGCTGATCGAAGGTCCACCGGGCAGCGGCAAGTCGAGCCTGGCCCTCGCGCTGATCGATCGCGGAGCCGTGCTGATCGGCGATGACGGGGTGAGCCTGGCGAGCGCGGACGGCCGCATTCTGGCCAGCCCCGCCCCCGCGATTGCCGGCCTGCTCGAGGTGCGCAACGTGGGACTTCTGCAATACCCGGTCGCCGAGCGGGTGCGTGTCGCCCTCGTCCTGCGGCTGGACCGGGAGGCGGAGCGACTGCCGGACGGACCGGCCAGCGTGGAACTGCTGGGCTGCCGCGTCCCGCTCGTTCGGCTCTGGCCTGACAGCCCGGTCCTGCCACTTCGCGCCATGGCCGCCCTGTCCCGTTTCGGGCTCGACTGAGCAGCCGGTTTACAAGCTCACGTCGCGAGCCCACATCAGCCTCGATGGATGCCGATTCCCCTCAAGCCGAAACCCCCGGGGGCGCGCCGCAGCGGGTGCTGCTGGTGACCGGCCTGCTCGGCGCGGGCAAGACGACCGTGCTGCGCGTGCTGGAGGACCTTGGCTGGGAAACGATCGACAATTTTCCGGTGCGCATGCTCGATCAGCTCGTCTCGGCCAAGGGCAACGATGGCCGGGTGCCCTTGGCCATCGGCTTCGATTCGCGCACCCGCGGCTTCGACCCGCACCGGATCATCGACCGGGTGAAGGCGCTGACCGGGCGGGCCGGGCTTGAGATGACCACCCTGTTTCTCGATTGCTCGGGACAGGAGCTGGAGCGGCGCTACAACGAGACGCGGCGCCGCCACCCGCTGGCGGCCGACATGCCGGCCAGCTCGGGCATCGCGGCAGAGCGCGAGCTGCTCGAGCCGCTGCGGCGCTGGGCCGACATGGTAATCGTGACCACCGACTTTTCGGCCAACCAGCTCCAGCAGGTGATCCGCGAGCGGTTCGGCGCGGAACAGGCGGCGCCGCTCACGGTCACGCTGTCGAGCTTCGGCTTTGCGCGCGGCATGCCGCCGGTTGCCGACCTCGTCTTCGACATGCGCTTCCTCGACAATCCGCACTGGGACGCCGAGCTGCGCCCCCTGACCGGCAAGGATGCGGCGGTGGGCGAATACGTCTCGCGCGATCCCGCCTTTGCCGAAGCGTTCGACCGCATCCGCGACCTGCTGCTGCTGCTGCTGCCGCGCTATGAGGCGCAGGGCAAACCCTATGTCCACGTCGCCTTCGGCTGCACCGGCGGGCGGCACCGTTCGGTCTACGTCGCCGAGCAAATGGCCGCGGCCTTGCGCGACGCGGGATTTTCCCCCACATTGCTGCACCGCAACCTGAGCGCACGCGCCGCCGATCTCGTGGAGGGCGGCAAAACGTGAGCAAGGTCACCAACACCGGGCGCCGGCTTTCACGGCAGCAGCAACCCCGGGCGGCAATTCGGAGCGCACCTCTTTCATGATCGGGCTGATCCTCGTGACCCACGGCAGGCTTGCCGAGGAATTCGTCCACGCCATGCAGCACGTGGTCGGCCGGCAGGAAGCCGTGGCGACCGTCTGCATCGGCCCGAACGACGACATGGAGCGCCGCCGCAAGGAAATCGCCGAGGCGATCCGCGCGGTGGACAGCGGCCAGGGGGCGATCATCCTGACCGACCTGTTCGGCGGCACGCCTTCCAACCTGGCGATCTCGCTCATGCAAGCGGGCCGGGTCGAGGTCATAGCCGGGATCAACCTGCCGATGCTGATCCGCCTGGCAGGCGCGCGCAAGACGATGAACGTGGTCGACGCCACGGTTGCCGCGCGCGATGCCGGGCGCAATTACATCACCATAGCGAGCGAATTTCTGGGACAGGACGCCTGAGGGGGACGGGCTAGGATGCCGAGCGAGATCGTCGAAATCGTCAATCAGCGGGGCCTGCATGCGCGGGCCAGCGCCAAGTTCGTCAATGCCGTGGCGCGCCTGCCCGACGGGCTGGACGTCAAGGTCGCCAAGGACGGGACCAGCGCCAACGGCGGCTCGATCCTGGGCCTCATGATGCTGGGCGCGGCCAAGGGCGATTCGATCGAGATCAGCGTCGAGGGTGACAGCGCGGACCAGGTCCTGCCCAAGCTGGTGGGGCTGGTGAAGGACGGCTTCGGCGAAGACTGAACCCGTGTCGCAGCGCCGCCTGATCACGGGCTTTTCCAATCCCACGGTCAAGTTCCTGCGTTCGCTCAGGGACAAGAAGCACCGCAAGGCCGCGGGCAAGTTCCTCGCCGAGGGACTGCGCCTGCTGACCGACGCGCGCGAATGCGGGCGGCTGCCGGAACTGCTGGTCATGGCAAAAGGGCGCGACGAGCATCCCCTGCTGGCGGCGCTCGAGGCCGATGTGCTGGCGGCAGGCGGCGAGGTGATCGAGACCGAGGAGGACATCCTCGGCAAGATCACGGGCAAGGACAATCCGCAGGCCGTGGCCGGGGTTTTCGCCGAGTTCGACACGAGCCTTGCCGCGCTTGACCGCAGTGCCGCGCCGATCTGGCTGGTGGCCCAGGCCATGCGCGATCCGGGCAATCTCGGGACCATGCTGCGCACCTGCGACGCAGTGGGCGCGGGCGGGCTGATCCTGCTGGACGACTGCGCCGATCCGTTCAGCGTGGAGGCGGTGCGAGCGAGCATGGGGGCGGTTTTCACGCAAGCCATCGCCCGGGCGCGGTGGGACGAGTTCATCGCCTGGCTGCGCGGCGGGCCGGGGCAGCTGGTGGCCGCATCGCTGCGGGAGGCCGTGCCCTGTCGCGGGGCGCCTTATGCGGCGCCGTGTTTCCTCATGGTTGGCAACGAATCGCGCGGGCTGCCGGAGGATTACGAGCTTGCCTGCGATCTTCGGGTGACCATGCCGATGCGCGGGCGGGCCGACAGCCTTAACGCGGCGATTGCCGGTGCGGTCCTCGCCTATGAGGCGCTGGCGGCGCTGGTCCCTGAGGCATCCGCGTAGGGTTCAGTTCACCGGATGGTCAGCAAGGGCGGACTAATTGGGGTGCAGTGATGCTTCGGCATTGCCCCTCCCCAACTGCCTTTGCCCCCGCCTGACTGGCGGGGGTTTTCTTTTGAGGGCCTACTCCGTTTCGGGGATCGGCAGGGCTTCGACTTCCGGCTCGGCCAAAGGCTCTGCCACGTCGGCATAGCGCGGCTGGGCATCGATCAGGGGCACGTCATCGATCTCGCGCTTGCCGATGGCGATGCCCTTGTCGCGCAGGCGCTTGCCGCTGGTGAGGACATTGCGCTCGAAGCTGGAGACGAACTTGTTGTAGTTCGAGACCGCGCTCTCCAGCCCGCCGCCCATGCGCTTGAGATGCTCGGTGGCGATGGCCAGCCGGTCATAAAGCTCGGCCCCGGCCTTGCCGATCTCCACCGCCTCGCGGGCGATGGTATCCTGCCGCCAGACTTCGGCGACGGTGCGGGCGATGGCGACGAGGTTGGTCGGCGTGGCCAGCAGGACCTTGTTGCGGAAGGCGAAATCCCACAGCTCCGGATCGTGTTCGAGCGCGGCGGCGACGAAGTGTTCGCCCGGCACGAACATCACCACGTAGTCCGGCGCCTCGGCGAACTGGCTCTGGTAGGACTTGGTGCCGAGGGTCTGCACGTGGTTTCGCATCGAGCGGGCGTGCTGGTCGAGCGCGGCCTTGCGGACTGCGTCGTCATTGGCCTCGAAGGCCTCCTGGTAGGCGTTGAGGGAGACCTTGGCGTCGATGATCAGGCTCTTGCGCCCGGGGATGCGGATGATCGCATCCGGGCGCAGGCGGCCATCCTCGGTCGTCACCGAATGCTCGGTGACGAAATCGGTGTGTTCGGTGAGGCCGCACTGTTCGAGCACGTTCTGGAGCGCGCGCTCGCCCCACCGACCGCGAGCCTTGGGAGCATTGGTGAGCGAATTGCCGAGCCGCTGGGCCTCAGCCCGGACCTGCTCCTGCCCAGCGCGGAGAGCCTCGATCTGGCCGAACAGCTGGCCGAAGGCATCGACGCGCTTGGCTTCGAGGCCGGCGACCTGTTCTTCATAGCGCTGGAGGCGCTGGCCGACCGGGGCAAGCACGGCGGCGATGCGTTCGGCATTGGCCTTTTCGCTTTCGGTGAAACGATCCTGAGCACGGGCGAGGAAGGTTTCCTGGGCCTTTTCAAGCACGCGGTTGCCGGCGTTCTCGAACTCCTTCTTCAGCATTTCCTGCGCTTCAATCAGCAGGCGCTCGCGCTTGGCGAAGTTGTCCGCATCGGCCTTGAGGGCGGCCAGTTCCTCGGCAATCGCGCCCTTTTCGTGGAGCACCTGATCGCGGGCGAGGCGGACGGTTTCGAGTTGGGCGGCATGTTCGGTGCGCAGCTGTTCGAGCCGCTGGGCCGCCTCGTCCGCCCGGCGGGCCTGATCATCGGCGCGCTGGGCGCGTTCGGTGGTGCCGGCGAGTTCGGTGATCGCGCGGCGGAACTTCTCATCGAGATCGCGGGCGTCAAGATCGCGTGCCTCGAACCGGCGGCGCCAATCGGCCACCGGGCGGTTGCCGAGGAACCAGCCGAGCGCCGCGCCGGCAACGAGACCGAGCAGCAGGGTGAAGAAGCTCAGGATATCGGGGTTCACGGCCATGCCCTCAACTGGAACGAAGCGGGAACTTATACGCGAAGCCAAGCAGTAGCAAGGCGCATGGCCGAACCGGCTTGTGGACAGGTCCACCGGGGGAACGCCCCTGCCCCGCGCCGGTTAGTGGGCACGACCAGCAGGAAGGACGTGCCATGTCGATCGAAGCCATGATTTCCGAGCATCCCGAGGTGGGCGGCGATTACAACGAGAGCCTGGGCCTGGCCGTGCGGCGGGCGATGCTGTGTTCGGCGATCTGCAATTCCTGCGCGGACGCGTGCATTGCCGAGATGAAGGGGGGCGCGGATAGCTCGGGCAGCATGGACATGAGCCAGTGCATCCGGCTGTGCCTCGACTGTTCGGACGTGTGCCAGACAACGGCGCGGGTGGCGATGCGGCGGACCGGGCATGACCGGCAACTGATCCGCGCCATGCTGGCGGTCTGCATCGAGGCCTGCGTGCGGTGCGGCGAGGAATGCGCCGGGCATGACAATGCCCACTGCCGGCGGTGCGCGCAGATGTGCCGCGAGTGCGCGGAGGATTGCCGGGCGGCACTGGCGGGGTTGAATGCGGAAGTTAATGGGTGAGGCGTCGTCCCGGACTTGCTCCGGGACCGGTGTCGGACCTTCAGGCGCGGCGGCTCCTGCACGGCGCCTCACAGCTTCGCAGCGGACAGCGGTCCCGGGTCGAGCCCGGGACGACGGCTGCTGGCGGGGTTCAGGCTGCTTTGCGGAGTTTTTCCAGCTTCTTCAGGGCCATGTTGCGCTTGAGGCGCGAGAGGTGGTCGATGAAGAGGATGCCTTCGAGATGGTCCAGCTCGTGCTGGAGGCAGGTGGCGAGGAGGCCTTCGACCTGTTCCTCGTGGACCGTGCCATCAAGGTCCTGCCAGCGGGCGCGGATCGTGGCCGGGCGTTCGACTTCGGCGTAGATCTCGGGGACCGAGAGGCAGCCTTCCTGGTAGATGGTCCAGTCTTCGCTGGATGACAGGATTTCGGGGTTGATGAACACCCGTGGCTCGAGCTTGCGCGGCTGGTGGGTGTGTTCGTGATCGCCGTGGGCGGTGCAGACCTCGGGCTCCGCATCCTCGTCCTCGGGCTGGAGATCGATCGTCACCACGCGCAACGGCACGCCGACCTGGATCGCGGCGAGGCCGATGCCGGGGGCATCGTACATCGTCTCGAACATGTCAGCCACGAGGGTGCGCAGGTCCTCGTCGAACTTTTCGACGCGGGCGGAGATCTGCTTGAGGCGCGGATCGGGGGTTTCGATGATTTCGCGGATAGCCATGGCGGGCGAGATAAGCTCAGCGCGCGCGACTCGCAAGACGGCGCGAAGGCGATTTGCGATGGGAGAAATCGGATTGGCGATCCTCCCCGCGGGTGGGGAGGCGGCAGCCCCAAGGGCTGACGGCGGGGGCGTTCGGACTGACGCGGCTTCTCGGAGGAGAACCCCCTCCACCACCCGCTTTGCGGGCGGTCCCCCTCCCCACGAGTGGGGAGGATAAGATGCTCAGCGGAAGTTGTCGGCGTAGGCCTGGAGCTTGAGGCGCTTGGGCGGCGTGACCTGAACCCGGGTTTCGATCCCGTAACGCGCGGCGTAGGCCTGGGCCTCGGCCTCGCTGCCGAACTGGAGAACAACCTGCTGCTGCGTATCGCCGGAGCCCGACCAGCCCATCAGCGGATCAGGCCGCTTGGCTTCGGCGGGGACGAATTCCAGCAGCCAGGTATCGGTCTGGGCCTTGCCGGACTGCATGGCGTTCTTCGGGCGCTGGTAAATACGGGCGGTCATGCGCGCGCTTTCGGGCGAATCGGGGAAGGAATCAAGGGGGATTGCAAATGTGGCTCGCGCGGGGGCGGCCCCCCTCCCCCAGGCGCTCCTCGCCGGGGAGGGGAGGTTTCGCATTCAGCGGGCCTTGCCTCGCTCAAAGGCGTTCTTCGTCTTGAGGCTTGGATCCTCGGTCCACGGTTCGGCGGGCCAGCGGTGCTTGGGGTAGCGGCCCTTCATGTCCTTCACGACGTCGGCCCAGGAGCCGCGCCAGAACCCCGGCAGGTCGCGCGTGGTCTGAAGAGGCTTGCCGCCGGGGTCGGTAAGCTTGAGCAGGAGCGGTTGCGGCGGGCGGCCGTAGCCGGGATGGCGGTCGAGACCGAACAGGGCCTGGACGCGCAGTTCGACCGAGGGGCCGCCGGGATCGGCATAGTCAATGGCGTGGGTGGTGCCGGCCGGGCTGCGGAAGCTGGGCGGGGCGAGCGCGTCGAGCTGCTGGCGCCCGGCATAGTCGAGCCGGGCGAGCAGGGCCTCGTGGATCCTGGCCGCCGGCAGGTCGCCTAGCCGGCGCGAGAGCAGGGGGAGCAGCCAATCGCCGACCTCGGCGCGCAGGGTTTCTTCGGAGAGGGCGGCGAGGCCGGCATGGGCAGCGCGGACGAGGAGCGCGCGGGAGGCCTCGGACAGGGGGAGCAGGCCGAGGCCTTCGGTGCGGACCTTGTCGGCCAGGAAGCGGGCAATGGCTTGGGGGTCGGGCGCGGGATCGGGGCCGCGGGCCAGGACGATCGCGCCGATACGCTGTTCGAGCAGGGCTTCGACGCGGCGCTCATCAGCCACCCAGCGCAGGGTCGGCGCGCGTTCGATGCGGTGGCCGAGCCAGCGCTGGACTTCATCGGCCGTGAGGGAGATCGCCCCGGTGATGCGAGCGCCCTTGGCCTCGCCCTGGGCTTCGCCGACAGCCAGCCATTCGGCGCGGATGAGCGGGCTCATGGGATCGAGGCGCAGGCCCCTGCCCCCGGCGGTCAGCCACTGTTCGCCGCCGGGATCGCGGCGGCGGGCGATGAGATCCGGGAAGCCTTCGGCGAGGATCGCGGCGAGCGGGAGGCCGTCACCCGGGTTTTGCGGGACAGATTTTGCCCAGCGCCCGGCGAGCTGGCGGGAGGCCTGGGCGCGGGGAGAGCGATCGCGAGCCCAGCTGTCGAACCGCTGGTGGAGATCGTCGCTGCGCCCGCCGAGGCCGCGTTCCTGCAGCAGGAGGGCGAGCTGCGCCGCCTCTTGTGCCGCGCCGGCGCGGGCGGCGTGGAGCAGCATGTGGGCGAGGCGCGGCTCGAGCGGGAGAGCAGCCATGGCGCTGCCGTGGGGCGTGATCCGGCCAGCCTCGTCGAGAGCGCCAAGGTTGCGCAAAAGGGCATGGGCGGCGGCCAGGGCGGGCGGCGGTGGGGGATCGAGCCAGGCCATGGCGGCGGGATCGCCGGTGCCCCAGCGGGCCAGGGTCAGCGCGAGGGGCGCAAGGTCGGAGACGAGGATTTCAGGCGGTTCGAAGGCCGGGCGTCCGGCATGGGCGGCTTCTTCCCACAGCCGGTAGGCTAGGCCCGCGCCCTGCCGCGCCGCGCGGCCGGCGCGCTGGGCGGCGGCGGCCTGACTGGCGCGGTGGGTGACGAGGCGGGTGACGCCGGCAGCCTTGTCGAACTCGGCCCGGCGGGAGAGGCCGGCATCGACAACGATGCTGACACCCTCGAGGGTGAGCGAGGTTTCGGCGATGGCCGTGGCGAGGACGATGCGGCGCCGGCCTTCCTTGTCGCGGCGGATGGCGGCGCGCTGGGCGGCGGGGTCGCACTGGCCGTGGAGGGGCAGGACGAGGGCTTGGGGCAGGCGCTCGGCCAGCCGTTCGCGGGTGCGCTCGATCTCGCCGACGCCGGGAAGGAAAGCCAGCAGGTCGCCCTCTCCTTCCTTCCAGGCGGTCACGATCGCGGAGGCCATGGCATCTTCCAGCCGCAGTTCGGGGCGAGCGCCGAGCCAGCGGATCGTGAGCGGCCAGGCCTTGCCTTCGCTTTCGATTACCGGAGCATTGCCGAGGAGCGCGGAGAAGCGGGCGCCGTCGAGCGTCGCGGACATGACGAGGATGCGCAGGTCCTCGCGCAGGACGGACTGGGTTTCGCTGGCGAGCGCGAGGCCAAGGTCAGAATCGAGGTGGCGTTCGTGGGCCTCGTCGAACAGCACGGCGCTGACGCCGGCCAGGTCCGGGTCCTTGAGGATCGTCGAGACGAAGATCGCCTCGGTCATCACCAGGACGCGGGTGCGGGCGGTGCGTTTCGAATCCAGACGGGTGAGATAGCCGACGGTCTCGCCGGGCTGCTCGCCCAGCAGTTCGGCCATGCGCTCGGCCGCGGCGCGGGCGGCGACGCGGCGGGGCGAGAGGACGATGACGCTGCCGGTGCACCACGGCTCGGCCAGCAGCGCCGGGGCGACGGCGGTGGTCTTGCCCGCGCCGGGCGGTGCGATCAGCACAGCCGAGCTGCTCTCGCGCAAGGCGGCGAGCAGCTGAGGCAGGACGGCGTGGATCGGCAGGTCGGGCATTTCACCGCATTCGGGGGGACTTTTCGCCGCGTTATGCGTTTTGGCCCCGGAGGGCCAGCGCCGTCAGCGGCGCCGACAACAGGAGGACGCCGTGAAGACCCCTGCACTCGCCTTGCTTCCGCTTGCCATTGGCCTCGCCGCCAGCCCTGCCGCCGGTGCCCGCAAGGGGCCGGTGAAGATCGATCCCATCCGCAGCGCGATGAGCGCCGCTCCGGCAAGCGTGGCTGCCCATGCGACGATTGCCCGGGCCAATGCCGATGGGACCATGACCACGCTGCGCAAGGGCACCAACGGCTTCACCTGCATGCCCGACAACCCGCAGACGCCCGGCCCCGATCCGATGTGCATGGATGCCAATGCCATGACCTGGGCCATGGCCTGGATGGGCCACAAGCCGCCGCCGTCCGACAAGCCCGGCGTGATGTACATGCTTGAGGGCGGGACCGACTTCAGCAATGTCGATCCCTATGCCACCAAGCCCGACGGGGCGTGGATCAAGACCGGCCCGCACGTGATGGTGGTGGGCTCGGCGGCAGTGCTGGCCGGGTACCCGAGCGGGCCCCGGCCTGACACGAGATCGCCTTATGTGATGTGGGCCGGGACACCCTATGCGCACCTGATGATCCCGGTGCGCTAGGGTTGGAGCCGGCGGTCAGCCCGGCATTGCGGCCAGGCTGGCGAGCGCTTCGGCACCGAGGCCGAATTCGAGTTCGGCCTCCATGCGCTTGCGCAGATCGCGCGTGAGCACGGCGCGCGTGTTGCGCAGCAGGGGCAGCGGGTGGGCGGCCAGCGTGCGGGCATGTTCGCGCGCGCGGTCCATCAGCTTGTCGGCCGGCAGGACCTCGGCGCAGATGCCGAGCTGCTTGGCTTCGAGCGCCGGGATGCGTTCACCGGTGAGCAGGAAATAACGCCCGCGGTTGGGCCCGAGCAGCATCGGCCAAACGGTGTGAACGCCATCGCCCGGGACAGTGCCGTTGATGGTGTGGGCGATATCGGCAAACTCGGCGTGGTCGGCGGCAAGAACGATGTCGCTCAGCACGGCGAGTTCGGCATGAACCAGGGCCGGGCCATTGACGGCGGCGATGACCGGAACCGGGATGGCCAGCAGGTTCTTGAGGAGATCGGTCCCCTCGCGATAGATCCGGTCCCAGAACTTGCCGATCGGTTCTGGCGCGAAGCCATCGGGATCGAAGGAATGGATGAAGGTATCGCCTGTCCCTGTGAGAATGACGACCTTGTTCTCCGGATCGCGGGCGATGTCGGCGAAGGCTTCGGGCAGTTCGGCGTGGAGGCTGGTCAGCAGCGTGCCCCACAGGGCGGGACCACCCTTGGTGTGCATGCGAACCTCGAGGACACCGTCCTCGCGCGTCATCTCGATGGAAGTGTAGCGGTTCTGGTAGTCACTCAGCTGCATGGCGGCCTCTCCTCTGGAATCGGCGGCTTAGGTATCCAACCGCGTATAGATTGCAAGTGCCGTGGCGACAGACCGGCTCAATAGCGCCGCGCCACGGCAAATTCCGCCGCCTCGGCCATCGCGCTGCGGGCCGGGCCGGCGGGAAAGCCGGCAATCGCATCGATCGCGCGCTGGGCATAGTGGCGCGCGCGATCACGGGTGGCGGCGACCGTGTCGTACTTGGCGATGAGGCTGACGGCGTGGGCAAGATCCTCGTCCTCGGCGCGGAAGCCGGCGATGGCGTCCTGCCAGAACTGGCGTTCTTCATCCGTGCCGCGGGCATAGGCGAGGATGACCGGCAAGGTCATCTTGCCGTCGCGGAAATCGTCGCCCTTGCCCTTGCCCATTTCCGAGGCCTCGGAATCATAGTCGATCGCATCGTCGACCAGCTGGAAGGCGACGCCGAGGTTGCGGCCGTAGGCATCGAGCGCCTGCTCATCGGCCTCGGAGCGTTCGGCGACGACGGCGGAGATGCGGGTGGCGGCGGCGAACAGGGCAGCGGTTTTCGCGCCGATGATCTGGAGATAGTGCTCCTCGCTCGTCTCCACCTTGCGCTGGGCGGTGAGCTGATCCACCTCGCCCTCGGCGATGATCGAGCTCGCGCGCGAGAGGATCTTGAGGACCTTGAGGCTGCCATCCTCGACCATCAGCTCGAACGAGCGGGTGAACAGGAAATCGCCGACCAGCACGGTCGCCGGATTGCCATAGACGATGTTGGCGGTCTGCTTGCCGCGGCGCATGTCGGAGCCGTCGACAACGTCATCGTGCAGAAGGGTCGCGGTGTGGATGAATTCGACGGCGGCGGCGAGCTTGTGGTGGCGGGTGCCCTGGTAGTCGCACAGGGCCGCGCCGGCGATGGTCAGCATCGGCCGCATGCGCTTGCCGCCGCCGGAGATGAGGTGACCGGCGAGCGCGGGGATCAGGGGAATCTCGCTCTGCATCCGATCGAGGATGATCGCATTCACGGCGTTCATGCCGGGCGCGGTCAGCGCCAGGAGGGGAGCCAGCGAGGGTGCGCCCGGGCGGGGCCGCAGGGGGATCACGTCGGCAGTCATAGCGCCGTTCCCTTGGGCCCGCCCTGAACGGAAGGCAAGCTTGGATTCCGGGTCACTCTCGTGCTAGCGCGCTCGGCGATGGCACAGGATACCACCTCAACCGCGGCCGATCCGCAGCTGGCCGCCTTCCGCGCAAGCATCGACAATATCGATGCCGCGCTGATCCACATGCTGGCCGAGCGATTCCGGATCACCAAGGCCGTCGGCGCCTACAAGGCCGAGCACGACCTGCCGGCGTCCGACCCGGGCCGGGAAGATCGCCAGATCGCCCGCCTGCGCCGGCTGGCCGAGGATGCCCAGCTTGACCCTGATTTCGGCGAGAAGTTCATCCGCTTCATCATCGACGAGGTGATCCGCCATCACCACCAGGCCAAATCGGCGAGCTGAACCCGGCCAACTGACCTTATTGTAAAAAATCCGGGAACCTCCGGCACCACCAACCGTTAGCAGCGGGTTCGGGGGCGCATTCGGTCGGGAGGGACCAGGGATGCGCGGGATGGGAATCGCGCGCGATCATGCAAGCCAAAAGCCTGAGCTCGCTCGGCAGGGACGATCGGACCAACCGGCAGATCGCACTGCTGTTGGCCATCGGATTCCTTGGCTTGGCGGGCGCGAGCGGAACCGCCTTCTGGGTCCAGCGGATCAACGAACAGAATTCGCGGGCCGTGGCGCATACGCTGGAGGTCGAATCCAGGATAAATGCGTTCAATTCGGCCAACGAGCGCGCGGAAACCGCGCGGCGCGGCTATCTGCTGGCGCCCGGCGCGGCTTTCCGGCTGCGCATGCAGGGCGCCCAGCAACTGCGCGATGATCTGCTTGAGCGCATCGACGAGATCACCCGGGACAATCCGGCCCAGCAGGAGCGCCTGCACGACCTGCGCCAAATGGTAATGGAGCTGGACACCCTGCAGGACCAGACGATCAGCGGGGTGGTGGGCGTACGCGAGCGGCTCGCGCAGAATTTCGGCGAGGATGGCGCGGTGCTCCTCACCCGCCGGATCCGTGACAAGGCGCGGGAGATGCTCGACGCGGAGCAGCGCCTGCTGACCGCTCGGCAGCAGCGGCAGGACACGACCATCGTCCGGTTCAACGTGCTGCTGGTCCTGACCACGGTGCTGGTGGTTGCCCTCTCGGCCATGACCCTCACCCTGATCCGCCGCAACCTGGCGGACCTGCGCGCCTCCCGCAACGACCTCAATCAACTGAACGACGAACTGGAGGACCTGGTCGACCTGCGCACCGAGGCATTGCGCCGGGCCAATGCCGAGATCCAGCGGTTTGCCTATATCGTCAGCCACGACCTGCGCGCACCGCTGGTCAACGTGATGGGCTTCACCGCCGAACTGGAGACGGCGCGCGAGGAGATCCACCGCTTCGCCGCCCGGCTCGACGTCGACCAGCCGGGCCTGATTGACCGGGCGACGCGATCGGCGATCGAGGAGGACCTGCCCGAGGCGATCGGCTTCATCCGCAGTTCCACCCGCAAGATGGACCGGCTGATCAACTCGATCCTCAAGCTCTCCCGCGAGGGGCGCCGCACCCTGACGCCCGAGCCGGTCGACGTGACCGCCCTGGTGCGCGGCATTCTCGACTCGCTCCAGCACCGGGCCACCGAACAGGGCACCACCTTCACCCTCGATCCGCTCCCGGCCCTTGTCACGGACCGCCTCGGGCTGGAGCAGATCCTCTCCAACCTCCTCGAGAACGCGGTCAAATACCTGCGGCCCGGCGTACCCGGCGAAATCCATGTGAGCGGCCATGAAGAGGCCGCGCGCACGGTCATCTCGGTCCGCGACAACGGGCGCGGGATCGATGCGAGGGACCACCAGCGGGTGTTCGAGCTGTTCCGCCGTTCCGGCCCCCAGGACCAGCCGGGCGAAGGCATCGGCCTCGCCCATGTGCGTGCCCTTGCCCATCGTCTCGGCGGCACCGTCGACCTCGAATCCACGCCCGGAACGGGTTCCACCTTCCACCTCAGCCTGCCGCATTCCTGGCAGCCCGGAGACAGTCATGCCTGAGACCCACGCCCCACTCCCCCCCGGCTCCGCTCCCGTCAGCATCGTCATGATCGAGGATGACGAGGGCCATGCCCGCCTGATCCTGAAGAATATCCGCCGGGCCGGGATCACCAATCCGGTGCACCACTTCCTTGACGGCACAACCGGCCTGGAGTTCCTGATCAACGATGCCCGCGGCCCGGCCCGCAACGGCCCGGCGCTGGTGCTGCTCGACCTCAACCTGCCCGACATGAGCGGGATCGACATTCTCGCCCGGATCAAGGGCACCGAGGAGCTGCGGCGCACGCCGGTGGTTGTCCTGACCACGACCGACGACAAAGTCGAGATCCAGCGCTGCTATGACCTGGGCTGCAACGTCTACATCACCAAGCCGGTCAACTATGAGAACTTCGCGGATGCGGTGCGCCAGCTGGGGCTGTTCCTCTCGGTGATCCAGATACCCGATCTCGACGAGAGCGGCATTGTCCGCGGAGGAGACGCCGGGTGAGCGAACCGCGGCCGCGCGTTCTCTATATCGACGACGACGAGGGGCTGCGGCGCCTCGTTGCCCGTGCGCTCGGACGCAAGGGATTTGAAATAGAAACCGCTCCGAGCGGCCCCGAAGGCGTGGCGCGAGTGCGCGAGGAAGCCTTCGACCTGGTTGCGGTCGACCACTACATGCCCGGCCAGGACGGGCTTGCCACGCTTTCCGATCTCAAGGCCCTGCCCGCCTGCCCGCCGGTGGTCTACGTGACCGGTTCCGACGAGGGTAAGGTGGCGGTGGCCGCGCTGAAATCGGGCGCGATGGATTATATCGTCAAATCGGCCGACGAGGATTTCGTCGACCTGCTCGCCAGCACATTCGCCCAGGTGCTGGAACAGGAGGCGCTGCGCCGCGCGCGCGACGCCGCCGAGGCGAGCCTGCGCGCAACCAACCAGCGGCTCGAGACGCTGCTGCGCGAGGTCAACCACCGGGTCGCCAACAACCTGCAGATGGTGATGAGCTTCGTGGGCATGCAATCGGGCGTGCTGGAGGATAGCGGCGCCAAGGAGGCCTTGCGCAAGACCCAGCAGCGCATCGCGACGATCGCGCAGATCAATCGCCGGCTCTATTCCACCGGCGACGTCGAAACCGTGGCCATGGCCGACTATTTGCCGCCGCTGGTTCAGGACATCGCGCATGGCTGGTCGACCAAGGGCGAGGAATGCCACGTCGTGCCGCGCGTGGCGCCGATTTCTCTCGATACCGACAGCGCGGTGACGATCGGCATGGTCGCCAACGAGCTGGTCAGCAATGCATGCAAATATGCCTATCCGGGGCCCGACAAGGGCGAGATCCGCGTCATGCTCCAGCCGCTCGACGAGCGGGCGGTTGAACTGGTGGTCGAGGACGATGGCGTGGGCATTGCCGAGGGCGATCCGGCCAAGGGCACGGGGCTCGGCACCCGGCTGATCCGGGCACTGGCACAGAGCCACGGCGCCTCCATCGAGTTTCGCGACCGCGCGCCGGGGCTGGCAGTGCGGCTGGTGCTGCCGTTGAAACGGCGGGGGTGACCGGGGGTAAGAGACAGGAAGCAATTGCCTGCAACCAACGGGCGTCCTTTCGCAGCCAGGGGCGACGGTAGAAACAGTCCTGGTTGGGTGGTCAGCCGCGCACTCTCGGCAGGCGCAGGCGGACCATGAGGCCGCCGAGGTCTTCACTTTCGCCGAGTTCGACCGAGCCGCCGTAGATTTCGGCAACGTCGCGCACGATGGCAAGGCCCAGGCCCGTCCCCGGCTTGCCGGTATCCAGCCGCGCGCCGCGATCGAAGATACGCGGGCGTTCGCCGGCGGGGATGCCGGCGCCGTCGTCCTCGACCCAGACCTCGCACCAGGTGGCATCCTGCGGTGCGGCGTCGATCGTGACGAAGACCGAGCCGCCGCCGTATTTGGCCGCGTTCTCGATGAGGTTGCCGAGGATCTCGTCGAGGTCCTGCCGCTCGATGGCCACTTCGGCGGTGCGGCTGCCATCAAGATCGAAGCGGGCTTCGGGATAGAGCCGGGTGACGGCGCGCAGCACCGCCTCGACGCTTTCCCACACCGCCGCGCGCGACATGCCGACGGCGCGGCGGCCGACGGCGCGGGCGCGGGCGAGGTGGTGATCGACCTGACGCCGCATGACCGCGGCCTCGCGGATCACCGTATCGGCAAGGTCCGGGGCATGGGCCGTGGCAGCGTTCATCACCACGGTGAGCGGCGTTTTCAGCGCGTGGGCGAGGTTGCCGGCGTGAGTGCGCGCTTCCTCGGCCTGGCGCTCGGTATGGGCGAGCAGGCCGTTCAGCTCGTCGACCAGCGGCTGGACTTCAAGCGGGAGCGGATCGACCACGCGGTTGGTGCCGGTGGTGCGCATCTTCTTGATGGCGCGGCGCACGCGGCGCAGCGGACCGAGGCCATACCAGGTCTGGAGGCCCGCCATGAGGAACAGGCCGAGGCCGAGCACGATGAACGACCAGACGAGGATCAGGCGGATACGCTTGATCTGATCATCCAGCGAGGTGCGGCTCTGGGCGACGACGAACCACCATTTCGTCTCGCTGCCCGGCAGGATGATCGAGCGCTCCATGACCCGCAGCGGTTCGCCCTGGAACTGGGCGCTGTCGTAGACGTGGGGGCTGGCGTCGAAGTGGTTGGTATCGATCTTGAGGGTGCGGTCCCACAGCGAGCGGGAGGGGAAATCGTCGTGGCCCTTGCCGGTGATCTGCCAGTAGAGGCCGGAGTTGGGCTCAAGGAAGCGCTGGTCGCCCAGCGGGCGGTTGAAGAACACCTCGCCATCGGGGCCGATCTCGGCCGAGCCGACCATGGCGGTAAGCATGTAGCCGAGCTGGTCGTCAAAATTGCGGGTGATCAGCCCGGTCAGCGTGCGATCGAGGCCGAGCCCCCCGAGCAGCAGCAGGATGGTGATCCACCCCGCCGCGATCAGCATCATCCGGCGGGCGAGCGAGCCGGTGTGCGGCCGGTCAAGGGTGGCCGGCGGGGTGTCCTCGGCCACCCTGCTTATCCGCGGCGCGCTTCGGCCGGATCGTCGAGGCTATAGCCCAGGCCGCGGATCGTGGTGATCACATCGGCGCCGAGTTTCTTGCGGATGCGGGTGACGAATACTTCGATGGTGTTGGAATCGCGGTCAAAGTCCTGGTCGTAGATGTGCTCGATCAGCTCGGTGCGGCTGACGACCTTGCCCTTGTGGTGCAGCAGGTAGGACAGGAGCTTGTATTCCTGCGCCGTGAGCTTGACCGGTTCACCCTTGAGCGTGACGCGGCCCGAGCGGGTGTCCAGCCGGACGTCGCCCGCGATAAGTTCGCTCGACGAATTGCCCGAGGCGCGGCGAATGAGCGCCCGCAGGCGGGCGATCAGTTCCTCGGTCTGGAACGGCTTGGCGAGATAATCATCCGCCCCGGCATCGAGGCCCGCGACCTTGTCGGACCAGGAATCCCGCGCCGTGAGCACGAGGACCGGGAAGCGGCGGCCTTCCTTGCGCCACATGCCCAGCACCGTCAGGCCATCGATCTCGGGCAGGCCAAGGTCGAGCACGACGGCGTCGTAATCCTCGCTGGCGCCCATGTAGTGGCCGTCCTCGCCATCGGTGGAGAGGTCCACGGCATAGCCGGTCTGCTCCAGCGTGGTCTTGAGCTGGCGGCCGAGGGTGGGCTCGTCCTCGACGATCAGGATGCGCATCGCTTTGTCCCCTGTAGTAGCGCCGAACAAGACCTTGGCGGTTGAGGCCGGGTCTTGCTGTCAAAGCTGGAAAGCGTCAAGCGATCCGCCAAGTTCCGGCTTTCCTCAATGGCGCGAAATGATCTGGCCCGAGCGGGCATCGACATCGACGAAGACCACTCGGCCCTCGTGAATGAACTTGAGGCGGTAGGCCATGGCGATCGGATCGTATTCGGGGCCGAGGTACTGCATGCCCGGCATGGCCGGAAGCACCATCTGCTCGATCTGGCGCAGCGGCAGGACATTGCCCGCGCGGATGTCGCGGCGGACCTGCCCCTGGGCGTCGCCGGGGCCCGCAGCAGCATCAGCTACCGGGACGAGCGTGGCAGCAAGCAGGGCGAAAAGGACGGCAGGGCGCTTCATATCGGGTCTGGTGCTATCCGGCAGGCGTTGAATGAAGGGTGAATACGGGAGGGCGGCCGGCTCTTGTCAATACGCCGCCCCATGCGCCGCGCGGCCTTGTCATCGGAGGGCCCCTCCCCTAACGCGCCGCCATGGCCGCCGCACCGATCCTTTCGTGGGAAGGCCTGAGCCTGCAACAGGGCTCGGGCTGGCTCTTCCGCGACCTTGACCTCAATATCGCCCCGCGCGACCGGCTGGCCCTGATCGGCCGCAACGGCGCGGGCAAGTCCACGCTGCTGCGCCTGATTTCCGGCGCCGTGGAGGCCGACAAGGGCAAGCGGGCGATCCAGCCGGGCACCAAGATCGTCACGCTGGAGCAGGACCCGTTCTTCACCGGCTTTGCCACCCTGATGGACTTTGCGCTGCACGGGCCCGACGCCCCGCCGCGCCATGAGGTGGAATCGATCGCGGGCCAGCTCGGCATCGACATGACGCGGGCGGCCGACAGCGCCAGCGGGGGCGAACGGCGCCGGGCCGCCCTCGCCCGGGCGCTGGCCTCGGAGCCCGACCTGTTGCTGCTCGACGAGCCGACCAACCACCTCGACCTTGCCGCGATCGACTGGCTGGAAGGCTGGCTCCAGCGCTATAACGGCGCCTTCGTGGTGATCAGCCACGACCGCACTTTCCTTGAACGGCTGACGAAGGCGACGCTGTGGCTGGATCGCGGCTCCCTGCGGCGCAAGGACATCGGCTTCGGCGGCTATGAAGCCTGGATGGAGCAGGTTTACGCCGAGGAAGCCCGCGCCGCGGACAAGCTCGACGCCAAGCTCAAGATCGAGGCGCACTGGCTGGAGCGCGGGGTCACCGCGCGGCGCAAGCGCAACCAGGGCCGGCTCGAGAAGCTGTGGGAAATGCGCGCCCAGCGCGCGGCGATGCTGACCCCGCAGGGCACGGCCAAGCTGGCGCTGGGCACCGACGACGCCAAGAGCAAGGCGGTCATCGTGGCGGACCGGATTTCCAAGAACTTCGGCGACCGGCCGATCATCAAGGATTTCTCCTTGCGGATCATGCGCAAGGACCGGATCGGCCTGGTCGGCGCCAATGGCGCGGGCAAGACGACCCTGCTCAAGCTGCTGACCGGCGAACTGGCGCCCGACGAGGGCACAGTGACCCTCGCCAAGACACTCAGCGGGGTGATGATCGACCAGCAGCGCTCGCTGATGGCCCCGGAGAAGCGCGTGCGCGACGTGCTGGCGGAAGGCGGCGATTGGGTCGACGTGCGCGGGGTGCGCAAGCACGTGCAGGGCTATCTCAAGGACTTCCTGTTCGATCCCTCGCTGATCGACGCCAAGGTCGGCACGCTATCGGGCGGCGAACGCTCGCGGCTCCTGTTGGCCCGCGAATTCGCCCGCCTCTCGAACCTCCTGGTGCTCGACGAGCCGACCAACGACCTCGATCTCGAAACGCTCGACCTGCTGCAGGAAGTGATCGCGGATTACGACGGGACGGTCCTGATCGTCAGCCACGACCGTGACTTTCTGGACCGGACGGTGACGGTGACGCTGGGGCTCGACGGGTCGGGCCGGGTCGATGTGGTCGCCGGCGGCTATGCCGACTGGGAGAAGCAGCGCAAGGCCCGCTCGGCCCCAGCCAAGGTCGCGCCGAAGGCTGCGGAAGCGGCAGCCCCCTCGCCTCCCCCGCCGCCCGCGAAGAAGGGCAAGCTCTCCTACAAGGACCAGCGCGACTACGACACGCTGCCTGACCGGATCGCCGAATATGAGGCGGCGATTGCGCGGGGCGAGGCGCAACTGGCCGATCCCGATCTCTATGCCCGCGATCCGGCGAAGTTCGCGGCGGTGATGGCGGCGCTGGACAAGGTGCGGAAAGACAAGGACGCCGCCGAGGAGCGCTGGCTGGAGCTGGCGGAGCAGGTCGAGGGGTAGCGTTTTTCTCCCTCCTCGGGAGAGCAGCCCTCCCTCACGGCACCCGGTAGAACCGGGCCACCCGGTCGAGCGCGAACCTCAGCACCAGCTTGCCGCTGCGGGCGGGCCAGGCCAGCGCCCGTTCGGCGACGGCCAGGCTCTCGCCCGAGCAGACCACCCGCCAGAGAATATCGGCAAGACCGCTGCCGGCACTGGCGATGGCGCCGTCGAAGCGGTCCTTGGCGGCAAGCTGTCGTTCGGTCGCGTTCATGCGGACACCGCCGCCGGCCAGGCGCACCGGTTCCCAACGCATGGTTAGCGAGGGACTGAGCTGGGCCGCTTCGAAATCGCGGCGCAGGCATTCGCCGGCGGCAAGCTGGCGGTCGTCGATGTGGCCGTGGGCGTGAAGCCAGGTCACCGGGCTTTCGGCGAGGTTGACGGTGACGCTGCGCCGCCCCTTGCGCGGGCCGCCCCGCCCCGGCCCGGTGATGGTGAGTTCGCGTTCAACCAGTTCGCGCCGCATCGATTCGCCCCTTCTCGTGATTGCCGCGCCGGAGTGCCAAGCGGCCATGCTTGTAGGAAAGCGAAAAAACCAATATGGTTACACGCGAAGGAGCTTCCAGATGATCAATCGCATCCGCGACATCCGCAAGGAAAAGGGCCTGACCCTGGCCGACGTCGCCGCGCGCTGTTCGCCGCCCACCACGGCGCAGACCATCGGCCGGCTCGAGACCGGTATGCGCCAGCTGTCGCTGACCTGGATGAACAAGATCGCGTCGGCGCTGGGAGTCGAGCCGCAGCTGCTGGTGCGCGGCGAGGAGGCGGCCGAGCCCAAGATCGTGGCCCGCCTGTCGGAGAGCGGGGCCGAGCCGCTGAGCACACCGCGCGACGCGATCCTGCCCTCCCAGCTGGCCGAGGACGGGCCGATGATCGCGCTCGCCATCGAGGCGGCGAGCGGAGAATACAAGGCGGGCGACCAGTTGTGGCTGCGCCAGACGAGCGACGAGCAGGGCTGGACCCGGCTGGTCAACCGCGATGTCCTGGTCCCCCGCCCCGGCGGCCGCTTTGCGTTCGGACGGCTGATCGACCGCGACGGGCGGCGCGTGGCGATCCTTCCGCCCGGGCGCGGGCAGCGGCAGGTAATCATCGACAATCCGGCCTGGCTGGCCGTGGCCGAGATGCTGGTGCGGCCCCTATGACCGGCGCGACGAGCGCCCGCCCGTTGCGGGTGCTCAGCCTCGCCACGCTTTATCCGCATGACGGCGCGCCCAATTTCGGGGTGTTCGTGGCCCGGCAGATGGAGGCTGTCGCCGGGCGCGGGGACGTGGAGCTCACGGTGATCAGCGGGCGCGGGCTGCCGCCCTTTCCGCTTTCGCTGCATCCACGCTACCGGGCGCTGGCCGCCTTGCCGGAAGCGGAGGAGCGCGGCGGGGTGGCTGTGCTGCGGCCCCGGTTTCGGGTGATCCCCGGGATCGGGCGGTTCAATGCGGGGGCGCTCGCCCGCGCGGTGCTGCCGCTGGCTCGGCGGCTGCATGACGACCGGCCATTTGACCTGATCGATGCGCAGTTCTTCTACCCCGATGGGCCGGCGGCGGTGCGGATCGGCGCGACGCTCGGGCTGCCGGTGTCGATCAAGGCGCGCGGCGCGGACATTCACCACTGGGGAATGCGGGGCGACACGGGGCCGCAGGTGCTGGCCGCCGGGCGCGCGGCGGCGGGGCTGCTGGCGGTTTCCCAAGGCCTGGCCGACGACATGGCGGCGCTGGGCATGCCGGCGGAGCGGATCGCGGTGCACCGCACCGGGCTGGACCGGGGGGTGTTTCGCCCGCTGGACCGCGCCGAATGCCGGGCGCTGCTGGGCTTGCCTGCGGACGTGCCAGTCCTGGCCTGCGTGGGCGCACTGATCGAGCGCAAGGGGCAGCGGTTTGCCATCGATGCGCTCGGTGCGTTGCCGGGGGCGGTACTGGTCCTGGCCGGAGCGGGACCGGACGAGACGGCGCTGCGGGCGCAAGCGGAGCGGCTGGGGCTTGGCGACCGCGTACGGCTGCTTGGGGCAGTGCCGCACGGCGAGCTACCGGTGGTGCTTTCGGCGGCGGACGTGTTCGTGCTTCCAAGTGCCAGCGAGGGGCTGGCCAATGCCTGGGTGGAAGCGCTCGCTTGCGGGACGCCGGTGGTAACCACTCCGATTGCGGGCGCGCGGGAATTGCTGACCGATGCGGCTTATGGGCGTTTCGCCGGGCGGAATGGCGCAGAGATTGCGGCAGCGGTGAGCGCGCTGCTGGCCCACCCGCCGGCACGCGACGCGGTTCTGCGCGGGGCCGAGGGGTTCAGCTGGGAGGCCAATGCCGCGGCGCTGGTGGCGCATTGGCGGGGGTTGGCCGGGGGCTGAAAACCCTGTCTTTCGCCTCGGCTTCCGGCCGTCATGCTGAACTTGTTTCAGCATCCATGGCGTGCCGCTGCGGCAAAACCTGGTGTCGGGAATGGCACGCTGCGCTGGCGGCACCCATGCGCCATGGATCCTGAAACGAGTTCAGGATGACGGGACATGCTGGCGGCGGGCGACCGCCGTGCCCGCTTACCCCCGTTCGCGGGCGAGGCGTTCCTGGCGATCGGTTTCGCTTTCCACGGGCACGAAGCTCTTCGGGTTGACCTTGAGCCAGATCAGGATCGGCGCGGCCATGTAGATCGAGGAGTAGGTGCCGACGAAGATGCCGAAAGTGATCGCCGCGGTGAAGCCGAAGATCACGTCCGGGCCGAGCAGCAGCAGGGCGACGAGGGTGATCAGCATCGACAGCGAGGTGACGATGGTGCGCGCGAGCGTTTCGTTGACCGAGAGATCGAGCAGCTCGGGCATCGGCATCTTGCGGAATTTTTTCAGATTCTCGCGGATACGGTCGTAGACCACGATGGTGTCGTTGAGCGAATAGCCGATCAGGGTCAGCAGAGCGGCAACGATGTTGAGGTCGAACTCCAACCCTGTCAGCGCGAACAGGCCCAGGGTCAGCGTCACGTCGTGGACGAGGCTGAGCAGGGCACCGACGCCGAACTGCCATTCGAAGCGCAGCCAGATATAGGCGGCGACTGCGAGGGCGGCGAGGCCGAGGGCCTGGAACGCGGTCCACCCCAGTTCCTTGGAGACCTTGCCCGAGACCGAATCGACGCCGTCGATCCGCGCGTCGGCGTGGCGGGTCTTGATATCTCCGGTGATGCGCTTGGCCATGGCATCGGCGAGACCGGCGTCATGGTCGGAGCCTGCCGGCAGCTTCATCCGGATCGAGACTTCGTTGGGCTTGCCGAACTGCTGGATGATCGGCTCGCCATAGCCCAGGCTCGCCACCTCGCCGCGCAGGGCGGCGACCGGGGCGGCGGGGGACTGGGTGAAGGTGACGCGGATCATCTGGCCGCCGACAAAGTCGACACCCATGTTGAGGCCCTTGGTCGCGACCAGCGCGATCGACGCGGCCATCAGCATCAGGCTGACCACATAGAACGGCACCCGCCAGCGCAGGAAGTGGATGTTGGTGTGGTCGGGGACGAGCTTCAGCAGTTTCATGGCGCGCTCTCCCTTACAGCACGAGGTCGGCCGGGCGGGCGCGGCGCAGCCAGCCGGCGACCCACATCCGGGTCATGGTCACCGCGGTGAAGACCGAGGTGCAGATGCCGATCACCAGCACGACGGCGAAGCCCTTCACCGGCCCCGAGCCGAAGAAGAACATCAGCGCGGCGGCGATGACGTTAGTAATGTTGGCATCGAAAATGGCGCGGCTCGCTTCCTTGTAGCCCATCTCCACCGCCTGGACGACGCGCCGGCCCCGGTGGCGTTCCTCGCGGATGCGCTCGTTGATCAGCACGTTGGCATCGACCGCGGCGCCGATGGTCAGCACGAAGCCGGCGATGCCGGGCAGGGTCAGCGTGGTGTTGGCCACGGCCATGATGCCGAGGATCATCAGCACGTTCACAGTCAGCGCGCAGGTCGCGTAAACGCCGAAGCGGCCGTAGGTGATGAGGATGAACATGACCAGCGCGGTGGTGCCCACCAGCATGGCGATGCCGCCCTTCTTGATCGAATCGGCGCCGAGATCGGGGCCGACCGTGCGCTCCTCGACGACCTTGAGATCGACCGGCAGGGCGCCCGAGCGCAGCGAGATCGCCAGCTGGTTGGCGCTTTCGGTAGTGAAGGAGCCCGAAATCTGGGCGCTGCCGCCGAGGATCGGCTCATTGATGCGCGGGGCCGAGATCACCTTGTTATCGAGGATGATCGCGAAGGGCTTGCCGGTATTTTCGGTCGTCAACCGCGCGAATTTGGCGCCGCCTTCGGAATTGAAGGTGATGTTGACGATCGGTTCGTTGTTCTGCTGGTTGTTCGACTGGCGCGCGTCGGTCAGCTGATCGCCCTTGATGCCGCCGAGGCGGCGCACGGCGATGGCGGGGACGCCGCCGCATGAGCGCGCATCCTGGCAGGGGACGATCTCGCTGCCCGGCGGGACAATGCCCTGGGCGATGTCGGACGGGCTGGCCGAACTGTCGACCAGCTTGAATTCGAGCTTCGCGGTCTGGCCGAGCAGGCTCTTGAGCGCGGCGGGATCCTTGAGGCCGGGGACCTGGACGACGATGCGCTGGGCGCCTTGGCGGATGATGGTCGGCTCGCGGGTGCCGAGGGCGTCGATACGCTTGCGGACGACTTCGGTGGCCGTGTCCATCGCCCGGCTGACGTCGGCATCGACGCCGGCCTGGGTGGGGGTGAGGACGATGCGGTTGCCGTCAAGCACGCCGATGTCCCAATCGCGCTGGCCGCTGAGGCCGACGCCGCGGGTGAGCGGGAGGACGGCTTCACGGGCCTTGTCGACCTGGGCGGGGTTTTCCACCATGAAGCTGACCACGCCGTTGAGCGTGGAAATATCGCCGACGGCAACGTCTGGCGCTTCCGTCTTCAGCTTCTGGCGGACGTTTTCATCCATCGCTTCCAGCCGCTGGCGCTTGACCTGGTCGGGGTTGGCCTCGAGCAGGATGTGGCTGCCGCCGGCAAGGTCGAGCCCGAGGTTGACCTCGGGCCGCGGCAGGGCGGAAGGCCAGCGCAGGTTGGAGAAGGCAAACAGCGAAGGCAGCGCCGAGAGCATCGCCAGGATGGCAATGGCCCAGTAGAACGTCTGCTTCCAGCGGGGAAAATCGAGCATGTGGGGGCGATCCTCGCCTTAAATCGTCAGGTGCCGGCTCAGTCGTTCGCGGGCTTGCCGCCCGGCTGGAGCACATCGGCAATGGTCGAGCGCACGGCGCGAACCTTGACGTTGGGGGCCAGCTCCAGTTCGACATGGGCATCGTCAACCTTGACGATCCGGCCGATCAGGCCACCCGCGGTCACCACCTGGTCACCCTTCTTCAGCCCGTCGATCTTGGCGCGCTGGGCCTTCTGCTGCTGCATCTGCGGGCGCAGCAGGAAGAACCAGAAGACCAGACCCATGCCGACGAAGGGAATGAACGAGGTCCAGGCCGGCGGGGAGCCGGCAGCGGCGGCGGAGAGGATGGCAAGGGAGGCGGTGCTCATGGGCGCAATACGGCTTTCGTCGCGAGTTTGGGCCCACTGGGCCGATCTTGCGCGGCGGTTAGCAGCAATGCCGGCCAGTGGCAACGCGCAGCCCTCCCCCGCCGCCTGCGCTTTCCCAAGCACGGGGCACAGCACGGCGCTTGCATCGGCGCAAACTGCTGCCTATAGGCGCCGCTCCGGTCGGGACGTAGCGCAGCCTGGTAGCGCATCACACTGGGGGTGTGGGGGTCGGAGGTTCGAATCCTCTCGTCCCGACCAACAAAACCAAGGGTTTCAGCGGACCGGCGCTTTGCGAAGTTCGCCTCCCTAACCTCCTTGTAAACCAGTGTGATCAGCCAATTGGGGAACAGCCCAAGCTGGCAACCTCGCAGGAGCCGTCCGCCAACGGGGCCCCTGAAAAAGTGGGCGGATTACATTCAGTCCGTCTGTCATGACTCGCGTCCCAAATCCGTCTCCTGACATGGCTGCTCAAGGGCGGCAGGTGCATTTCCTTTGACAGTGCCCGGCAGTTGCCGCCATCTTTCCGCGGCGAGAAACTCTCATGTTAGCGGGGCCGTGAATGCCGGTCATTTCCGTCGTCAGCCGCAAAGGTGGGTCCGGCAAGACTACCGTTGCGGTGCATCTTGCCGTGGCCAGCCTGGGCGAAGGCCGGAGGACTTGTGTGATCGAT
>Ga0207681_10000503_pt1 | contig 27243 bp, 30 predicted proteins | sample KBSS53metaG_FD_184324 | JGI IMG/M metagenome (GOLD analysis project Ga0207681, IMG submission 184324) | Switchgrass rhizosphere microbial communities from Kellogg Biological Station, Michigan, USA - KBS S5-3 metaG (SPAdes) (version 2) | ecosystem: Host-associated > Plants > Roots > Rhizosphere... | reverse complement strand
CTCGATACCGGAAAGGCCAAGAAGCTCGCTCTCATCGCCGTCGCCCGCAAACTCCTCAACATCGCCAACGCCATCGTCAGGAGCAAAACACCATGGCAAAACGCTTGACCCCAAAGACAGTCGCTGCACTCCCGACGCCTGCACCTGTGCCTATCGCCCGCGATATGCGCCAGCCGACCTGCTTGCCCGCTTGTCGGTCGCGGCCGGCGCCTGAGATCGCGGCATGGTAAAGCGGGGGCGACCTCGATAGATGGGGCGCTTGATCGAGGCACCCTGGGCAGGACGATGGCGCGTAGACACTCCGAGACGGTTCAACCCACGCGTCGCGGTTCCAGGACGGGCCTGCGTCCGGACCGGCGCCTCTCCGGCTTCGTGGCCGGCCTAGCGGCAAGGCGATCGTCTGCTACGAGTCCCTTCATCGCGCCGATCGAAGTGCGGCGCTGACCGCGCATGCCCGTGGACGACCCATCTTCTCCCGTACGCGTTGCCGCGCTCTACAAGTTCACGCGTCTGGACGATTGCGAGGCCCTCCGCGGCCAATTGGCGCGCGAGTGCCTTGCAGCGAAAGTGAAGGGAACGCTGCTGCTCGCGGGAGAGGGGATCAACGGCACGATCGCCGGCTCGGAGCGCGCTATAGAAAGCGTCGTCGCATTCCTGCGGGACATACCGGGTTTGGCCGACCTGGAGGTGAAGCGCTCGACTGCCGAGGCCATGCCCTTCCACCGCATGAAAGTGCGGGTGAAGCCCGAGATCGTGACGATGGGCCAGCCGCAGATCGATCCCTTGGCCGGCACTGGGCACTACGTATCGCCGCAGGACTGGAACGCTCTGATCAGTGAGCCCGGCACGATCGTGATCGACACGCGCAACGACTACGAGGTTGCGGTCGGCACCTTCGCTGGCGCGATCGATCCCGGAACCCGCAGCTTTCGAGACTTCCCGGCCTGGTTCCGGGCCGAGCGCGAGCGACTGCTGGCAAACTGCGAGCAACCGCCGAAGATCGCGATGTTCTGCACGGGCGGAATCCGCTGCGAGAAATCGACTGCGTTCCTGATCTCCGAAGGTCTCGAGAATGTCTACCACCTCCAGGGCGGCATCCTGAAATACCTTGAGACCGTTCCTGCCGATCGGAGCCTGTGGCAGGGAGAATGCTTCGTGTTCGACCAGCGCGTGGCAGTCGGCCACGGGCTGGAAGCCGGAACCCATGCGCTTTGCCATGGCTGCCGTCGGCCGGTGAGCGCGCAAGATCAGGCCTCGCCGCTCTTTATTGCCGGGGTGAGTTGTCCTGCCTGCCACGCCACGCGCACCGATGACCAGCGGGCGAGCTATGCGGAACGCGAGCGGCAGGAACGGCTCGCCAAGGCGCGCGGCACCAAGCATCTCGGCGCCGCCGGACCGCAGCGCCATGGCGGATAGGCCGATCCTCTACAGCTTCCGGCGCTGCCCTTACGCCATGCGCGCTCGGATGGCGCTGCTGGTCAGCGGCACGGCCTGCCACGTCCGCGAGGTGAAGCTTTCGCGCAAACCCGCGGAGCTGCTCGAGGTGTCGCCCAAGGCGACGGTCCCGGTCCTCGTGCCAGCGGATGGTACTGCGATCACCGAGAGCCTGGAGATCATGCGCTGGGCTCTGGAACGCAGCGATCCCGGCCGTTGGCTTGAGCGCGAGGACCGCGACTTGATCGAAGCCAACGAAGGAGCGTTCAAGTATCACCTCGATCGCTACAAATACCCTGATCGCCATGCCTCCGATCGCGTGGCGCACCGTGCGGCAGGATTGGAACTGCTGGAAACGCTTGAAGCAAGGCTCGCGGTGTCGGGCAACCTTTGCGGGGATGAGATGGGCATCACCGACGTCGCGATCCTTCCATTCGTGCGGCAATTCGCCGAGACCGACCGGGGCTGGTTCGAAGCGCAACCGATCCCCCGCCTGCAAGCATGGCTGGGCCGCCATCTTACGTCGGCCCTGTTCGGAGCGATCATGGTCCGCCTCGATCCATGGCGGCAGGGCGATCCTCCGGTGGTATGGCCTGCGGATTGACCGGGCCGCCAGCGATCCTGGCGCTACGGCGTCGCCAACGTCCGAGAGTTACGAGACCATGCTTCCACAGACCCGCGCCATCGTTGCCGCTGCCGCCTACTCCCTCAAGAGCGGCAAGAAAGTGGCCGGAGTTCACGACCACGCGACTGGCAAGGATCTCCTCATCGCCGCGGAAGCCCGGGGCGAGCGTGTTCAGGTGTTCGACGGCGATCGCTCGGCAACTTTCGGCGGGACTCTTCCCGAACTCTATGATGGCGAAGGCCAGGCTTTCGTCTCGCTCAACCTCGATGGCACGACGGCACAAGGGTACGATCGTACTTCGTCGACCCATTTTTCCCTCACCCGGACCGACAGCATTGTTCAGTTGTACGACCATGGGCTGGAGGTCTGGTTCGCCTTCACCATCCAGGTGGCCTGACACTCGGCCCCTCCTCGTTCGAGCCGCGTGACTGCCTGGTCATATCCTGTCCGGCATTGCGGAAACTGGCCGGTGGACATCAATTCCGTCGTTGCAGCCTGTTTAATACTTGATCGAGGGCGGACAGAAAGCGCGAGCGATCCGCTTTGCTGAAGGGGGCAGGTCCACCGATGTTGTCGCCGGCAGCGCGCAGATCGGACATCATAGCGCGCACTGCTATGGCGCTACCGATCGAAGCGCTCGTAAAGGGGTTGCCGGTGGGAGAGATCACGCTGGCTCCCAGCTTCAGGCAGCGGTCCGCCAGCAGGATGTCTGCGGTGATCACGACACTATCGGCGGTCGTGTTTTCGACGATCCAGTCGTCGGCCGCGTCGAAATCGTTGCTCACGACTTTGCGCGATATGAGCGGATCGCGCGGGACCCGGATGGCGCTGTTGCTCACGACAACCACCGGTACCTTGTAGCGGGTCGCAACCTTGTAGGTTTCCTCCTTAACCGGGCAGGCATCGGCATCGATCAAAATCTGCATCATACCGTACCATAGCGGCTCGGCGCGGGAATGCCGACTGCGTTGGCATCTCCATCCCGGCGGCCTGGGCTGAGGAGGGGGCAAGCCCCAACCAATCCCGGACGGCCTCAGAATTTACCCTCGAAGCTCAGGCCTATCGTGCGCGGTTCGGTCAGCGTGCCGCGCGTGCGATCGTCGAAATCGACGAAGAACTGCGAGGGCTTCTGCACGTCGAAGACGTTGTTGACGATCAGGAATGCGCCGAAGTGCTCGCCCTCCCAGCCGATCCTGGCGTTCACCAGGGTGCGGCCCGGGATGTCGCGGAAATCCTGTTCTGTCGTGCTCTGGAAGAACGCGCTCCGATAGTTGGCGTTGACGTTGGCGAACAGGCCCGAGGCGTGCCGGTAGGTGGCGCCGCCTGAGACGGTCCAGTGCGGCGCGCGAGCCCGAAGTCATTGCCCGCCTGCGCGCGGGGGAAGCACTGGCCGACATCTCCGGCGCCACCGGGCTGATCTTCCCTGCCGATGTCTAAGCGTCAACTACTGGCGTGGCATCGCCGCATCGGCCTCGTCTGCGCACTTTTTCTGGTGCTGCAGGGCCTGACCGGCGCGGTGCTCGCTTGGCGCGCGCCCATGGAACGCCTGCTTGCCCCCGAACTGCGCCTTACGCCTTCGCCCCGGCCAGCCCTGCTCCTTGAGCGCCAGATCGAACTGGCACGAACCGCTGCTCCGGGTGCAGTGCTGCTGCGCGCGACCTGGCCTGAAGACGACAGTACGGCGCCGCGCTTCCTTTTCGATGCCGATGGGCATTTTTTCATGCTCGCCCTTGATTCCCGTAGCGGCGTGGTGCTGCGCAAAGGTGGCCTTGCACGTTGGCCGGTAGAGTTCGCGCTGCGCCTACATGCAAACCTGATAGCAGGTAGCATCGGCCATTTCCTCGTCGGGCTGGACGGTGCCGCTCTCGCAATTCTAGTCGCTTTGGGCTGGCGCCTGTGGTGGCCCGGCAGGAAGCGCCTGCACAAGGGCCTGACAATCGTCCATGGGGCCGGTACCGAGCGTTTCCTGCGCTCTCTACACAGGTCGGCAGGCAGTATCGGCGCATTCCTTCTACTTTGCGCGGGTGTCACCGGAACGGTTCTGTGCTGGTTGCCGCAAGTTCAACCGCGCTTCAATTCCGAGGATACCCTCGCTCCTGAAGCCACGCTCGACATGGCACTCAAATCCTGGTCGTCGCGGCACGACCACGCCAGACCTGCAAGATTCATCTTTGAAAGAGACGCCCCAGAACCCGTCCGGATCGACTGGAGCAATCCGGGCACCGCTTTCCCAATACAAACGACCCTGCGCAAAGAACCTCTCGGCGTCAGCATCTCTGCCCAACCATCCAGTTCCCGCATCGCGGGGTTTCGGCAGGTGTTGCTAGGACTGCATTCGGGCCGGATCATCGAGCCACTCGGCAGACTTGTAGCATTGGCAATTGCATCCCTTCTTGTTGGCCTTTCCGGGACTGGTGCATGGATTTGGTGGCGATATTCCAGATCACGCGGGAATAGTCGCGCAAGAATCTGAAATTGAATGAGATTCATCAAGTGTGGGTAGGATAGGTTTGGGATCAGCACGCACGTCTACTGAAATCCATGCTTTGTGCGACGATTTGATTCGAATGACCGCGCCTCAGCTCTTGGCGGCCGTTCAGGCTGACTTACCAACTGTCGGCTTTTTCGATGAGCTGTCATTCCTGCGCCGTCACTGGAACGACGTACTCTGGTCGACAGCCGCTGCTTTGGGTTGGACGTCGGATCGGAGCTACACCCGCCGACGAGTTGGACGTTCAAGGCTCTGGGCCAAAGCGTTGGAAGCGGTCGTTGGTTTGTTTGGCTGGCGCGCCGATTTCACGCCAGCTGTCCCAAGGCTCCAGCGTGGCCAGATAGGCGCACAACATATCGGCCAATGCTTCAGTGCGGGCGGCGATCTCCTCCCGGCCCTGATCACTCTGCGACAGCGCTTTGCCCAGAACCTTGAGCGCCCTGACCATGATTTCGCCAGCGACGGTCAAATGCGCGGAAGTCGCGTGGGGTGCAGCTTCGGTCAGGAACGCCATGATGGGGGCCTGCACCTCTGCCCGCGCGGCTTGCGCTTCGGGGGCGTCGCGATAGAGTGGAGCGGCATCATCAAGCGCCTGTCGCATCGCGGCTTCCTCGCATTCCGACGCGACAAAAGCCCGCACCACCGCCCGTAGCCGTGCCGACGGGGTCTGCGTCGTGTCGGCCAGCAATCCGGTCAGCACCGCGCGGGTGTCGCGCCATTCATCGCTTTGCAAGCGGAACAGGATCGCGGCCTTGTTGGGGAAATATTGGTAGAGAGAGCCAATGCTGATGCCAGCTCTTTCGGCCACGCGCGCCGTGGTGAAACGCGCGGCGCCCTCTGCTGCCAAAACCTGAGCAGCGGCCTGGAGGATCGCGGCAACCGCCTCCGTGGAACGCTGTTGCCGGGGCTCCTTTCGCGCGGAAAGCCTTGGGTTTGCTGGTGTGGTCATTACGACTTGGCCAATGCGATTAGAAAACGCGATCAATTGCTCATATTTTTCTCACGAGCACAATTCCCCGCCGCTCAGGAGAAACCCATGCCCTTGCTCACCCAAGCGCCGCTTGGCCCCCTCGTGGACCGTCTGTTTGCTGAGGCCGACGCCACAAGGCCGGAAAACCTACCGATCTTTGCCGCAACCTCACCCGCCGAACGCGAAAGGCTGATGCGCAGCAAACAGGATTGGCGCCTGCTCTACAGTGCATTGAAAGACACGCCCCTCCCCGTCTCGCGCGAGGCAGGTCGTCTGCTCTACATGCTGGTACGCGCCATGGGGGCGCGGGCCGTTGTCGAATTTGGCACCTCCTTTGGCCTGTCGACCCTGCACATGGCTGCGGCGCTGCGCGACAATGGCGGTGGGTGCCTGATCACCAGCGAATTTGAAACCGGCAAGATCGCCCGTGCTCAAGCCCACCTCGCCGAAGCGGCTCTGTCCGATCTGGTCGAAATCCGCCCCGGGGATGCGTTGGAAACCTTGGCGCATGATCTGCCGCCGACCATCGATCTTGTACTGCTCGACGGCGCCAAGGCACTTTATCTCGACGTTCTGGCTCTGCTGGAGCCGCATTTGCGGCCGGGCGCGCTAATCCTGGCCGACAATGCCGACTATTGCCCGGACTATCTGGCCAAGGTGCGCGCGGATGGTGGCGGCTACCTCTCGCTTCCCTTTGCCGAAGATGTGGAGCTTTCCATGCGCGTCGGCTGAACAACTCTCGGTATCGTCCACGCCGTGGCGGCAGGGAACTGCGGCGTGGGCGCTAGAAGGAGCAGTCGCCGCCAACATACCCCGATTTACTGCTTGCATCCGAAGGGGCGTCCACAGATGCCATCGGTTCAGCCTGACTGATCAACCAAAGCCCGCCATTGTTTGCGGGTGATCCTCAACGCTAAATGAGCCAATGAGAACTTGTGCACTCGCTTCCGGCCTCACGCTCGATGTGGATGGCGCACAACACCTTCCTGCTACCGCAGCCGCCGTGTTGGCAGACATAAATGCAGCGGTAGCAGAGTTGCCAAGTCTACAGGCTGGAGTTCGCATCCACGGTGTCGAAGGACTTTCGCCTATTCTGGTTGCCGACGGAGCGATCGGGGGAATCGCATCGAGTTTTCTCGGCAACGAATGCCGTCCCGTTCGCGCAATCCTTTTCGATAAGAGCGCGACGACGAACTGGTCGCTAGGATGGCATCAGGATCGTACCATCTGCGTGAAACAGCGGATCGAAGTTGATGGCTATAGTCCCTGGACAACAAAGCGCGGACTGCAACATGTGGCACCGCCTTTCGAACTTCTCGCTCGCATGATCACGCTTCGCGTTCATCTCGACGATGTGCCCACTGAGAACTCTCCCTTGCTGGTCGCCCCCGGCTCTCACCTGTTCGGACGGGTGCCTGTCGATCAATATGCTGAGGTTGTTCGCCAGTGCGGACAGTTCGCCTGCCTGGCTCAGGCTGGCGATATTTGGGCCTACGCCACTCCAATCTTGCACGCCTCTGACGCTGCTAGTGTCGCTGGACACCGTCGCGTTTTGCAGGTGGACTACTCCGCAGATTTGCTTCCCGGCGGCTTGGAGTGGCTGGGCGTCTGATCGCCCTCATAGCGACCGTTCCTGCGCCTGAGCTCGTACGCCGGAAGCGGTCATTTGTTTATCAATGTCGCTTGACCCATGAATGGCCTGGGTTGGGTGGTGAGCGGACGTTCAAGGTGATGAGCGAGGTTGCCAAACTACAAGCTCGTAAGCGCCCCAGTAATCCCTGAATTTACGATCAGCACCAAAATCACCGGTTGGACGATAGCGTATGTCCATTCGTACGCCATCAGGCCAGCCAGCCCAAAGGTGAACGATTTTCTTGCGATGCCGGACGCCCGTATATTGATCCGCAAGTTCCAGCTCCGGCTTGATATGCTGATCGCGAAGGCAGCCGTAAATCAACCAAGGGAAAACATGCGTGAACTCTAGCCCTACGGGGCCAGCTGCGGCATCGCAGAAGTCCACTTGTGCTTGCACTTTGACTGTACGCCCGCATGCAAACGTCATTGCTTCCTGTTTGAAAATTTCAACGCGCTGCGGACCCGATGTCTCCGCCTCGCGCTTCAGGTTTGAGTACGCCCTTGCCCACGCACACGTTGCCGGACGAATCATAGTAGGCGAGCTTCTCGTGATGCAAGTGCAGTAGGTGTGAAGCTGCCTCCTCCTGGTAGAGAAAGCGCTTCGCTTGGTACTCACCCAACATCCATTCTGCAGCTTGATCTTCATTCATGAGTTCGGTGCCTTCGTAGAAGATGGCGGCGTGAACGCTTGGAGCACATGTTCTTCGAAGTTGCCCTTGTCCCTGGTCGCTCCTTTGAACCACTCGCAAAGGTATTGGTCCTTCTCATGTCCGTAATTTGCGCTCTGTTTGCCCGGTACGTGACGGACTGTCATGCCAGGTCCTCCGGACTTCAACTGCACAAGGTCGCCAACCTGAAACTTGTTCGTCATGGCAATATTCCTCCGATGGGTCGCTTGCCCCGCACGTAGGCGGGGCAAGCTGTGTTTAGTCCTGCTTTTCGGGCTTCGGGTCGTCGCTAACCGGAATGCGGAAGGCACGACCAGGAGGCATGCAGATGCGCTTGCCGTTTTTCAAAGTGATGCACTGGCGGAAAATAAAGCCAGGATGGTCGGAAGGGATCATGAGATCGCCCCTTTGGAATCTATTGACGATCCCGTTCGGAAGTGCGATTCTCTGACTGCGACATCGGTTTGATCACACCCGAACGGGTTGGATGAAATCGCGAGAGGGCTGCCGAAAGGTAGCCCTTTTTGCGTTTCAGCGTCGGCGCTTCGCCGGATTGTCTCTCTTCGTAATTGGTCTCCGAGCAGGTCGATTCGATTTGATTGTAACACATTGCACAAGGTAAGCAATTCCTAGGCAAGATTTCTCAACTCTGAGTTGACTATCGTGTGTCGCCGTGGCTTTTGGAGTCCAGGAGGACTTGACACATGGATCCAGTGCTGAAGCAGCTCCAGGAACTCAGAAATACTGCGGGTGCGGAGCTAGAAGCTGCGGCTCAGAAAGTCCGAGCTCTTGATAAGATGATCGCGGACTATCAAGCGTCATTGGCGAAGGTGAAGAGTGCCACTCAAGGCGACCTTTTCAGTGCGCTGCCACGCGGCCGTGCTGAACGGGCGGAGTATGTCGCCCGCATGATGGACGCGGCAGAACAGCTAATCCTGGCCGCGCGCCGACCGATGACCCGAACAGAGCTTCTGGAAGCTCTCACGGCTAAAGGCTTTCATGTGGAAGGAGGCGATGCGAGCAAGGTGCTCGGCACCAACTTGTGGCGATCGAAGCGGTTCGAAAGTCTGAAGGGCATAGGATACTGGCCGAAGAGCGCGCCGCTTCCTGCCGCATTTGCGGACGCGGAGCGTAGGCCATCTATGCTCGGCTAACTGAAGCCTCTAGGAAAGCCGCTTCTGCGCCCCGAAGGTCGGCGAAGGAGGCTCCTCAGTATGGACGACGAAGACCGCGGCCCTTGGTTCGTCCGTGTGATCCACAACAAGGTCGCCGTGGGCATCTACACGTGCAACGAGCTTGAGCTAGTGGATCTCGTGGACGAGGCGACAGAGCCAGACCTCTGCGAGTATAAGAAGCTCGACCTAGGCGGCTTCGTCTTCGCGGGTGCCTACGTGCTGGCATGAGCCGGCGAGCCAGGAAGAGGTCGATCAGGCGCCTTACATGGACGGCTGCTCACTTACGGAGAGCTGGGAGACGATCTACAACGGAGACGGACCCTGGCACCGCCTCGACGCTATGCTCTTCGACAACGACGACTAGGTTCCCCCATCGCCGAATCACCCCATGATCGTCTGCGCCATAGCTTCATGCGTGTTGCATGCGTGTCGCACGGAGAGGCCGGTAGCGAAACGGAAGTGGCGGAAAAGCGCGGTATTCAGCGGCAACAGGATGCAACATGGCTTTCCCGAGGAACGTGCCGTGAACGCGATAAGTGTATGTCGTTGCTAGAAAAAAATGGAGGCCCGAGCCGGAATCGAACCGGCGTATACGGATTTGCAGTCCGCTGCGTCACCACTCCGCCATCGGGCCATCCGGGGCGAGCCCCGTGTCGGGGAGAAGCGCGCCTAGCAACCCTGCCGCGCCGGCGCAATGGGATTCGCCGGAATGGCCGGCGAACCTCCGAAGTTCGTTAGCGTGAAGCCGTCCGCCCGTAGAGGACATTGCCCGCCGGGTCGCTGGCGTAGCCGTCGTAGACCGCGCGCGCGATCGAGGCGATGCGCTGCTCGCGGGCCAGGCGGTTGCCCTGCCCGGTCACGTAGATGGCCACGGCGAATGCACGGCCGTCGGGCGTCTGGATGACACCGACGTCGCTCGAGGTGTTGGAGAGCGATCCGGTCTTGTGCGACACGGCGGCGCCGGTCGGCAGCATCGCCGGGATGCGGCGTTTGCCCGTGGCGCAGCGGCTCATCGCTCCGAGTAGCACGCCGCGGCTGGAAGGGCTGAGCCACCGGCCCTGGTAGATCCCGGCGACGAGGTTCGCCATCGCCAGCGGCGTGGCGCTGTCGCGGGTGTCGATCACGGTCGCCGGATTGATCGCGCCGTCGTCACGCACGAGAGTCGCGATGTCCCGGTCGATATGCCAGTCCGAGATGCCGGCGCGACGCACCCAGGCGTTGACCGCCTGCGGGCCGCCGACGACGCGCAGCAGAGCATCGGTCGCGAAGTTGTTGCTGCGCGTGATCATCTGCTCGATCAGCTCGCGCGCGCTCAGAACGGCTCCAGCGCGGACCGGCGCCACAGCCGTCGAGAACGGCGCCGAGGGCAGCGGCATCATCAGGGGGAACTGGTCGTTCAGGCTCCAGCGGCCCTGGTCGACCCCGTCGAGGAACGTCGCGGCGATGGCGATCTTGCTGGTGCTGGCCATCGGAAAGCGCTGGCTGCCCAGGACGTCGGTCGTGCGGCCGGTCGCCAGATCGATCGCGGCGACGCCGATCCGGCCGCGCGAAGCCTCCGCCAGATTGGCGAGCTGACGCTCGAAGCCGGAATTATAACTGCGAGGCGCCCGAACCTGCGTGCCGAACAGACTGTCGAACGCGGTCTGCACCTCGTCGATGTTCTGTGCGCTCTCACGGCTGCCCGCCTGCGAGGGCGCCAGAGGCATGAGCACGGCTGCCGCAGCGGCCATAGCCCGGAAAAATCGCGTCATAGATTGTCCCGCCAGCCCGGTCTTACTGGGCCACCCTAGTTCAGCCCACCTTGGCAAAAGCTTAACTCGGCGGCGGCAAAACGCCACGGGCTAGCGACGAAACGCCAAGTGCGTGCGGCAATTGCCGGAACTTGTATCATTATGTCGCGATCGCGACCGCTTGTTAGGCACACTGCGGCCGGTCAGATGGCGTACTGGGCGCCCAGCTCGATCACTCGGTTGTGCGGGATGCGGTAGTAGTCGGTCGGATCCGCGGCGTTGCGGTAGAGGGTGAGGAACAGGATGTCCTGCCACAACGGCATGCCCACCTCGGCCGACATCGCGTAGTTGTTGCGGCCGATGAAGAAGCTCGCCTTGGCTGCCCCGGGAACCCGGTCGCCGGCGGCGATCAGGTCGTCGCGCACCGCCGGCGACTCCATGAAGCCATAGCGCAGCATCAGCCGGGCGAAGTTGTCGTCGATCCGCTCGATGGAAAGCCGCTCATACGGCTCGCAGTAGGGTTTGCGCAGCGTCTTGACGGTGGCGATGTAGTTCATCCGGTGCAGGACGTGGTTGTGCTTGATGTTGTGCAGCAAGGCGTGCGGAGTCAGGTCGTTGCGCGCGGTGAGGAAGATCGCCACGCCGTCGACCCGGGCCGGTGCACGGGCAGCGAGCGCGCGGGCCATGTCGGCGATGGGGATCGCCCCGTCGTTCTCCAACGCGGCGACGATGCGGCGGCCGCGATTCCACGTCAGGATCAGCAGCAGCACCCCGGCGCCCACCAGCAGCGGCACCCAGCCGCCCTCGATCACACGCAGGATGTTGGCCCCGAAGAACAGCGTGTCGATCGCCAGGAACGGCGCGATCAGCAGCGCGGCGGCGGGCAGACTCCAGTTCCAGCGGCGGCGCAGCACCAGGAAGGCAAGGCAGCACGTGACCACCATCGTGCCGGTCACCGCGATCCCGTAGGCCGCGGCCATCGCCGAGGAGGTGCGGAAGCCGAGCGCCAGCATGATGACGCCGACGAGCAGCAGCCAGTTGACCGCGCCGATGTAGATCTGGCCCGAGTGCCCGGGCGAGGTCTGGCGGATCGCCAGGCGAGGCAGCAGGCCCAGCTGGATCGCCTGCTGCGTGAGCGAATAGGCGCCGGTGATCACCGCCTGGCTGGCGATGATCGTCGCCGCGGTCGCCAGCAGCACCATCGGCAGGCGCACAGCGTCCGGGATCATCTGGAAGAACCAGTCCTGGTTGACGAAGGCATGGCCCGAACGCTCCGCCTGCTCCAGCATGCGAATGGCGAAGGCCCCCTGGCCCAGGTAGTTGATCGCCAGCGCGGGGAAGACCAGCACGAACCAGCCAATGCGGATCGGCCGCTTGCCGAAATGGCCCATGTCGGCGGTCAGCGCCTCGGCCCCCGTCACCGTCAGGAACACCGCGCCCAGCACGAAGAGGCCGAGGATGCCATGGCCGGCCACGAACAGCACCGCATGCCAGGGCAGGAACGCGGCCAGGATGCCCGGTCCGTCGGCGATGTGGATCGCGCCCAGCGCGGCGAGTGCCAGGAACCAGACGATGCAGACGGGCCCGAACAGGCGCGAGACGGACTCGGTGCCGCGCGACTGAACCGCGAACAGGCCGACCAGGATGACGATGCTGATCACCAGGATACGCTCCTGCGTGACGATGTGGCTGAAGGCCGGCAGCGAGCGCAGGCCCTCGACCGCGGAGAGCACCGAGAGCGAGGGCGTGATGATGGCATCGCCATAGAACAACGCTGCGCCGATCGCGCCGAGCACCAGCACGGTGCCGCCGATGCGCGCCGACTTGCCGCTCGCCAGCGCCAGCAGCGCGAGCACGCCGCCCTCGCCTTCGTTGTCCGCGCGCATGAGGAACAGGACGTACTTGACGGTGACGATCAGGATCAGCGCCCAGAGCATCAGGCTCATGACGCCGACGATCTCCTCACGCTGGAGGCCGTCCGACGCCGCCTGGGCGAGCGCTTCGCGGAAGGCGTACAACGGGCTGGTGCCGATGTCGCCGAACACGACGCCGATCGCACCGACCGTCAACGGCAACAGCGGTCCGTGCGACAAGGTCTCGGCCGACGTATCGTCGGAAGGTGCGACTAGTTCCGGTTCGGCGGGTAAAGACGCACTTGCCATGATGCCACGTCCTGTAAGACCCGCGAGCAGCAGGCGGGGCGCTTTACGCTCGCGATGATCGCGCGCAATCCCGATAAATGCAATCAGACTTGCAGTGAGTGCAACTCAGAGGCGCTCAAGCACCTCTGCGTGTAAAACGGCGCGTTCTCAGCGCCGACCTTGCCCCTCGGGGCATGTGCTACAGCCAGCCCTCGGCGCGGTACCAGTCGGCCGTGGCCTTTAGCCCGGTGCGCGTTTCGATCCGCGGCTCCCACAAGCTGGCCGGCGCTTGCGCCCCGCGATCGGCCACCCAGTCCGGGTGGCTAAGATAGGCGGCGCGGTCCGCCGTCATCCTGGCGCCCTTCCCGCGCAGGAACATGTCCAGCTTCGCCGCGCGCAAGAGGGCCGCCTTCGACAGTCCCACCACGCGCGGCCGCCGGCCCACTGCCCAGCCGATCGCCAGCGCCAGTTCCCGGTGCGTCCACCCGCCGGGTCGCCCGTCGTCGGGCTCGAAGACCCTGCCGCCCACCGTCACGGCGGACGGCAGCAACGCCAGGAGCAGGTTCGCCAGATCGTCGACGTGGATGACCGAGGCGCTGCCCTCGCGCGGCACCGGCACAAAGCCCCACTTCGCCGCGCGGAACAGCTCGAACAGCTCCTTGTCGCGCGGCCCGTAGATCGCCGGCGGACGCACGATCGTCCAATCGAGCGCACTGGCGCGCAGCACCTTCTCGCCCCGCGCCTTCGAAGCGCCATATACGGAAAGATTCGGCTCGCGCGCCGAGAGCGAGGAGACGTGGACGAAGCGCGGCACCCCCTCGTTCAGCGCCGTCTCGACGAGGTTCAGCGTGCCGGTGACGTTGCCCGCCTCGAAGCCGGCCGCGTCCGGCGCGTTCACCACCCCTGCGACGTGGACCACCGCCTCGGCCCCGCGCACCAGCTGCGCGAGGGCGCCGCGATCGGCAAGGTCGCCGCGCACCCATTCGACGCCGGGGCGCGCCAACTGCTCGGACCGGGCGAGCGCGCGCAAGCTCAGGCCCGCCGCGAGCGCACGGTCGACAAAGGCCCGGCCGACGAAGCCGGTGCCGCCGGTCAGCGCGACGATCACTTCAGGACCAACTGGTCGCGATGGATCACCGCCGGCCGCGGCGCATAGCCGAGCAACTCGGCATGCTCGCTCGAATGGTGGCCCATCAGCCGGGCGCACTCGCCGGACTCATATTCGGCCAGGCCATGCGCCAGGACGCGGCCGTCCGCGCCGCAGATCGCGACCGGATCGCCCCGTTCGAAGATACCCTCGACCGCCACGATCCCCTTGGCGAGTAGGCTGGAACCCCGCGCCAGCGCATCGGCCGCTCCGGCATCGACGATCAGTTCGCCCTTGAGGCGCAGCCGCCCGCCGAGCCAGGCCTTGCGCGCGCCCGCCTTGCGCCGGGGCCGGAACAGCGTGCCAATGCTCTGCTGCGTCACCCGCGTGATCGGCCGCTCATGCGTGCCATTGGCGATGACCAAGGCGATGCCCGCCAGTTCGGCGATCTCGGCCGCCTGCAGCTTGGAGGTCATCCCGCCCGAGCCCATCCCCGAGGCGGACTCGCGGCTCGCCATGGCGTGGATCTCCGCGGTGACCCCGTCCACCTCGCGGATCAGCTGCGCGCCCGCGTCCTTGGGGTTGCGGTCATAGAGGCCATCGACGTCGGACAGCAGCAGCACCGCGCTCGCCTGTGCCGCTTGCGCCACGCGCGCGGCGAGCCGGTCGTTGTCGCCGAAGCGGATCTCCTGCGTCGCCACCGAATCGTTCTCGTTGATCACGGGCACCGCGCCGGCATCGAGCAAGCGCGTGAGCGTCGCGGTCGCATTGAGGTAGCGGCGGCGGTCCTCAAGGTCGTCGAGCGTCAGCAGCAGCTGGGCCGCCGTCAGGCCCCGCGCGGCCAGCAACTCGGCCCACAACCCTGAGAGCGCGATCTGCCCGACAGCCGCCGCCGCCTGCGCATCCGCCAGGTTGCCGCGTCCGCCTTTATCGAGCCTCAGCCGCGCCGCGCCCAAGGCAATCGCGCCAGAGGAGACGACGATCACTCGCTGCCCGCGCCCATGCGCCGCGGCGATCTCCGCGACCAGGCCTTCAACCCAGTCGCGCCGCACACCCTCGCGCCCCACCAGCAGCGAGGAGCCCACCTTCACGACGAGCAAGGGGCAATCGGCGGCTTCTGCAAGCTGGGAGAGACGGGAAAGTGCCATGGAGGCGCCAGCCTCTAGGCGCATCGCCCCTGTCTGAAAAGCGCATCCGTTCGACAACAGGCACGCACTGTCGCGCTTGGCGGCGGTTGCGCGATCAAGCGACTTGCGCGAGCTCTCCGTGATGCCCCGGTCGCGGCGTCTGGCGGACGGCGATCTGCCTGCCGAGCCGGATGAACGGCTTTTCGACATGCCGGTGCAGGATGACGGCGACGCCGATGCTGAGCGGATAGGCGGTGGCGAAGAGTATCGCCGTCTGCGCCGGCACTCCGAGCGCGGAAAGGACGGCCTGCATCGCGTGGATGCAGATGAACTGGAACAGATAGATCGCGTAAGTCAGCCGCCCCAGCGCCGGCAACGGCCCCCAGGACAGGAAGCGCGCCGTCGGCAAGTCGCGGCGGAACCACAAGGTGGCGATGACGAAGGCCGCGCTCCAGGAGATGGCAATGTTCCACCAAGGTGATTTCGCCAGGGTGATCGAGCCGAAGTAGGCCGCCGCCATGATCGCGAGAAATGGTGCGGCGACCGCGCGCTCGCGCAGCCAGTCGCGAAACCTGCGCTGGGTCATCGCGGCATAGGAGAGCGCCGCGCCCGCACCGAGCCCCAGATACCCACGCAGGACAAAGTCGTTGCGCGGCGTCAGGGCCAGCATCACCGCGATCCCGGCCGCGCCGACGAGGGCCGTGCGCTCGGGCTTGCGCGCCGTGAGCACCAGGATCAACGGCCACGCCAGGTAAAACTTCTCCTCGATGCCCAGCGTCCAGGCATGGGTGAAGATATGGCCGACCTCGGCCGGCCGATACTCGACGCAGAACGTCACGAACCAGATCAGCGAAGCCTTGAAGTCCTCCGCCGCCCCTTCCCGCACGCCCGCGAACGACAGTGCGCCGTATGCCACGATCGTCAGGACATAAAGCGGCAGGATGCGGAACACGCGCCGGATGAAGTAGGGCCGCAGCGCGATACACCCGCTCTCTTGCTCTTCGCGAAGCAGCAGGGTGGTGATCAGCCAGCCGCTGAGCGCGAAGAACACGTCGACGCCGACGGAGCCGTTGATCCACCGAACAGCCGGTACGTGGTTCAGGATGGTGAAGACGATGCAGAGCGCGCGAATCCCGTCGAGCTCGGGCCTGTAACGCTCCTGCGCCGCGCGGTGAGGTGCGCTGATCGGAGCGCGGCCGCGCCTATCCGTGTCGTCCGCGTGCCGATCGTTCTGCGTAGTGGATGCCAAGCTGCGCCTCTTCTTGCCGATCCGCTCCGAGGCTTGGGAAGAAACGTGGTCGCGGCAAGCGATTAGCGGGGAGCCGCACTACAGCGGCGACCAGGGGGTCTCATCCGCCTCTTCCTTTTCCCCCTGCGGGCGCTCCGTAACGGTGGCGGCGGGCAGACGGGCGATCACTGCGTCGAGCAGCGCCTCCAGCCCTTCGCCGGTCGCGCCGGAGATCGCGAAGACCTGGTCCGCGCCGGCCTCGTTCAGTTCGCGGGCGAAGGCGGTGGCAAGCTCGTGGTCCGCAAGATCGATCTTGTTGAGCACGATCAGCCGCGGCTTCTCGTCCAGCCCCTGGCCATAGGCGGCGAGCTCGTCTTCGACGATCGCCATCGCCTCGGCCGGATCGGTGCCGGCGATGTCGATCAGGTGGATCAGCACGCGGCAGCGCTCGATGTGGCCCAGGAACCGGTCGCCGACGCCCGCCCCTTCCGCCGCGCCCGCGATCAGGCCGGGGATGTCCGCCAGCACGAACTCACGCCCCTTGTGGCGCACCACGCCCAGCTGCGGGTGCAGCGTCGTGAAGGGATAAGCGCCGACCTTGGCCTGCGTGTTGGTGAGTTGATTGATGAAGGTCGACTTGCCCGCGTTCGGCAGACCGACCAAGCCAACGTCCGCCAGGAGCTTGAGGCGCAGCCAGACGTAGGCCTCTTCGCCGGGCAAGCCGGGCTGATGCTGGCGCGGCGCTCGATTGGTGGAGGTCTTGTACGAGGCATTGCCGCGCCCGCCCAGGCCGCCCTCGAAGAACACCACGCGCTGGCCCGCCTCGGTCAGGTCGGCGAGCACCGTGTCGCGATCCTCGTCGTCGGCGATGATCTGGGTGCCGACCGGGACCTTGATGACCAAGTCCTTGCCGGCCGCCCCCTTGCGGTCCTTACCCATGCCATGGCCGCCGCGCGGCGCCTTGAAATGCTGGGTATAGCGGAAGTCGATCAGCGTATTCAGCCCGGCGACCGCCTCGAACACGATGTCGCCGCCCTTGCCGCCGTCACCACCGTCGGGACCGCCGTACTCGATGTACTTCTCGCGCCGGAAGCTCACCGCCCCGGGGCCGCCCGCGCCCGCGCGGATGTAGATCTTGGCCTGGTCGAGGAAATGCATGAGCCGTCGGTCCGATACAGCAGGCGGCCGGATACGGGCCGCACAAATGCCAAAAGGCCGCACTTGGGTGCGGCCGATCGGCGTTGGGTTCAATTACTGGTGGAGCCGAGGGGGATCGAACCCCTGACCTCGTCATTGCGAACGACGCGCTCTCCCAGCTGAGCTACGGCCCCGTTCCAGCAATCGTGCGAAGCGGGTGCCCCGCGTCGCGAGCGGCCCCCTTAGCGAAGAGGTGCCGCCCATGAAAGAGCTAATTTGCCAGTTGCGGACTGGAGTTGGTGACCGGGCCTGCCGGCTTGGCGCTCGCCTGCGACGGCGCGATCACCACGATGCCGCCGTAGCGTGCCTGCCAGGCCTCGAGATCGCGGCGGTACTGCTCATAGGCGTCGAAGAAGGCCATGAACGGCGCCTCTAGCTTGGCGAGTTCGACGGGCGCGGCGGCTTCGAGCCCGCCGGCGGGGACCAGCGCCAGATCAGCGGCGACCTGCATGGCGGCATCGCAGAACGGCGCCGTCACCGGCGGCACCGCAAAGTAGTTGTAGACCTGCGTCTGGTAGGTCTCGCGCCGGCGGATCGACTCGCTGCCCCAAGTGCTCTTGAAATCGCGGCCGAGCGAGGCGTTGGCGATATCGAGCGACTTGTCGTGGACCTTGAGGAACTGCTTGTACCCGGCGAGGATCGGCGCGTACTGCGGCGCGACGCAGTTGAGCGCCGCGACATTGTACGCAGAGCGCAAGTTCCAGACCGCTTGCGCCGTCGACAGCTCGCTGTTGACCGTGCGGCGCTTGCCGTCGACCGCCACTGCGGGGATCGTCATGTTCTCCGGCGCGCCTTGCGGCGGAGTGGGACGCGGCGGGATCACCACGACAGGCGGCGGCGGCGGCGGCGGGGGCACCTTCTTGGCGCAGCCCGCCATCACGCTGATCAGCACGACGATCGCCGCTGCCTTCAGAAAACCAGAAGTCGGCCTTTGCGACATACGACCTGTCACCAACGCTCTCCAGACTGCAAGGCTAATCCTCTAAACCGTTAACGACTCAATGCAAATGCCCGGCGGGCCGTACGCGCGCCGGGCATTGCTTTGACCTGTGGATGTTTCGCCGGCCGTCCGCCGGTCGGTTAGACGATTAGCGACGATCGCCCATGAAGCTCAGCAGGAACTGGAACATGTTGATGAAGTCCAGGTACAGGCTGAGCGCGCCCATCACCACGGCCTTGCCCGCATATTCGGTGCCAGCAAGAACGTAGTACTCGTTCTTCAAGCGCTGCGTGTCATACGCTGTGAGACCCGCGAAGATCAGCACGCCCAGCACCGAGATCGCCATCGCGAGCGCGGGCATGGGGAAGAACATGTTCACCAGCATCGCGATCAGCAGGCCGACCACGCCCATGATCAGGAAAGTGCCGAAGCCCGACAGGTCCTTCTTGGTGGTGTAGCCGAACAGGCTGAGGCCCGCGAAGGCGCCGGCAGTCGCAAAGAACGTCGCGGCGATCGAGGGGCCGGTGTAAACCAGCAGCAACGAGGACAGCGACAGGCCCATCGCGATCGCAAAGCCCCAGAACAGGAGCTGCACCGTCGAGGTCTTCATGCGGTTGATGCCGAAGCTCATCGCGAAGACGAAACCGAGCGGCGCCAGCGCCACGACCCAGCGCAGCGGCGTCACGAAGACGGCCGCGGCCGCGCCGGACATGACGAACAGCAGCGCGACGATGCCCGACAGCAGAACGCCCGAGGCCATGTAATTGTAGATCGACAGCATGTGGCGGCGCAGTCCGGCATCATAGCCGGCGCGCGAGGCCGTACGGCCGCCAAGGCTCGGAGACGCTCCGAACCCCGAGCGGGGCTGGGGATCGTTCCAGTTCGCCATTTCAAACTCCCTATCCCGGCACCGCCCGATGCGGTGGTTTCCGGACTGTTCGAATATCGGCCGTCAAGCGGGATTTTTCAAGAACAACCGACACCGCCAAATTGTGACGAAGTGTGTCACCCGGCGCGTGCTTCCCTGCCCATTTCGGCCGATCTGCGGGCCGCCGCATCGATCGCCGCGGCGACCACGCGGACCAGCGCATCGCCCGCGTCGAGCACGTCGAGCCCGGCCTGAGTCGAGCCGCCCGGCGACGCGACGCGACGCGCCAGTTCGCCCGGCGGAACCGGCGCGGCGCGGGCGAGCAGCGCCGAACCCTCGGCGGTGGCGAGCGCGAGACGCTGCGCCTGATCCTCGGGTATGCCGAGCGCGCTCGCCCCGGCGGCAAGCGCGTCGATGAAACGATAGACGAAGGCGGGCCCGCAGCCGGTGAGCGCGGTGACCGCATCGAACAGGTCCTCGCTCTCCAGCCACTCCGGCGTGCCGAGCGGCGCGAGCAACTCGGTCACGGTCGCGCGCCGCGCCTCGTCGAGGCCGTGGCTCACCAGCGCCAACGGCGACTTGCCGATCGCGGCGGACAAGTTGGGCATGATCCGCACGATCCCTCCCGCCGCCGGGAAACGCTGCGCCAAGGTGGCAAGCTCGACGCCCGCGAGGATCGAGAGCAGCACCGTGCCCTCGATGACGGCCGGGAGGACACCCGGCGCGACCGCGTCGAGGCTTTGCGGCTTCACGCCGAGCAGCACCGCATCGAACCGCTCGGCGGGCACGGTGGCAACGAGGCGCACACCCTCGGGCGCCGAAGCCATGCCCGGATCTGCGATGGTGAAGCGAGCCGGGGGCAGCCCGCCGGCCAGCCAACCTTGCAACATAGCCCCGCCCATGTTGCCGCAGCCGACGATCAGGATGTTTTCGAAGTGGGTCATGCGCGCTCCCTAGACGAGACCGCTGACGGATTGAAGCGCGCGTGGCACCGCTCTTGGCCTCTGGGCGCGATGCACGACTTCGGACCGGCTGACGATCAAACCGCCGTCAGCCACGCCTAAAAAGAGGTCGCCAGCTATCGCCGGCTCACCAGATCTGCATCTCGGCGTCTTCGGCGGAAATCTGCCCACGCTCGTCCATCATTTCGCGCGTGATGTGCGAGACATAGCCGCCGAGTTGAGGGTCGTAGGCAAGGTCGGCCCAGGGCACACGCACGTAGCGCGAGCCGCCCAGTCCGAAGAAGCCGCCGTCCGACACGATCACATGCGCCACCTGGCCGGTGCGCTTGTTGACCATGAAGTTGTGCACATGCCCCAGCTTGCTGCCGTCGGCGCCGTGGACGCTGGTACCTTCGACCCGGTCGGACGCGATCAGGTCGTGATCGCCGACGGTCTCGATCGGAGCACCGGGGCCGGTGGTGTCGACTTCACGCTCGGGCATGGAAGGTCTCCTGCTTGACCCGCTGTAAACGCGCGTCACGCTCTTCGGTTCGCGTTGTCGAGAATTCGATTGAAGCCGAAACGGAAGATCCTCGGGGCGGCTCAGCCTTCCTTCGACTTGCGCGGCTTCTTCTTCGCGGCCGCCTTGCGGCCGGCGACGAGGCCGAGCTCGGCCCAGCGCATCATCTCCTCGGGATAGTCGTAGACGTCGTCGGGCGCGCGCCGGTAGTTCATCGAGGCCGGCTTGCCGTCGCGATCATAAGTGAACCTGTCGCAGCCGGCCGAGTCCCATTCCGCATCGGTCTCGGGATCACCCTTGAACCACAGCTCGCCGGCCGCGACGATCGCGAAGACCACGCCGTCGCAATAGAGCGTCTGGCCGCCCATCATGGCGCGCGCGGTGACCGTGCCGAGCGGTTCCAGGCACTCGCTCACCCAGTCGACGATCTCGGCGTGCCGCGCCTTCTGATTGGCGGTGCTCATTGCGGTCTGACCTCCTCGACGCGGCGAGCGCGCAGGCGCGGCCGTTGGCGGGTGCCTGTGAAGAGGCACCCGCCCTGAGCCAGGGCCTTACCCGACCGTACGGTCGCGGTGGCTGACTTCGAAGACTTCCAGCTGGTCGCCCGCGCGGATGTCGTTCGTGTCGGCCAGCACCACGCCGCACTCCAGGCCGGCGCGCACTTCGTCGACGTCGTCCTTGAAGCGGCGCAGCGACTGGATGGTCGTGGCCGAGACGATGACGTCGTTGCGGGTGAGACGCGCGTGGATGCCCTTCTTGATGAAGCCCTCGACCACGAGCAGACCCGCGGCCTTGTCGCGCTTGCCGGCAGGGAACACCTGCTTGACCTCGGCGCGGCCGACGACCGTCTCGATGCGCTCCGGACCCCAGATGCCGGCCATCTGCTTGGCGACTTCGGCGGTCAGCTCATAGATGATGTCGTAGTACATCATCGGCGTCTTGGTCTTCTCGATCTGCTCGCGCGCCTTGGCGTTCGGGCGGACGTTGAAGCCCACGATCGGCGCACCGCTGGCGGCGGCGAGCGTCACGTCGCTCTCGGTGATCGCACCAACGCCGGAGGACAGGACGCGCACCTTGATCTCGTCGTTCGAGAGCGCGTGCAGCGCCTGGTTGATCGCCTCGACCGAGCCCTGCACGTCGGCCTTGATGACCACCGGGTACTCGATGACGTTCTGCTTGGCGGTGAGCGCCGAGAACATCGTGTCGAGGCTCGCCGGCGCGGTCGCGGTGCGCTTGGCGGTGGCCTGCTCCTGGCGATAGGCCGAGACCTCACGGGCGCGCTGCTCGCTGTCGACCACGCTCAGGGTGTCGCCGGCCATCGGCACGCCGCCCAGGCCCAGCACTTCGACTGGAAGCGACGGCGGCGCCTGCTTGATCTGGCGGCCCTTGTCGTCGAGCATGGCGCGCACGCGGCCACTCTCGGTGCCGACGACGAAGATGTCGCCGACCCGGAGCGTGCCGCGCCGGACCAGCACGGTCGCGAGCGGACCCTTGCCCTTGTCCAGCTTGGCCTCGATCACGGTCGCCTCGGCATCGCGATCGGGGTTGGCGCGCAACTCCATGAGCTCGGCCTGGAGCAGGATCTTCTCGATGAGCTCGTCGAGGCCCGCGCCGGTCTTGGCGGAGACTTCCACGTCCTGCACGTCGCCCGACATCTCCTCGACCACGATCTCGTGTTCGAGGAGGCGTTCGCGGATGCGCTGCGGGTTCGCCTCGGGCTTGTCGACCTTGTTGATCGCCACGATCATCGGCACGCCGGCGGCCTTGGTGTGATGGATGGCCTCGATCGTCTGCGGCATGATGCCGTCGTCGGCCGCGACCACCAGCACCACGATGTCGGTCACGTTGGCACCGCGCATGCGCATCTGCGTGAACGCGGCGTGGCCCGGCGTGTCGAGGAAGGTGACGAGATCGCCGGTCTTGGTGGTGATCTGGTAGGCGCCCATGTGCTGGGTGATGCCGCCTGCCTCGCCCCGGACCACGTCGGTGCCGCGCAACGCGTCGAGCAGCGAGGTCTTGCCGTGATCGACGTGGCCCATGATCGTGACCACCGGCGGACGCGACTTGAGGCTTTCCTCGGCATCGACGTCGAACGAGGTGTCGATGTCGACATCGCTTTCGGACACGCGCTGGAGGTTGTGGCCGAATTCGGTCACGAGCAGCTCGGCGGTGTCCTGGTCGATCGTCTGGTTGACGGTGACCATCATGCCCATCTTGAACAGCGCCTTCACCAGGTCGGCGCCCTTCTCGGCCATGCGGTTGGCAAGTTCCTGGACAGTGATCGCCTCGGGCACGACGACATCGCGCACCTGCTTCTCACGCGGCTGCGACATGCCGCCGAAGTGCGCGCGGCGCTCCTTCTCGCGGGCGCGCTTCAAGGCGGCGAGACTGCGCGCGCGGGCGCCCTCGTCCTCGTTCAGCGCACGGCTGACGGTGAGCTTGCCCGACTGGCGGCGGTCACCACCGGCACCCTTGCGGTCACGGTCGCTGGAGCTGCTGCCCGGGCGCGCGGGCGCCGGAGCCGGCCCCTTCTTGATCGGCGAAGCCGGGCGCGCAGCCGCACCTGCGCCGGCCGCTTGCGGGGCGGCGGTGGCGGCAGGTGCCGAGGCGGGCGCCGCAGCAGGCTCGGGCTTGCGCACGATCTCGGGCCGCTGGACCGGCGTGAAGCGGCGCGGAGCCGGGACCACTTCGGCAGGCTGGGCCGGTTCGGCCGGAGCGGGCTGAGCGGCGCGCGCCGTGGGCTGCTCTGCCGGAGCGGCATCCTCGACGGCAGGCGCGGGCTCGGCCGCGACCTCGACCGGCACTTCGGGCTCGGCGGCCGCAGCGGCAGCCTCCTCCTCGGCACGGCGATTCTCTTCGGCGCGGCGGCGCTCTTCCTCGATCGCCTGGAGGCGCTCCTCCTCCTCACGGCGTCGCGCTTCCTCGGCGACACGCAGGCGATCTTCCTCGGCTTCGCGCTGCAGGCGAGCGACGCGCTCCTGCGGGGTCTCGCCGGCAGGGGCGGGGCGACGCGGCGGCGCCGGCGGCGGAGCGACCGGACGCGGGGCGGGCTGCTGCGGCGCTTCGGCCACCGGCTCCGGCGCGCGCGCTTCCACGCCGCTCTCACCCGGCTTGCCGATCAGCTTGCGGCGCTTCACCTCGACCACGACCTTGTTGGTCCGGCCGTGGCTGAAGGTCTGCTTGACCTCACCTGCCTCGACCGACCGCTTGAGTCCAAGCGGCTTGCGGCCAAGGGTCGGTTTGTTGTCGGTCTCGCTCATAAGTCTCTATTCGCCCTTCGGTCTCAATTCGTCGTTGCGGCCATAGGCCCGGTCTGCACCGGTCCCTGACCCTCACTTGCACCAGCCGCCCTGTCAGTCTCGGGAGCCTGCCCTCGGAAATGCAGCAGGCGCCGGAGCGGCGCGGCGACTCTTTCGGCCGCCGCGCCGTCTGCCAGCGCCAGGTGAACGACGTTGTCGCGGCCCAATGCCACAGACAGCGTCGCCCGGTCCAGTGGCAACACCGTGCCCCGCAACCCGCTTCCTTCCGCCTCTTTGCCCACCCGCCAGGCCTGGTCGAGCTTGCGCGAGCCGTCCTCGGCAGCGTCGCCCGCATGCGCCAGCCAATGCACCGTTCCGCCGCGCGCATGCTCGGCGATTCGGTCGGACCCGAGCAGCAGGCGCCCGGCCTTCAGCTCCAGCCCGAGTCGATCGGTGAAGGCGCGAGTCAGCGCAGCCTCGATCCGGTCGGCCAGGTCATCGGGGATGGTGAGCGTGGATCCGGCAAGCGACTTGCCGAAGGCGCGCATCAGCGCTCCCTTAAGCTTGCCCTTGGCCTGTGCTTTTTCAAGGTCTTGGCGCGAAACACCGATCCACGCGCCGCGCCCGGGGGCACGCGCGTGAACATCCGGAAGCACCACGCAGGCACCGTCCGGCCCTGGCGGGGAAACCGCCAGGCGGATCAGCGCGTCACGCGGCGCCGCCTCGCCGGAGAGGATGCAAGTCCGCTCCGGTCCGGTTTCGCGATTGTCGGAGCTTACGCGATCATTGTGAGGATTCCGCATCGGCGGCCTCCTCGACTTGCGCGTCCTGCTCCGGCTCTTCGTCGAACCAGTGCGCACGCGCGGCCATGATGATCTCGTTGCCCTGCTCTTCGTTCAGGCCGTACTCGCCCAGTACACCGCCCTTGTCCTCGTCGCGCGCACGGCGATTGACGGTGCCGTCGCGCCTACGCTGTTCCTGCCGCTTCTTGGCGATCAACTCGTCGGTGGCGAGGTCCGCCAGATCGTCGAGCGTCTTGATGCCCGCCTTGCCGAGCGTGACCAGCATCGCCTCGGTCAGATGCGGCAGTTCGGCCAGAGCATCCTCGACACCGAGTGCGCGGCGCTGCTCGCGATACGCTTCCTCGCGGCGATCGAGCGCCTCGGATGCGCGGCTCTGCAGCTCCTGGGCCAGTTCCTCGTCGAAGCCTTCGATGGCGGCGAGTTCGTTGAGGTCGATGTAGGCGACTTCCTCAAGCTCGCTGAAGCCCTCGGCGACCAGCAGCTGCGACAGCGTCTCGTCGACGTCGAGCTCTTCCTCGAACATCTTCGAACGCTCGGTGAACTCGCGCTGGCGCTTTTCCGAGCTTTCCTGCTCGGTCATGATGTCGATCTGCGAGCCGGTCAGCTGGCTGGCCAGGCGCACGTTCTGGCCGCGGCGGCCGATCGCCAGGCTCAGCTGGTCGTCGGGCACCACCACTTCGATGCGGCTTTCCTCCTCGTCGATCACGACGCGGCTGACGGTCGCGGGCTGCAGCCCGTTGACGACGAACGTCGCGGTGTCCTCGCTCCAGGGGATGATGTCGATCTTCTCGCCCTGCAGCTCCTGCACGACGGCCTGCACGCGGCTGCCCTTCATGCCGACGCAGGCGCCGACCGGGTCGATCGAGTGGTCGCGGCTGATCACGCCGATCTTGGCGCGCGAGCCCGGGTCGCGGGCGGCGGCCTTGATCTCGATGATGCCGTCGTAGATCTCGGGCACTTCCTGCGCGAACAGCTTCTTCATGAAGTCGGGATGCGCGCGGCTCAGGAAGATCTGCGGCCCGCGGTTCTGGCGCTCGACCTTGAGGATCAGCGCGCGCACGCGCTCGCCGACGCGGGCGGCCTCGCGCGGGATCTGCTGGTCACGGCGGATCACGCCCTCGGCGCGACCGAGATTGACGATCACGTGGCCGAACTCGACCGACTTGATCACGCCGGTGATGATCTCGCCGGCGCGGTCCTTGAATTCCTCGTACTGGCGCTCGCGCTCGGCATCGCGGACCTTCTGGAAGATCACCTGCTTGGCCGACTGCGCATCGATGCGGCCGAGATCGACCGGGGGCAGCGGATCGACGATGAAGTCGCCGATCTTGGCGTCCTTCTGCAGCTTCTGCGCCTGGGCGAGATCGACCTGCTTGAAGTAGTCCTCGACCTCCTCGACCACCTCGACGACACGCCACAGGCGCAAGTCGCCGGTGCGCGGATCGAGCTTGGCGCGGATGTCGTTCTCGGCACCGTAACGGTTGCGCGCCGACTTCTGGATCGCTTCTTCCATCGCCTCGATGACGATCGCCTTGTCGATCATCTTCTCCGACGCGACCGAGTTCGCGATCGCGAGCAGCTCGGCGCGGTTGGCGGAAATCGCACTGGCCATGGGTTTAGTCTTCCTGTTCCTCTAGGATCTCGTCGGCGCCCTCGGTATCGAGCGGGCGGGTGGCGGCGATCAGCTTGTCGGTAAGGACAAGCCGCGCCGAATGCACGGTGTCGAGCGGGAAAGTGACCCGGCCCGACTTGCGGTCTTCGAACACGACCGTCTCTCCCTCCAGACCGCCAAGATCGCCTTGCAGGCTCTTGCGGTTTCCGGCAACCGGCTCGGTGAGATTGACCTTGGCCTCGTGGCCGACCCAATTCACCCAGTCCTTGGTCCGGGTCAGGGGGCGGTCGATGCCCGGCGAGCTGACTTCGAGGCGGTAGGCCTCCTCGATCAGCACTTCGCCCGCCTCTTCCAGCGAATCGATCCGGTCGGAGACACGGCGCGACAGCGCGGCGCAATCGTCGAGCACGAGCTGCCCGGTCTCGGGACGCTCAGCCATGATCTGCAACGCGATCTCGTCGTCACCGACCTCGCTCTTGCTCAAGATCTTCACGCGCACGAGATCGAAGCCGAGGGCCTTCACCTCCGGCTCGACGATCTCGGTAATCCGCGCGATATCCGCCATGCTCGCTCCACAACCGACAGCGCCAAAACAAAGCAAGGCAACGCGGACCCGTGCCAGCGCCTCGCGGCGCCAGCCCGATCTTGCGTTACCAATGTCGGGATGAAGGCGCAGATAGGCCCATGCCGGGAAAAAAGCAAGGCAAAGTGCAAGCTGCCCGCCAAGAAGATGTATGCGCCCCCCGCCCGAAGCCCGATCGCGCTTCCTCACCATTTCGCAAATGCGGTAGACAAACCCTAGGGCTTCTCCC
>Ga0207681_10000500_pt1 | contig 27290 bp, 27 predicted proteins | sample KBSS53metaG_FD_184324 | JGI IMG/M metagenome (GOLD analysis project Ga0207681, IMG submission 184324) | Switchgrass rhizosphere microbial communities from Kellogg Biological Station, Michigan, USA - KBS S5-3 metaG (SPAdes) (version 2) | ecosystem: Host-associated > Plants > Roots > Rhizosphere... | reverse complement strand
GCTTGAGGCCGACCGAGAGACCGACGCTGTCGGTGTTGCCGGTGGTGCGGAAGGCGCCGATCTCGCCCTCGCCCTTCCACAGCTGCAGCGGCCGTGCGGCGAGGACCCGCTCCCGCTCGCGCTCCGCCTTCTCGGCGCTGACGAGCGAGTGCGTGTCATCGAACTTCTGCTTCATCGCGTCGATTTCGGCGCTGTCCTGCGGCTGCGTCGCCTTCGCGGCCTTGATCACCGCGTCCACCGCGCGCGGATCGTCGCTGCGCATCGCCGCTTCGATCATCGCGCGCACTGGCCCTGGCAACTCGGCCGCGGCAGGCGTCGCAAAGGCGGCGCCAACGATGCAGGCAAGGACGGCGGCGCGGGCGAGCATGCTGGAAGGCCTAGCGATTCAGCTCCGCAAACGCCACCCGGTGCGGAAGATGAACGCGATCAGCGCCACGCAGCCTGCGAGGAACGCCAGCGTGAGCCCCAGCGAAACCCAGATCGAGACGTCAGAGCTGCCATAGAACGTCCAGCGCAGGCCGTTGACGAGGTACACCACGGGGTTTGCCATCGCGACCGTTCGCCAGGGCTGCGGCAGCATGTCGATCGAATAGAATGTGCCGCCCAGGAACGTCAGCGGCATCAGGATGAGCATCGGGACGACCGAGAGCTTCTCGAAGCTGTCCGCCCAGATGCCCAGGATGAAGCCGAACAGCGAGAAGCTGGCCGAGACCAGGAGCACGAAGCCCAGGGCATAGAGGGGATGGACGATCGTATAGTCGACGAAGAGCGTCGCCGTGGCGAGGATGATCGCCGCGAGGATCAGCGACTTGGTCGCCGCCGCGCCCACGAAGCCGGCGAGCGTCTCACCGACGCCGACCGGCGCCGACAGCAACTCGTAGATCGCACCGGTAAAGCGCGGCATGTAGATGCCGAAGCTGGCGTTGCTGGTGCTCTCGCTGAGCAGCGTCAGCAGCAGCAATCCCGGCACGATGAAGGCGCCGTAGTTCACCCCGTCCATGCCGCCCTGCATCCGCCCGCCGATCGCCGCGCCGAACACCACGAAGTAGAGCGAGGTCGTCAGCACCGGCGCCAGGATCGACTGCAAGGCGGTGCGGAAAGCGCGCAGGAGTTCCTGCTTGTAGATCGTCCAGGCGCTGCGCGCATTGAACACGCTCATGCGGCCTTCTCCGTGCCCGCATGCCCCTCGACGAGATCGACGAAGATGTCCTCCAGGCTGGACTCGTGCTGGTCGATCGCGACGTAGTCGATCCCGGCGCGCGTCAGCGCCTTGGTGATCGCAGCGACGTCGGCCTTGCCCTGCCCCGCGCCGTCGCCGCCGCGATAAGTGAGCGTGCGGCCGTCCTGCGCCAGCGTGACGGGATAGGCGGAGAGAACGTCGGGCACCGCGGCGATCGGCTCGCTCAGCGTGATATGGGCTTCGGTGCGTCCCAGCCGCTTCATCATCGCATCCTTGTCGTCGACCATCAGGATCTCGCCCTGGCGGATGATGCCGACGCGATCGGCCATTTCCTCGGCTTCTTCGATGTAGTGCGTGGTAAGGATGACCGTGGTGCCGCGCGCACGCATTTCGGCGATCTGCTTCCACATGTCGCGGCGCAGTTCGACGTCGACGCCCGCCGTCGGCTCGTCGAGGAACAGCAGTTCGGGCTCGTGCGCCATCGCCTTGGCGATCAGCACGCGCCGCTTCATCCCGCCCGAAAGCGCCCGGATCTGCACGTCGCGCTTGTCCCATAAGCTCAGCGACTTGAGGATCCCCTCGATCCGCGCCGGGTCGGGCGGCAAGCCGAACAGTCCGCGCGAGTGCGAGACCGAGCGCAGGACCGGCTCGAACATGTCGGTCGCCAGTTCCTGGGGCACCAGGCCGATGCGCGACCGCAGCGTGCGCCAGCGCCGCCCCATGTCCTGCCCGAACGCATGGATCGTGCCGCCCGTGGGCCGCACCAGGCCACACACTGCGCCGATCAGGGTGGTCTTGCCCGCGCCGTTGGGGCCGAGCAGCGCGAAAATCTCGCCTCGCCGAATGTCGAGGTCGACGCCCTTGAGGGCCGCGAAGCCGCCCTTGTACGTCTTGGTCAGTCCGCGAATCTGAAGAATGGGTTCCATCGGCGGGTTAGATGCCTGCGCCGACAGCTTGTTCCAAGCGCAATGAACGTCGTGCGCCACCCGAGCCGGTCCGAGGACCCCCGGCACACCGGCAGCCATAGCCGAGCCGCGCATCGCCGCAAGGACGAGCAAGAGCGCGCAGAGGAGCAGAAAGGACGCCATACGATTCGGAACATAGTATGAACATCAGCGAATAGGAAAGTCTTTTCTGCGCTCATCACGGCAGCAGCAGCGAGGAATCCCCGTAGCTGTAAAACCGGTACTCGGCCGCGATCGCATGCGCATAGACCGCCTGCATCCGCTCCAGCCCCATCAGTGCCGAGACCAGCATGAACAGGGTCGAGCGGGGGAGGTGGAAGTTGGTCATCAACCCGTCGATGGCGCGGAAGCGATAGCCGGGCGTGATGAAGATCGCGGTGTCGCCTTCGAACGGGCGGATCACCTTGTCCTCGCCGGCCGCGCTTTCGAGGAGGCGCAGGCTGGTGGTGCCCACGGCGATGATCCGGCCCCCGGCGGCGCGCGCGGCGTTGAGGCGATCGGCGGTGGCATCGTCGATCCGGCCCCACTCGGCATGCATGCGGTGCTCGGCGGTATCGCTCGCCTTCACCGGGAGGAAGGTGCCGGCGCCGACGTGCAGCGTCAGCGTTTCGCGGCCGATGCCCGCGGCATCGAGCGCGGCGACGAGCTCGGGCATGAAGTGGAGCGAGGCGGTCGGCGCGGCGACGGCGCCGTCCTTGTCGGCGAACATCGTCTGATAGTCGCGGCGGTCCGCCTCGTCGGCCGCGCGCTTGCCGGCGATGTAGGGCGGCAGCGGCATGCGCCCGGCCCGCTCGAGCAGCACTTCGACGGGCTCCTCGCCCATGAACGCGAGCGTCCAGCTGCCGTCCTCGTGGCGCTGCTCGGCAAGGGCGGAGACCCCTTCGGGAAAGGCGATCGTGTCGCCCTCGCGCAGCCGCTTGGCGTTGCGCACGAAGGCCTGCCAGCGGCGCAGATCGATCCGCTTGTGCAGCGTCGCGCCGATCCGCGCCTGGCCGCGCAGGCCTTCGAGCTGGGCCGGAATGACGCGGGTGTCGTTGAAGACGAGCACATCTCCGGCGCGCAGCAGCGAAGGAAGCTCGCGCACGATCCGGTCGGCGAACGGCGCTTGCCCGTCGACCACCAGCATGCGGGCCGCATCGCGCGGGCGCACCGGGCGCAAGGCGATGCGCTCGGGCGGAAGTTCGAAATCGAACAGGTCGACGTTCATCGGCCGTGCCCGGCGCGCGCGCTCAATCCGACTTCGAGTTGCTCAGTTGGCTTGCGGAAGCCGGAGCCGCCGGGCTGACCGGGGCCGTGGGCGCCTGCTTGTTGTCGCTGGCGAGCGAGGCCTGCACGATCTTCGAGGGGTTCGCCGGCGGCTCGCCGCGCTCGATCGCATCGACATACTGCATGCCGCCGATCACGCGGCCGAACACCGTGTATTTGTGGTCGAGCGCGAAGCGGGGATAGAAGACGATGAAGAACTGGCTGTTGGCGCTGTCCGGATTGTCGGTGCGCGCCATCGAGACGGTGCCGCGCAAGTGCGGGACGGCGTTGAACTCGGCCTTGAGGTCGGGCAGCTTCGAGCCGCCCTCGCCCGTGCCCGTCGGGTCGCCGGTCTGGGCCATGAAGCCGTCGATCACGCGGTGAAAGATCACACCGTTGTAGAAGCCCTGCTCGGTCAGCGTCTTGATTCGCTCGACGTGGTTGGGCGCCCATTGCGGCATCAGCCGGATGGTGACGCGGCCGCCGGTCGACAAGTCGAGCAGCAGCACGTTCTGGGGATCGTGCGCGGGATCGGTGTCCACCGCAGTCGACACCGGCGACGGTGCCGGCGTCACCGGCTCCTTCTTCTTCGCAGCGGCGGGCGAGGCGGCGAGCGCCAGGCCGATCACCGCGCCCATCATGACAGGAGCAAGCAGGCGCAACTTCATTCGGCAACTCTCGATAGTGTGGCACGCGACCCGTGCACCGCGTCCGGATTAAGCACGGTGCATGGCGGAGTAGAGGCAAGCCGCTGTCCTGGCAATGAACGGAAATGCCACGAGCGTATGCGAATGGGGCAGCTCAATAATCGCCGCGCCGGCCGATCGTGGCGATGCGCGCCACCACGTCCTCGCGCACCTTGGGGCTCACGAAAGTCCCGATTTCACCGCCGAACAGCGCGATTTCCTTGACCAGTTTCGAGGCGATCGGTTGCAGACTGACGTCGGCCATGAGGAAGACCGTCTCGATCCTGGCATTGAGCTGCTGGTTCATGCCGGCCATCTGGTACTCGTACTCGAAGTCGGCGACCGCGCGCAGGCCGCGCACGATCATGCTGGCGCCCTGCTTCTCGGCGAACTTCATCAGCAGCGCGTCGAAGCCGACGACGCCGACGTTTTCCAGGCCCATGTCCGCCACTTCGCGCTCGACCATCGCGATGCGCTCTTCGGGGGTGAACATCGGGTTCTTGGAGGGGTTCGTGGTCACGCCCAGGATAAGCCGATCCACCAGCTTGGCACCACGCCGGATGATGTCGGCATGGCCCAGCGTGATTGGATCGAACGTGCCGGGATAGACACCGATGCGTTGCCCCGCGGCCATCAATGGTCCCTTTCGACGATATAGCGCGCCACCGCGCGCAGCAGGTCCGCCTCGCTGCCGTGGCTGGCGAGGTGCGCGACCGATTGCTCCACCAGGAGACGCGCCTGGGCCCGCGCCCGATCAGCGCCGAGGAGCGACACGAAGGTCTGCTTGCCCGCGCTCGCGTCCTTGCCCACCGCCTTGCCGGCGACCGCCGCATCGCCCTCGTGGTCGATGAGGTCGTCGACGATCTGGAAGGCAAGGCCGATGTCGCGGGCATAGCCGCGCAAGTGCGTGCGGCCCTCGGGTGGAAGGCGGCCGAGGATGCAGCCCATCTCCACCGCCGCGCCCAGCAGGGCACCGGTCTTGAGCTGCTGCAGGCGCGTCACCGTCGCCAGATCGAAGTCGCTGGTCTCGGCGACGAGGTCCATCATCTGCCCGCCTGCCATCCCCTGGAAACCGCTAGCCAGGCCCAGCGCGCGCACCAGTTCGATCCGCACGAAGGGATCGGCGCTGGTGGCGGGATCGGACAGGATCTCGAAGGCGAAGTCGTGCAGCGCATCGCCGGCGAGCACCGCGGTGGCCTCATCGAAGGCCAGATGCAGCGTCGGCTTGCCATGGCGCACGGCATCGTCGTCCATGCAGGGCAAGTCGTCGTGGATCAGCGAGTAGACATGGATCGCCTCGATCGCGCATCCGGCCCGTACCGCCGCGTCGCGATCGACGCCGAACATCCCCGCGGTGGCGCACAGCAGCAGCGGACGCAGGCGCTTCCCGCCGCCGATCGCGGCATAGCGCATCGCCTCGACCAGCTTGCCGCGCGCATCGGGCGGGACCGGCAGCATCGCGTCGAACGCCGCATCCACCTCTTCGGCGATGCGGGCCAGGCCATCGGCCAGCGTCGGCACCAAGGTCATCGTCCCGGCTCCTTCACCGCTGCCCGACGCGGACGCCATGGCTCAGCGGTCCGCATCGAAGGGCTGGGTCGAGGCGGGAAGGCCGTCCGGACCGGCAACGATCTTCTCGATCCGCGCTTGGGCCGCATCGAGACGCGCCTGGCAATGCCGCCGCAGCGCCTCTCCCCGCTCGTACAGTGTGATCGAGTCGTCGAGCGGCACGTCGCCGCTTTCCAGCGCGCGCACCACGTCTTCCAGCGCGCGCAACGCATCCTCGAAGCTCATCGCGGCGATTTCAGGCGTATCGGTCATGCCAGCGCAGCAATGGCGGTGCCGCGTGCGCTGGTCAAGGTCGGGCGGGGACAACCACCCTTCGGTGCGGCGGAGAGCCGATCGGGGTCAGAATGGACGCTCGCCCTCGTAATTGCCAGGCTGGCTGTAGCGGCAGACCAGCACGTCCTCGCCACGGCCCGGGACGAGCGCACAGCCGACCTGACGAGTCTCGCGCCAGACCAGCTGGGTGTAATGGCCCACATCCTCCCAGTTCCCCGTGGTGCTGTTGTCCGGGAAGGCGCCCTGGTGGAAGTGGCGCTTCTCGCGCACCCAGCCCTCGACCATCTCCTCTAGCGAGTAGGCCCCGCGCGTGCCTTCCCAGAGGTTTTCGCCTTCTTCCAGCGCCGGGTCCAGATCGTGCTCGAAGCGGCCGGACCGCGCCAGATGTTCCGCCCAGCGTCGGGCCGAGGCGGCGAGATCGGAGTTCCAGGCGAGCGGCTCGACACCGATCGCGTCGCGCTCCCGGTTGTGCGCGGCCAGGATGCGGCTGTCGAACTGACCTCGCACGTCGACCGCGCCGACCAGCGTCGTCGACCCGGCGACCAGAGCCAGGCACCCTGCCAGCTTGCGCAACCCCCGTTGCCCCATCCCACGCACTCCTTTGCAGGAGCACTTTGGGGGACCAGCCTAACCAGAGGGTTCGTCGGTGCAGTTAGCGGCTTGTTAACGCATGCGAATCAGCGCGAGCCGGCCGGATTGCCTCGCGAAGCGGCCCGCACGATCGCGACCCGATCGCCGCGGCGCATGGCCGAAAACAGCTTCTTCGCGAAGTCGAGCGGCACGCCGATGCAGCCGTGCGTGGCCGCCGCCACGCGCACCTTGCTCGCGTGGATCGCGACACCGTCGGGCGTGAGGCGCAGCATGTAGGGCATGTCGGCGTCATAGAGGGTGGACCGATGCGCCACCGCGCGCTCGAGCACCGGGTAGACGCCGACCGGCGTGGGCTTGCGCTCGGCGCCATAGAGTATGACGCTGGTGCCGATCTCGTGGCCTTGCCGGAACACCGAGAGGACTTGCCGATCGAGGTCGATCCGCACCCAGGACCGGCCCGGCGGGATGCCCGCATCGTTCCACAGCCACTCGCCGTAGCGCAACGGTCGCTGGGTGCGGAGCAGGCTGCGAACCGGCTCGCGGCTTTGGTCGGGCAAGGTGAGCCACGCCGCCTGTCCGGCCGGGTAGACGATACGGTCACGCCGCGGCGATGGGCCGCTGGGAGTGCCACTCCCGCTTACCTTGGCCGCGTCGGCCGGTGGGCCAGGCGACGAGGGAACCGGTGGGCCAGGCAAAGGGGAAATCGGTGGGCCGCGCTGCACCGAGACGCTGCTGCTGCCCACACCCGCGGCCAGCGCGAGCAGCGCTGCGACAATTCGTACGCCAGCCATGGCTCAGCCGGATTCCGGCAGGTTCCGATCCGACCGAATCGCGCGACTCCGGCGCAGCCTGGCACCCATGGCCGCGATCGCGACGACCATCATCATCCAAGTCGCAGGCTCGGGCACCGGTGGACCGGGATTGGGTGATTGGGGAGGAGAGCCTCTCGGTGCGGGGACATCGGGAACGCCGCCGAAGCCGCCTTCCCCAAACGGTGGGGCGAAGCCGAGCAGCTCGTCGGCCGGCAACGGCCCGATCTCGCCCATCGGCGCGACGGACTGGAACGCCGCCCCAAGCGCCGGTATGGGCGCACCGGCCGGCCGCACCCGGCTCATCGGCAGCACCCGCTCGGTCCGCCCGGCACCTGGCCGGCGCGCCAAGGCAGTCGCCAACCGCTTCTTTTTGATCATGAACAGCGCCCCGGCCGGGCGCGCGCCCGGAGATCGCGACGCGAGAATGGAGGCCGGATCAGTCCACGTGCCACCGTGCGCACCGCGTGGCACGCCAGTAATCCCCACGACCGTCGCTCCGGACAGCAGAACGAGCGCCGCCAACGCAAAACCCAGCCGCTTTCGCTGCAAAGGCGAGAGTTGCGACCAGAACTTTGCCAACGCCCCCAATTGCCGTCACCTCCGCTATACGACTGCATAACAACAGAAAATGCAAAGTTGTGCTGAGCGGATAGGTCCAAAACGGACGTTTAAGCTCCGCTTCCGAGCACGAGCCCCGCAGGACCCGGTTGCACTGCCTCCCCTAGCCACTCCGCGCGCGTGACGCTAAGGCGCGCCGCATGTCCGGAATCACGCCTGAAGTCGTCGAGGCCCATGGCCTCAGCCCCGAGGAATACGAGCGCGTACTGCACGCGCTGGGTCGCGAGCCAAACCTCGTCGAACTCGGCATCTTCTCGGTCATGTGGTCCGAACACTGCTCGTACAAGTCGAGCCGGGTGCATCTCAAGAAGCTGCCGACCACCGCTCCGTGGGTGATCTGCGGCCCCGGCGAGAACGCCGGCGTGATCGACATCGGCGATGGGCCGGGCGGTCAGAAGCTGGCGGCCATCTTCAAGATGGAGAGCCACAACCACCCCAGCTACATCGAGCCCTATCAGGGCGCGGCAACAGGCGTGGGCGGCATCCTGCGCGACGTGTTCACGATGGGCGCGCGCCCTGTGGCCAACATGAACGCATTGCGCTTCGGCCGACCCGACCATCCGAAGATGAAGCACCTGGTCCAGGGCGTGATCGCGGGAATCGGCGGTTACGGCAACTGCGTCGGCGTGCCGACCATCGGCGGCGAGACCAACTTCCACAAGGCCTACGACGGCAACATCCTCGTCAACGCCATGACCGTGGGCGTCGCGGCGCAGGACAAGATCTTCTATTCGGCAGCCACGGGCCTCGGCAACCCGATCGTCTACGTCGGCTCCAAGACCGGTCGCGACGGCATCCACGGCGCCACCATGGCCAGTGCCGACTTCGACGAGCACAGCGACGAGAAGCGCCCGACCGTGCAGGTGGGCGATCCCTTCACCGAGAAGCTGCTGATCGAGGCCTGCCTCGAACTGATGGCGACCGACGCCATCGTGGCGATCCAGGACATGGGCGCGGCGGGCCTCACCTCCTCCTCGGTCGAGATGGCGAGCAAGGGCGGCGCCGGCATCCGGCTGAACATGAACGCCGTGCCCTGCCGAGAAGAGGGCATGACGCCCTACGAAATGATGCTGAGCGAGAGCCAGGAGCGCATGCTCATAGTGCTCAAGCCCGGCAAGGAGCCGATGGCCGAGGCGATCTTCCGCAAGTGGGAGCTCGACTTCGCGGTGATCGGCGAAGTCACCGATACCGGTCACATGGTACTCGAATTCGACGGCGAAGTGGTCTGCGACATCCCGCTCGGTCCCCTCGCCGACGACGCGCCGGAATACGAGCGCCCCTGGCTGAACCGCGAGGATTATGCCGACTGGGCCGCCGTTCTACCGCTCGGCGAGGCGCCGGACGGAACCGACGTGGCGGGCGATCTCGTCACACTGATGGGCACCGCCGACCTCGCCTCGCGCAAGTGGATCTGGGAGCAGTACGACAGCCAGGTCGGCGCGGACACGCTGCAGAAGCCGGGCGGCGATGCGGCGGTGGTGCGCGTGCACGGCACGAAAAAGGCGCTGGCGATCAGCACCGACTGCACCCCGCGCTACGTCTACGCCGACCCCTACGAGGGCGGGATGCAGGCGGTCGCAGAGACCTGGCGGAACATCAGCGCGGTGGGCGCCAAGCCGCTGGCGATCACCAATTGCCTCAACTTCGCCAACCCGCAGCGGCCCGAGATCATGGCGCAGATCGTCCATGCCCTGAACGGCATGGGCGAGGCCTGCCGCCAGCTCGATTATCCGATCGTGAGCGGCAATGTCTCGCTCTACAACGAGAGCAAGGCGACCGGCGGCGGCTCGGCGATCCTGCCCACGCCCGCGATTGGCGGGATCGGCCTGCTCGACGATCACGAGGGCATGGCGACGATCGCGTTCAAGGCGGCCGGCGAGACCATCGTGCTCATCGGCGGCGAGAGCGGGCACCTGGGCCAGTCGCTGTGGCTGCGCGAGATACTCGGTCGCGAGGAAGGCTCGCCGCCGCCGGTCGGCCTGACGCTCGAGAAGCTTGCGGGCGAGACGGTGCGCGAGCTGATCGCGCGGGGCCAGGTGAGCGCCGTGCACGACTGTGCCGACGGCGGCCTTGCCGTGGCGCTTGCGGAGATGGCGCTGGCCGGCAATCTCGGTTTCGCGGTCGCCGCGCCCGAGGACACGGTGAGCGAACCCGGCTTCTGGTTCGGCGAGGACCAGGCGCGCTACGTCGTCACCACCAGCGATCCGATCGCCGTGCTCGACGCCGCCGAGGCCGTCGGCCTGGTGGCGATCGCCCTCGGGGAGACCGAGGGCAGCGCCCTCACCTTCCGCAGCGTCGGCGGCGAGACCGCGACCGACCTCGCCACCCTGCGCGCCGCGCACGAGGCGTTCTTCCGGGAGTGGATGGAGGGCTGAGGGCGCATTGAAGCGTGCATCAGGTGATGCTATGTTTGATGCATGCGCACGACTGTAAATCTGGACAAGCACCTCGTCGACGAGTTGCTTGAAGCGACCGGCATTCGCAAGACGAGCGACCTCATCGCGCGTGCGCTGATGGAAATGCGCGAACGCGAGGCTGCACGTTCGCTGATTGCGCTGGGCGGAAGTGACCCGAGTGCCTGGGCTCCGAACGAGGGCGAGGATTGACGTCTCCCATCCTCGTCGACGCCAATATCTGGATCGATCACTTCCGTCTTCCCGATGCGCACCTTGCTGCCTTGGCGCTCGACCGACGTATCCGCATGCATCCTTACATCATTGGCGAGCTTGCCCTCGGGAGCCTGCCTCGACGGGACTTCGCGCTGGCTAAATTAAAGGCGCTGCCTGCTGCACCGGTCGCGAAGGACTCTCACGTGCTGATGTTCATCGAAACCAACCAGCTTGCGGCATCGGGGATCGGCTACGTCGATTGCCACCTGCTCGCCGCTGCCAAGTTGGCCAGCGGTTCTGTCTGGACGCGAGACAGGCGGCTTGCGGCGCAGGCGCACAGGCTCGGCATTCTGTATGCCGAACCCGAGCGGCACTGATCCGCCGCCTAACCTCCCGACGAAGCCAGCACGTTCACCGTCAGCGCCAGGATGCCGAGGTTGAAGGCGAAGGCGAACAAGCCGTGGAAGGTCGATACGCGGCGCATCGCGCCGTCGGTGATGTCGATGTCCGCGGTCTGGCAGGTCATGCCGATCACCAGCGCGAAGTTCACGAAATCGGAGAACTCGGGCTCGCAGTCGCCGGGAAAGTCGAGCCCGGCGTGATCGCCGCCGTCCACGTCCGAGTAGTACAGCCGGGCGTAGTGGAAGGCGTAGACAAGGTTGGCGAAAGTCCAGCTCGACAGCAGTGTCGCCACCAGCAGCGCGATCATGCCGGGCTTGAGCGCCTGCTTGTCGAGGATCAGGGTGCCCAGCGCGCTCAGGATCACGGTGCTGATCAGCGCGGTGAGCACCAGCAGCAGGAACTGCCCGGCATCGTCGCGCCGCGCCTCGCGCCGGATGACGTCCGGCGTCCCGTGCGTCCACAGCCGCGCGCAGGAGAGCACGAAGATCAGCACCGCGACATCGAAGCCGGTCAGGATCGCCTGCTCGGGGCGCAGCACCAGCGAGAGCAGGCCCGAGCCCACGAACAGCGCGAGGAGGAAGATGCGGTAGCGCGGATGGCTGTTGCTGAAGAGACCGCCGCGCTTCGCCATGTCAGTTCACCCACTCGCGCCGGGGAATCCCCAGCAGCTTGAGAACGCTCGTGAGGTCGCCGCGATCCACGCGCCCGTTCGCGGCCGCGCGCGCCTTCGGCTTGGCCCGATAAGCGATGCCGTACGTCGCGGCTTCGATCATCGGAATGTCGTTCGCCCCATCGCCCGTCGCCAGCGAGGTCGCGTTCGCGCCGGCCTGCTCGACTTCCGCGAGCAATGTCGCCCGCTTCACCGAACTGTCGACGATGTCACCCACGAGCCCGCCGGTCAGTTTTCCCGACGAGACTTCCAGGCGGTTGCCGACCACCCGGTCGAAACCGAGCATCTCGCCCACCGGATCGGCGAAGTGGTGGAAGCCGCCCGTCACCAGCACGGTATGACAGCCACGCGCCTTGAGCGTCGCGACAAGCGTTTTCGCTCCGGGCATGGCCTCGATCCGCTCCGAGAGGCATGTGTCGATGGCGCTCGTCGGCAGGTCGGCGAGCAGGCGAACGCGCTCGCGAAGCGCGGACTCGAAGTCCAGCTCGCCTTGCATCGCCCGCTCGGTGATCACCGCGACGTGCTCCTTGAGACCGGCGAAGTCTGCCAGCTCGTCGATGCACTCCTGCCCGATCATCGTCGAATCCATGTCGGACACGAAGACCCGCGGCACCACGATGTCATCGGTCGAAACCAGCATGTCGGCGGGCGCGAAGTGCTCGTCGAGCACCTCCAGCAGGGCCATCCCGTCGTTGTCGGGCGAGGTGATCTCCAGCGTCTCGCCGCAGAAGTCGAGCATCGCCGCCGCCGCCAGGCGCACGCCGCGCGCCTCCAGGTCGGCGCGTGCCGCCTCGATCCTTGCGGACAGGTTGTCCGGGTCTGCTATCAGCCGGGCGATGAGCACGGAAAATTCCTCTGACTGGTTTCTAGACGGCGATCCTGCCCGGCCGCCGGTGGCGCTCATCGCAGGGCCGACCGCGAGCGGCAAGAGCGATTGTGCCGTCGCGCTGGCGCGGGCGATCGAGCGGCGCGGCGCGCGCGCGGTGATCGTCAACGCCGACAGCGCTCAGGTCTACGCCGACCTCGAAGTGCTGAGCGCCCGGCCCTCGATCGAGGAAATGGGCGGCATCGAGCATCGCCTGTTCGGCACATGGGACGGGGCGCAGGCCTGCTCGGCAGCCGACTGGGCCGCCGCCGCCGCGCGCGAGATCGAGGCGCTGCACGACCACGGTGCCGTCCCGGTGCTGGTCGGCGGCACGGGTCTCTACTTGCGCACTTTGCTGGAAGGCATCGCCCCGGTGCCAGCAATCGATCCGGCGATCCGCAACGAAGTGCGCGCGCTCAATGTGGCGCAGGCCTACGCGGCGCTGTCTTGCGAGGACCCGGAGCGGGCGGCCACGCTTGCGCCGAACGACAGCGCCCGGATCGCGCGCGCGCTGGAGGTGGTGCGTTCGACGGGGGCTCCCCTGGCCTCCTGGCAGGCGCGCAAGGAAGGCGGCATCGGCGATCGGGTCACGCTCCACGCCGCCATCCTCCTGCCCGCTCGGCCGGCGCTCTACGCGCGGTGCGACCAGCGATTCGCCGGTATGCTGAAGCGCGGCGCGATCGAGGAAGTGGCCGCCCTGCTGGCCCGCGACCTCGACCCGACTTTGCCGGTGATGCGCGCCATCGGCGTTCCCGAACTGGCCCGATATCTTGCCGGCGCCTCCACGCTGACCGAGGCGGAGATCGCAGCAAGCCAGGCGACGCGCAACTACGCCAAGCGCCAGTTCACCTGGCTGCGCCACCAGCCGCTGGCGGAATGGACGCGGCTGCACTTCGATCATTTCGATGAATCCAGTCCGAAAGCAATTTTATTACGCTCTTTCGGCTTGACCTGACATTTTTGTTTTTCTAGAGCGCGGCTCACCCGGACGATGGAAGTAATTCGGGGAGGAGAGGATGCGACCCGGCGCGCCATTGTCGCGCCGGGTCCATTTCATTAGAGAGCCCGGCGAATTGGACCGGCCTCGGGCGAGCATCGGCTCTGCCCGCAGCAGCAAGGACGTGTGTTGTGAGTGAAGAGCGCAGTGGCGCGAACATCCTGGTCGAAAGCCTCGTCAAGCAGGGCGTCGAATTCGTATTCGGCTATCCCGGCGGCGCGGTACTGCCGATCTATGATGCCCTGTTCCAGGACGAGCGCATCCGCCACATCCTCGTGCGGCATGAAGCCGGGGCGGCCCATGCGGCGGAAGGCTATGCCCGTTCCACCGGCAAGCCCGGCGTCGTGCTCGTCACCTCGGGGCCGGGCGCGACCAACGCGATGACCGGCATTGCCGACGCCTTCATGGATTCGATCCCGCTGGTGATCATCTCGGGCCAGGTGCCGACGGCGCTGATCGGCTCGGACGCGTTCCAGGAAGCCGACACCATCGGCATGTCGCGCCACTGCACCAAGCATAACTACCTGGTGCGCGACCCGGCGGAGCTCGCCGCGACGATCGACGAGGCGTTCCAGATCGCCACCACCGGACGTCCCGGCCCGGTGCTGATCGACATCCCCAAGGACGTCCAGATCGCGCAGGCGTTGTGGCATGGCGGCGCACCGCAGCGCCACCAGCGCTACGCGCCGCCCGTGGAGGCCCCTGCAGCCGAGATCGAGCGCGCGGTCGCCATGATCGCCGCCGCCAGGGCGCCGGTCCTGTACACCGGCGGCGGCGTCATCAATTCCGGCCCGCGCGCTTCGCAGCTCCTGCGCGAGCTGCAGGAGAAGACGGGCGCGCCGGTCACGTCGACGCTGATGGGTCTCGGCGCCTTCCCGGCGCAGGATCCCGCCTGGCTCGGCATGCTCGGCATGCACGGCACCTACGAAGCCAACATGGCGATGAACCAGGCCGACCTGATCGTCTGCGTCGGCGCCCGCTTCGACGACCGCGTGACCGGTCGGCTCGACGCGTTCGCGCCGAACTCCACGAAGATCCACATCGACATCGACCGCTCCTCGATCAACAAGACGGTGCCGGTCGACCTGCCGCTCGTGGGCGATTGCGCGCACGTGCTCGAGCAGATCCTCACCGTCTGGGGCAACCGCGAGGGGCAGGACCTCACCGAATGGCGCGCCCGCATCGACGGGTGGCGCCAGCGGCAGAGCCTCTCGTTCCCGCGTTCGGAGCAGGCAATCGCCCCGCAGCTGGCGGTGCAGCGCCTGTACGAGCTGACCAAGGAACGCGATCCGATCATCGCCACCGAGGTCGGCCAGCACCAGATGTGGGCGGCGCAGCACTTCCACTTCTTCGCGCCGAACCGCTGGCTGACGTCCGGCGGGCTGGGCACGATGGGCTACGGCCTGCCGGCATCGATCGGCGCGCAGTGCGGCAACCCGGACAAGCTCGTGATCGACATAGCCGGCGACGCCTCGATCCAGATGAACATCCAGGAGATGGGCACCGCCACGCAGTACCGCCTGCCGGTCAAGGTGTTCATCCTCAACAACGAGTGGATGGGCATGGTCCGCCAGTGGCAGGAGCTCACTTACGAGAGCCGCTACTCGAACTCGTACTCGGACAGCTTGCCTGACTTCGTGAAGCTGGCCGAAGCCTACGGCTGGAAGGGCATCCGCATCGAGGACGAGAGCCAACTTGACGCCGGCATCCAGGCGATGATCGACCACGATGGCCCGGTGATCGTCGACTGCCTGGTCGCCAAGGACGCCAACTGCTTCCCGATGATCCCTAGCGGCGCCGCGCACACCGAGATGCTGCTCCACGGCGACGAGGTGGTCGGCACCGTCAGCGACGAAGCCAAGGCGCTGGTGTGATGGGGGCCGCATCCCACTATCCTTCCCCCTCGATGGGGGAAGGATACGAAGGCTTGGCGGCTCTGCCGCCTAGCCGCAGTTGGATGAGGGTGATCTCTCGCTCCACACGTCGCTTGGCACCGAGAGCGCACCCCCAACCAAGCTCCGCTAGCCCCCTGCGGGCGCGAGCTTCGCTATCCTTCCCCCATCGAGGGGGAAGGAAGCAGGTCTTGAGGAACTCATTGTGAAAATCCACCAGGCCGCCTCCGAGCGGCACGTCCTCACCATCACCGTCGACAACGAGGCGGGCATCCTCGCCCGCATCGCCGGCATGTTCACCGCGCGCGGCTACAACATCGACAGCCTCACCGTGGCCGACATCACCGAGAACCATGCGGTCAGCCGGATCACGATCGTCACGCATGGTCCGCCGAGCGTCATCGACCAGATCCGCCACCAGCTCGAGCGGCTGGTGCCTGTGCACAAGGTGGTCGACCTCACCGAAGTCGGCCCCTACGTCGAGCGCGAGCTGGCGCTGATCAAGGTCGCGGGCACCGGCGAGAAGCGGGTCGAGGCGCTGCGCGTCGCCGAGATCTTCCGCGCGCGGCCCGTCGACACGACGACCGAGAGCTTCGTGTTCGAACTGACCGGCGCGCCCGACAAGATCGACAGCTTCGTCGCCCTGATGCGCGACCTCGGCGTCGTCGAGGTGGGGCGCACCGGCGTGGTCGGCATGATCCGCGGAGCCCGCGAAGCCTGATTTTGAAACCCGCGTCGTCCCGGACTGGATCCGGGACCGGTTCCGCCACGGCGAGACCAAGCGCGCTAACGAAACCGGACCCGGGTCGAGCCCGGGTCGACGAAAAGGAAGAACGATGAAAGTCTACTACGACGCCGATGCCGACCTGAACCTGATCACCGGCAAGAAGATCGCCGTGCTCGGCTACGGCAGCCAGGGCCACGCCCATGCGCAGAACCTGCGCGACAGCGGCGTCAAGGACGTCGCCATCGCCCTGCGCGAAGGTTCGGCCACCGCCAAGAAGGCCGAGGGCGCCGGCTTCAAGGTGCTGTCGAACGCCGAGGCCGCCAAGTGGGCCGACATCCTCATGATCCTGGCGCCCGACGAGCACCAGGCGGCGATCTATGCCGAGGACCTGCACGCCAACATGAAGCCGGACGCCGCGCTTGCCTTCGCGCATGGCCTCAACATCCACTTCGGCCTGATCGAGCCGCGCGCCGACATCGACGTCATCATGATCGCACCCAAGGGCCCCGGCCACACCGTGCGCTCGGAGTTCCAGCGCGGCGGCGGCGTGCCGTGCCTCATCGCCATCGCCCAGGACGCGACCGGCAACGCCCATGACATCGCCCTCGCCTATGCCTCAGGCGTCGGTGGCGGCCGCTCGGGCATCATCGAGACCAACTTCCGCGAAGAATGCGAGACCGATCTGTTCGGCGAGCAGGCGGTGCTGTGCGGCGGTGCGACCGCGCTGGTCCAGGCCGGCTTCGAGACGCTGGTCGAGGCGGGCTATGCCCCCGAGATGGCCTACTTCGAGTGCCTGCACGAGCTGAAGCTGATCGTCGACCTGATGTACGAGGGCGGCATCGCCAACATGCGCTACTCGATCTCGAACACCGCCGAGTACGGCGACATCACCATCGGGCCGCGCATCATCACCGAAGAGACCAAGAAGGAAATGAAGCGCGTCCTGGCTGACATCCAGTCCGGCCGCTTCGTGAAGGCCTTCGTCTCGGACAACCGCGCCGGCCAGCCCGAACTGAAGGCCGCCCGGAAGGCCGCGCAGCGCCACCAGATCGAGGAAACCGGCAGCAAGCTGCGCGCCATGATGCCCTGGATCAAGGCCAACGCGCTGGTCGACAAGGCCAAGAACTGATCGCGGCGGGCGCATGACCGCGCCCGAAACGCTTTGACATGGAACCGCCTCCCGGGCAGCAGGTTGCGCGAGCAACTTTACTCCCCGGGAGGAACTCCATGCGCCGCTATCTCGCTTCTGCCGCCGCTCTCGCCCTCGTCGGAACCGCGCCGTTGCTGGCGCAGGGCCTGCCGACAACCGCGCCGGGGCAGAAGAACGCTTCGCTCATCACCGGCGGCACCTACGAGGCCGATCCCAACCACACGCTGGTCGAGTGGGAGCTGAACCACCTGGGCTTCTCGCCCTACTTCGGAATCTTCGGCGACATCACCGGCACGCTGCAGCTCGACCCGAAGGCGCCGCAGAACGCCAAAGTCTCGGTGACGATTCCGATCTCGAAGGTCACCACCGCCAGCGCGGGCCTGACCGCCCACTTGCTGCGCGCGCCCAAGGACGCCGGCGGCAAGCCCGACTTCTTCGGCCCCTCGCCCGCCGACGCCACTTTCGTGTCGACCTCGGTGAAGCCGACCGGCCCCGGCAAGGCGAACGTGACCGGCAATCTCACCTTCAACGGCGTGACCAAGCCCGTGACCCTCGCCACCACCTTCTACGGCGCGGGCAAGATGCCCGCACAGATGGGCGGCAGCGAGAACGTCGGCTTCGAGGCGACCACCACGATCAAGCGCAGCGATTTCGGCTTCGGCAACATGATCCCGCTGCTCTCGGACGAGGTGAAGCTGAAGATCGCCGCCGCCTTCACCAAGAAGTGAGCATGCGCACTCCTCTGGCGAGCATGGCGGCACTCGCCCTGCTCGCGGGCTGCACGGCGCAGGGCGATGGCCATCCCGAGCCTTCGCCCGCGCCGCCCGGCGCCGATGCTTGTGGCGCCTCGAAAGTCGCCAGCTACATCGGCGTGCAACGCACCGACGAAGTGCTGGCCAAGATCAAGTCGGCGTCGGGCACGCAAACCCTGCGGGTGGTCGGCCCCGACGATGCGATGACGATGGACTTCCGCGAGGATCGGCTGACCATCACCACCGACGAGAACGGCCGGATCAAGACGCTCCGCTGCGTCTGACGTCGACCCGGGCTCTCCCCGGGTCGGGTTTCGCCGCAGCGCGACCTGACGCTTTTGCCGCCTCGCTCCGGGCAACTCCGCCCTTTACTTTCGCGCCTCCGGTGCCCATAGGCTCAGCCATGTCTCTTCGCCTCGGCCTTGCTCTGCGACTTACCCGCCCTTGGGCGTGAGACTGCGCGTCGGCTGATCGGCGCGCTCGGCGCCCAGGGGATCGAAGCCACACCGCGACATCGCCAGACCAGGCGCAGAAGAATTCCGAGCGAGACACTCCCATGACCATGTTGAAAGACCCCTCGGTCAAGTACCGACCGTTCCCGCAGATCGCCCTGCCCGATCGCCAATGGCCCTCCCAGGTCATCACCAAGGCGCCGCGCTGGCTCTCCACCGACTTGCGCGACGGCAACCAGGCGCTGATCGACCCGATGGGCGCGGAGAAGAAGACGCGCTTCTTCGACTTGCTGGTCAACGTCGGTCTCAAGGAGATCGAAGTCGGCTTTCCCAGCGCCGGCGCCACCGAGTTCGACTTCATCCGCGGTCTGGTCGACGATGCGCGCATTCCCGAGGATGTGCTGGTGCAAGTCCTGACGCAATCGCGCGAGGACCTGATCGAGCGCTCGTTCGAGAGCCTGGCCGGGGTGCACGCCGCCATCGTCCACCTCTACAACGCGGTCTCGCCGCTGTGGCGCCAGGTGGTGTTCGGCATGGAGCGCCACGAGATCCGCGCCATCGCCGAGAACGGCGCCAAAGTGCTGCGCGACCAGGCCGCCCGCTATCCGCAGACCCAGTGGCACTTCGAGTACAGCCCCGAGACCTTTTCCACCGCCGAGCTCGATTTCTCGATCGAGTGCTGCGAGGCGGTGATGGGCATTCTCCAGCCCACGCCGGAGAACCCGATCATCCTCAACCTGCCGGCCACGGTCGAGGCGGCGACGCCCAACATCTACGCCGACCAGATCGAGTACTTCTGTCGCAACCTGCCTAACCGCGAGAGCGCGGTGATCTCCTTGCACACGCACAACGACCGCGGCACCGGCGTGGCCGCCGCCGAGCTGGGCCTGATGGCCGGCGCGGATCGCGTGGAAGGCTGCCTGTTCGGCAATGGCGAGCGCACCGGCAACTGCTGCCTCGTCACCGTCGCGCTCAACATGTACACGCAGGGCGTCGATCCCGGCCTCGACTTCTCGGACATCGACGAGGTGATCCAGACCGTCGAGTACTGCAACCAGCTCAAGGTCGCAGAGCGCCATCCCTACGGTGGCGAACTGGTCTTCACCGCCTTCTCCGGCAGCCACCAGGACGCGATCAAGAAGGGCTTCGCCGCGCAGGAGAAGCGCAACGATCAGGTCTGGGCAGTGCCCTACCTGCCGATCGACCCGGCGGACCTGGGCCGCAGCTACGAGGCAGTGATCCGCGTCAACTCGCAGTCGGGCAAGGGTGGCTTTGCCTGGGTGATCGAGCAGGACCAGGGCCTGAAGCTGCCCAAGCGCATGCAGGCCCACTTCTCGCGCCACGTGCAGGAACTGGCCGACGAGCTCGGGCGCGAGCTGCAGGCCAGCGACATCTGGGACGTGTTCCGCCGCGTCTACCGCCTCGACGAGCCGCAGCGCTATCAGCTCATAGACTGGGACGAGGCCAAGGGGTCGGACGGCGCCCGCCTGTTCTCGGGCAAGATCGGTGTCGACGGCAAGGAGCGGACCGTTTCCGGCCGCGGTAACGGCCTGATCTCCTCGGTCGTGGCCACGCTGGCCGAAGCGTTCGGCGTCACCTTGGAAGTGCGGGACTATTCCGAGCACGCGCTGTCCAAGGGTTCCGACGCGCGCGCCGCCGCTTACGTCGAGTGCATCCTGCCCGATGGCCGCACCGTCTGGGGCGTCGGCATCGACGAGGACGTCGCGACCGCCAGCGTCCGCGCCGTCCTCAGCGCCGCCAACGCGGGCTGATCAGGCTTCTCGCGTCGACGACGAACCTCGCGTGAGGCAATAGCCGGCCGCCACCCACGATGAGCGAAGCTCACGAGCGGCTGCGGTCGCGGCGGTTTATCCCCGCGACTGCAGCCGCTCCGCGATGCGCTCGTCGATGCGGCGGTCCAGTAGCTCCAGCGGCATCAGCCCGTCCTTCAGGACATCGTGGAACCAGGCCAGGCTGAAGCGATCGCCCAGTTTACTCTGGGCGCGCTGCCTGAGCTCGGTCCACTTGTTGTGGCCGATCTTGTAGCTGCACGCCTGGCCCGGCTGCGTGCAGTAGCGCTCAACCTCTCGCTGGCTGCGCGCCTGCGTGAAGCCCACTGTCTCGACCAGGTATTGCGTCGCCTGCTCGCGACTCCAGCGCTTGGCGTGAATGCCGGTATCGACCACCAACCGCGCCGCGCGGAACAGGAACGACTGGAGATAGCCGGCCTTTTCGAGCCCGGTATAGCCGCCGAGTTCATCCGCCAGCTGCTCGGCATAGAGCGCCCAGCCCTCGCCATAGGCGGAGATGAACAGCGTGCGCAGCAGCAGCGGCACCTCGCGGCTCGTCGCCGCGTAGCTGAGCTGCAGGTGGTGGCCCGGAATGCCCTCGTGATACGTGAGCGAGGGGAGCTGGTACTTGGGCCAGTCGGCCGTGTCCTTGAGGTTGATCCAGTAGATCGCCGGGCGCGACCCGTCGAGCGGCGCGCGGTAGTAATAGCCGTTCGAAGCACCGTCCTGGATCTCGGGCGGCACGCGCTTGATCTCGAGAGGCTTGTCGGGAATGTCGACGAAGGCCTTGGGCAACCGGCCTTTCATCTGCGCCACGCCCTCGTTCAGGCTGGCGATCATCGCCGCGCGGCCCTCGTCGGTGTTGGCGTAGAGCTGCTCCGGCGCGCCGTTGAGCGCGGTCAGGCGCTGGCCGACATTGGCGCCCTTGTAGCCGGCCTTGTCGAGAATCGCGGTCAACTGCGCGCTGATCTCGGCCACTTGGGTGAGGCCGATGCGGTGCACCTCCTCGGGCGAAAGGCCGGTGGTGATGCTGTCCTTGAGCGCCGCCGCGTAAATCGCCTCACCATCCTTCAGGCGCCAAATGCCATCGCCCGCCGGCGTGCTGGCCCGCAGCTTGGTCATCAAGGCCATCTGGCGGTCAAGCGCCGGGTAGACTTCGGCATTGACGATCCGCGCTGCCCGCGCCGCCCAGTCGCCGGCGATCCCCTTCTCGCGCGTCCGCCGGACGAGCGATTCGACCAGCGTGCTGTTCGCCGCCGCCACCGCGCGCAGTTTGCGCATCTGGCTCAGCGTGAGGTCGATCGACCAGCCGGGCGCCACCACGCCGCGGGGCGCCATCGCCTGCTGGTAGGCAGTGTCGTCATCGAGCTTGCGGCGGAACTCGCCCAGCCGCGCGAGATAGGCCTCCGCGTCTCCCGAGGTCTCGATCACGTGGTTGCTGTTGAGGAAATCGGGCACGCCGAAGTACGCGCCGCCCTGCTGGAAGATGCGGTAGGGCCGCCGGATCGAATCGAGCTGGAAACTCTCGGGAACCAGCCTTTGCGTGAACACATAGACGGCGACGTCGCGCTGCAACCGCGAGCTTGGGCTCAGGCCCGCAGGGGCAAGCGCCTGCAGTTCGCGCAGGCCCTGGCGATTGGCCGCCATGCGCTTGGCTCGGCCGGCGGGGCTGTCGTCATCCAGCCGGCTCTTGAGCGCGACGCGAGGCCCCTTGTCGAAGCCGCGCTCCGTGGCCGCTTCCGGCGAGAGATCGATGTCCTGATAGAACAGGCGGTCCATCAAGGCCGCGAGCTGCGCATCCTCCCCGCTGGCCGCCAGCGCAACGGCAGGGCGGATCGAGGCGGCCGCAAGCGCGGCGCTGCTTGTGGCCAGAAACTTGCGGCGTTCCATCATCATGTGCGTCCCACTTCAGATCGTTGCGGCCAACCTAGACGCGGTCGGGACCCTCAGGCAACGCGCCGTCGCCGCCTTCGCTCCGCACTTGCCGTGGTGCGAGGCGCGAGGGCGATCATCGGTGCAAATCAACTCTTGCCAAACGCCACGACATGGCCGAAAGCGCGCGCACCAGATCGGTTATACTCCACCGGCAAGCGAGGCACCCCATGATCAATCGAATACGCGACATCCGTCTCCAGAAGGGCTGGACCCTGGCGCAAGTCGCCGCCGCCTGTACACCGCCGACGACAGCGCAGACGATCGGCCGGCTCGAGACCGGCATGCGCAACCTCTCGCTGGTGTGGATGAACAAGATCGCCGCGGCGCTGGAGGTCGAGCCCGAGCTCCTGCTCCGCAGCGAGCATAGCGCCGAGCCGACGATCACCGCCGTCCTCGGCACCGACGGCATCGATGCACCGCACAAGCAGGCCGACGCACTGCTCCCGACCGCTCTCAGCGGGGACGGCGCCCTGCGCGTGGTGGCAGTGGAAACCGACGTGGGCGACTACCGGGCCGGAGACCAAATCTGGCTTCGCGAGCTCGATCCCTCCCAGGCCTCGCGCGCGGTGGATCGCGATGTGCTCGCGCCGCTGCCGGCCGGCCACTTCGCCTTCGGCCGTCTGCACAAGGGCAAAGGCGTGAAGCTGACGCCGGTCGGCGGCGGCGAGGACGTGTCGGTGGATTCGCCGGCGTGGCTGGCGGTGGCGGAAATGCTGGTGCGCCGCCTGTGACAAAGGGCGCGGGGCAAGGCTGACGGGCGTTGCGCGTCCTTTCCATCGCCACGCTGTTTCCCAATCCGGTCCGACCCAGCTTCGGCATCTTCGTTGGCAACCAGATGCGGGCGGTCAATGCGCGCGGCGAAGTCGACCTGTCGATGATCAGCCCGATCGGGATGCCGCCCTGGCCGCTGTCGCTCAAGGAGCCTTACGCCCGCCTGCGGCCCATCCCGAAGGAGAGCGATGCGGCCGGGCTGAAGGTCCACTACCCGCGCTTCACGCTGATCCCCAGGATCGGCGGCGACAGCAACCCGGGGCGCATCGTCTCGGCGGTGCTGCCGCTCGCGCGCAAGCTTCATGCCGAGCAGCCGTTCGACCTCGTCGACGCGCAGTTCTTCTTCCCGGACGGCCCCGCCGCCGCCGCGATCGCGCGCGACCTGGGCTTGCCGCTCACGATCAAGTCGCGCGGCGCGGACATCCACTATTGGGGCGCGCGACCCAAGGCGCTGGCACAGATCCGCGAGGCGGCGCAGCAGGCGGCCGGGTTGCTGGCGGTGAGCGAGGCGCTGCGAGCGGACATGATCGCGCTCGGCATGCCGGGCGAGCGCATCGCGGTGCACTACACCGGGCTCGACCGCGAGCGCTTCCATCCGATCGACCGGCCCAGCGCGCGTGCGCGCCTCGCGTCATTAAAGATCGCCATCCCCAACGATGGACCGCTGCTGGTGACGCCCGGCGCCCTGATACCCCGCAAGGGCCAGCGCCTGGTCATCGACGCCCTCGCCCGCCTGCCGGGCGTTCGGCTGGCGCTTGCCGGCGTGGGCGAGGACGAGGCGGCGCTCAAGGCTTACGCGCGCGACCGTGGCATCGCCGAGCGCGTCCACTTCCTTGGCCTCGTCGACCACGAGACCTTGCCAACCCTGCTCAGCGCGGCGGACGCAGTGGTGCTGCCTTCCGCCAGCGAGGGGCTCGCGAATGTCTGGGTCGAGGCGCTGGCCTGCGGCACGCCCCTCGTGATCCCCGACATCGGCGGCGCGCGCGAGCTCGTGCGCGGTCCCAGCGCCGGGCGCTTGGCCGTGCGCGATCCCGAGGCAATCGCTGCGGCGGTCGAAGACCTGCTGCGCACGCCCCATGCGCAGGCGGATGTGGCCGCGAACGCGCGGCAGTTCAGCTGGGGCGAGAACGCCGAGAACCTCGTGCGCTTCTGGCACAAGGTCCTCGCGTCGAAAGCCTGACCTCATCCCGGATCAAGTCCGGGATGACGTTCAGTTGCCGCGTTCGCGGGTGATGCGCTCCTGGCGGTCGGTGGCGCTCTCCGTCTTGACGAAGCTGTCCGAGCTCACCCCCAGCCAGATCAGGATCGGCGCGGCCATGTAGATCGAGCTGTAAGTGCCGACGAAAATGCCCAGTGTGATCGCCGTGGTCATGCCGAACAGGCTCTCCGGTCCGAACAGCAGCAGCGGAATCAGCGCGATCAGCAGCGTCGCCGAGGTCATGACCGTGCGCGCCAGCGTCTCGTTCACCGACATGTCGAGCAGTTCGGGCAGCGGCATGCGGCGGTACTTCTTCAAGTCCTCGCGAATGCGGTCGTAGACGACGATGGTGTCGTTCAGCGAATAGCCGATCAGCGCCAGGATCGCGGCGATGATCTGCAGGCTGAACTCCAGTTGGAACAGCGCGAACATGCCCAGCGTCAGCGAGACGTCGTGAACCAGCGAGAGCAGCGCGCCCACGCCGAACTGCCATTCGAAGCGGATCCAGATATAGATCGCGATCGCCGCCATCGCCGCGAGCAGCGCGTAGATCGCCTTGTCGCGGAACTCGCCCGAGACTTTGCCGGACACGGTGTCGATGCCGTCGATCCGCACGTCGGGATAGGCCTGCCGCACGGTACCGACGATGCGGTTGCTGATCTGCTCGGCGGCGGCCGGGTTGCCTTCCGCGCTCTCGGGCAGCTTGGTGCGGATCGAGACTTCGTTGAGCGCGCCGAAGCGCTGGATCACCGGGTCGCCGTAGCCCAGCTTGCCGACGATTTCGCGCAGCTCGCTGACGGGCGCTTCACCTTCCTTGGTGAAGGTGGCGTTGATCTCCTGGCCACCGGCGAAGTCGACGCCATAGTTCAGGCCCTTGGTGAAGACGAGCGTCCAGCTGGCGATCACCAGCAGCGCGCTGATCGCGTAGAACGGCACCCGCCACTTCAGGAAGTGGATGTTGGTGTTCTCGGGAACGAGCTTGAGCAGTTTCATGGGTCTCGTGTCCTCAGACGTTCAGCTCGGTCGGGCGCTTCTTGCGCAGCCAGTCGGCGACCCACATGCGGGTCAGGGTGACGCCGGTGAAGACGCTGGTGAACAGACCGATGATGAGCACGACCGCGAAACCGCGCACCGGGCCAGTACCGAACACGAACAGCAGAATGCCGGCGATCGCGTTGGTGACGTTGGCGTCGTAGATCGCGCGGCTCGCTTCCTTGTAGCCGTTCTCCACCGCGGCGACGACGCGCCGGCCCTTCTTGCGTTCCTCGCGCATGCGTTCGTAGATCAGCACGTTGGCGTCCACCGCCGCGCCGATTGTCAGCACGAAGCCGGCGATGCCCGGCAGCGTCAGCGTGGTGTTGATGAGCGCCATGATGCCGAGGATCATCAGCACGTTCAGCACCAGCGCGATCGTCGCGTAGATGCCGAAGCGGCCGTACGTCGCGATCATCAGCAGCACGACGCCCAGCGAGCCGATCGTCATCGCGATCAGGCCCTTGTGGATCGAGTCGGCGCCGAGGTCAGGCCCGACGGTGCGCTCTTCGACCACGGCCAGATCGACCGGGAGCGCACCCGAACGAAGCGAGATCGCCAGCTGCGTCGCGTCCTGCACGGTGAAGCTGCCGCTGATCTGCGCGCTGCCGCCCAGGATCGGCTCGTTGATGTTGGGGGCCGAGAGGATCTTGTTGTCGAGGATGATCGCGAACGGACGGTTCACGTTCTCGCTGGTGAGCTGCGCGAACTTGGCGCCGCCGGCCGAGTTGAACGTGATCGAGACCACCGGCGCGTTGCTCTTGGGATCGAACGCCTGCTTGGCGTCCGTCAGCTGGTCGCCCTTGATGCCGCCCAGGCGCTTGACGGCGAGCGCGGTGCGGCCGCCCTCGGGCTTGGAGAACTGCAGGATCTCGTCGCCCGGAGGGGCGATGCCGCGCGCGATGTCCTCGGGCGAGGCGCTGACGTCGACCAGCTTGAACTCGAGCTTGGCGGTCTGGCCCAGCAGCTTCTTGAGCGCGCTCGGGTCCTGCAGGCCGGGCACCTGGACGACGATGCGCTCGTCGCCCTGGCGCAGGATCGTCGGCTCGCGCGTGCCGAGCGCGTCGATGCGGCGGCGCACCACTTCGACGGCCGTGTCCATCGCATTGGTGAAGGCCTGGTCCAGCCCCTCGGTCGTGGGCGTGATCACGAAGCGCGTGCCGTCGACCACCTGGATGTCCCAGTCACGCTGCCCGGTGAGGCCCGCGCCCGATGTCAGCGGCATGATCGCTTCGCGCGTCGCGTCGACCTGGCCCGGGTTCTTGAGCATGAAGCTCAAGCGTCCGCCCTGGCTCGAGATGTCGCCGATGGGGATGCTCGGCGTGGCATTGCGCAGCCGGCCGCGGATCGATTCGTCCATCGATTCCAGTCGCTGCTGCGCGACTTGGCGCTTGTCGGCCTCGAGCAGGATGTGGCTGCCGCCTGCCAGGTCGAGGCCAAGGTTGACCATCGGGCTCGGCAACGCGGACGGCCAGCGCACGCCCGTGATCGAGGCAAGCGAAGGCAGCGCGGCGGCGATCGCGAAGAGCGTCAGCCCCCACAGCCAGACGCGCTTCCAGGTGGGAAAATCGAGCATTGCGTATCAGCGCCTTTTCTTGGGTCCGGCTCAGTCGTTCGCGGGCTTCGATCCACCAGGGGGGATGACGTCGGTGATCGTCGACTTGACCGCCTTCACCTTCACGCCCTGCGCGATCTCGATGTCGGCATAGTGCTCGTCGACGCGTACCACCTTGCCGACGAAGCCGGCGGCGGTGAGCACTTCGTCGCCCTTCTTGATCGCCTCGATCTTGGCCTTCTGCTCCTTCTGCTGCTTCATCTGCGGGCGCAGGATGAGGAACCAGAAGATCAGGCCCATCGCCACGAACGGCAGGTAGCTCAGCCAGGCAGGCGGACCAGCCTGGGCACCGGCCGCACCGGCGGCGAGAAGCGGGAGAAGGGAAGTGTGCATCGGGACGTTCGCGCTTTCTGGAGTGCGGCGCGCGGACGAGGAGGTCGGCACACGGCGCGGCACAGGTATGAACAGCGCGCGCGACTAGCAACTCTACGCCGCACTGGCAACGACGGGGCGGATACCGTCCCCCGAAGCGACGCACCGCGCTTGCACTTGCC
>Ga0207681_10000496_pt1 | contig 27567 bp, 22 predicted proteins | sample KBSS53metaG_FD_184324 | JGI IMG/M metagenome (GOLD analysis project Ga0207681, IMG submission 184324) | Switchgrass rhizosphere microbial communities from Kellogg Biological Station, Michigan, USA - KBS S5-3 metaG (SPAdes) (version 2) | ecosystem: Host-associated > Plants > Roots > Rhizosphere... | reverse complement strand
GACCGCTTCCGCTTCGAACACGCAGGGGTCTTCGGTAGTGCCGGCTATAGTATCGTCAACGCACTTAACCACGAAGATGCCGGCAGCGTCGTAAGGAATCAGAGAATCCAGCGTGTCCATCACCAGGTTGAGGACTTCCTGAAGGTCAAGTGAACGGCTGATCTTCTTGGTGATGTCGAGCAGCATGCGCAGCTTGTCTGTAGTAGTCAGGCCGGGCATGGGCAGCTCTTTGATTTGTTCAGTCATTAAGATTTACCGGGCGTTGTTGCAAATGGCCCAGAAGAAAAGGAATTATAAGCTTTTAATGCCGAAAGCATGAAGCTCGTATTTTGGAGTGCGGTGAAGCTGGCACCGCTTTCTTTGTGCCACCTTTGTGATCTCGGTGTCTTCGTGGTGAATCCCAAAAGCATTACCACTGAGCACACAGAGAATCACAGAGGTCACGGAGTTTTTCAATTCGCCGGCTGAGCGGCGCGATACGTTTGCCACAACCGCGTCACTTTCAACCGGTATTCAACCAGCTCACGGCTGACGCGAAAGTGTTTGGCAATCTGCGTCGAAGTCTGCCCTTCCAGCACAAATCGCCGGAGCGCGGAGTAGGGCACCAGGGCCGCGGCGCCGGTGGCGTAGGCCGCTTCTTCATCTGTCTTGCGGTATTCGCGCGAGACCTTCTGCCCGCTCTCAGTCTCGGCAACCACCTTCAGACGACTGGGCCGGTGGCCCAGAAAAACATGCGACACCTCTTCCATCAACGTCGCGTTTGTTCTCATCCGGCCGTGATTAGGATTTAGTATGACGATCTTGCGGCCATCGGGCAGCGGCATGGAACAGGCGCCGCCCGACCATTTTTCCGAAGCAGCGCCCAGCAAATGATCGCGCGCCTCCTCGGTGAGTCCCTTGATTTCGTCGAAATTGACTACCAGCAGATTGGCGAAGCGCGCCAGGCGAAAAGGATCGAGCGGCACGTCTGGTCTCACACCAGCGAAATCGCGAAAGCCCAGGGCGTAGAGTTCAAACTGTCGCCATTTCTCTCCCGGCGGCAACTGCAGGCTGGTCATGTCTGGATTATAAGGGCGGGATGGGCCAGAGCCTCAACGGCGTTTCCGCGTTGGGCTCGGTTCATTTTTACTGAACTGGGAATAGGCCACGCGGAACAACTGCGAAAGCGCATCAGCGGTTTCCGGAGACAGGTTGCGATCGGCACGCAGATGGGCCTCCACAATCTCCGGTGTCGATTCATGAGGATAATAAACTACGGCCTTCGCATCGGTCGTCTCATCGCGTCCGTGATGCATGATTCGCTCGATCGGCATGTCGAGCCATTTTGTTAGCCGGGCGATGTTATCAGCGTCAGGCTTGCCCGTTCCGTTTTCAATGCGCGACAAGGTCGAGGCGGAAACGCTGGTTTGGTCGGCAACGTCGCGCAAACTGAGAGCCAGCTCTTCACGACGGCGACGAATCGCCCGGCCCAACTCTTCAGTATTGATTAGTGACTTTGCAGCTCGCGGCATTTGGCTAACTCCTTTGAAAACGCACGCGAAACAATATCACAGTCGGGTTTTAGACGCAAGATTCTGTTTTACGGACGAAACGTCGCTTGGTGACAGACTCGTGTTTAGAAAGCGCACTTGTGCGCCGACGCGCGCGGGGCACAAGTGCCCTTTCTAAACGTGCAATTCAGGCTACGGTTGTGTCTGGTGTTTGGTAGACATCGCCAGATCGCGCGCGCGTGGCAAAACGTCGACAGCTTTCGCAACCTGCTGGTCGTCAGTAGTGATCAGAACGCGGTCGGCGGTCACGCGCCCGTAAGCCGCGGTAACGACGTTGTAACGCAATTGGATTTCCACGAAAGCGCGATTGTGATCAACTAATGGCACGAGCGACTTGAAAACCGGATCACCGGCCACGAAATCCCTGAACGCCTTCAACGCGGCTTCAGAAATCGGAAAATCGTTCGGCTCCAATTCATGATCGAAAGCAATGCCTCCGCGCACCGAGTAAGCGTTGAGACCGGGAATGCGATCGTTCACCAGTTCGCGCGTGAAGGCGAAAAGCGGACTCAACAAACGGCGCTGAGCGGAAGTGATCGTTCGGGCCTTTACGCTTTCATCGGGAGCGATACCGCCGCCGCCATAAACGCTCCTGCCGAGATCAGTTTTCTTTTCCTGTCCCAACGGCTTTGTTTCTCCCGGCTTTTCGTCGAATCGCCTGGAGCCGCCGTGTGTGTAGTAGTCGTAAAGGCTGCCGTCGGAATAGTCGCGCTGAATCAGTCGCCCTGAAGGCGTGTAGTACTTGGCGGAAGTCAACGTCAGCCCGCCGCCGCCGTCGAGCGGAATGATGCTCTGCACCAGTCCCTTTCCGAAACTCGTTTGGCCGACGATTAAGGCGCGGTCGTGGTCCTGCATGGCGCCGGCCACGATTTCCGAGGCGGAGGCTGTGTTTTCGTTAACCAGGATTACGAGCGGAATTGGATCAGCCGCGCGGTTGCGCGACTCGAAGGTATTGTCTTTGAGTCCGTTCCGACCCTTTTGCGTAAGGATTAAAGCTTTGTATGGCAGAAAAACTTCCGCTACCTGGATGGCCTGATCGAGAAACCCGCCGGGATTGTTGCGCAAGTCCAGCACGAGAGACGTGGCGCCCTTGCTGCGAAGCAGTTGCAGCGCATCGAGCAGTTCTTCCGTCGTCGAGTAATTGAAACCTCGCGTCATGTCGACGTAACCGACGCCTGGCTTGAGCATGTAGGCATCCGGCACCGAAGGCTGCGGCACCACGTCGCGAACCAGAGAAACGATCTGTACGCGCTTGTCAGCCGCGCGTTCGATAGTGAGCTTCACTGCCGAACCGCGTGGTCCACGAATCTTGTCGCGCACCTCCAGCGACGTCTTGCCGGCAGTTTTCATCGCATCGACAGCCAGTATCCTATCTCCAAAGCGAAGACCGGCGCGGGCCGCGGGTGAATTGGGAAAGGTAGCAGTAACAAAAGTGTCGGCCTGCTCGCCGAGGATGTAATTCTGAATCGAGGCCCCGATGCCGAAGTATTCGGAACGCTGATCGGTCTTCAGTTCTTCATACTCTGCGCGATCGTAATAGTTTGAATGCGGGTCGAGCGAGCGCAGCATTCCGATGATTGACGACTTAAAAACTGCGCTGTAGTCGATCTTGTCGCCCTCCACGTAGTTTTCCTGAATGGTGCGCAAAGCTTCATCGAAGTCTTTCTCGATTAGCGGAATCGCACCGGAAAGGTTACGGACAGGGCGACGGCCGGCGACACCTGAACCGCTGGCAGGTCGACCGGTGGCCGAGCTGCTCGTCGCCGGCGACGTCTTTTGCTGAGCGGAGATGAAAGGCAAACCAAGCGTGAGTGAGAACAGCGCCACCAGCGCCGTGGAGAAAATCTTTTTCACTGCAAACCTCGAAGAGCGCAAATAAATGGTTAACTGGTTCGATAGCGATCAGTTTCGGGCAAGCGGAATCGCCGGTAAATACTAGCTAATGCTAAACAGCGCGGCAAGGTTTGGCGTCATTCGGCACCGATCCGGTTCGAGGCTAGCAGTTCAGAGTTCAGCCTTTAGGCTGCAGGTTTTCGCTGTTCACCGAAAACGCAAGCTAAAGCTTGAACTCTAAACTGGACGAAGTAACTCGAACCAAATCACCACCTGTTACTTCGTTGACGACTTCGACATTGAAAATGCACAACCCGCGAATTAACCTCGCTTGACGCCCCTTCAACCCCATCCGTAGAATGAACTTCAACGCAATCAAAAGCGTATTTGCCATTGAGTAAATAGCCTGCTGGTCAAGGAGTTTTTCGCAATGAGCAGTTCATACCAGAATAGCGGATTTCAAAAGGAAGCATCGTCACCGGAAACTGTTGACGACCTAATGTTGCGCGACGGTGAATCGGAAGGTGACGCCGAGGATCGAACTCGCGCCGCGTCGTCGGTCAGAGACATCGCTTCGCGCATTCCGGAATCGTTGAGCGCGATCGGACGCGACATCAGCCGCACCATCGAACGCGCAATTTCGGCCAAGGACGATTACGTGGTAGCGGTGAAGGTTTCGCCGGCGGCCCAGGAAAAGGTCGATCAACTGGTGGCGGCGGGAATTTTTCGCAATCGTGCGGAAGCCGCCGGTTTCCTGGTAGACGAAGGAATTAAAACGCAATCAGCGCTTTTCGATCGCGTGCAGCAGAAGCTGGCGGAGATTGAGCGGCTGCGCGCTGAGTTGCGAGGCATGGTCAACGAACGGCCGGCCTGATCAGTTCCCGGTTCGACCATCTGAAGTTATCACTCCCACTGCGGGCGACGCGCGCGCTCAAGATAAGTTCTACGAATCGAGAACAAAGTGGCCGAAAGAGTAAAGCTTTCACCGACCCCCATCCAACAATTCAGTCTTGATAATGGCCTGCGCGTGATTTTGTGCGAGGACCACGCCGTGCCCGTGGTGTCGGTAGCGCTTTACTACGACGTGGGCTCGCGCAACGAGAAGTTTGGGCGCACCGGCTTCGCGCATCTCTTCGAGCACATGATGTTTCAGGGCTCGGAAAACGTGCCCAAGGCCGCGCATTTCCAGTACATCTTCAACGCCGGCGGCACGATGAACGGCACCACCTCGACCGAGCGGACCAACTACTACGAAACCTTACCGGCTAGTCACCTGCCGCTCGCGCTTTGGCTCGAGAGCGACCGCATGCGTTCGCTGAAAGTGACGCAGGAAAATCTCGACAACCAGCGCAATGCCGTGCAGGAAGAAAAACGCCTGCGCTACGACAATCAACCCTACGTTAATGCGTTCCTGCGAATTAACGAGCTGATTTTCAAGAATGCCGCCAACGCGCATTCCACGATTGGCTCGATGGAAGATCTCGACGCGGCGACCATCGATGACGTGCAGGAGTTTTTCAGAATTTACTACGCGCCGAATAATGCGGTGCTCTCGATTGTCGGTGACTTTGAAAGCGGTGAAGCCAACGAACTCGTCAGAAAATATTTTGACAGTATTCCGAGTCAACCCGCGCCGCCGCTGGTTGACGTAAGCGAGCCCGAAGACGTCGCGCAAAGTCAGGAAATTTTTGAAGACAAACTGGCGCCGGCGCCGGCGTTTGTGCTTGGTTGGAAGATTCCGCCGCGGCGCACCCCGGACTTCTATGCGCTTTCACTCGCAGCCGATCTTATTTTCGAAGGCGACAGTTCTCGTCTCTATCAAAAACTGGTGAAGGGCGATGAGTCGGTAGTTTCTATTCAGGGCGGCATCGACGAAAGACGCGGCCCTTCGGCGTTGTATATATTTGCCTTGCCAAAGCCCGGCGAAGAAGTCGCTGACATTCGCAACCAAATTTTTGATGAGATTCGTTCGCTCAGAACTTCCGGGCCGTCAGCCGCGGAGATGGAGAAACTTCAGAATTCGCTTTGCAACGACGTGGTGCGCGGCCGGCAATCGACCATGTATCGCGCGCAGCGCTTGGCCGAGTATGCGTTGTTTGACGGCGACCCAACCCTTTTCGATTCCGAACTGGATCAGTATCTGGCAGTAACGCCGGAACAGATCCGCAGCGCCGTCGAACGTTATCTCGATGTGGAAAATCGCGTCGTGCTGGACATCGTTCCGGCCACAGCGGCCGCCGAGGTAGCCGCGGCGCAGACCGCAGAGCCCGCTGCTTCGCCGCAGCCTCCCGGTGAACCCGCGCAACCAGCCGCACCGCCCCCGCAAGTTCCAGCCACGCCCGAGGCGGAAGCGCCCGCCGATGTTGTCATCGCGGGCACCTCAGGCAGCGGACGATTGGAAAATCGCAGCAGTCAGATCCATCCGGACAAGCCGAACGCGCCTACGGATCTTTGATACCTAATCGATGAACCCACAAACAGATCTCTTAAAACAGCCACCACCGCCACTTCCGGTTCGTGCAATCAAATTACCGACAGCAGCGGAAACTATTCTACCGAACGGGCTGACGGTCGTAGTTGTAGAAGACACCAGACTGCCGCTGGTCAGTTATCGTCTGGCTCTGCGCACCGGCGACGCTCATGACCCCGCCGATCTGCCTGGTCTGATGGACATGCTGACTGGACTGCTGACCGAAGGCACCGAGTCGCGGACCAGCCGCGAAATAGCCGATGAAGTTGCGCGTCTCGGCGCGACGCTGCAAGCCGGAGCGAACTCTGATTACGCCACTGTCGCCGCGTCGTCACTCGCAGTCTTCTGCGATGAAATACTGGAGCTGCTCGCCGACGTCGCACTGCGGCCCATATTCCCACCAAACGAAGTCGAACTGGCTAAACAAAACACCAAGGAGAGTCTCAAGCAGCAACGGGCGCAGCCGTCATTTCTGGCGAGCGAGATGGTCGCGCGCGTGATGTTTGGCGCGCATCCTTATCACGTGACCGCTCCGACGCCGGAGTCAATCGACGCAACCACGCGCGAGCGCCTGGTGGATTTTCATCGAGCGACGTTCATTCCCAACAACGCAGTTCTATTTGTTGCCGGTGACGTGCAGCAGGACACCGTGTTACGGCAAGTTGAGAATTTATTTGGTAGCTGGCAGCCCGGAACGGTTATCGCCGACGATTTTCCTCCCGCACCCGAGCGGTCTGCGCGCGTGGCGTACATCGTTGACAGGCCAGGTTCGGCGCAGGCGAACATTGTGATTTCAAACTCCGGCATCACCCGCACCAGTCCCGATTATTTTCCCATGCTGCTGATGCACACCGTGCTCGGCGCAAACGCTTCTTCGCGGCTGTTCATGAATTTGCGTGAGGACAAAGGTTATACCTACGGCGCTTACTCGAGTTTAGACGCGCGGCGTACGGCCGGCACCTTTCGCGCGACGGCGGAAGTCAGAACACCCGTCACCGGCGCCTCGCTGAAAGAATTCTTCTATGAATTGAACCGCATTCGCAATGAGCCTGTTTCCGAAAAAGAGATGGACGACGCCAAGTCGTATCTGACCGGCGTGTTTCCCATTCGGCTGGAAACGCAGGAAGGCCTTGTCGATCAGCTGGTGCAGATCAAGATGTTCGGCTTGCCGGAAGACTACCTGGAAATCTATCGCAGTGAAATTCAGGCAGTGACTATTTCCCAGGTGCAGGAAGTGGCGCAGAAGTATGTTCGTCCGGACGAAGCGGCAGTAGTAATTGTTGGAGACGGCGCCGAGTTGGCGGAACAGATCGAACCTTACGCGAGCGAGATGGAGTTCTATAACACTGCCGGCAAGAAAAAAGCCCGGCCGAGCGTCGCCGCGGTTTCGCCGGAAGCGACCGCCGCCTTGAGCGGCAATTGGTCGTTGCTCATCCAGTCACCGCTGGGCCAAAGCATTCCCGCGAACCTCATACTCGCAAACCTCGGCAAAGGTTTTTCGGGGAAAGTGACCTCAGAGATGGGAAACGGAGAAGTGTTGTCGGTAACGTTTGACGGCGAATCTTTTGCTGGAACAATTTCGTTCGACGTGGCGGGACAAACAATGCAGGCGCAAATCGAGGGAGACGTTGCCAACCAACAGATGGAAGGCAGCATCAGTTTGGAGAACGCGCCGGCGTTGCCGTTCACCGGCAGCAAGAACGACACCGTCAGTTAGACGTTTTGGAGTGCGCTGACCTGTCAGCGCTTTAATCGGTCGCGACCAGTCGCGACCACCTTACCGTAGAGTCTCCTCTCAGAATTAGGCGACAGGTCGCCTGGACGAACAAAAAATTACTGCTGGCAAAAAAAGAGCCCGGCACTTCGTATGCCGGGCGAATCACAGGAGGAACAAAGTTATGGTGGCGTTATAACCTACAACCATCCATTAACCTCGTCGTTAAGATGTCAGCTACAAACACTTCCGTTGCTTGCAACGCAAATGTCTACAATTCACTGCGCAAACTCCATTGTTCACAGCTCGTACCGCAGCAACATGCCGCCGCCACCCACGACCCAACCGCTCTTCTTCACCAGATACAAGCCGTAAAGATTCTGCTTCGTTCCTGACTCCTGTTCGATCCAGGTTAGCCCGCCGTCGTCTGTGCGCAGGATTGTGCCGCCCCGGCCGACTGCCCAGCAGTTATCGTCGCTGACGAACTGAACATTCAATAGCGTCGATCGCGTTCTCACTCCTACCGGCGTCCAGTTAAGTCCGCCGTCCAAAGTCCGCAAGACGGTGCCGCGCTCGCCTACCGCCAGGCCCTTTTTCTCACCGCGAAAATCGATGTGAAAAATTGTCGACTTAGTGCCCGACTGTTGGCGCGTCCACGTCGCTCCGCCATCGACGGTCGCGAGAATTGTGCCGTCAGCTCCGCTAATCCAACCGCGCTTATCGTTGGCGAAATCAATATGGATCAACTCGAGGCGGCTTGGCGCGCGCTGGCGTTGCCACGTTTCTCCGGCGTCGTCAGTGAAAATTAGAATACTGTCGATTACATTGTCGCGTTTGCTGACCGAGCCGACTACCCAACCTTTCTTCTTGCTCGAGAAACGGATGCTGTAGAGCTCGACGTCGGCGCCGTCAAATTCAGCGGGCAGGAAACGCCGCGCCTCGTTCCAGCGCACACCGTTGTCACGCGTCGTAAAGATCGTGTTTCCGGCAATCAGGAAGCCGGCGTCCTTATCGCGAAAATAGATGTCATTGATCGCGGCGGTGGTCTGGACGACTTGCTTTACCCAGCTCTGCCCGCCGTCTTCGGTCCGGCTCAGGTAGCCATTATCGCCGCCAATCCAGCCGCGCTTGTTGTCAAGAAAGTAAACTGTGTTGAGGTCCTGACTTGGAGGCGCGACTTGCGTCGCCACCCAACCACGCTGACTGCGGACTGGAGCTGCAAATGAGAATAAAAAAATAGCCGCCAGAGCCAGCGGCAGTTTATTAGTCCGTGATCTCATAACGGCTAAACGCTCCTAACCCAAGCCCGACTGTGCTGGTACAAACCCAACAGTCCCGCTTTGGACGACTACCTCAAATTAGATCAAGTGCTGAATTTGTACCCTAAGAGCGTATCGCAAGACAAGACGCGGAACAATTTTGAAAGCGCTACCTTTTTGGAGTGCGCTGACCTGTCAGCGCTTTAGTCGGTTGCGACCTGTCGCAACTTCTTTCGGCTGATGCTAGTAAAACGAGGGCGTCAAGCCGCCCAAGACCAAAGCGCTGACAGGTCAGCGCACTCCAAAGGGGCACGGCATGCCGTGCCCCTACGATTCGAACTAATTCCCTCTCCCCCTGGGAGAGGGGTTGGGGGAGAGGGATTAGGCGCCCCTAGACCCCACCCCACCCCTTCCCCAGCGGGGAGGGAGCATGCACTCCCCAAGCGTCTTATTTTGCGGCGTTGACGCGATACACACGCCCTTCCATGATCACGATTACTTTTTCTCCGAGCGCGAAGTAAGTTCCCAGTTCAGGCTTTTGCTTCAGCAACGCGAAGTACTCGTCGCTGCCAAACTTCACGACCGTCTCCGGCAGTTTCGCATCGAGTTTGAATTCGGAGTCAGTCCACACACCTTCGCGCAGGTAAAAAGTTTTCCCGCCCGCGGTTTTGATGGCAGACGATGCCTGGTCCTTATCAATGCGCACCATCTCCTGCTGTTCGCGTGCTCGTTTGCTTTGTAGCACCGCGCCCTCTCCAGTCGACGCCCGAACATCCGCAGCCTTCGGCGCCGGCGGGGGCGCATTCATCGCTCGTCCTACACCGAAATCTCTTCCGCTAAACGGCAGGTTGGTCCCATTACGTGTGGCCGCTTCCGGTTCGAGCGCAAGATATGAAGTGTAGGGCGTCACGATTCCATATCGCGTTCCCAGATCGACAATCTCCTCGCGCAGCTCAGCCTGTTCGCCGTTCGTGCGCACCTGTTCCATTAGCCAACCGACGCGGCGCGTGGCCCACAGCCGCGGCAGAAAATCGTTGCCATCTTCGCGCAATGGGAAGCGAAGGTTGTTGTAGAAAAACTGCCGGGCGGCGCCGTTTCCGTTGCCGCTTAACTGCAGCCTGACAAAATCCATGTCGATTGGATTTCGGTAGCGGCCGATCAGAATCACTTGCGAGCCGCGGAACAAATCAGGCATGGCCCGCGGGTAAACAAGATCTGTTTGCACGCCTGCCATGTCCAGTTTCAGATCGGTAAGCACGGGATAATTTACTTTGGAAAAGAAGTTCGAAACTTTAACTTCCAGATCCTCTTTCGGTTCGACGTAGTCCGCCACACCGCCATTCTCGGCGGCGAGCTTGTCCAACAAGGTAGTGTTGACGTCGTAGCCCACGCCGAAGGTGAACAGTCGCATACCCGGTGTGCGTGCAGCGCGAGCGTTCGCGACGATCTGCTCGGCGTTGGTAACACCAATAGTCGGCAGTCCGTCCGTCATGAAAATCAAAATCTTGGGGCGGTTGCTATTTTCAAATTGCTGCATCGCCGCCAGCAGCGCCTCGTTGATATTCGTGCCGCCCACTGTCTTTAACGATTCCGCAAACTCTTCACCGCGCTTGCGTCCCTTGTCATCGGCGTTAATCATCCGCAGCTCCATCAGCCGTTCTTCACCGGCAAAGGAGACGACATTGAAACGATCCTGCGGCCGCAGTATTCGAATTCCGTAAATCAACGCCGCGCGCGCCTTCTCCATCTTGCCGGCTGCCGCCATCGACCCCGAGGTGTCGAGCACAAACACGATGTCTTTCGCGGTGTACTCCTGCTCCGACCAATCGTCTTTCGGTGAAATCATCAGCAGGTAGTAACCGTCTTTGCCCGGCTCGCGATGAGTCAGGAGAGTGACGCCGAAATCTTCGCGCGACAAGGCATAGAACAATTGGAAGTCCTGCGGCTCCCCGGTGCTTTCGAAACTAACAACGGAACGACGATCGCCATTTCTTTTCACTTCGATCGCATGTGTGGGCGAATAGATATTGCGCAACGGTTCTTTGCCGTCCAACTCAACTCGTCCGGCCACACTGCCGATCTGCGTGAACTGATGACCCGTGCCTAACGGATATTTGTAAGCTACGGTGCCTGACTCCGCTTGCAACACCTGCGAGTAAGTTATTTCAAGTTTCTTGTCGGAGTGCCCCGGGATGGGAAAAATGCTGGCCTGGAAAAGATTCTTGCCGGCGTATTCGAGCAGGCCGGGATCGCGCTGTCGCCGGACAATTTCGTCGTAGATGCGGCGCGCCTCTTCGCGCGATCGCACCTCGCCTACGAGGCGACGGTCGCCGTCCCAAATTGCAAACTCGGTGATCGACGCCTGTTCCGGAATGGGGAACAAATAAGTGCCTTCCAAAACCGCGTCAGTGTCGTTGCGGAAGATTTGTTCGACGTGCGTGGTGGCGACCTGCGATGAGATTTTTGTGTCGATCTTGATCGATTTAATCGGCAGGCTGCGCGGCAGCGTGATCGGACGCGGCGGCCGCGGACAGCGCTCGCACGGGCCGGGAACGATTACGCCCTGGGCAGCGGCCGTGGCCGCAAACGAAATCAGCAGCGAAATAGACAAAAGCAGTATTCGAAGTTTTGCGGTTCTCATGATCTCCTCGTTTGACGCAACACAAGAGTTTACCCGGCTTGCTCGCTGTATGGAACGACCTTAATGGCTGATTCTTGCAGATTGGCGAGTGAATCAGAGAGTTAAATGTTACTGAGACGGCGGATCGAAACTACTGGGACCGCGGGCGGTCGCCCGCTCCGTCGTGGATGCCACTCTATTCTTTAAAGTTGAGTGAACCCGCTGCTTGAGGCGGACGGGACGCCCGCGGTCCCAGTATTAACTTAACCTTCTACCGCAGCTCGCGCAGCCGATCGTTCCTGAGGGTCACGATCGTTACGTAGATAATGATGCCGACACCTCCCGCCGCCAGCGCGAATGGCGCTCCGTAGCTATGCGAGACGGCGCCCGCCAGCAGGTTGCCGATCGGCATGGCGCCGATGAAAGACAGTATGAACATGCTCATTACCCGTCCGCGCATTTCGTCAGTCACTAGCTGTTGCAGCAGGGTGTTGGTTACTGCAACCGACGTGACTACCGTAAAGCCCACGCCGAAAAGAAACGCGAGCGATAACCACAAATGCGTCGTTTGCGCGAAGGCGATAAGAAAAACACCGAACCCAAAAGCACCGCCAATTACCGACCAGCCTTTTCTTTTGAAGTCGCCGAGATACGCAAGAAACAACGCGCCGCAAAATGCTCCCGCGCCGGCCACACCCATCATCCACGCCAGTCCGGTGGCGCCAAGATGAAAAATGTCGCGGGCGAAGACCGGGATCAAAGTGATGTAGGGCGCGCCGAAGAAACTTGTAATCGCGGACATTGCCAGCAACGAAGAGACGCGTGGGCGATTTCTGACGTAGCGCAGTCCGTCAACCAGATCGCGCCACAACGCGCGGCGATCTTTTACCGAGTGTACATACTTCGTTGCTTCTTCGAAGTGAACCATGCGCAGCGCGACGACTACCGCGACAAACGAAAGTCCATTTAGATAGAAGCAGCCAATCAAGCCGAAGAACTTGAAACCAAGTCCGGCGAACACCGGGCCAACAACTCGCGAGAGTTGGAACTGGGAAGAGTTCAGCGCTATCGCATTTGCCAGGTCCTCGCGCCCGACGAGATCAAAAGTCATCGCCTGATACGACGGGCCGGCAATGGCCATGCAGCAGCCGGTAACAAAGGAAAACCCGAGGATCATCCACTTGTTTACGGCGTTGGTCCAAACCAGTGTTGCCAAAGCTACCGCTGCCAGGCCCGCAACGACCTGGGTGTAAAGCAGCAAACGGCGGCGATCAACCAGGTCGGCAAAGACGCCGCCCGCCAGCGTCAGGAAGAAACCGGGCGAGGTGGCCATGAAGGCGTCGATGCCGAGCCACAAAGCGGAGTTGGTGAGTTGGAGCATCAGCCAGCCCTGCGCGACTGCTTGCATCCAGGTGCCGACGTTGGACAGAAACGCGCCAATCCAAAAGACGCGAAAGTTGCGATGAGAGAGCGCGCGAAACATTGCGGTGCCGCCGCGCGACACCGCCCTGGGAGGTGTTACTTTTTCCAGATCTATTTCCACGGTAGATTGTTCTTAACATTCGCCGCCGCAAACACCAAGTGAGATATACCGCAAAGCGGTTACGTAACTTAGCCCAGGATTGCTGCGCTGCGTAGTTACCCTGGGGAAAAGAGTTGAGAAATAATGAACCTCAGCGGGCTTGTGTCGTTTTCAAACCCCGTTGGGGTTGGAACGTTAATATGGCTTTTTTTGTCCCAGGGTAGCCGCGTAAAGCGGCAACCCTGGGCTAAGTTACAGTACCGCTTCGCGGTACGACGTGTTTTAATCGACACCTAACCTATATCGATTCGAGGAGTTCCAATGAAATTCAGCACAGCGATGATTATGGTCGTGCTTACTTTTCTGATTTTGCTTGGTACTGCCAACACCACTGCGGCGCAAGAGAAACCAGTACCAAGCCCGACCCCAACTCCAAAACCAATGACAGTTGAAACACCAACAACGCCGGCAGCGAATCCCGCGGACGTCGCTACGATGGACTCCATTATCGCTGCGGTTTACGACGTGATATCCGGACCTGCCGGTAAGAAACGCGACTGGGACCGGATGCGCTCGCTGTTTCTGCCGGGCGCACGGTTGATTCCCACTGGAGCGCGTCCGAATGGAGCTTACGGTTCACGCGTCGTCACCGTCGACGAATACATCGAGCGCAGCAGCCGCTTCTTTGAGAAGGAAGGGTTCTATGAACGCGAAGCAGCGCGTATAACCGAACAGTTTGGCCAGATTGCACACGTCTTCAGCACCTACGAATCTCGACACGCGCCCGAAGACGCCAAGCCTTTCCAACGCGGGATTAATAGTATTCAGCTAATGAACGACGGTAAGCGTTGGTGGATTGTGACGATTTTTTGGCAAGGCGAGGATGAGAAGACGCCGCTGCCAGAGAAATATCTTAGGAAGGATCCGTAAATAGAATTGTATTCATGACCCCGAACTTTCTCGATATCCCAAGCCCCACGTCCGCAGAAGATTTCGGCATCCGACATCAAAGCTGCCGAGGAAGTCTATAGCTTGAAAATCCGGCAAAACCCAAGACAGCCGTTCGGGGTCGCAAGGTTGATAAGTTATCGGGATGATTCTGTTTTTGAAGCGATTGTGTCGTAAGGCATACAACAACTCATGTTTGACCCACTCCGATTCCACTGAGGATTGAGAGAGAACAATCGCGAACCAATCACAGCGACGAAGAGCTGCCCCAATCTCGTCGTGCCACTGCTGGGCGCCAATGATGTTGATTTGACTATACCAAACAGGTACGCCATGGCGCCGCAGAACTTCAGCTAAGGTGTCAGCGAAATCCCTATTCTGATTTGAATGAGATAAGAAAACTTCATTGGGCAGGGCTGCAGCCATGGAATGTTGGGGGACTTAGGCGGCATCCTTGAGAACTTTTACAAGTTGCTTTAGTTGCTCTTCATTCTTAGCGTTTTCTGTTAACTTAATTGTTTGAAGGTGACTGAATATCCATGGAATCCGATCGCTGGGAAAATCATCAGAATCTCCCACAAGAACTGGTATCAAGCGTCGCTTGAAGGGCCTTTGGCTTAGCGCATAGTCTATGTCCCAACGCTGTGAATCGGAATCAAGTGCATTTGGTGTTAGAAGAACTACCATCGCATCGGATTCCCGTAAACCCTGAGCAATCTTATCGGCCCAATTATCGCCGGGCATGATCTCCCGCTTGCTATACCATGCATCGAGGCCAGCGTCTTCTAAAGATGCAACCACCCTGGTGGCCAAGGCTTCGTCTTTTTGTGAATAGCTAATAAAAACCTTCATATTATAGCGACCAACTTTTTCTTAGGCTGAGATTATATTCCCTTTTCCAGAATCGGAACACTGAAATCAGTCAGCCAGACCGTAGCTGCCGCCAGGCCGACAGCGATCCGCCTCGACCGCCGCGACGCACGGCAACAATCTCCGCCATGATCGCGAGTGCTACCTCCTCAGGCGTGACTGCGCCGATATCCAAACCAACCGGAGCGCGGACTCGCTTTAGTCTTTCTTCTTCCGCCCCACCTTCTCTTAGCCGCTCCAGCACAATATTCGTGCGGCGCTTGCTGCCGATGAGTCCAATGTAATCCGCGTCGGTTGTAATTGCCGCGCGCAAGCATTGCTCGTCCTCGCTGTGTCCGCGTGTGACGATCGCGACGCTCACGCCATGTCCACTCCCAATTTCAGACGTGACTGATTCCGACCAGTTCTCTGCAGCCACCAGAACGATGCCCAGCTCGGGAAATAACTTAGGATCGACAAACTCCGCACGGTCGTCGATCAGAGTGGTGCGATAGCCCAGCAGACTAGCAAGTTTCGCTAACGACGCCCCGACGTGGCCGGCGCCGCAGATTACCAGTCGAGGCTCGAGTTGAATTCGTTCAAACAAAATCTTCGACTCGCCCGAGATGGTAAGCCCGGGCGCAAATTCTTTTACTTGAAAGACCCGCGTTTCGATGTTTGAGTCAAACATTTTTGCAGCATGTTCCAGCACGGCGTGATCCAGTTCCGCGTTACCTAAACTGCCAACCGCTTGATTCGATTCAGGTGAACGACGAATCAACAGCTTCGCTCCTATGCGCGCTTCAGTATTTGCGGACTCGATCAGCGTCGCCACCAAGGCAGTCTTGCCGTCATGCAGCGTTTGCAGGATCGTGGAGGCAATACGAGGAGGTTGGGGTTCGCTTTCGGGATGATCCGCTGAAGACATGTGAAGTTAACCGGCAACAGAAGCTGGCAGTGTTATTTGGAAGGAGAAGGCTTCGACAAGCCAACCGCTGCCGCCGCGCGGCGCACCAGCCACCAGGGACCAACCAGCAGATACATCGGATTCTTGAAGAAGGCCGGTTGATTGCCTTCGATGGCGTGACCAATAAACTGCAGCGCCCAGCCGAATAAAAACAGAAACAAGGCCCAGCGCCAATTGAAAAGAAACAGCGGCAACGAAATCAAAATCATGGGAATGCCGGCGGTGTGCGTGAGTTTATTGAGAGGATGCCGGTGCTTGGCTTTGTAATTTTCAATGAAGGATTCTGACATGATTCACATCCAGACATCGATAAAGATATCCATCGTTCCGCCGCAGACCATTCCTTCTTCGCTTGCTTCCGCGGCAGTCAGCGAGAAGTGGTGCAGCGCAGACGCGCCTGAACGCATCGCTTCCCGAGCTTCGGCCCAGACTTCGGCTTCGATACAGCCGCCGCCGACTGTGCCCAGCACTCTTCCGTTTTCGAAAAACAACATCTTAGCGCCGCGTTGTTGAGGCGTGGAGCCGCGGGTCTGGGCCACGGTCGCGACCACTACGCGCTCGCCACGCGCGTTGGCGTCGTTAATCTCGCGATAGAGATCGGATTGCGAAACCGTGCCCATGAAAGACAAAAAGTGAACGCGCGGCAGGTGCCGCATCAGAACCGGGCGCGGTAGCGACCGGCTAAAGATTCAACTTGAAAAACAAAGAGATTGCAAAACTCATGAAGAGTATTTGGCCGGTCGCTACCGCTCTCGGTTCTGATATTGAGCGCTTTTGTGCAAAGCCCCTGTCTGTCTTACTCAGGTTTCGGCCGTCGCCCGCGGGTAGTTCCGGTCGTCCCGGAAGTATCCTGCGTCGCCTGTTGCATCTCTATCTTGCGGCGCAGCGCATCAACTTCGGCGTCGGCAGTTTGCACCGCTGTCTCCAGCCGCGTCCGACTCGTTTCCAAAATCCTGATTTGCGCCTGAGCTCGCGCGCGTTCATTCTCCAACTGACGGCGGCGAGATTCGCGCGCTTCTTCGGGATGCAAGGTGCCATAGCCAGAGGCGCGTTCAATATTCTCCGGTCGCATCTGATACTCGATCTGTTCAACCTTCGATTGCAAATCGGCGAGTTTGCTCTCCACGTCAACTTGTTGACTGCGCAAGCTCTCGGAACGCTGTTCCGCGCGCGTCAGTCGCTCCATGTCAATCAGCGTGCGGTCCGTCTCCTGCATCTGCGTCAACTTATCGTTGAGCCGGTCGACCTGATTTGAGAGGTTGTTGATGGTCTGTTGCATGTTGCCATCATTGGCCGTCTTCGAGCTGGTCTTGCTCTTCGCGGGCGCCGGCTCATCGGGAGTTTGCGATGGCTCCGGCGAAGTCTCGTCGGCAGTGCTGATAATTTTCTCGCCATCGGGGCCGGTGTTTTGTTCGGCGCCGGGCGCGGCAATAGCAGGATTAGTAACAACTGGTCTGACAACCGCCGGCCGCGTCACCCGACGAGCGCGTCGCTTGCGCCGCGACTGTGCGCCGGCGTCGATTGCGAAAAGGCTGAGCGCAACCAAAACGACCAGTATCAGAGTTGAAAAACGAATAGATCGGCTTTGCATGGTGTTTCCTCAAATGCTAGCGGGGAGCGCCTAAAAGATACTCGTTGTGCGGAGGGCCTTCAAGCGCTCCTGAAACGCCTCAGCATTTTACACGATGCGCGGGCGGCGTTGTTCCGAAAGGACCGGTGAATTAGTCATCCGGGAGCGCAGCAAGGAAATTAGGCCGCGGATGAACGCGAATTTAACGCCGATCAGAAAAACTCAGCTGAGTGTAATGCCCGGTTCCGCTCTGGTGCTTTTTCGGATCAGCGCTTACCGGCGTTCATCCGCGGCTAAGTTGCTCCCGCGCCTCGTTATTCCAGTGTAACCGTGGCCGACTCGAAGGAGATACAACCGCATCCATCATCCACTTCAACCGACACCGTGTAGGTTCCCGGACGTGCCGAGCCGCTCAAATTCCAGACTGCCTCTGCTCCATCTCCGGTGATGCGTCCGCCGGTCGAAGAATACGTGTAAAGAAGATTATCGTTTTCCGCGTCGCAGGCGATCGCCTTCAACTTAACCTGCGTCTCGGCATTTGCTGCGATGTAAGCCGTCGAGCTGCCCAGACCCACCTTGGGCGCAGTGTTTGGCAGAATGGTACCTTCCTTTCCGCCGGCAGTGAGACGCGCACAACGCGAGCCGAGCATTCCCTCGCCGCCCTTCGACTTTTTCTTAGGATAGGTCAGCCGCGTGCAGCGACTTTGAGGAGCAACTGTCGCTTCTGTTTTTGCGTTGCTCTTGAGAAGGGACGAGCCAAAAACCGTTAAGATAAATCCGAGCGTGACTAAAGAAACTGGAATTCTGCGCATTGAGTAAGACTCCTCACGGGATCCGATTTTACAGCGACGAGCTTTGCCGCGGAGTCTAACATGTCATCAAACCAACTTTCGTGTGTTTGCGATTTTCTGTTCGTGTCTTTTCGTGGTTTAGAGCTCTTGTTCGGCTCAAACAAGACCACGAACATACACAAAGCAAAACGAAGACACACGAAACTTCAACGCTTACCTTTGCAATAGAATTCGTTAATTAAGGTTCGCGATACTCTGCTCGAGCTGCGCCGTTCTTTGTGCAATGTCGGCAATACGCGCGTTCACTTCGGCGACTTTTTCCGCCGGCGCGCGTTCGGCAAACTGCGGGTTGGCCAGTTGCGCCTCGAGTTTGGCTGCTTCAGCTGTGAGCTTTTCCTTTTCCTTGCCGAGCCGTTGTCGCTCCTGCGCAAAATCGATCAGGCCCGCCAGCGGGACTGCCACTTCCGCGCCGCCCATCAACACCGCACGCGCCGAAGCAAGCGGCGCCTGAAGTTGCTCGCTTATCGAAACCTCGGATGCACGCAACAATCTGCTTATCTGACTTTTGTTCGCAGAGAAAACCATTCGCAGTTTTTCATCCCGCGCTCCAATTAATACCGGCACCGGCTCGCCTGGCTTGATGTTCATCTCCGAACGAATGTTTCGCACCCGCGAGATAAGATCGATCACTGCCTGCAGTTGAAACTCTGCCGTTTCGTCTATCAAACTCGCGTTCGCCTGCGGGTAAGCAGCTAACATGATCGTCGGCTCGGCTTCGCGATAAGCCGGGTGCAACAGGTCCCTGCCAACGCCGGGAAGCTGTTGCCAGAGTTCTTCGGTGATGTAGGGCATAAAGGGGTGTAACAACCTGAGCGCTTGCTCTAGCACCGAGAGGAGGCGCGTGCGTGCCGCGATTGTCTGCTCGCCGACCGTCTCAGACGTAACCTCTGCCTTGGTGAGCTCGATGTACCAGTCGCAGAAATCGTCCCAGAAGAAATGGTAGAGCGTTTGCACCGCCTCGTGAAATTGATAACCGTCCAACGCCGCACGCACGTCGCGCGCAGTCTTGTTTAGACGCGAAAGTATCCAGCGATCATGCAGCGCCAGGTCAGCCGTACTCTCAAGGGACGCCGGATCTACCGCCGCGCCTTCGGAATTCATCAGACAAAAGCGCGCCGCATTCCAGATCTTGTTGGCAAAGTTTCGGTACGACTCAACCTGTTTTTCGTTCCAGCGGGTATCGGAAGTGCCAACCGAAGCGAGCGTCAAACGCGTGGCATCCACACCATACTTGTCAAAAACTTCGAGTGGATCGACCCCATTCATCTTGGTCTTCGACATGCGCTGGCCATGCTTATCAAGGATGGTCCCGGTGACGAAGACGTCGTCAAACGGCCGCTCATCCATGAACTTCACGCCCATCATTACCATGCGCGATACCCATAAAAAGATAATGTCGCGCGCCGTGACCAACACCGAAGTCGGATAGAACGTCTTGAGATCCTCGGTTGCCTTGGGCCAGCCGAGAGTCGAAAAAGGCCAAAGCGCCGAAGAGAACCAGGTGTCGAGCACGTCCGGGTCCTGCGTCAAGTCGTCCCGGCCGGCTTTCGCGCGCGCCTCATCCGCCGTGCGCGCCACGACGACCTCGCCCTCCGGTGTGTACCAAGCGGGAATCTGATGGCCCCACCAAAGCTGCCGCGAGATGGTCCAGTCGCGCAGGTTTGCGAGCCAGTTTGAATAGACTTTCTCGTAGGGAACTTCAGGGACAAACTGGGGCTTGTGCTCAGTGTCCAGCAAAGCGAGCGCAGCGTCCCGCAACTCGTCCATGCGCAAAAACCACTGCGTTGAAATTAGCGGCTCGATGACCGTCTTACAGCGTTCACACTTTGAAATTGAGAACTCGTAGTCGACAACTTTCTCGAGCAGCCCTAACTCTTCGAATTTCTCAACCACTTTGGTGCGCGCTTTGTAACGATCCAGGCCGAAAAAATCCGCGCCTGCTGCTTCCGTCATCTTCGCATGCGGATCGATAACGACGATTTGCGGAAGACTGTGGCGCACGCCCATGTCGTAGTCGTTTGGATCGTGGGCCGGCGTGACTTTGACGGCGCCGGTGCCGAATTCCGGATCAACGAATTCATCCGCGATGATAGGAATCTCGCGACCCGTGAGCGGCAGCGCGAGAGTCTTGCCGATCAGCTTCTGGTAGCGCTCGTCGTTCGGGTTCACGGCAACGGCCGTGTCACCCAGCATAGTCTCGGGCCGCGTGGTCGCTACGGTCACACCGCCTTGTCCGTTGCTTGCGGGATAACGCAAGTAGTAAAGCTTCCCCGGCTGGGGAACTTTTTCGACTTCCAGATCCGAAAGCACGGTCTGATCGTTGGGGCACCAGTTCACGATCCGGTTGCCGCGATAGATCATTCCCTCTTCATACAGCCGGACAAACACTTCGCGGACGGCTCCGGTCAGATCTTCGTCCATCGTAAATTTTTCGCGCGACCAGTCGACCGAAGCACCCTCGCGGCGCATTTGTTTGGTAATTTGTCCGCCCGACTCGCTCTTCCACTGCCAAACACGATCCACGAAACGTTCGCGGCCTAGGTCATGGCGCGTGAGGTTTTCTTTTTTCAACTCGCGGCTGACCATCAACTGGGTGGAAATGCCGGCGTGGTCCATGCCCGGCAGCCAGAGGGTGCGATAGCCGCACATGCGTTTGAAACGAGTCAACACGTCCATCATGGTGTGTTGCAGCGCGTGGCCCATGTGCAAAGAGCCGGTCACGTTCGGCGGCGGAATCACAATCGAAAACGAGGGTGCGTTTTTGTCACGATTGATTTCGGGAGCGAAACATCCCTGCCGCTCCCAGCGCTCGTAGTGATTCAGCTCAGCTTGTTTCGGATCGTATTGTTTCGGGATTTCCATTGTTGGTCAGTTCGTCAGTGGTCGGTGGTCAGTGGTCAGTGGTCAGTGGTCAGTAAAATCAATTCAAGAATGCATTGTAAGGTAACTGCCGCGGCTTCTCATATTGCAGATAAAATTTGAGGAGCGGTTCCAAACCTAGTACCGCGTGGGTCGACAAATTCAGAACGGGGAGCGGAAGCGACCTGGGGCCGCACGGGGAACAAGAATCTGGCCCCGAATGTGAACGAAAGCAACGCAATTCCAGGTCGCTACCGCTCCCGTTCTGAATTTGTCGACCCACGCGGTGCCCAAACGCAAAAAGCAGGCGACCTTTCGGCACGCCTGCTGTTTCTTAGTTGGTTGTGCTGCTAAGAATTCTTTTCTTCAAGTTGCCGCTTGATCAGAAGTTCCGCCAGTTGCGGCACCACCTCCCAGGCTATTTCCTGCACTACCTTCTCGGAAAGCTGCTCAACTGCGCGACGCGCGATGGCGTCGATCATTTCCGGCGATAACTGCTGAGGCGAAACTTCGCCGGCAGCGGAAGGAGTAGGTGAATACTGATCACCCGCAATTGGCTCGGCGAGAGCCTGACCGGCATCGGCGCGACCGGCATGGGCCACATCGGCTTCCGTTTCCTCGAAAGTCGCCGGGGCTACTTCCGGTTCATCCGTAATCCGCTGAAATTCCAGCGTGTTTGCCAACTGATCGGGCGTTGCAAGCGGCGCTTCCGCTACCGTCGCTGTGGGCGATTGGGCTCCGGCAAAACTCGGCTGGACCACGTTTGAGCTGAAGCTGGGTTTGCTGACGAACGCTGAACCTGAAAACGCAGGCTCTGCCGGCGACGGCTCGGGTGCTTCGTCCAGGTCCAGGTCGAGGACAAAATCGTCAGTTACGGCCGTGCGCGCTGGTTTGAAGTCTCCCAGGTCGAGCAGCACATCGCCCCCCGGAATCTCGCCAGCCGCATGCTTTTGCGAACTGCTGCTCACTTCCGTTGTTTCCATCGGTCGGCTTTCCATGCTCTCGACTTTCGCCGCGCTTGCCGTGGACGAAACTTGATCTTGCGCCGCCTGCGACGCCGCTGCTTGTTCGACAACATGCCGCAGCTCGGGCGGCAAAGGCTGCGTGTCGGCAGTCGTCATCTCCAGTTCGGCGGTGCTGAGCTTCTCTACCGGCGGCTCATAGTCGTCGGGCTTTGGCAGTTCAGCAGTTGGAATCTGCTCTTCAGGCGGGCGATTGCTCGCAAGCAGACCAACCTTCTCGATCAAGCGTCGAATTGATTGAAAGGGTTTAGTCAAAGTGTCGTTCGCGCCAACTCTGCGCGCCTCCTCTTCGTCGAATGGCTCGAACGAGCCGATCAGAAGCATTACCGGAATGTGTTTGAGCTTGTCGTTTTGTTTTATCCGTTCGCAAAGCTGGTAACCATTCATCTCCGGCATGAATACGTCCGCGAGCACTACGTCAGGCATGAACTCTTCCAACCGCTCGGCAGCTTCGCGACCGTTGCTGACACAAAGCACGGTCGCGCCTTCGTCAGTAAAAGTAAGATCTACAACTTTCTGAATCGTGATTGAATCGTCGGCGAGTAAGAGTTTTCGTCCAGCTAACAAAGCTTGGGTACCTTAGCTGAGATGAGCGCCACTGGAGGGTTAGAAATGTCAGACGGCGCAGGGCTAGTTTCGGCTTTTCAAACAGGGCTTGTAACACAAAGCCCGTGTTTTGAAACTACCAGACGCGCTCGCGGCGCGTCAAGAGTTTAATCCAACGAGGATGTCCTAAGTCGTGTTGCCGTAGCGGGGCAGTAGCCCGACCGTTAGGGAGGGCGTTCATTCGGCGACTTTCACGCCCTCCCTAACGGTCGGGCTACTGCCCCGGCGCAAGTGATCGCAGAGACAACGCAGAGAAGTCCGAATCTATACATTAGCAGCGCAGCCAGCGAGTTAACTATTTTGACTGGAGCGAGATGTCGTCGGGCGTGTCGGGTTTGCGGTCAGGACCGGATGACCGAAGCGTGAAGTGATCGCGCTCACCGAGGTACAGGTAAGGCTGCTGCCAGGGATCGACACGAATCACGCGCGGCAGATACCGCGGGCTGAGATAGTCGATTGCGGTCGCGTGTTTGTCTGCAACAACGTAAAAGCCGCGATCGCTGCGAAATTTCTCGAGCGCGGCGGCAATCATTTGCAATTCAGCGCGAGCGCGGTTTTGTTTTTCGAGATTGAGCGCGGCGAGCACAGGTTCCAGTTTTACCCACTCGCCATTTCCTGTTCGCAACTCCGCGACTTGCCAGCCCTTCCCGCTTTGCGTCAAGCGTGCATCCATTCTGATCCACGCCACTACGGTCGCTGAAGGCTGCGTCGCCATCGGCACCGGCATTGGCGCGATGGTCTGAATGCGCAAGGCGTCGGAAGGCACTTCAATTCCAAACAGACTCCCCAGCAAACATCGCGCGCGCCGGACGCTGGGATCGACAGCTAACTTCCCTTTCAAAGGCGGATCGGGAGCATTGCAATCGTCCGTAGCAATTGATGCATTCAGCGCTCGCGCAATCAGATCGATGTGCTCCCAACGATCCTGCCCGGACCTGATCTCCGCAACCTGCCATCGGCCGTCTTTGTCTGTTTCAAACTTAAAGACCAGTCGAACATCGGCAGTGACCAGCGCCATCGCCGGATCGTCTCCGGTAACGGACTTCACGCGGACCGCGCTACTTTTGATTTCGAAACCAGGAATGCGGGTGAATACTTTACGCGCCTGGCTGGCAGGCAAAGCTTTCTGCGCGTTTGCCGTGGATGCGACGGCAAGAGAGCACGCGAGAATCGTAAGCATAAAGCTCAGCCTGGTGGTCCCGCCGCTCATAACGTTTTCGCGTCAGCCTCCGACTTTGCCGATTAGCATTTGCAGCATGATGTGAAGTTGGGCGGTGGTGAAAGGTTTAGGCAGAAAGACAACGGCGCCTGCGGAAAAACTGTCAGACGAGAGCTTCGGATCCTGTTCGGCAGTCATCATCATAACCGGAATCTTCATCAGTCGCTTTTCGGTTTTCATGTAGCGCACCAGCTCCGGTCCGGAAATGTGCGGCATCACTACGTCGAAAATCGCGGCTGTAAAGTTCGCCTCATTCTGCAGGATTTTGTAAGCCTCGCGACCGTCGCGCACCGCCACAACGCCATAGTTCTCTTTTTCCAGGATGGCGGAAACTAAACGCAGGATCGCCGGATCGTCGTCAGCCACCAGGATCTGTCGTTTCTGTTTTCCGTCGGAAGCTGAAGACATCGTGTTCCTCTTCTAAACCTCTATCGCGTTGCAACTTTCGTCGCGGCCGGCGAGTTCCGCCGCCAGCTTGATCGCGGCAACCATGCTCGAGTGCTCCGCTACGCCGCGGCCGGCAATGTCGAACGCCGTCCCGTGATCCACTGAAGTTCGTATGAACGGCAGACCCAGAGTAACATTCACCGCCTCGCCAAACGAAAGACATTTTACCGGAATCATCGCCTGGTCGTGATAGCAAGCAATGACCGCATCAAACTCGCCTCGCGAGGCGCGCAGAAAAACAGTGTCGGCCGAATAGGGGCCCTCAACATTGATGTCTTCCGACAAGCGACAATCGGCCACGGCCGGCGCAATCTCTGAAGTTTCTTCCATGCCGAACAGTCCGCCTTCGGCGCCGTGTGGGTTTAGCGCCGCCACCGCCAGCCGCGGGTTCTCAATGCCCCAGCGCTTCAATTCGCGATTGGTCAAATTGATCGTGCGCATGATGCGATCGCGTTTCACGAGGGTGATCGCTTCGGCAAGCGGAACGTGCGTCGAGATCAGAACGATGCGCAGGTTGGCCGCGACAAAAGCCATTGCATATTCTTCGCTGCCGGTCAGGTGGGCCAGAAATTCGGTGTGCCCGGGAAAACTGTAGCCGCCGAGAAAAAGTGAACGCTTGTTGATCGGCGCGGTGGCAATTGCGTCAACGCTGCCGGCGGCGCACAACTCAACCGCCGCCTCAATGTACTCGCCCGCAGCTTTTCCCGCCGGCCCGGATTCAACGCCGGGCTCGATCACTCCGTTGATGTTGTCGAGATGAAAGATGAGTGGGCCAGACGGCTGGTCAGGCAGTGGTTCGCCGACACGAACGATGTCATAACCGGATTGTAGATCGAGAGTGCGAGCAGTGTGCGCCAGTAGTTGCGCGTCGCCGACGATTATCGGCAGGCAGGTCCGTTGAATCTCTTCTTCAGCTACGGCCTTCAGAACCACTTCCGGCCCAATCCCCGCCGGATCGCCCATGGTGATAGCGATTCGCGGCAAGGATTGGCGAGGAGCGTCGCCCGAATGAGATGAGTTTTGCGCAAACTGCCTCATTAGTTAAGACGAGGGCGAATAACCAGGAAGAGGAAGAATGTGGGAGTTGGGAAACTGCGTTTATTCCGCAGCTTCCTCAACGCGCTCGTCAGCTTTGTACATGTACTTGATGTTTCGCTTGAGCAGCAGGAGATTGGGAGCGTCCTTGCGGTTGACCTTCAGCGCGCCGCGGTCATACCACTCGATTGTTCCTTCAATCTCTTCGCCGTCTTGCAGCACGATCACCATCAAGGTATGCGCATCGATCTGCTTCTTGTAATAGAAGAGCTCGGCGTTGGTCTCCATCGGCGGCGGCGTCCGCTTTCTCGCCTGTGGTGCATTTTGTTGCGGCCGTCCCTCTCTTACGGATTCTCTGCCGCCATCTCGATCGCCGCCAGGCCCACGATGGGAACCGTTATTGGAACGCTCTCGGGGTGCAGGCACTTCACGTACTTTGCCCTTCACCTCAGCAAGCGTCGTTCTGATCAGTTTACGATTACTCACTTGTCCTACCTCCAAAGTATTAAGACGGGTTGAAATTTAAAATCGCGCGACACACATTTGGCGGGGATGTGCTAACGCGGATCACACTAAACTCGCAGGCTGCGGCCTTTCGAATGGGACGAAAATTGGACCGTGTTGGAAATAACCCTGCAAGGAATGCCCTAATGCTACACAAGCAGACGTCAAAAAGCAAAGGGCTGATTGTTGTTTCTTGACGGGGAGCAAACGACGGAAACAAAAAGGAAGGCTCAAAAAACTGGCCTTCCCTTCGGTCATTATTTCGTGCGCGCTTTAGTCCGCTTTTTTGCGAATGAAAGTCGGCACATCGAGATCGTCCGGACGCGTCTGCATCATTGGTCGATTTAAGTCGTCGGTCGGGCGTTGCACAAAACGAGGGGCCGGGCCGGGAAGAGTCGAAACGGCTGCAGCGGAGGCGACGGCTACTGCCTCTTGTCCAAAGCCGGTAGCAATCACGGTAATCTTCATCTCGTCTCTTAAGTTTTCATCGATCACGGCGCCGAAGATGATGTTGGCATCTTCGTCCGCAGCTTCGCGAATGATTGTTGACGCTACGTTCACTTCATACAGCGTCAGATCAGGACCGCCGGTGATGTTAATGAGCACGCCCTTCGCGCCCTGAATGGTAGCCTCCTCAAGCAGCGGCGACGAGATAGCTTGTTGCGTTGCCTCAATCGCACGATTCTCACCGCGCGCGCGGCCGGCGCCCATCAGGGCCATGCCCATTCCCTGCATGATCGATTTAACGTCCGCAAAGTCGAGATTGATCAAGCCCGGCACCGTAATCAAATCACTGATTCCCTGGACTGCCTGACGAAGAACGTCGTCGGCTACGCCAAACGATTCTGCGAGTGAAGAATCTTTTTGCACGGTGTGCAACAAGCGCTCATTCGGAATTGTGATGACTGTATCTACACACTCGCGCAGCTCGCGCAAACCTTGTTCTGCCTGCTGCATGCGCCGGCGACCTTCGAACAAAAACGGCTTGGTCACTACTGCAACAGTGAGCGCGTCGAGTTCAGTGGCGAGAGAAGCGATGATCGGAGCGCCGCCGGTTCCGGTGCCGCCGCCCAAACCGGTCGTAACAAAAACCATATCAGCGCCTTCGAGCACTTCGATGATCTTGTCAGTATCTTCGAGGGCCGCTTCACGTCCGACGTTGGGATTCGCTCCCGCACCGAGACCCTTGGTAAGCCTGCTGCCTAATTGTATTTTGATTGGCGCCTTCGAGCGCTTCAACGCCTGCAGGTCGGTATTGGCGACGAGGAACTCGATGCCCTCGATGCCGGCTTCGATCATACGATTGACGGCGTTGCCGCCGCCCCCGCCAATTCCGATCACTTTGATGCGCGCACCCAACGGGTGCGGATCATCATCAATGAAAATATTAATGCCTCTATCGAGACGCGCGTCCTCGGCCATAGTCATTTCCTCTCTTCCGAAGCGGGAAGGCTTCCAGGGCTTCTTTCTCCTATGTTGGGTAGCTCTCGCTGTTGGCATCGATATATTGCGGGCTATATCTTGTACGACCGGGGCGAAAGCATACAACAACTTGTCAAAAAATACTACTGAAACGATTTCTAAATCTGGAAACAAAATGCGTGAGCTTGCCGGTTGAACCTCGGCGGCTGGTAGCAATTCGCATCTCGCTCGCCTGCGCGCGATTTGCAACCAGGGCCAACCCCGCGGCGGCGGCCCATGCCGGACTCTGCACGTCTTCAA
>Ga0207681_10000486_pt1 | contig 27828 bp, 21 predicted proteins | sample KBSS53metaG_FD_184324 | JGI IMG/M metagenome (GOLD analysis project Ga0207681, IMG submission 184324) | Switchgrass rhizosphere microbial communities from Kellogg Biological Station, Michigan, USA - KBS S5-3 metaG (SPAdes) (version 2) | ecosystem: Host-associated > Plants > Roots > Rhizosphere... | reverse complement strand
GAACCGTTTTCGCGATCCTCTTCACTCATAAGACTCAAAAGGGGGCAGCAGCCCGACCATTAGGGAGGGCTTGTTCGTCAGCCCTCGCTTACGCGCGCGGGCTACTGCCCCGAACGATCACCTAAAAGAGGCGACAGACGAAAATGTCTGTCGTCGTAATTCTTAAATGGGAGAGGGGACCCGAACCTAAAAATAAGCTGGTAAAACAAGGAGAGTTTCGCATCGGCACCGCAGCTGTTCAATCTTTAACGATCTCGGGCGCCGCCGGATCCTTGAGATGCGCGGGTTGCCCGAGCGGCACGCTGCCTACGACCTCAAGCTCAAAACCTTCCAGCGCTGCGACTTTGGGGGGATGATTCGTCAGCAATTGTATACGACGCAGGCCCAGGTCATGAAGTATCTGGGCGCCGACACCGTAATCGCGGTCCACGCCGTAGCCGGTTGCCAGGCTCGCTTCGCGTTTGCCTAGCCCCTCGCCCTGCATCAGGGCGTAGGTTCGCAGTTGGTTCACCAGGTCGAGACTGTGCTCGCGCTGGCGCAGGTAAAGCACCACGCCCTGGCCCGCGGCGGAAATTTTTTCAAGGGCGGTATGTAACTGGAAGCCGGTGTCGTCGATGAGTGATCCAAACATGTCGCAGGTGACGTTCTCAGTGTGGACGCGCACCAGCACCGGCTCTTCGGTGCGCACGTCGCCCATGACCATCGCCAGATGCATGTCGCCGTTGATGATGTTTTCGTAAGCCACGGCGCGGAAGCGGCCATAGACCGTCGGCAGGTCGGTCTCGACGGCGCGTTTCACGAGCGTCTCTTTACTGATGCGATACCTGACCAGGTCAGCGACAGTGATCATCGGCAGTTTGTGAACGCGCGCAAATTCCTTGAGCTCCGGCAGGCGGGCCATGGTGCCGTCTTCATTCATGATCTCGCAGATGACGCCGGCCGGATAAAGCCCGGCGATGCGCGCAATGTCGACGCTGGCTTCCGTTTGTCCCGGACGCACGAGCACTCCGCCGGTTTTCGCGCGCAGGGGAAATATGTGACCGGGCCGCGCCAGATCCTGGGGACGAGTTTGCGGATCGACGGCGACTTGAATCGTCGTGGCGCGATCGGCGGCGGAAATTCCCGTCGTCACGCCTTTGCGGGCATCGATTGAAACCGTGAAGGCTGTACCCAGAAACGACGTGTTGTCGGCAACCTGGGTGGTGAGATGCAACTCGTCGCAACGCTCCTCAGTCAACGGGAGACAAATCAAGCCGCGCGCGTGACGAGCCATGAAGTTGATTATCTCGGGTGTTGCCTTTTCAGCCGCGCACACGAGGTCGCCTTCGTTTTCGCGATCTTCGTCGTCAACAATAATGATCATGCGGCCTTCGCGAATTTCGGCGGCGGCATGTTCGATTGAGGCAAAGGTCATGTTCTCTATCTGAAATCTTGAATCTTCAATCTGAAATTCAGATGGTCATGTTAACCGAAAGCATCGGTTTTTTCGAATATCCAATGAAGCGAGGTGCGGCGCAAAGCCGAAGAAACTTCAGGGGTTCTGACCCGCTCCAGATACCGCGAAGCGGTTACATAACTTCGCCCAGGTTGCTGCGCAGCTACCCTGGGACCGGGTATAGGAAGGTTTGAACCCCAACGGGGTTTCGACGGTCTTCCGGGCGTTTGTTTTCGTTGGGTTGTTTCCCAGGGTAGCTGCAAAAGCGCAGCAACCCGGGGCTAAGTTACATAACCGCTTCGCGGTACCCTCACGGAAAACCTGACTAACTCAGTTCCGAAACAGCATGATCCGCTCGACGTATTTAGCAATAACGTCGACCTCAAGATTCACCTCATCCCCCGGCTTCAGGTGGGAAAAGTTGGTCACTTCCCACGTCTTCGGGATGATCGCAACGGCAAAGTGGTCGTCAGCAAGTTCAGCGATGGTGAGGCTGATCCCTTCCACCGCCACCGAGCCTTTGAAGACAAGATAACGAGCGACTTCGGGCGGATAGGCGATGCGCACGGTCCAGGAGCCACCATGAGCTTCGGCGCCGAGAAACTTTCCCCGCGCATCGACGTGGCCTTGGACCAGATGGCCGCCAAGCCGCGTCGCCGGCGTAACTGAACGCTCGAGATTAACTCGCGCACCGGGTTGCAGCCGGCCGAGGGTCGAGCGGGTTAGAGTTTCCCTCGACACGTCTGCGGCGAATGAGTCTTTTTGTATTTCCAGGGCCGTCAGACAAACTCCATTGACAGCAATCGAGTCGCCGTCGCGTGCGTCTTCAATGACAAGGTTCGCGGTAATCACGATGCGTGCATCCTCGCCGCGCGGCTCGACACTCTTAACCCAGCCCAGTTCTTCTATGATTCCAGTAAACATAAGTCGTGCCGCCGGGAGCGTTGACGCTGGGAGCGCAGACATCCTGTCTGCAGTGAGCGCGAAGCGCGAAAACTTCGACTACTCTATCTTGAATGCCAACGAACCGGCAGACAAGATGTCTGCGCTCCCAGCGTGTGAAAAGCGGTTGCAGACAAGATGTCTGCGCTCCCAGCGTCTGCGCTCCCAGCGCGAGGCGAACCTCACATCCTGACCTAACGCTGGCGAAACAAAATAACGAAGAACAGGATCAGCAGGCCTAAGACCGCCGGCGCGACTGAAAGCGCTAACATCCAGACGGGCTCGCGCTTGAAAGAGAACCCACTCATTTTCATATCTTCGCCTCGTCCTCCTTTAAGGCTTTGTCATCGACAACCGCCAACATCCGCTGGAAGACTTCGTCAACCGAAAGCCCGGTCGAGTCAATCAATACAGCATCCTCGGCCATCTTCAGCGGTGAGTCAGCCCGCGTCGAGTCGCGCCGGTCGCGCTCGGTCATGTCGGCGAAGGTTTCTTCGAAGTTCACCGCCGGATCGTTGGCCCGGTCTTCATTGAAACGTCTCTCCGCTCGCGCCTGCGGTAATGCGGTAAGAAAAAACTTGAGGTCGGCGTCAGGGAATACGACCGTGCCGATGTCGCGCCCGTTGAGTACCGCCCCGCGCAGGCCCAGCTCGCGTTGCCGCGCCACCATCGCGCGGCGCACTTCCGGAATCGTGGAGACGATGGAAGACAAGTGCGTGATTTCTTCGCTGCGAATCTCGCTGGTGACGTCCACGCCGCCGAGTGTTACCACTAAGGAATCCGGATCACCCTGAAGATCGATATCAACCTGAGCGGCGAGCGATCCAACCGCCACGTCGTCGTGGGCGCTGATGCTCGACTCCTTCACCGCCAGGGCCACTGCACGATACATGGAACCGGTGTCGATGTAGAGCAACCCCAGCTCGCGGGCGAGCATGCGACCGAGAGTCGACTTGCCGGCGCCGGATGGGCCGTCGATGGCGATGATTAGGTTGCGCTTCATTGAGCGTTTCTAAGCACCGGAGGTGCGTTCCGAAGGTAGCCAGAGGTGAAACCTCTGGATCAATCGGCCGATTAATTCGCGCACTGAAAGTGCGCTCAGAAATCTTTGCGCGCCTCCAGCGCGCATTCGAAAATCAATTCTGTTATCCAGACGTTTCACGTCTGGCTACCTTCTCGAGCCGCTGCCGCGGCTCCCCATTAAACGAACGCCGCGAACACTTCGTTTGAAAGCAACGCTCCGGCGCGCGTGAGTCTCAGAAAATCCTCGCTGCATTCGATTAGACCCGCCTCACGAAAACGCGTCAGGTCTTGCTCATGATTCGCGCGCAAGTCTGAACCAAACAACTGCCGGTATTCGTCGAAGCTAAACCCGGCCATCATTCTCAATCCCAGAAACACCGCCTCCGCCCGGCGGTCCGTCTCGCTCAGCCGGGTTTCATTCACCACGACCACGCTTCCCTGCTCAACCAGTTCCATGTATTTCACTACTTCGCGTTCGTTGGCCCAACGCCGCAACGCTCCGTCATAAGAATGCGCGGAGCAACCAAAGCCGTAGTAAGGCACTGCGGTCCAGTACTTGGAATTGTGCCGCGACTCGAATCCGGCTAAACACAGGTTGGATATTTCGTAATGCTGGTAACCGCATTCGCCCGCGCGGTCCAACATAACTTCATACATCTCGGCGGCAAGATCGTCGTCCGTCTGTGGTTGCAAGCCGCTCCTGATGTGATCCGCGAGGGGCGTCCCCTGATGAACTTCCAGCAGATAAAACGAGAGGTGTTCCGGACGCAGGGCAAATGCTTCGGCGAGATTGTTCTGCCACCCGACCATCGTTTGACCCGGCAGGCCGGCGATGAGATCGAAACTTACATTTTCAAAACCAGCGTCGCGCAGATAACGAAACGTTCTGCGCGTGTCGTCAGCGTTGTGGGAACGACCGAGACGCGCCAGCTCGGCGTCGTCAAAAGTCTGGGCGCCGAAGCTGGCGCGATTCAGGCCGAGGCTGCGAAATGCCAGGAGGGTTTCGGTCGTAATACTGCCGGGATTGATTTCGATGGTTGCTTCGGCATTCGGAGAAACCGTGAAGCGTTGATGCACTGCACTCAGAATCGTTTCCAGCTGAACCGGCGAAAGCAGCGAAGGCGTGCCGCCGCCAAAATAGATCGTATCAACCGCGCGCGGCTCATCAACTTCATGCCAACATGCGATCTCTTTGACGACCGCCGCCACATAACGTTCGGCCAGCTCCGCCTGGTACATGCCGGTGGCGAAATCGCAATACGAGCAACGCGAACGGCAGAATGGTATGTGAATGTAAATTCCGGCTGGCTTCAACGTGCGCGAATTATACCACGCGGTACCGCGCCGCCACGGTGACAGATGGAGCAGAGTTCTTGGTGACCACGCAAACGCTCACCGCAGCTTTGCGCGAGAAGTAAGTGGTAGTTGGTCGCATCAGAACCGGGAGCGGTAGCGACCGGCCAAAGATTCAACTTGGAACCGAAGAGTCTGGAAAACGCATGGAGAGTCTCTGGCCGGTCGCTACCGCTCCCGGTTCTGATGTGGCGCGCTTTTGTGCAGAGGACGCACAGAGATTTTTCAAACCAGGTTTACTAACCCCCGGTCTGTCGCTCCTGTATCGATTTGTTTTCGGCGTGTACGCCTTATGACCACGACCGGCGTATCTAACCACGAATTTTCGGTAAGAAATTACAGGGAGGCAGTTGGCACGAGCGTTGATAGTGATAAGACGCAAGCGAAGCCCTCGAAATATGCAGCTCAATTAATGAAGCTTGATGATCAAGGAGGATCTTATGGCAGACCAGAACGCTACCAACCAAAACCAGGGAAATACAGAAGATCGTGATCGGCAAGAGAAAGGTCAGGCTGTTGGCGCCGGCGCCACCACCGGCCAACCGGGCCAGGCTACGCAGCAGCACGAAGGCCAAGGCACTTCAAAACCAAATGAAACTGCTGGACAAGGCGGCGGCCTGCAGGGGTCCGGCCAGAGCCAACCGAATCAGGGCGGTACCGGCCAACAGGGCAGCGAACGCAGCGGCAATCAGGTAGCCGGGAAAGAATCGGAAGGCAAGGGGAACTACTAAAGCGACAGTAGCTTCTAATTAACTTTTGTAGGCGGTGTGAACCAACGTTCGCACCGCTTTTTTTGTCTTAGCGCTGAAGGCGCGGAATGTAATAGCCTGGGGCAACGCCCCAGGGTAAGTAAGCAAGAGCAATGTCCGGAAGCGCTGAAGGCGCGACATCATTTCGCGCCTTCAGCGCTCGCCTAACCCTATCGGCTATTAACCTGGGCCGATGGCCCAGGCTATTACATTTCGCGCTTTCAGTGCTTAATCGAATTTACCTATTTGCCAATCCGTTTCAAACTTCCCTCGCCGCTGATCGATCTGCTCATGCCGCGACTCACGCGCTCCGCTTCAGCAAACACCCGCAAGAAATTTTCACCGAGAATTTTTCGGATATCTTTTTCGGAGTAGCCACGCTTGAGAAGTTCGTAGGTGATGTTCGGCAGCATCGACACGTCCTGCGCGCCCTCGGGCATATCAACCGCGCCGTCGAAATCCGCGCCCAGTCCCACATGATCGATGCCGGCAACCTTCACGATGTGATCAATGTGATCGATCAGTTTTGAAAGCGGCAGCGGTGGCAGCGGATGCGCGGCGTCCAGCTTGTCGCCTTCTTCCGCCAGTCGTTCCGGATCGTCCTTGTACTTCTGGTCGAGCGCGTCCTGCTGGGCCTTCAGCAATTTATTGCGCGCTTCGTTTTGCGGCGTGACCGTAGCCGCGTCGACAAACACGCTGTAGAAGTTTACCTGGATCACGCCGCCATTTTTCGCGATGCGGCGCAGCAGATCGTCGGGAATATTTCGCGGCACGTTGCTTAGCGCTCGCGCCGACGAATGCGATGCAATAATCGGCGCTTTGGAAACGTCGAGCGCGTCGCTCATCGTTTCGTCGGAAACGTGGGAGACATCGACCAGCATACCCAGCCGGTTCATCTCGCGCACCACCTCTTCGCCAAACGGCGACAGGCCATGATGCGTTTTCTCGCCGCGTCCAGCGTCGGCCCAGTCGTTGGTGTTGTTCCAGGTCAGCGTCATGTAACGAACGCCGAGCCGGTGAAACTCGCGCAGAGTGGCGAGGGAGTTTTCAATCGCGTGTCCACCTTCGATGCCGAGCAGCGCGGCAATTTTCTTCTGTCGCTTGGCGCGACGAATGTCAGCCGCCGAGGTAGCGAGCAATAGATCGTTGGGATGCCGCTCGACCGCCCGATAAACCGAGTCGATCATGTCGAGCGTGCGCCGCGCCGCGCCGCCATGGGCCACATACCATGGCCGTACGTAAAGCGAAAAGAATTCGGCTGACAAGCCGCCTTGCTTCATTCGCTCGAGGCTGGTGCGATAAGGAAAAGGAGGTGTGCCGCTCAGATCGTAATCGTCGTTGGTCATCGGGGTGGTAACGTCGTTATGCGTGTCGATAACGATGGCCTTGCGATGAATCGCAAGGGCTTTTTGCCAAAGCTTCTCGTCGCGCTGAGACTGACCGCAGACCGGCGAGACAATGAAGACAACGAGAAAAATCAGGATTGCGGAAAGACGAGTTTTCATGTGGATGATCCTCAAGCGAGGTTTGGCTTCACGAACGAGATGTTTATAGCATGACGAAGGCAAGAAATCCGCAGATTAAGCAGATTGCACTGATTCTAAAACCGCCAAGACGCCAAGAGCGCCAAGGTAATTAGGAAATAGATCGAGCTTTGGTTTTGTACCCGCATTTGCTTGGTTTGTGCCAGGGCTGCTTCTTAGCGTCTTGGCGGTTTTAGAATCCGTGCAATCTGTGTAATCTGCGGAACATCCTTGGTCGTGCCGCAGGGCGAAGCCGCAGCCGAAAGTGTGGCGAGCCACATTACCTCCCGGCCGCTTTCAAGTTATCATTCGTGCGATGTCAATACTCATAGCCGAAGACAACGTGGCCCAGCGCCATTACCTGCGCGAGATTCTCGAGAAAGAGTTTCCCTCCCACGCGCCGATTGTCGAAGCCGCTGACGGCGAGGAAACCGTGAAGCTGGCACTAGAGCATCAGCCGGAAGTTTCCATTCTCGACATTCAAATGCCGAAGCTCTCAGGCGTGAAAGCCGCGCGTGCGATCTGGCGAGAACTACCGGCGGCTCGGATTATTTTCTGGACGCAGTTTCCCCACGAAATCTACATCAACGAGATTCGCAAAATTGTGAAATCGGTCGACCCGCCACCCGCCTACGGTTTCATTCACAAGAACAATCCGGAGTCGCGCTTTCTGCGTTTCGTGGCCGCCGTGCTCGAAGACGGCGCGGACATGATTGACCCGGCGTTCAAAGATTCCTTCAAGCGGCCGCTGTTAACGGAGTTTGAATCCGAAGCGCTTTACTATCTCGCGCTCGGCCTTTCTAATTGGGCCATCGCGCGCAAGTGTTCGTTGAGTTTGCGTGGGGTGGAAAGCCGGCTGGCGACGTTGTATGAAAAGCTTTTCATTTCCATCGCGGAAGGCACGGAACACGAAGCCTACGAAAAACTTGCTTACAACGTGCGCACCCGCGCTTTCTTCGAAGCCTTGCGCCGCGGTTTGCTGAACAACGATGAACTCGAAAAGGCCGCACAGGAGCAGGAGGCCTGGATTGAACGCGATCGGAAGAAGTTTATCGAGGAACAGAAACGCGAGATCGGAAAGGCGAAACGAAGCGAGGGGGAGACGCGGCGATAGTTCCCAGGCCCGAAGGGCCGATCTTCAGTAGCCACGTCCGTAAGGGCGTGGGCGCGTTGCGAACCAATGGAGAGCGCCGAAGGTGCGGCAGACACAAGTACCGGCCCTTCGGGCCTGTACGGGAGTAACTAAGACGTCCACGACCTCACGGTCGTGGCTATTAATTGCCAGCCCTTCGGGCTTCGTTGCTGCGGTGTGCCTTCTGCTCGCTGCCTTCTGCCTGTTGCCATTGCTCCTGCCTCCGACCGTCGCTTCGCAGACTGAATCACAACCGTCGCCAAGTCCCTCAGCCAGTCCATCACCTTCGCCATCGCCTTCTCCGTCGCCGACGCCGGTCACCGGCCTGCACCAGTGGGGCGCGGTAACACTCTTCCATGGTTTGCCGTCGGATCGCGTCCACGCAATCGCGCAGGGCGCTGACGGCGCGATGTGGTTTGGAACGGAAGCCGGTCTGGCAAAGTTTGATGGCCGTCGCACGCAAACCATGAGTATCGACGAGCTCGGCGGTCGACGCGTGACCGCGCTCCGAAGCGATCCGTCCGGCGTGCTGTGGATTGGGACCGAAGCCGGCGCCGCTCGCCTGGTCGACGGTCGTTTCGAAGTAATAACTGAACTGAAAGACTACTCGATCACCGACATCCTCGCGGCGGAAGCAGGCCGCGTGTTGCTGACTACGGAACAGGGAAATATTTTTGAATGCCGCGTCGAAGCCGACGGCTCGCGACACACGACGCCACTCTTCAATCAGCCGCTGGAGAGCGCTGACCGCGAACATCCGGGACCGCTCGCGTTCACGAGTGTGGCATTACTTAACGATCAGGTGTTGGCTGGTTCGCTTAGTCGCGGACTGCTCACGATTATCGATGGGATGGGCCGCGAACGTGAGAACGGTCCCACAGCATTTTTTATACGCGCGCTCGAGGTGGATGCGAATGGCAAGCTTTGGGTGGGCGAACGCGTGCGCAAAAACGAGCCGGGCTTGCTGACGGGAAGCCGCGCGGCCGACCTCGTCCGCAATGAGACACCGACCGGAACCGTCACCACCATACGCAATCTGAACGGCGATGTTTGGGTAGCAACCGACGGCAACGGCGTGTTTCTTTTTTCCGACCAGAAGAAGCCGCAAAGATTCACCTTCGATGGTACCAGCGGAGGCCTGCGCTCGGATCATGTCTACGACATCTTTCAGGATCGCGAACAGGTCATCTGGTTCGGCACCGATCGCGGAGTTTGTCGTTACGATCCAAACGCCGCCCGCATAGAAACTGTGGGCGGCAGTTCGGAAAGTAATTTCGTGCGCACGCTTTATCAAACCGCTGCCGGACAACTGCTGGCCGGGACCAATCGCGGACTCTTCGCCTACAACGAGACGTCGTCCAGCTGGAATTCGGTTCCTTCGCTCGGCGGAAACATTATCTACAGCATTAACGAGGACACATCTGGCCGGCTGCTGGTCGGATCAGCCGCGGGATTTTTTGTTGGACCGCCAATGTCGGCCTCGGCGAAAGTTGAGCCGCTCAGTTTCAACCGGCTCGAATCGAGCTCCGGCGCCGCAGACGCGATAGGCAGCATTCGCGCCATCGCGCAGTTCCGTCTCACGTCCTACATTGCCAGCTACGGCCGCGGCGTGGAAAAATTTGACGCCAATCGTCTCACAAATATCTGGGCGCCTAATGCCACGGCGCCGCGCGACGTGATCTCTTTGTTCGCCGATGGCGAACGGTTGCTCCTGATCGGCACGGCGAGCGACGGAGTTTTTACTTACGACGGTTCCGAAGTGAAAGCGGACCCGGCTTTCGTGAAACTCAAAGGCGCGACGGTCAGGTCCATACAAAGCACGCCTGACAAAACTTTGTGGTTTGCTACCAACCGCGGTGTCTATGCCTGCCGGCCCGGGAGCGAGTGCCTGCTCGCCGCGCCGGGCTACGAAGCGCGCTTCCTAGCGAGCACCCCGGCTGACAAACAGAACGAGGTGTGGTGCGCGACCAGCGGCGCGGGCTTGTTGAAGATCAGATTCGATGATCAGGTTGGACCAGTTGTTTCCCAGCTTGATGCGGAGCAGGGCTTACCTTCGCAAAATGTTTTCGCCGTGAGGTCGCAAGTCAAAGCGGACCAGGGCGAGTCCCTCGTGATTGGCACCAGCCGCGGCATTGCTCGTTATCAGCCGGGCCGGGTTCCGCCCGCGCTTGCAGCCACGCGGGTGCTCAGCAAACGCGTCCATTCGGCCGGAGAATTGCAGTCAGGACTTTATCTGGAGTACCCGCAAAACAGTTTGCTGTTGGACGTCGCCGCGATGAACAACCGCACCTTTCCGGAGCAGTTTCAATACGCCTTCACTTTGCTTGATGGGCACGGCGCGGTCATCAAGCAGCGCTTGTCGCATGAATCACAGTTCACGATGGAAGGACTGCGACCGGGGAAATATCGCGTCACGGCTCGCGCCTTCAGTAAAGATCTTGTGCCTTCGGAACCGTTGTCGTTCGAACTCACTATCGCCAAAGCGCCGTTCCCCTGGACTTCGACCGCGCTCGCCATTCTCCTCGCGCTGGCGCTGCTCGCCTTGTTGTGGGCCATTCTCGAACGGCGGCGCATCGCGCGAACCAGTGCGGCGCTGGTTACGGTCAACAATGAATTGGCCGACGCGCGTTTGAACCTGGCAAACGAAGCTGAGCGTGAACGCCGTCGCATCGCTCGCGACCTGCACGATCAAACCCTCGCGGACCTGCGTCACCTGCTGTTGCTTAGCGATCAGTTGCCGGCGAATGGCGAAGGCGACAAGAGACTTGACCCGGCAGTGCTGCGCACGGAGATCGAATCGATTTCGCAGGAGGTGCGGCGCATCTGCGAAGACTTGAGTCCGTCGGTGCTGCAAAATGTCGGCTTCGCCGCCGCGCTGGAGTTTGCGCTTTCGCACGCCGTGCAGGATGCACCCGCCGACCGGAGATTCGAATATGAATTTGTTTGCGACGAGTCGTTGGAGGAACAGGCGCAGCTCCCGGCGAACGTGCAGATGCAGATTTATCGCATGGTCCAGGAGGCGGTCAGCAACATCTGGCGACATGCGGGAGCAACCCATGTAAAGATGACTGTTGACGTGACTGCGAATGGTGAGTTTGTTTTGCAGCTGCAAGATAACGGCAGAGACTTCGATCCGGGCAAACAGAACAACCTTCAGGGTCGTGGACTGGCTAACATGCGCGCGCGCGCCAGTTTGATTGACGCTGACATTTCCTGGGAGAAGTCTCCTGAAGGCGGCACGATCTTTACGTTGCAACTAAAAAGAGCGGGGCTATCGTAGGGAGAGGCTCAGTCGCGCACCGGAGGTGCGCATCGAAGGTAGCCAGAGGTGAAACCTCTGGGTACGATTCGGAATTTCAGTCACGCACCGGAGGTGCGCTCAGAAAATCTGCGCGCGCCTTCAGCGCGCATTTTAGAGAATCGGCTTGATCCAGACGTTTCACGTCTGGCTACCTTCTATCTGCCGCTGCAGCGGCAAAAAGCAGCCTTTCCGCACGGAAGGCGGCAAGCCGCTGAAAGCAGAGACAAAGATGATCGATTCGAATTTTCTTAGATTTGATCCGGCCGTGCAGTTGGCCATGGCAGACAACAAACCGGTGGTCGCGCTGGAGTCAACCGTTATTGCTCACGGCCTGCCGCGACCGCAGAATCTTGAAACTGCTGAACGACTCGAGCAAATCGTCCGCGACGCGGGTGCAATTCCCGCCACAATCGCAATCCTGGGTGGCCGCTTCAGGGTGGGGCTCAGCAGTGACGAACTGCGCTTTGTCGCCGAAACCGAAGGCATCCGAAAGATCAGCATTCGCGATTTGCCGATCGCCGTCGCGCAGAAATGGCACGGCGCAACCACCGTCGCTTCCACCAGTTGGATCGCGCACCGCGCCGGCATCAACGTTTTTGCGACCGGCGGCATCGGTGGCGTTCATCGTGGCGATCCGGCGGATGTCTCGGCGGATTTGCCGGCGCTCGCGACCACGCCGATCATCGTTGTCTGCTCCGGAGCCAAGATAGTTTTGGATTTACCGGCCACGCGCGAATGGCTGGAGACCTACGGCATTACCGTCGTCGGCTATCAGTGTGACGAACTGCCCGCCTTCTACTCGCGCGCGAGCGGATTGCCCGTCGATGTGCGCGCGGATTCGCCGGCAGAGGTTGCTGAAATTTTTCTAGCCCAACGAAGTTTGGAAATTGAGAGCGCGCTGCTCGTGGCGGTGCCGGTGCCGGAAAACTTTGAAATGCCGGCGGCGGATTTAGAGCGCACGCTCAACGCGTCGTTGGACGAAGCGAAGCGCATAAATATCACGGGCCGTGACATGACGCCGTTTCTGTTATCGGCAATGGCGAAAAGCAGCGACGGCGCAACCCTAGCAACCAACATCGCGCTGCTGGAAAATAATGCCCGGGTTGCGGCCGCGATCTCAGCGACACTCACAAACGACTAATTAGGCGCCGATCCGATTCTTCGTATTCCTTTCCAAAATCCTGACAACCTATCGGCACCCCGGCTGCATCACACGGCCGCAATCTGACAGGCTCCTCCCCAGGCTCACAGTTCAACTTCAAAGTTCGGCAGTAAGACCGTCGGCGAAACAAACGAGTTTCTCCCCAGGCTCGCAGTGTGTCTTCCCATAATTAACTTTTTGGAGGCCGCCATGAGCCGCAGATCGTTTCTCTCTCTGGTGTGTCTGACGATCGCTGTTGTCTTCGTTCAGCTTTCGTCTGCCAACACGCGTTTCAGCGTCAATGAATCCGCCACCAAATTCTTGATTCAAGACCAAACGGTCGTTTTGTTAGAGGCCGTAAATCCCGCGCCGCAAAGCCTTCGAGTCAAGCTGCAACTTGACCTGCTCGATCCCAAAGATCTGATTGAGGGTCGCGCCGTTCGCGAGCTCACACTGCAGCCCGGCGTCAACCAGCTATCGATTCCCCTCACGCTCGCACCTGAGCACATCAACAAGGATAAGGATGAAAATTTGCCATGGTACCGCCTGCGCTACCGCATCGACGCGCTACCCGAAATCACAGCTCCTCCCGAAGCAGCCAGTGGTCTCATTTCCCTTTCCGCAATCGACACACCTGACATCTTCGCGCTCGAAGTCAGCATTCCACGAGCGGCGCATCCGGGCAGTAACCAATACACACACATTCGCACCCTCCACCCGTTAACCGGGAAGCCGGTGAAAGATGTCAACATCACGGTTGAGCTAAACCTCGACGGAGAACCGCAACAGATTTTGCGCGGCTCGGCGGTAAGCGACGCCCACGGCTATGCACTCGTCGCGCTGAAAATTCCGAACAAGCCGAGTGACGACGAGGGAGAACTCAAGGTGGTGGCCCGGCATGGAGGATTTGTTAGAGAGGCGAGCGAAGACATTGACCTGGACGAAACCGCGCAGATTCTCATCACCACTGACAAGCCCATCTACCAACCCGGACAACCGCTGCACGTGCGCGCACTTGTCTTCAATGCCGCCAAGCGGGCCGCGGTGAATGCCAAGACGACGCTGAAGATAACCGATCCCGAAGGGACGACAGTCTTTCAGACGGACCTTGTGACTTCGCGGTTTGGGATAGCTAACGCTGATTGGAGTATTCCTGATAACACGCGACTTGGTGATTACCAGATCTCCGTTGAGATGGACGATGAAAACTTCAGCAACTCAACCGGCTACGAGGCAGTCAAAATCAGTCGTTACGATCTGCCGAACTTCACTGTCAGCGTGAAACCGGATCGCAACTATTACCTGCCGCAGCAGAATGCCACCATCGAAGTTCGCGCTGATTATCTCTTTGCACAACCCGTCAAGCGCGGTCACGTACGCCTGGTCCGCGAGGAGGAGCGAAGTTGGAACTATCGTGAACAAAAGTGGGACATCACGGCCGGCGAAAACTACGAAGGAGAAACCGATGAGGCTGGTCGCTTCATCGCCCAAGTTGACCTGGCGAAGTATCACGAGGAACTTGCCGGAGAAGATTATTCGCGCTTCAACGATCTTCATTACGCCGCTTACTACACCGACGCCACCACCAACCGCACTGAACAGCGGCGGTTTGATCTGCGAATCACAAAAGAGCCGATTCATATCTACGTGACCGAGGGCGTCGACCGGCAGGCGCCTAACTTTCCGATGCGATTTTATGTTGCGACCTCCTATGCCGACGGCACGCCCGTTTCATGCGACGTAGCGATCAATCAGGCGTCCGCAAAGGACGAAGCTGCGCCTGGCGCATTTTTGCAAACCGTTCACACGAATAAGTACGGCATCGCCAAGGTGAACGGGTTAATGCTGCCTGATACCGGGGATAAGAATCCCTCGCTCAATTTCACCGCCCGCGACGACCGCAACCAGACGGGTCACCATGCGGAATCCTTCTACTACGCGGAAGTGCCGGTTGTGCGCGTAGAAACAGACAAGGCCCTGTACCGGCCGGGCGAGACGATCAACGCCCGCATCACTGCCAGCGTGCCGAATCTAAATTTGTTTGTTGACGTCGCACGTGAAGGCGCCACGATTGAGTCGCGATCGATAACGTTGAGCGACGGCACGGCCACGCTGAGTCTACCCTGGCGTCGCGAGTATCGTGACGAGGTCAGCATTGCAGCTTACACAAAGTCACCGGAGTTTTTGAATCGCTACTACTTTTCGTTAGGCGCTCGCACTGTGCTCTTTCCCCGCGACCGCGATCTGAAACTTGACTTTCATCTGGACCAGGCGAGCTACAAACCAGGCGAAAACGCAACTATCGACTTTCACGTGCTGACGCCCGAGGGACGTCCAGCCACCAGCGCGCTCGGCATCGTTGTTTTCGATCGCGCAGTCGAGGAACGCGCGCGCACGGATCAAGAGTTTGGCGGGCGCTTCGGCTTCTCTGGTTCGTATAGCCGCTGGCGCGGGTATGACAATCAGGTTGCAGGTATCACGCGAAAAACACTGCAGCAGCTCGACCTGCATAAACCGCTTCCCGCGGAGACCGATTTGATCGCAGAGCTGCTCCTCAACTCCAGCAGCGCGCAACCGACCTTCTTCGACGTTGCCAGCTTTGCTACCGACCACCGCGAAGTGTTTTCGGAGTTGACCGGGCAGGACGTAAAACCTCTCCAGGATATTTTGGAGCGTGAATACAAGAACGCCGGGGCCTATCCGGAAAATCATGAGACGTTGCGCCGGCTCTTGTTTGAAGCTGGAGTGGACATAGAGCAACTGCGCGATCCATGGGGCACGCCTTATCGCCACGCATTCTCAAGCGACCGGGAGAACGCCGTTCACGAAGTCCTCAGTGCCGGACCTGATAAAGTTTTTGCTACCAAAGACGACTTTTCTGTCAGCCGCACCACTCGGCCCTACTTTCGTTTTACCGGAGAAGCGATCAATCGCGCCGTCGAACGCTTTCACGCGCGCAACGGCGGTTTCATCCGCGATGCCTCAACGCTCAAGAATGAATTGCGTTTGGAAGGAATCGATTTTGATTCCCTGCGCGACCCGTGGGGCGGGCCTTACGAACTCAGCTTTAGCACCGCACGCGAGCGATTCAACCTGGCTGTTAACAGCGCCGGGCCAAACCAGCGGTTTGATGGTTCGCAAGCTCTCTCAGACGACTTTGTCGTCTGGGTTACCGGCATCGACTATTTGAGAGAGATTCGCCCCCGCGTGTCGCAAGCGCTCGCCGACTACTTCACAACCACCAATACTCTGCCTCACGACGACATGGAGTTGCGGCGGGCGCTCGCGAACGTCGACCAGCAAACACTAAACGATCCCTGGGGCCATCGGTATTATGCGGTCTACAAACTTTCATCAGGCTATTCCGACCGCGTCAGATTGCAAACCCTGGCGAAGTATGGCCAACCGCTTAAGGCGCACACCGAGATTACCCCGGTCACGCGCTATATCTTTTCCATAAAACTCCGCAGCAGCGGCGAGGACGGGAAAGAAGGAACGGCTGACGATTTCGATGCCGTCGAGTTTTCGCAACTGACTGCGGAAGAGGCACGCGATCAGCAAATAGCGCATCCGGCAAGGCCGATCTATTTTTCCGGTTCCACAGGCGCGTTGAAAGGAACGGTGATCGACCCGGCCGGCGCCGTAGTGCCGGGAGCTAAGGTAAAGGCTACTCTTCAGCCAACGCTGCAGGATTTCGAAACGGAGTCTGACGATTCAGGAAGATTTCTGTTGCGAAATCTGCCGGCCGGTTTTTATACCGTGCGTTGCGACTCACCAGGCTTCAAATCGGCGGTGGTTACCGACGTTCCGATAACGTCGTCAAATATCACTACGCTGGACCTGACGCTGGACGCCGGCGCAGTTAGCGAAGTAGTGACGGTATCGGCGGAACGCGGCAGCATGATCGATGGCTCCGAGTCGCAAGTTTCGAAGACCGTCTCGGAAGGCCGCATGAAAGTTTCCATTGGCGCGGCAGCGCAATTGTCTACGCCGCGCCTGCGCGAATATTTTCCGGAAACACTGGTGTGGCAGCCTGCACTGGAAACTGACAAACAAGGCCGCGCGCAGTTGAAGTTCAAACTCGCCGATAACATCACCACCTGGAAGCTGTCGGTGATCGGTTCCACGGAAACCGGGGAGCTTGGCACGGCCGAAGCAGAGATCAAATCGTTCCAGCCGTTTTTCATCGAACACGATCCGCCGCGCGTATTGACTGAGGGCGATCAAATATCGCTGCCCGTGGTGTTGCGAAACTATCTTGAACGGCCGCAAACGGTCGATCTCGAAATCACGCCGGAGCATTGGTTCACGCTGCAGGGACCGGCCCACCAACGAGCTGAGGTTGCGGCAGGCGACGCCGCGCGTCAAATATTTGAAATGCGGGCGGTAGCTTCGATCAAGGACGGTAAGCAACGGTTGACCGCGCGCAGCTCGGAGGCCGGGGACGCGATCGAAAAACCTGTCACCGTTCATCCTGACGGCGAAGAAAAGACCCAAACCGCCGGGGATGTTTTTAGCGACGCCCTCACCTTGAACATGGATGTTCCGCCTTCGGCAATTCCCGGCTCGACGCAAGCAGAGCTGAAAATTTATCCCAGCCTATTGGCCCACGTGGTTGAGAGTATCGATGGAATCTTGGAACGCCCGCACGGTTGCGGCGAGCAAACTATTTCCTCAACCTATCCCAGCTTGATCTTGTTGCGTCGCGATCTGCAGCTTGGCAATCGCTCCGAGCTTGGCCGCCAGGCGCAGCGCTACGCCGAACTGGGCTATCAACGATTGCTCAACTACCGCGCCGAAGATGGCGGATTCACTTACTGGGGACACGGCGACGCGGATCTCGCCTTGACCGCCTACGCGCTGCGTTTCCTGCACGACGCCCAGGATTTTGTAACGGTCGATGATGAAGTGATCAAGGGCGCGCGAGCCTGGTTGGTCAAGCAACAACTTGCTGACGGCAGTTGGCCCGCCTCCGAATATCCGAACGAACCGCGCCTGAATCAACGTCGCAAGGCTCTGCTCACCGCTTTTGTGGCGCGCGTGCTCGCGCTGACCGAGCAATCGGCTAAACAAAAAGCATCTGCGGCTGTGTCGCCTGAACTGCGTCATGCGCTTGCTTATCTGTCCGCCCGCGTCGCCGAAATAGATGAACCCTACCTGCTCGCTTCATATGCGCTCGCGGCGATGGATGCCGGCGATGACGTAGCCGCGGCGCAGGCCGTGACGAAACTGCGCTCGATCGCTCACCAGGAAGCCGGATTGACTTACTGGAAACTGGAAACGAACACGCCGTTTCACGGTTGGGGCATGGCCGGTCGCGTGGAAACCACGGCGCTCGCCGTCCAAGCGCTGGCACGCTACGCGAGAACTAAAACGATCGAAACGGGGAAGACCCCGGAGCCTCTCGTTCGCAGCGGTCTGCTTTTCTTGTTGCGGCAAAAAGATCGCTACGGCGTTTGGTGTTCGACACAGGCAACTATCAACGTGCTCGACACGCTCGTGACGCTGCTTAACGACGGCTCATCAAGTACTCAGAGAAGTCGCGTCGAGGTCGTCGTTAATGGCAAGGCCGCAACTGCGGTTGAGTTGCCGCCCAGTAATCAGATTGCCGGTCTCATTCGCGTTGATCTTTCAGGCTTCCTACGCAGCGGCGCTAACAGCATCGAGTTACGGCGCCCGTCGGGTTCGGCATTCGCTTCGGTACAGTTGGTAGCAAATTACTACGTGCCTTGGTCTGCGTCCGACTCCACAGAGGTGAAAGAGCGTGAGTCAGGCTCTCTGCGCCTGGCAACGACGTTCGACAAGAAAGCCGTGAAGATTAATGAAGAGATCGTCTGTCACGTGAGAGCGGAGCGGGTTGGCTTTTCCGGTTACGGCATGATGCTCGCGGAAATTGGCTTGCCTCCCGGCGCTGACGTCGATCGCGCTTCGCTCGAAACGGCAATGAAGGGCTCCGGCTGGGCGATTACTCAATACGATGTCTTGCCGGATCGCGTCGTAGTCTATCTGTGGCCACGCGCCGGCGGCGTCGATTTTAATTTCAAGTTTCGTCCGCGCTTTGCGTTGACAGCGAAAGCCGCGCCATCAACCGTCTATGACTACTACAATCCCGACGCGCGTGCCGTGGTCGCGCCGCAGACGTTTGTTGTCAGATGACCGGCGGAAAGAAACAAACGGATCACGACCAGCCGGGCAGCGGTTTTCTCTGTGCTTCCTTTGTGCTCTTTGTGTCTTTGTGGTGAATTGATCTACCACAGAGACACAGAGGTCACAGAGCCCGCACAGAGGTTTTCAATGATTACACTTCCGGGGCAGCGAGGTTGAGTGTTGATGTGCTAACCTATGCGACCGCAAACTTAGAATTTCAGGAGGACGGACATGGCAGACGAAAAAGAAACTTGTAAAAACCCGGTGTGCGGATGCGCGCCGCCACCCGACGGAAAATATTGCAGCGCTTCATGCGAGGGAACCGGCAGCACGGTTGAAATTGACTGCGACTGTGGGCACCCGGAATGCTCGGGAAACTTCTAGTCGGTTCACAAATAGTTCGATTGGCAATAAGAGAGAGGCGCCTCACGCGCCTCTTTTTTGTAGACTTACTCTACGAATCTGTTGAGCGCTGAAGGCGCGAAATGAAGAAGCCTGGGGCAACGCCCCAGGAAAAGGTCCCGTTCTTCCGGCTCTGAAGCGCTGAAAGCGCGAAATATGAAAGGTCGAAAGTGAATAATGGTTCTGTTTCTCCAGCCTTTATGTCGCGCTTTCAGCGCTTGAACGTCCAAATGCATCTTTACCTGGGGCGTTGCCCCAGGCTTTTGCATTTCACGCCTTTGGCGCTAAGAGATCTCCTTACTTAGCTCATTGACGTTGTTAAGCCTCAAGAACTGCGCCGCCAGCTTTGGCCCGGTACCCGCGTCCTCATGTTTGAAGAAGAGAAACGCCTGTTTCCAATTCTGATCGCGAATACGCGTCACCCACTCCCGCAGGTTCTCTTCTGAATAATTAACCCGGCGCAGCCGCAAGTAACCCCAATCTGCCGTCTTGTCGATGTGCGTTGTTGGCATGTCGTCGGTATCGGAAACGACGAGCGGACGGTTTTGACTTCGGAGCAGTTGCAAAACGTCGTCTTCAAACCAGGTCGGATGGCGAAACTCAAACGCAGCAGGAACGTCGAGCGGCAGATGACCAAGAAACGTTTCCAACCGCGCGAGATCTTTTTTCATGTTGGGCGGCAACTGGAAAAGCACCACGCCCATCTGCTCGCCGAGCACGGCCGCCGTCTCCAGAAAATATTTCGTTTCTTCTTCTGTCTCTTTCAGCCGCTTGAAGTGAGTGATGCGTTGCGAAGCTTTGAGTGAAAAACGAAAGTGGGGCGGCACCTGTTCTTTCCAGTTTTCCAGCATGCTCGGCTGCGGCATGCGGTAGAACGTGGCGTTGATCTCGACCGTGCTCAGGCGCTCGGAGTAGTAACGCAGCATTTCCTTCGCCGGAATTTTTTCCGGATAGAAACTTCCCTTCCACTCTTTGTAGCTGTAGCCGCTGGTGCCGACGTAGAGGGTCATGTAATGATGTCAGAATTGATCAGAACATTGTTGTAAAATCAGATTAGAAGCTGCGTCCTTATCGCGCCTTCGACTGCGAGGAGATCGGAATCCGACAACGACTGGATGAAATTGATCAGGCGGGTTTTGCTCACCGTCGCAATTTGGTCTGCCATTGCTTTGTTCTTTTGAAGTTTGATTGTCACAAAAGCTTCGCTTGGATATAGCCTTTCAATCTTGCTGGTCAATGGCACCACCTGAACGCGATTAAGATATTTGTTTGAAAAGTCATTGCTGACGATGACAGCCGGTCTGGTTTTCTTGATCTCACCGCCCACCGCTGCACTGAAATTCACCCACCAAACTTCACCGCGCTTCATCACTCAGATCTCCGATGGTTGCCTCGGACAAATCAAGTGCATCCGTCTCTCTGCCTTCGTCCTCTGCCATGGAAGAATAACCGGCTTCCAATTCCTCACCACTAGTCTCAGGCGGGTCATCGAGTATCGTTACCAAAGCTCTCCGCGTGTGAGTTAGATGAACTGGTTTCAAAAGGCGAACCGCTCCGTGTTGGTCGATGATTGCCTCGAATGTTTGACTCATAGGAACCTCCGATTTGATCTTATAGTGCAAGCGAGTTGTTGTCGCGTCAAGCAAACTGTGCTACACACACTCGCTATCGCATGCAAACATTCTTTCTAGGAGACAACTAAGAAATTCATGTCCCCGTTAACTACCAACATCGAGTCGCTCCAGCACGAGGATCGTCTGTTTCAACCGCCGCCCGCGTTCGCAGCTGCCGCCCATATTAAATCGATGGCCGAGCTCGAAGCGTTGCGCACCGAAGCAAGCGCCGACCCGGAAGGGTTTTGGGCGCGCATGGCTGCGGAGCTCCATTGGTTCAAAAAGTGGGACACGGTTTTGAAGTGGACGGCGCCGCACGCGGAGTGGTTCGGCGGCGGGAAAATAAATATTTCTTACAACTGTCTCGATCGCCATCTCACTACTTCCCGTCGCAATAAAGCCGCCTTGATCTGGGAAGGCGAACCGGGTGACCAGCGAACACTGACTTACCAGCAACTGCACTCCGAGGTTTGCAAGTTTGCCAACGTCTTGAAGCGCCAGGGCATCGCGAAGGGCGATCGGGTGGCGCTCTACATGCCGCTCATTCCTGAGCTGGCGATAGCAATGCTTGCGTGCGCTCGTCTCGGCGCGACTCACTCGGTGATCTTCGGCGGCTTTTCCAGCACTGCCTTAATCGATCGCATCAACGACGCGAACTGCAAGCTGGTGGTAACAGCCGACGGCGGTTGGCGGCGCGGCAACGAAGTGAAACTAAAAGCCGCGGTTGACGAAGCGTTAAAGCAAACGCCTTCAGTCAAGTCGTGCATCGTGGTGCGGCGCACGGCTGTGCCAATTCATCTGGAGGCGGGACGCGATCATTGGTGGCATGAGTTGATGGCCGGCGTAAATGCCGACTGTCCCGCTGAAGAGTTGGATAGCGAACATCCGCTCTACATTCTTTACACCTCCGGCACCACGGGAAAACCGAAGGGCATTCTCCACACCACGGCCGGCTACCTGCTGCAGGCGCATCTCACCACGAAATGGATCTTCGACCTCAAGGACGAAGACGTTTACTGGTGTACTGCCGACATCGGCTGGGTCACCGGGCACAGTTACGTGGTCTATGGACCTTTCTCAAACGGCGCGACCGTGCTGATGTATGAAGGCGCCCCGAATTTTCCCGAGCCCGATCGTTTCTGGGACCTGATCGAACGTCATCGCGTCAACATTTTCTACACCGCGCCCACAGCAATACGCGCCTTCATCAAGTGGGGCGAGCAGTGGCCGCTTAAACATGATCTGACGAGTCTGCGTCTGCTTGGCACGGTCGGTGAACCAATCAATCCCGAAGCCTGGATGTGGTATCACCAAACCATCGGGCGCGGCGCGTGTCCCATCGTCGACACCTGGTGGCAAACTGAAACCGGGGCCATCATGATTAGCCCTCTGCCGGGCGCGACGCCCACCAAACCCGGCTCCGGAACTAAACCTTTTCCCGGCATCGAAGCTGACATCATGACGCGCGACGGCAAACCTGTCGGCCCAAACGAAGGTGGATACCTGGTCATCAAACGCCCCTGGCCCTCGATGCTGCGAACGATCTGGGGCGACGATGAACGCTATCGCGAGCAGTATTGGTCACAGATTGCCAACATCTACTTTGCGGGCGACGGCGCGCGGCGAGACAGCGACGGCTACTTCTGGATCATGGGCCGCATTGACGACGTGATAAACGTCAGCGGCCACCGGCTCGGGACGGCGGAAGTGGAAAGCGCGCTCGTGTCGCATCCGGCGGTTGCGGAGGCGGCCGTGGTTGCTCGTCCTGACGAGTTGAAAGGATCGGCGATCGTCGCTTTCGTCACGCTCGAAGGATCGCATCAACCGTCGCCGGAGTTGAATGCCGAGTTGCGAACACACGTCACGAAAGAAATCGGCGCACTCGCGCGTCCCGACGAGATTCGTTTCACCGACATGTTGCCGAAAACGCGTTCAGGAAAAATCATGCGCCGGCTGTTGCGCGAGATTGCGACCAGCGGCACCGTCGCCGGCGACGTGACGACGCTGGAAGATTTTTCAGTGCTTGAGAAATTAAGGACAGAAGAAGAATAGTTTCAAGTTTCAGGTTTCAAGTTTCAAGTTCAAAGTTTCAAGTTAGGCTCGCGGCTGGCAGTTCAGAGTTCAAGCTTCAGCTTGCGTCTTTCGTCGCCACAACCTAAAGGTTGAACTCTGAACTGCTTGTCGCAGCGGAAACTTGAAACCTGGAACCTGAACTTGAAACCTCGGTACAGACTTTTATTCGCAAACGTTATAAACTGCCGCTGCTCTTGTCCCGACGAGGAGTTTTGCCATGACCCGCCAAATGGAAACAGACACCCGTTCAGGTCCACGCTATCTAGCATCGTTTGAAGTGCGCGCTGAATGGGACGATCCCGGTGGCGCCCACATCATGTCTGAAGGTACGACTGAAAACGTCGGACCCGAAGGCACGCTCGTTCACCTGCCGCGGAGATTGCCCGACGTTGGCAGCCGCGTGCGGCTCGAAGTACATGGCGAAGACGGCAAGACCTTGCAGGTGGTGGCCGAAGTGCTCCGCATCGAGCGCAATCCGGGTCATCCCCTCGCCGCCCTGCAACTGCTCGGTGAAACCGACGAATGGAGAGGCCTGATCTGGGAGCCGGCTGCTCCGCGCGTGACTCCGCCAACGCCCACAGCCCTCGACGCGGATGACGAACCGGAAGAGGACGATGAAGATGAGGACATCTTCGCCAACTGAAAGGTGAGCACTGTGACCACACCCGACGTGACCTTACCCGATCATGAGCGCCGAAAATTTCCCCGGTACTACGTCAATACGCGTTTGACCCTCGCAGTTGAAGACGAAAGCTTGAAGGAGTCAATCGGGCTTGGCGAACCGTCAGACATCAGCCTTGGTGGCTTGCGCGTCAGTAACCTGCCCGCGTGCCCAAATGTTAGAGTCGGCGATCAGCTGGGACTGCTGCTGGTCGATCAGGAAGACGCGTTGTCGCTGCACGGCGAGGTCGTGCATCATGCAACGCCGGACACGTTTGGAGTTGAATTTCGCAGCATATCCCCGGCGGAACAGCTCGCGGTCGGCGGAATAATTCGGCGTCTCTATCACTAAAACAACGTAGTGCCAAATACAGAACCTAAAGACGGGCCGCGCACCGCCGCAAAGATTGTTGCCGAAGCTACCTGGCCGCAAACGCGTGTCGTGCTGCGCGTGATCCTGATCGTGTTGATTGTCGCGGTCACGATTTGGATAATCATCAAGCTCACCGGCGTCATCCTGCTGCTGATCTTGTCCATCTTCTTCGCTTACTTCGTTTCACCGCTGGTCGAATTCATTAGCCGGCCCATCAACATATCGGGACGAAAGTTTGCCATCCCTCGCACTGCGGCCATCGTTCTCGCTTACCTGCTCATCGTTACGGCAATCGTGGTCGGCATCTACGTGCTGGCGCCGCGCCTCGGCAACCAGTTTCCGGAGTTCACTGAACAGGCAAGAGTTTACTGGGCGTCATTCGGCACCAGGCTACAGTCGTGGGTTGCATACTTCCGCACGCATCGAATGCCGGCGCCATTGATCGACACCATCAACGGCGCGATTCCCCGCGTGATTGAGAACGTGAGTCTCACCGTGAGCGCGATGCTCGCGAGTGTGGCAGGCTGGGTGATCTATATTCCCTGGCTGGTTCTTATCCCGGTCTTGAGCTTTTTCTTTCTAAAAGACGTCGACACCTTTCGCCGTTCCGCGTTGCAGATGCTGCCGCGCGGACGCTGGCGCTGGCGCGGTGACGAGTTTTTTCAGGATGTGAACAGCACGCTGGCGGCTTACATTCGCGCGCAACTCACCGCCTGCCTCTTTATCGGCGTAGTGTGCGCGCTCGGTTTTGCGGTGCTGGGGTTGCCGAGCCCGCTGGTTTTGGGTTTGATTGCGGGCATATGCGAATTCGTGCCGCTCGTTGGCCCACTGCTGGTGATAGTGCTGGCAGCCATCGCGGCGTTGCTTCATGGCAACCTGTTCTCTGCGTTACTGGTCATCGCTTTCCTTGTCGTGCTGCGAATTGTTCAGGACTACATCGTCTACCCGCGTTTGATTGGTCAGGGCATTCACCTGCATCCGTTAGCGGTGATACTCGCGATTCTCTCAGGGGCGGAACTGGCGGGCGTCGCGGGAATCTTTCTGGCGATTCCGGTGGTTGCCATCCTGACGGTTAGTTACCGGCATTGGCTCGAGCATCGAGGTAGCGAAGGACTGGCGGATCTTTTGGAACCAACACCCGTCGAAGTCGCGCCCGGAAGTGTTGTCGTCGTCAGTACACCCGAACACCCCGCCCATCCGGATATGCAAACTACGCCCGCCGACATGGCCCGCGAACGCCCGGATCTGACTACCGGTGAATTGAAGCTACCTACCCAGGATTAATTTTCCGGTGCTCACAAATGCTCCAGCGCCAACGGCGCGGAATGTAATAGCCTGGGCCAACGGCCCAGGATAAAACGACGACAAACTCAAAGCGCTGAAAGCGCGAGATCGATCCCGCGCTTTCAGCGCTTTCAAACCATATGACCGTCAACCCAGGGCGTTGCCCTGGGCTGTTACATTTCGCGCCGTTGGCGCTGAAGAAGTCCTGTGTTTTTACAAACAGGGTCGCTCAAGATCAAGGATGCACTGCCTCCCCCGCCATCAAATCGATGAATCGTTGAAAGTGGTGTTCCGCGTCGTGCGGTCCGGGTGCGGCTTCCGGATGGTATTGCACCGAGATCACCGGCAGCGTTTTGTGACGCATGCCTTCCACGCAGCGATCGTTAAGATTGATATGTGTGACCTCAACCTCGGCCGGTAGACTATCCGCCTGGACCGCAAAGCCGTGGTTGTGTGAAGTAATCTCCACGCTGCCGTCGCCAAGTTCCTGGACCGGCTGATTTCCGCCGCGATGTCCGAAAGTGAGTTTGAACGTTGAGCCGCCAAAGGCCCGACCAAGCAACTGGTGTCCAAAGCAGATGCCGAACGTCGGCAGGGTTGAGCCCAACAGTTCCTTGATCTGTTCCACTTCCCGGTTCATCGACGCCGGATCGCCTGGCCCGTTCGACAGAAAAACGCCGTCGGGTCTTAAAGCAATTACTTCGGCGGCCGGCGTTGAAGCCGGCACCACTGTTACCCGGCAACCCAAATGCGACAACGATCGCAGCGAATTTCGCTTGACGCCAAAGTCGTAGCACACGACATGAAATCGCTCCTCACCTTCAGCGCCGATTTCATAGGCCGACTGAGTAGTGACCAGGCTCGCCAGCTCGCGATTCTCCATCGACGGAGATTGTCGCGCTTTGCTGAGCAGGCTTTCCTCATCAAGGTCAATCGTGGAAATACATGCGCGCATCGCACCTTTGTCTCGGATATGCCTGACGAGGGCGCGCGTGTCGATGCCTTCAATCGCAGGGATGTGCCAACGTTTCAAATAAGCGTCGAGCGTTTCCTGCGCGCGCCAGTTCGAAGCCATGCGGCTTGCTTCGCGCACAACAAAACCTTCAACCCAGGGACGGTCAGATTCCTCGTCTTCACTGTTAACACCATAGTTCCCGATCAGCGGATACGTCATGCAAACGATCTGTCCGGCGTAGGAAGGGTCGGTCAATACTTCCTGGTAACCCGTCATGGAAGTATTGAAGACCATCTCGCCACACGCTTCGCCCTCAGCCGCCCACGAGCGCCCGCGAAACACGCGACCGTCTTCTAACGCTAATAACCCGGGAATATTTGAACGCATTCAGTAGTCAGTAGACAGTAGTCAGTAGACAGTAGTCAACGCCTGGTGAAGGTTGCGATTGCTCTCATGTAACCATCAAGCATCCTACTGACTTCGTCCAGTGCCAGTATCCGCATCCTGGAGTCTCCGCATTTCAAATCCCGGGCCAGAATCAGATAATAACGACACTCTTCCAACGATCCTTGTGCAATATTGTAGAAGCGAATCTTATCGGCCAGTCCGCGTTTCTTAAAACCTTCCGCGAAGTTGGCGGGAACCGATATAGCAGCGCGTCTTAATTGGGAAGTTAATCCGAACAACTCGTGCTTAGGAAAGTCTCCAGTGAATTTGTAGATTTCCAACACCCACGCGTGCGCCTTACGCCACAGTTCGACGTCCTGAAAACTTTTGGAATTCATGAATGTGTACCAAGCGGAGGGTGGTGGAACTACTTAGCGGCTTCTTAGGGTTGATTACCGTCTACTGACTACTGTCTACTGTCTACTGACTACTCTTTATGTACTGTTGCGCTTCATTCAACCAGCGCTTATCCGCCCGATACTTGTAAGCCGGCGCGGTCTTTACCGCCTCGATGCACGCCTGCATGAGGTTGGCAGCTTCGCGGCGATGGCCCAGTCCGGCGTGCGCCCGGCCCATCAGATAAAGCGCTTCCGGATCTGAAGGTCGCTTGTCGAGAAACCGTTCGAGAGCATCGCGCGCGTCGTCAAATTGTTCGGCCGCCAGATAAGTCGCCCCCACCTCGCGCCAAACTTCATGTTGACTGTGCGACGGATCGCGCGTGACCACCTGCTCAAAGTGTCGCACCGCGTCGGCGTAGCGCTTTTGCTGGAGCGCGATGCGACCGAGTTGATAGTGAGCATCAATCTCTTCCGCGTCGATTTGAATCGCGCGTTCGAAGCGCTCACGCGCCGCATCCAGCTCGCCTCGTTGCTGGTGAATCAGTCCGAGATTGTAGTGTGCCGACGAATCCGCCGGGTTGAGCGTCGCGGCTTCCAGATTTTGTTTGAATGAAGCGCGCGCGCGTTGGGTCCTGGTTGCCTCGGCGAGATAGCCGCGCAGTAAGAAGAAAAGCATCAACAGCAGGAACGGTGAGGCGAGGATCATGCTGAATATTGGTTGCAGAAAAAAGAATGACGGAAACAAGACCGCGCCGCTCAGAATTACGATCACTGAGGCCCGCAGCCATGAAGTTCGGAAAACAATTTGCAGCGCGGCGACGGCAAAGATTCCAAAGATGAACATCAACACCAGCAAAGGCAGGAACCCGGCGAAGGCCTGGGGATTCAAGAGAAACTTGATGCGGGCCATCGCTTCCGGCGCCATCTGGGTTTGTTC
>Ga0207681_10000482_pt1 | contig 27925 bp, 27 predicted proteins | sample KBSS53metaG_FD_184324 | JGI IMG/M metagenome (GOLD analysis project Ga0207681, IMG submission 184324) | Switchgrass rhizosphere microbial communities from Kellogg Biological Station, Michigan, USA - KBS S5-3 metaG (SPAdes) (version 2) | ecosystem: Host-associated > Plants > Roots > Rhizosphere... | reverse complement strand
CAGTTTGGACAAAGTCCTGCCACCGTCCGAACTGACCGAACTCGAACGTCGCGCCTGGGGGGAAAACCTGTCCCTCGCGGCCCAGTGTGAAGAGGACGGCGCAGTCGGTTTACAGTCGCTCAACCGCGCCTGGCAGCAACTGACTTCTGCCCAGCGCCAGGAGCCGGCACTGGTGCTGGCCTACGCCGAGCAGCTGCGCCAGCTGGGTGCTCAGGTCGAAGCGGAAGAAGTGCTGCGCACGGCGCTCAAGCGCAAGTACGACAGTCATCTGGCGCGCCTTTACGGTCTGGTGCGTGGCAGCGATCCGGCGCGTCAGTTGCAGACAGCCGAGGGATGGCTCAAGGATCATCCGGGCGATGCCAGCCTGCTGCTGACGCTGGGACGCCTGTGCCTGCAAGCCAGTCTGTGGGGCAAGGCGCGGGACTACCTGGAAAGCAGTCTGCGAGTGCAGCGCAATCCGGAAGCGTGCGCCGAGTTGGCGCGTCTGCTGGCCCGGCTCGGTGACACCGAACGCAGCAATCTGCTGTTCCAGGAAGGGCTCGGTATGCTGGATGAGCGCCTGCTGGCTGCACCATTGCCGGTAGCCGCTCGAGCATGATCAGAAAGGGGGAGCGTTGCTCCTCCATTTCTTTCCCGGTGACTGAATTGTTACCGGTAAATCCCCTCCCGAGCAAAATCCTACAGTGGGCTACACCGAATCCTTCGGTGCCTGTCGGGATTTCCCTACACTTCTGATGAAGTGTCGCCAGTGACCTGCCTTGAAAGCCCGAGGCGCTTTCCTCTACCGTAACTGCCTGTCTTTATTGTTACGGATAAGCCATGTCGTTGGCCTGCTCACGCTCCCTGTTCTTTATGGCTTTCACTGCGGGGATTCTGGCCCTGGGAGCTTCTTATTACCTCGAATACGCGGTCGGTCTGGTGCCCTGCAGCCTGTGTCTGGTCCAGCGTCTGTTCATGTGTATGCTCACCATTTTTTGTGGTGTGGCGGCGGTCCATGGGCCTCAGCGTGTCGGTCTGTCGCTGTACTGGATGATGGCGTTGCTGACCAGTCTTGGCGGGATGACGGCGGCCTGGCGACAAGTACTGTTGCAAAGTGATTCCCTGCAAAGGCTGGCGCATTGCGGGCCAGGGCCGGAGGAAATGTTCAGCAGCCTGCCGTGGTTATGCGCACTGATGCGTATGTTCAACGACACTGCCGATTGCACGGAGTTGTCCTGGACACTGTTCGATTTGAGCATTCCGGAGTGGAGCCTGCTGTTCTTCGTGGGGATGTCGATCCTTGCCGCTTACCAGTTGCTGCGACAGGTCTGGATGGCTTTACAGCGACCACTTAGCGGCCAACCGTCGCACCCGGCGCTGGTCAGGGATTAAACACTTGTATGAACTTTCTCTCCTGCGTACCTTGAAGCCATAGGCGTGCGGGCATAATCTGGCCCGCACGTGTCATTGGAATTGTGTTGCTCGATGACGCTCTGCCCGGCCGCCTCTCAAAGCAATAGCCACAAGAAGAGGCGCGGGTGTAGGGCAGCATGACCCACAAGGGAAGAGAGATCACCATGCTCGAAAGTTGTCAGAATGCTCAGGAACGTTGGGGTGGAGTTCATCTGCTGATCGACCGCTGGCTGCAGGAGCGTGAGGAATTGATCGCTGCCTATGACAAGCTGGGCGCCAAACCTCAGGCGCTGTCCGAGGATCGAAAGCCGTTGCAGGAATTCTGCGGTGTGCTGGTCGATTACGTCTCGGCCGGGCACTTCGAAATCTACGAACAGCTGACGGGCGAGGCCAAGGCCTTCAATGACAAGCGCGGCCTGGAACTGGCCGAGACGATCTATCCGCGGATCGATGTCATCACCGAAAAGCTGCTCGCGTTCAACGACCTTTGTGATGAAGGCAAATGCGTTGCGGAGAAATTCAAGGAGCTGGGCGGCCTGCTCCACGAGCGCTTCGAACTGGAAGACTGCCTGATCGAAGTGCTGCATACCGCACACAAGGAAGAGGATTCGGTTCAGGCCTGAACCGAACCTCGCAAGACACAGAAACGGTGCGCCCCAAACGCACCGTTTTTTATTGGGCGATCAACTGGTCGCGCCGCGCAATTCCACTTCGAACACCAGCGGTGTGAACGGCGCGATCAAGTCGCCTGCACCGTCGGCGCCATAAGCCTGATCCGATGGAATCACCAGACGCCACTTCGCGCCGACCGGCATGTTCTGCAGCGCGGTGCGCCAGCCGGCGATCACGCTGTCGAGATTGAACCACTGCGGCTGGCTGTTCTGATCGAACACGGTGCCGTCCGGCAGTCGGCCGATGTACAGCACCTGCACTTTTCCATCCGGGCCGGCCTTGGTGCCATTCCCCGGCGCAAGCTCGGTCAGCAGGATGCCGTCGGCCAGCTCCTTTACACCCGGTTTGGCTTTTTCGGCGGTGAGAAAACGTCGCTCGTTTTCCATCGCGGCTTCAGTCGAAGGCATCGCCGCCTGCTCGGCTGCCTGCGATTCGTGATCGGCGAGGATCTGCTCGATGCGTGCCTCGCTCAGTGCCAACGGCTTGCCTTGATAGGCCTGCTGCAGACCTTCGATCAACGCCTGGATCTGCAGCTGCGGCACTTCCTGACGCAGTCGTTCGCCGAGGCTGGCGCCGAGGCTGTAAGCCAGATCGTGGGCGTCATTCGCCGTCGTTTTTTCGTCGGCCTGAGCCACGGAAAAAATCATGCAGAGGGATAAAAAAAAGTAGCGCGACATGGGCACTCTCCATCCTGAATTGCGGTGGATTATGCCAGCGCGAACGTCTGCAACGGTGAACTGCTTTTGCCAATGCGCAGAAGTTTTTTGCAAGCCTGCAACCGAGTGCTTTCGATACTGTCAACATGCCCTAGCGGCGGTAGCAGCAGAGGTCTAGTATGAGCCGCACTCACGTCAGCCAGGAGGTAAACCATGTCGGCCACCAAGAAGCCTGTAAACACTCCGTTGCATTTACTCCAACAACTCTCGGGCAGCCTGCTCGAGCATCTGGAAAACGCTTGCTCCCAAGCCTTGGCTGATGCTGAAAAACTGCTCGCCAAACTGGAAAAGCAACGCGGCAAGGCGCAAGAAAAACTGCACAAGTCCCGCACCAAACTGCAGGACGCAGCAGCAGCCGGTAAAGCCAAGGCGCAGACCAAGGCCAAGGCTGCCGTGAAGGAACTCGAAGACCTGCTCGATGCGCTGAAGGAACGTCAGTCCGACACCCGCAGCTACATTCTGCAACTCAAGCGCGATGCCCAGGAAAGCCTGAAACTGGCCCAGGGTGTCGGTCGTGTTCAAGAGGCTGTTGGCAAGGCGTTGTCCCTGCGTTCGGCCAAACCGGCAGCGGCACCTGCGAAAAAAGCAGCCGCCAAACCTGCTGCAAAAGCACCGGCCAAGGCTCCTGCAAAAGCCCCTGCAAAAGCGCCAGTGAAAGCCGCTGCAAAACCAGCCGCGAAGAAACCCGCAGCCGCCAGCGCTGCTAAACCTGCGGCCAAAACCACAGCGGCCAAACCCGCTGCCGCCAAGCCGGCTGCTGCAAAACCAGCCGCCAAACCTGCGGCGAGAACTGCTGCTGCGAAAGCGGCTCCAGCGAGAACTGCCGCTGCGAAACCTGCTGCCAAGCCAGCCGCCAAGCCGGCAGCAAAACCAGCCGTTAAAGCCGCCGCTAAACCAGCCGCCAAAACAGCTGCTGCCAAGCCTGCGGCGAAAACCGCTGCCAAACCGGTTGCTGCCAAACCTGCTCCCAAAGCGGCAGTGAAACCAGCGGCCAAGCCTGCGGTAAAAGCTGCGGCCAAACCCGCTGTAAAACCAGCCGCCAAACCGGCTGCCGCCGCCAAGCCTGCAACGACCGCCGCCAAGCCAGCGACCACCGCTAAACCGGCCGCCAAGCCAGCAGCGAAACCTGCTGCAAAACCTGCTGCAAAACCTGCGGTGAAAAAACCTGCCGCTGCCAAGCCGGCTGCCGCGAAATCCGCTGCAGTAAAACCGACCGCTGCTCCTGCTGCCAAACCTGCCGCACCGGCAACTCCGGCTGCGACCGCTGCACCTGCACCGGCCGCCACTACCTCGACCACCGCAACCACGCCATCGTCGGCGCCGGTGTCGAGCGTCGCCAGCAACCCGTCCAGCGCTTCCTAAGCGCCGGTCGCCGCGACGCGCAGCACTTGCAGCGCGTCGCGGTTCAGGTTGGCCGCAGGGCCGGCCAGCACTTCCAGCCAGTCACTCGATTCCTTCGAATTCCGCTTCCAGCCTTGTGCGGCGCCTTCCAGTCGCGACAGCAGAGCACGTTCCGCTTCCAGTTCCAGTCCCTTGATCTGCTCGCGCATCCCCTTGAGCACCGGATCGGTTTCGGCCAGCGCTTTCCACTGCATGCGCAATGTGCGCAACGGTTGCACCACCTCCCGGTCCCAAGGCTCTGTCAGTTCAAGAAGTTGCCGGGCTCGCACCTCGTTGCAGGTGGCATCGCGTTGTTCCAGCCATAAACCGCACAGCATCAGGCACACGTTGGCCCCCGCCGATTGCAGGCGCAGGCAGGCATCCTCCACGCCGGGACGGGCGTAGACGGCAAGGGCAAAGCTCCACAGGTCAGAGGACATCGTGCTACTCGCGCCAGTTGCGGGGGAAGCTGGTAGACTCCGCCGCCATTATGATCCGACTTCAGAACCTGACTTTACAGCGTGGCCCGCAACGTCTGCTAGAAGACGCCGAGCTGACCCTGCACGCCGGCCACAAAGCCGGCCTCATCGGTGCCAACGGCGCCGGCAAATCCAGCCTGTTCGCCTTGCTCCGCGGTGAGTTGCACCCGGACTCGGGCGACTGCCTGCTGCCGGCCGACTGGCGTATCGCCCACATGCGCCAGGAGGTCGACACGCTCGAGCGCCTGGCGGTCGACTATGTACTCGACGGTGACCTGCGCCTGCGCGAAGTGCAGCGCGAGCTCGCGGCAGCCGAAGAGGCCCACGACGGCACCGCGCTGGCCCGCCTGCACGCCGAACTCGACAGCGCCGACGGCTACACCGCCGATGCGCGGGCGCGCAAGCTGCTTGCCGGCCTCGGTTTCACCAACGAGCAGATGGATCGTCAGGTAGGAGATTTCTCCGGTGGCTGGCGGATGCGTCTGAACCTTGCGCAGGCTTTGATGTGCCCATCGGACCTGTTGCTGCTCGACGAGCCGACCAACCACTTGGACCTCGACGCCATCATCTGGCTCGAAGAGTGGCTGAAAAGTTACCCCGGCACCTTGCTGCTGATTTCCCACGACCGCGATTTCCTCGATGAAGTCGTCGATCACGTGGCCCACGTCGATCAGCGCAAGCTGACGCTCTACCGTGGCGGCTACACCGCGTTCGAACGCGCCCGTGCCGAGCGTCTGGCCCAGCAGCAACAGGCCTACGAGAAGCAGCAGGCGCAGCGTGCGCACATGGAAAGCTACATCGCCCGGTTCAAGGCCCAGGCCACCAAGGCCCGTCAGGCCCAGAGCCGGATCAAGGCGCTGGAGCGCATGGAAGAGCTGTCGGCGGCCCACGTCGATTCGCCGTTCGACTTCGTGTTCCGCGAGTCGACCAAGATCTCCAGCCCGCTGATCGACCTGTCCGATGCGCGCCTGGGTTACGGCGAGAAAACCGTGCTGGAGAAGGTCAAGCTGCAACTGACCCCCGGCGCGCGGATCGGCTTGCTCGGCCCCAACGGCGCGGGCAAGTCGACCCTGATCAAGAACCTTGCCGGCGAACTCGAACCACTGGCCGGGCGCCTGACTCGCGGTGAGAACACTGTGGTTGGTTACTTCGCCCAGCATCAGCTCGACTCGCTGGATTCCAAGGCCAGCCCGTTGCTGCACTTGCAGCGTCTGGCGCCGACCGAGCGCGAGCAGACCCTGCGCGATTTCCTTGGTGGTTTCGACTTCCGCGGCGCACGGATCGACGAACCGGTGCTGAATTTCTCCGGTGGCGAAAAGGCTCGTCTGGCTTTGGCGCTGATCGCATGGGAACGGCCGAACCTGCTGCTGCTCGACGAACCGACCAACCACCTCGACCTGGAAATGCGCCTGGCGCTGACCATGGCGTTGCAGGAATTCAGCGGCGCGGTGTTGGTGGTTTCCCACGATCGGCATCTGCTCAAGAGCACCACCGACAACTTCTTCCTGGTCGCGGACGGCAAGGTCGAAGAGTTCGACGGCGACCTTGAGGACTACGCCCGTTGGCTGGTCGAGTACCGTCAGCGCAACGCCCCGGTCAGCAACACACCGGTCAACCCGGACAAGACCGACAAGAAGGCCCAGCGTCAGGCTGCCGCTGCGTTGCGTCAGCAACTGGCGCCGCACAAGCGCGAGGCTGACAAGCTCGAAGCCGAGCTCGGCAAGCTGCACGAGAAACTGGCGAAGGTCGATGCCAGCCTCGGCGACAGCGACCTCTACGAGCCGGCGCGCAAGAACGAATTGCGTGACCTGCTGGCCGAACAGGCCAAGCTGAAAGTCCGCGAAGGCGAACTTGAAGAAGCGTGGATGCAAGCCCTGGAAACGCTGGAAAGCATGCAGGCGGAGCTGGAGGCGTTGTCCTGATGGACGCCTTCAGACTTCCATTGCCGGCGATGTGGGCCGAGCCGATCTGGCTCGGTGTGCAGATTCTGCTGATTCTGTTGGCCGGCTACTTCGCCCAGCGCGTCGTCGCCCGATTCTTGACCCGCCTGGGCGAGAAGTATCCGTTCCCGCCGCAGTTGCTGATGCCGCTGCGCGGCGGTCTGCGCTGGCTGATCATGGGCAGTGCGCTGATCTTTGTGCTGGAGCGTCTCGGGGTGTCGGCCACGGTGCTCTGGACCGCGCTGTCGGGCTTCGTCGCGGTGGCGGCGGTGGCGTTCTTCGCCATGTGGAGCGTGCTGTCGAACCTGCTCTGCGCGATTCTGATCTTCACCGTTGGCCCGTTCCGTCTCGGCGACGTCGTCGAACTGGTGGACACCACCGACAAGCCCGGCGTCAAAGGCCGGGTGGTGGCGATCAATCTGCTCTACACCACACTGATCGAAGCCGAAGAACTCGGCACCGGCAGCGCCATGGTGCAGGTGCCCAACAGCCTGTTCTTCCAGCGTTCGGTGCGCCGCTGGCGCGGCACTGATGTGTTCCCTTCCAGCGGTTTCGAAAAGTGATCGGACGCCGGCCACATTGGTCGGCGCCCGCAACATCCTGCAAAAAATCGGTGGTCATCCAGCCAATTCCGCATTAGCTTTGAGGATTGTCACGAGTCCGAGTCGAGGTGTGCGATGGAGCTTCAAACATGGCTGGCGTTTTTTGCCGCCTGCTGGGTGATCAGTCTTTCTCCGGGTGCCGGCGCCATTGCGTCGATGTCCAGCGGTCTGCAATACGGTTTCTGGCGCGGTTACTGGAACGCCCTGGGCCTGCAGATCGGCCTGGCTGTGCAGATTGCCATCGTCGGCGCCGGTGTCGGCGCGATCCTCACCGCTTCGGCCACTGCGTTCCACGCGATCAAATGGTTCGGTGTCGCGTATCTGGTTTATCTGGCAATCAAGCAGTGGCGCGCACTGCCGATGGACATGAGTGACGACGCGGCGGTCCGGCCGATCGGCAAGCCGCTGGCGCTGGTGTTCCGTGGTTTTCTGGTGAACATCAGCAACCCCAAGGCCCTGGTGTTCATGCTCGCGGTGCTGCCGCAGTTCATCAATCCGCATGCGCCGCTGCTGATCCAGTACGTGGTGATCGGCGTGACCATGATCGCGGTCGACCTGATCGTCATGGCCGGCTACACCGGTCTGGCGTCGAAGGTGTTGCGCCTGTTGCGCACACCGACCCAGCAGCGACGCATGAACCGCACGTTTGCCGGGCTGTTCATTGGCGCTGCGGCGTTCATGGCGACATTGCGCAAAGCGGCCGCATAAAGCGTGCAGCCACAAAAAAAGGCGACCTGAGAAGGTCGCCTTTTTCGTTTCCGGCAGTCGGTCAGTGAAGAATCACTGGCGCCGTATCACGCGGCAGATTGTTGCGCTGCTGCGGTTCGCGCGGCTGCTCGTAACCGCCACCGCCGAGCTGCATGCTCAGCTGTCCGGCCACGTCTTCGCCCAGCGCCTTCGAAACATCGCGCACCACCCGCGGGCGGTTGAGCGAGATCTTGATGTCGCGGTGGTTCACCAGTTTGGTGTCCTGCGCTTCGCCCATCGCCGTGAAGGCCGAGGTGATTTCGAAGGTCTTGGTGTTGATCAGGCTGAAATCGGCCACCAGCGTCAGGCCCAGCACGGCGGAATAGCTGTCGGTGTTCGCCAGCTCGTTTACGTCCTGGGTGAAGTCGATGTCCGACACCGTGCCGAACAGCACGTAGTCGGCACCCTTGAAGTTGCCGGCCTTGATCCGCTTGATCACGTCGTAGACGTCACCCTTGGACGACGCCGTGTACGGCGTGCCCTGCACCAGCTGGAACATGCCGGTACGCAGGATTTCACCCTTGATGTCGCCGGTGAACTTACGCAGCTCGGTCTGTTCGATGTAGCTGGTGGTGGCTTCGAGCTCGTTATAGCTCGAAGACCCACTGGCGCTGTAATAACCCTCGCGGTAATTGCTCTGGGCCGAAACGATGTGGATGTATTGCTCCACACGTTCCTGATACGCCAGATCCGTCACCGCGACTTTCGGGGCCGCCTGCACGCTGAACGCGCAAGCCAGGGCCATCATGCCAATCCATGTGCGCATCGATTAACGCTCCGTGGTTTTGCGGATCTCTTTCTCGTCCATCCACTCGGCCAGACCGCTTTCAACGTCGATCAGTTGCAGGCTGAATTTGTAGAAGACGTCCTTGTAGTCGCTGCTGCGCTTGACGATCGAGCTGATCGAACCTTCAAGACGGTATTTGGCGGCGATCATGTTGCCAGTCTTGGCCACGGTGCTTTTCTTGTACAGGCCGCTCTGGTTTTGCAGCTTGAGCTGGTCGACCTGGCTCTGCATCGCGGTGTTGTCGCTGGCGAAACGGGCGGTGCCGGACTTCATCAGCTGGGTCTTGATGCTGGTGGTGATTTCGCGGGTGTCGATGTATTCGCTGGTCTTGTTCTTCACGTCGTAGACCTGCACCACAGGACGACCCTGCAGAATGCCGGACTGGGCCAGGGAACGGGTCATCGACTCGGCGATCATCTGCAGGTCGGTCGAACCGAACTCGTTGGTCACGGTTTCAACAGCCTTGGTGTCGCCGTAGCTGATGTTCTTGCTGCCCAGGGTCGGCGAAGTGTTGGCGCAACCGCTGGCCAGCAGGGCGAGGACGGCGATGAAGGAAAAACGTGCAAACATGGGAATGCTCTCTGAATCGGGAATAGGGTGTCGGGCTTAAGGCGTCTTGAGTTCCAGACGGAAGTCCACGGCTTTGGGCGTCGGGGCGATGCCCTGGATGAAGCTGGTCTGGGCGCCGTACATCATCTGGCTCTTCCAGACTTCTTCTTCGGCGATCGGGAAACCTTCCGGCCCGAGCCAGGCGAAGCGGTAGTAGAACGTCTTGTTGCTGTTGAGGGTGTTGCTCAACTGCACGTTGACGGTCATGAAGCCGTTTTCGCGGGCTACGCGCATCGCGCCGACCACGATGTGTTTCTGCGGGCCCATGGCCACGACCTTGCTCGCGGCACTGCCCGGCTCCGGTGGTGGCGGGGTGGCGCAACCGCTCGCCAGCAGAGCGAGGGCGGCGACGGCGATGAGTTTGAAGCGCATGCAAAGACTCCGTTCTTAAGGTTGTTTGAGGCTGGCCACGGCGGTAGCGCCAGCGCTCGGGGTGACGTGGGCGGCGAGGCCGGCAGCGAACACCTGATTGCCGACGGCGCGCAGGGTGATCACCTGATAACGCTGATCGACGGTGACCTTGACCTGAGAGCCACCGACGGCGCTCGGCAGAGTGACCAGGTGCTCACCTTTCTTCAAGCGCAGACGTACAACCTGAGTCATGTCCGGCAGAGTACGCCACGTACGGGTATCGGCACCTTCGAGCACAGCTGAAGAAATACCCACTGCCAGGCCCGCCAGCGGGTTGGTTTCGTTGATCTTCTTCTGCGCTACACCTTTGGTGATCGCGCGCACGGTGGTGCGCAGGATGATCCCCGGCATGTCATCGCGCAGGGCGCGGCGGGACATGGCGGTGGTGCTGTTCAGCGCGGTCAGGTCGACCTGCTGGCCATCGACACCGATCTGCGCGAACGTCGCGGTGGAGGTGTCGGGCTTGATGATCGGGAACGACAGCGGAGTAATCACTACGTTGTTGGAGATTGGCAGCGGCAACGGCACGCGGATCGAATCGCGGGCCGGCGCCAGACCGCTTTGCACCACGATCAGGATGTCGCTGTCATCGCTTTTGACCGGTTTGTCGAGGTTGACCAACGCCTGCTCCAGCAGCGGCGTGTTCGGGCGCAGTTCGGCAGCCTTGCGATAGCCCGGCGCAGCGAGGTCTTTTTCGCCCAGAGCTTCATAGACGAAACCGGCCAGGTAATGGCTGAACGCACTCTGGTAGCTGTTTTTCAGGCCGACCACTTCCGGCGCGTCGAGGCTGGCCACCGGGTAGCCCTGCAAATCCTTGTATTCGGTCTTGATGCCTTCCTTCTCGGCTTCCTCTTCGCTCTTGAGGTATTCCTTGTCGCGCAGGTCGGCGATCACCGCTTCACGTTCGTGAGTCTTCTTGATCGCGGTGCGGGCGCCGTCGAAGTCGTTGACCGCCAGCAGGTTCAGGGCCATCTGCGTAGTCAGCATGACTTTTTCGTAGTCGTAGCCTTCGTAGCGGCGCACCTTGTCGTTGACCAGGAAACTGCCGAACTGGGCCAGGTACTTGTCGGTGTCGAGTTTGACCGAGTCTTCCCACTTGCCCACCACCTGGTCGGCGCTGGTCCAGGCATTCTGGCTGCCGGACAGATCGCCCTTGGCGCGCAGCAGTTCACCTTTCTCGAAGTAATAGAGCAGGTCTTTGTCCGGGCCGGTGTTGTTCTTTTCCAGCAGGGTCAGGGCGGCGTCGACGTTGCCGGTGGCCAGTTGCTGGTTGGTCCGGGCCAGTTCGGAATCGTAGTTGCGAAACGCCGAACAGCCGGACAGCAGGGTGACAGCGCTGAGCGCAATCAGAGTGGGAGCGCGGAATGCCATGGGGTTACTTCTTCCATGAGTAGCGACAGCCTCGGGTGCGGGTCGGGCTGCTGGGACCGATCGGCAGTGGCGCTGGCCTCCTGCCAATTCCTCATAAAAAGAGGAGCTTTAATGCCGCAACGCGATAGCGCGGGCGCGGCATTATAAGCGGGCGATGCTGGCTATGTAATAGCTTTTTAATTGCACCGGTTAGTTAGGTGCCATTACTTATCCGGCAGTCTGGCATTGCCGATTACGTTGGCGACATCTCTCAGAACTCGCAGGTTGACCAATTGGTGATCGCGATCGATGCGCAGGGTGACCGATGACGCTCCGGGTGCATTGGGCGCATTGAATTGGTGATCGCCTTTCTTCAGCCGTATGCGCGCCACCAATGTCTTGTCGGGGAGCGTGCGCCACGTTCGGGTGTCGGCCTCCTCAAAGGGGTCGTGCTCGGTGACGACCAGCGAGGCCTTGGCCGGATTGCGTTCGTTTTCCTGAGCCTGCGAGATGGCGGCCATGTTGGCGCGGAACATTGCCCGGGAAATGATCGCCGGCATGTCATCGCGCAGCGTACGAAACGCCATGTCGGTGACGCTGTTGATCACGGTCAGCGGGCGTTTGCGGCCATCCACCAGGATGTGGTCGAACGCTGGTGTGACGGTGTCCGGCACCAGGATGGGAAACGAGATCGGCGCAGTAATGACCAGATTTTCATTGAGCCGCACCGGGATCGGCACCGTTACCGAGCTGCGGGCCGGCGCCAGACCGCTCTGGACGACGATCAGAACATCGCTTTCATCATCCTTGGCCGGCGGTTTGTCGAGATTGCGCAACGCCTGTTCGAGGAAGGGGATATTCGGGCGCAACTCGATTGCCTGGCGATAACCCGGTGCGGCCAGATCCCGTTCACCCAGCGCTTCATAGGTGAACCCGGCCAGGTAATGGCTGAAAGCACTCTGGTAGCCGTTCTTCAGTTCGATAACCGCTGGCGCGTCCAGGGTGGTGACGGGATAGCCCTGCAAATCCTTGTATTGCACGACGATGCCTTGAGCTTTGGCCTGTTCCTCGAGCTCTTCATACTGGCGCTCCCGCTGGCGGGCGATCAGTGCTTCACGTTCGTGGGTCTTCTTGATGTCTGCCCGGGCGCCGTCGAAATCGCTTTCGCCCAATTGGTTGAGGGCCATCTGTGTGGTCAGCATGACTTTTTCGTAGTCATAGCCTTCGTAGCGGCTGAGCTTGTCGTTGACCAGCAGGGTGCCCATTTCATAGGCAAACCGGTTGAGCAGCTTCATGGGGGCGGAAGGTACGGCTTCTTCGCGCTGGAACACCATCCGGTCTGCGCTGCGCCAGGCTTTCTGGCTCTGCGGGCGGGCGTTGGCGAAGCTGAGAATCGAACCCTTCTCGAAGTAGTAGAGCAGGTCCTTGTCTTCCCACGGGTTGTGCCACTCCAGCACATCCAGGGCACCCTGATAGTCGCCGAGCATCAGCCGGTCGTTGGTTTGCTGCATTTCCAGGTCGTAATTGCGGTAAGCCGCGCAGCCGCTCAGTTGCAGAATCGTGCTGATTAATACCGGGAGTAGCAGGCGTTGGCGCATGGAGTGCAGCTCTTCCTGGAGCAGAGAGGCGAAAGGTGAAGGATTATAGGGGTGGGCAGTGGCCATGTGCCGGGGATTGGAGAGAAAGCTTGAGGGAATCGCGCTCGAAGTGAACAATATGTAACTTCGCATTTCCACTTGAGACTCATTCATGACTGCCGCGTCCCGATTTCTGGCCTGGCTGGTGTTCCCGCTGTGCGCCCTGAGCAGCTTCAATCTGCTGGCCGACACCGTGGAAGGCGCGCCGCAAGCGTTGCACCTGCTTGATTACATCAGCGCCGATTACCCGCCGACGGTAGCGGCAGGCAAGGTCATCGACGATGGCGAATACCGCGAGCAACTGGAATTCACCCAGGTGCTGCAAGGGCTGATCGCCGGCCTGCCGGCCAAACCGGAGAAAGCGGCGCTGGAACAGGGCGTCAGCGCCTTGCACGCCGCGATCACGGCGAAACAGGACGGTGCGGACGTGGCCCGTCAGGCCCGACAACTGGGGGCGAAACTGGCGGTGGCTTATGAAGTCAGCCAGGCCCCGATCATCACGCCTGATCCGACCCGTGGTGCGCCGCTCTACGCGCAAAACTGCTCGGTGTGCCACGGCGACGCGGGTGCCGGCGACGGCCCGGCAGGTCTCGGTATGACGCCGGCGCCGGCCAATCTGCGCGATGCTGCGCGGATGGATCACCTGAGCCTGTATGCGATCTACAGCACCCTCGGCCAGGGCGTCGAAGGCACGGACATGCCGGCGTTTGCCGATCAACTGGACGACCGTCAGCGCTGGGATCTGGCGACCTATATCGCGCAGTTCAGCGCCGATCCGGCCACGGCCAAAGCCGACAAGACCTACAACATTGCCGATCTGGCCCGCCAGACCCCGGCCGAGGTGCAGGCTGCCGAGGGCGCTGAAGCCGCCGCGATCTTCCGTGCGCAACGGGCGCAGCCGCCGCAGGTCAAGCGCGGCCCGGCGCAGTTGCTCGACTACACCGCCGCGACCCTGGACAAGAGCCTGGCGGCGTACCGTGCCGGTGAACACGATCAGGCTTACGACCTGTCGGTGGCGGCGTATCTGGAAGGCTTCGAACTGGTCGAAAGCTCGCTGGACAACGTCGACGCCAACGTGCGCAAGGACACCGAAAAATCCCTGATGGCCTATCGGCAATCGCTGCAGGACGGCTTGCCGGTGGAGCAGGCCGAACAGCGTCTCGATGCGGCCAAGGCCAAACTCAAGGAGTCTGCCGGCCTGTTGGGCAGCGATGGATTGAGTTGGTCGCTGAGCTACATCTCCGGGCTGTTGATTCTGCTGCGCGAAGGTCTGGAAGCGATTCTGGTGCTGGCGGCGATCCTCGCGTTCCTGCGCAACACCGGCCAGCAATCGGCGGTGCGCAGCGTCAACGTCGGCTGGGGTCTGGCATTACTGGCCGGTCTCGGGACCTGGGCGCTGGCGGCGTACGTGATCGATGTCAGCGGCTCTCAGCGTGAACTGCTCGAAGGCGCCACGGCGCTGTTTGCCAGCGTCATGGTGTTGTGGCTCGGGGTGTGGATGCACGACCGTCGCCACGCGGCAGCCTGGCAGGATTACATCAAGCAGAGTCTGGTTGGCGGAGGCGGGCGTTTCGGTTTCGCGATCCTGGCGTTCTTCTCGGTGTACCGCGAGCTGTTCGAAGTGATCCTGTTCTACGAAACCCTGTGGCTGCAGGCCGGTCCTGCCGGGCATAACGCGGTACTCGCCGGTGGTGCGACGGCGCTGGTGCTGCTGTTCGGTCTGGCGTGGGTGATCCTGCGCGGTTCGGCGAAACTGCCGCTGGCGCTGTTCTTCAGCATCAACGCGGCGCTGCTCTGCGCGTTGTCGGTGGTGTTCGCCGGTCACGGCGTGAAGGCGCTGCAGGAAGCCGGGATCTTTGGCACCCGGCCGGTGGCATTCTTCGATTTCGACTGGCTGGGGATTCATGCCGACGCCTATTCGCTGACGGCGCAGGCCGTGGCGATCGCGGCGATCATCGTGCTGTACGGTCGCAGTTGGGTGGCTGAAAAGCGCCGCATGGCGGCTTGAGATGATGCGCGTATGGATCGATGCCGACGCCTGCCCGAAGATGGCCAAGGAGTTGGTGGTGAAGTTCGCCCTCAAACGCCGCTTCGAAGTGGTGCTGGTGGCGGGGCAGCCGCAGGGCAAGCCGGCGCTGGCGATCGTCAAGCTGATCGTGGTGCCGAGCGGCCCGGATGCGGCGGATGATTATCTGGTGGAGCATGCGGTGCCGGGTGAACTGGTGATCTGCAGCGACATTCCACTGGCCGACCGGCTGGTGAAGAAGGGCGTTGCAGCGCTGGACCCGCGTGGCAAGGAGTTCGACGCGCAGAACATGGGTGAGCGGCTGGCGACACGCAACCTGTTCACCGACCTGCGTGAGCAAGGCCAGGTCACTGGCGGCCCGGCGCCGTTCGGTGACCGCGAGAAGCAGGCGTTCGCCAATGCGCTGGACCGGATCCTCACCAGGCTCGCCCGCAAAACCTGAACATTACACAAATCCCTTGTGGGAGCGGGCTTGCTCGCGAAGGCGGTGTGTCATTCAACGAATAGTTGTCTGACCTGACGTCTTCGCGAGCAAGCCCGCTCCCACATTGGGTGTGTATTCGACCAAGAGATCAGGCGTCGTTTTCGTGGGTCAGCTCTAGCACCCGATCCACCAGCTTGTTGATCCCCGAAGCCGCCTCGCTGATCGACTGCGCCAACATGTAAGCCGGAGTGGTCACCAGTTTGCGCGCCTTGTCTTCGATGATGTCGGTTACCGCGCAGTCTTCGTGGGTGGCGCCCATCTTGTTCATGGCGGCGACGGTGTCGGCGTCGTTGCCGATGGTGCAGGTCACGCCGGGGCCGTAGATTTTCGCGGCCAGCGCCGGCGAAATGCAGATCAGGCCCACCGGTTTGCCCGCTTCGGCAAAGGCTTCGGCCAGCGCCAGTACTTGCGGCTGCACGGTGCAGCCGGCGCCTTCGATGGCGAAGTTCGACAGGTTCTTCGCCGCACCGAAACCGCCTGGCACGATCAGCGCATCGAAGTCCTCGACATCGGCCTCACGCAGATCCTTGACGTTGCCCCGGGCGATGCGAGCCGATTCCACCAGCACGTTGCGCGACTCGGGCATTTCTTCGCCGGTCAGGTGATTGATCACATGCAATTGAGCGATGTTCGGGGCGAAGCACTGCACCTGGGCGCCGCGCTGGTCGAGGCGCAACAGGGTGATGACGCTTTCGTAGATCTCGGCGCCGTCGTAAACGCCGCAACCGGACAGGATCACTGCAACTTTTTTGCTCATGGGTTTCTCTCCAGATTCATGGCGCTAAATGTCCTCTAATTTGTCGTTCGTTGCCATAGGATCAAGCCGCGGCTACACCTAGGATCTGTGCTACAGATTCCGACCAGGGCGCGTCATGAACTTCATCCTGTATGCGGTACCGTTTTTCTTCGTGTTGATTGCGGCGGAACTCATCGCCGACCGCTGGCGCGGGATGAGCAACTATCGCCTGGCCGATGCGGTGAACAGCATCAGCACCGGGGTGTTGTCGACCACCACCGGCCTGTTGACCAAGGGCGTGGGCCTGGTGACCTATGCGTTTGCCCTGGAGCATCTGGCGCTGGTCAGGTTGTCTGCGGACAGCGTCTGGGTCTGGGTGTTTGCCTTTGTCTTCTATGACTTCTGCTATTACTGGCTGCATCGCATGGGCCATGAACGGAACATTCTCTGGGCGGCGCATTCGGTGCATCACCAGAGCGAGGACTACAACCTTTCCACGGCCTTGCGCCAGACCAGCACCGGGTTCCTGCTGAGCTGGATCTTCTACCTGCCGATGGCCGTGCTCGGGGTGCCGCTGCTGGTGTTCGTCAGCGTTGCGGCGCTGAATCTGCTGTATCAGTTCTGGGTCCATACCCGGCACATTCCCAAGCTCGGCTGGTTCGAGTGGTGCTTCGTCACGCCGTCCAACCATCGGGCCCACCATGCACAGAACGCTCTCTACATGGATCGCAACTACGGCGGGGTGTTCATTATTTGGGACCGACTGTTCGGCTCCTTCCAGGAGGAGGACGACAACGAGCCGGTGATTTTCGGCGTGACCACGCCGCTGGCGAGCTGGAATCCGCTGTGGGCCAACCTGCAGTTCTACGCGCAGCTATGGGATGACGCGCGCCGGGCCGAGCGTACGTGGGACAAGATCCGGATCTGGTTCATGCGCACCGGCTGGCGTCCGGCGGACGTTGCGGCGAAGTACCCGATGAACAAGCCGGATCTGAGTCAGTTCCACAAATTCGAAGTGCCGCTGGACAGTCGTCAGCAGTGGTACGTGGGGTTGCAGTTTGGCGTCTATGTGGCGCTGGGCAGTTATCTGATGAATCTGGAACACAGTCTGCCCACCGGAGCATTGCTGCTCGGCTGGGGCGCGGTGGCGTTCGGTTTGTTCGTGTTGGGCGTAGCCCTGGAGAATCGCCCGTGGGCGGCGAAGCTGGAAGTGTTGCGGCTGGCATCGAACCTGCCGCTGGTGTGGCTGGCGCCGCTGGTCGGGCTCTGGCCGGCCAGCCCGGGGATATGGGTTGGCCTGCTCAGTTACAGCCTGCTCAGCGGCATCGGGCTGTATTGCTGTCGCCAGCGACTTACTCGGCTGGCGTCTTAGGATCGGCGGCGTTGGTCATTTCGGCTTTGTGCCGTTCGGCCTTGGCCAGCAGCTCGGCCTGTTCTTCCTCGTAAACCTTTTTCGCCAACCGGGCATTCTTGAACCGGCGGCGCAGCCATAGGCCCAGGCCGAGCACCAGCAGCGCGCCCAGCACCCACAACTCATACTTCTTGATGCTGCCGAGCATGCCTTCGAGCACGGCGCCGAAATGGTAAGCAGCGGCGGCCAGGGCGGTGGCCCAGATCGCGGCGCCGATACCGTTGAGCAGCAGATAACGTCCCGGCGGATAGCCCGAGAGGCCGATTGCCACCGGCATCACCGTGCGCAGTCCGTACACGAAGCGAAAGCTCAAGACCCAGATGTCCGGGTGCTTGCGGATGTGTTCCAGCGCGCGGTCGCCCATCATCTGCCAGCGCGGTTTGCGCGCCAGCAGCTTGCGCCCGTGCTTGCGGCCCAGGAAGTACCACAGCTGATCGCCGGCATAGCTGCCGAAGAACGCCACGACCACCACCAGTTTGATGTCCATGTATTCACGGAACGCGAGGAAGCCCGCGAGCACCAGGATGGTTTCGCCTTCGAAGAACGTGCCGAGAAACAGGGCAAAGTAGCCGAAGTCATGCAGAAATTGTTGGAGCATTGTCTGGGTGCTGGCGAAATGAACGCGCAGCCTAACCCTTCGGACACATTCAGGAAAGTGTCGAAATGTGTCTCGACGTGAACATTTCCTACACGGACAATGGAAAGCGACTACCTGTCGCAGGGGTGCACATAACTGTCATACGACCGTCATAATGGCCATCTATAACTGTCACGCTCGCCCGTTTGCGCGGGCTCAGGAGTCTGCCGTGAGCTTTACCCCAGCCAACCGTCTGTTCCCTGCCACCCGCCTGCGTCGCAATCGCCGTGATGATTTTTCCCGGCGGCTGGTGCGTGAGAATGTGTTGACGGTCGATGACCTGATCCTGCCGGTGTTCGTCCTCGACGGTGAAAACCGCCGCGAAGCCGTGGCCTCGATGCCGGGTGTCGAGCGTCTGACCATCGACCTGCTGCTTGAAGAAGCCGCCACATGGGTCGAGCTGGGGATTCCGGCGCTGGCGCTGTTCCCGGTCACCCCGCCTGAACTCAAATCCCTCGATGCCGCCGAAGCCTGGAATCCCGAAGGTATCGCGCAGCGCGCTACTCGCGCCCTGCGTGACCGGTTCCCGGAACTGGGTGTTATCACTGACGTAGCCCTCGACCCGTTCACCACTCACGGTCAGGACGGCATTCTCGATGAAGAAGGCTATGTGCAGAACGACATCACCGTCGATGCACTGGTCAAGCAAGCCTTGTCCCATGCTGCTGCGGGCGCCCAGGTGGTTGCCCCGTCGGACATGATGGACGGCCGCATCCAGGCCATCCGCGAGGCGCTGGAACTGGCTGGCCACGTCAACGTGCGGATCATGGCCTACTCGGCCAAGTACGCCAGTGCCTATTACGGCCCGTTCCGCGACGCCGTGGGTTCGGCCGCGAACCTGGGCAAGGCGAACAAGGCCTCCTATCAGATGGACCCGGCCAACAGCGACGAAGCCCTGCACGAAGTGGGTGCGGACTTGTCTGAAGGCGCGGACATGGTCATGGTCAAACCCGGCATGCCGTACCTGGACATTTTGTTCCGGGTAAAAGATGCCTTCAAAGTGCCGACCTTCGTCTATCAGGTCAGCGGCGAATACGCCATGCACATGGCGGCGATCCAGAATGGCTGGTTGAGCGAAGGCGTGATCCTCGAATCCCTGACCGCCTTTAAACGTGCCGGCGCTGATGGCATCCTGACTTACTTTGCTGTCCGTGCCGCTCAATTGTTACGAGAGCAGAAATAGCCCTCCCAGGAACATTCGATGAATACCGAAGGACTCACTGAAGTTGCCGTAAAAGAAGCTCAACCCGTGGTCGAGCAGATTACCGAAACCCCGCCGGAACTGGAGCCTGCGCCACCCGCGCCGGCAACCGAGCCCGCCGCGGCGGTGCCGGCGATCGCGATTCCCGGCCTGGATGACAGCAGCCTGTACATCCACCGTGAATTGTCGCAACTGCAGTTCAACATCCGCGTGCTGGAACAGGCGCTGGACGAGTCCTACCCGTTGCTGGAGCGGCTGAAGTTCCTGCTGATCTTCTCCAGCAACCTCGACGAATTCTTCGAAATCCGCGTCGCCGGCCTCAAGAAACAAATCACCTTCGCCCGTGAACAGGCCGGCGCCGACGGCCTGCAACCGCACCAGGCCCTGGCCCGGATCAGCGAGCTGGTGCACGGTCACGTAGATCGCCAGTACGCGATCCTCAACGACATCCTGCTCCCAGAGCTGGAAAAGCATCAGGTGCGTTTCATCCGTCGTCGCCACTGGACGACCAAGATCAAAACCTGGGTCCGCCGCTATTTCCGCGACGAGATTGCGCCGATCATCACTCCGATCGGCCTCGACCCGACGCACCCGTTCCCGTTGCTGGTGAACAAGAGCCTGAACTTCATCGTCGAGCTCGAAGGTATCGACGCCTTCGGTCGCGATTCCGGTCTGGCGATCATCCCGGCACCGCGCCTGTTGCCGCGAATCATCAAGGTGCCGGAAGAAGTCGGCGGCCCTGGCGACAACTATGTGTTCCTGTCGTCGATGATCCACGCCCACGCCGATGACCTGTTCCAGGGCATGAAGGTAAAAGGCTGCTACCAGTTCCGCCTTACCCGAAACGCCGACCTGGCGCTCGATTCCGAAGACGTCGAAGACCTGGCCCGCGCCCTGCGTGGCGAGTTGTTCTCCCGTCGTTACGGTGACGCCGTGCGCCTGGAAGTCGCCGACACCTGCCCGAAACACCTGTCGGACTACCTGCTCAAGCAGTTCAACCTGAGCGAGACCGAGCTGTATCAGGTCAACGGTCCGGTGAACCTGACGCGTCTGTTCAGCATCACCGGCCTGGACAGCCATCCGGAGCTGCAATACACGCCGTTCACGCCGCAGATCCCGAAACTGCTGCAAAACAGCGAGAACATTTTCAGCGTGATCAGCAAGCAGGACATCCTGCTGTTGCACCCGTTCGAGTCGTTCACCCCGGTGGTCGACCTGTTGCGCCAGGCCGCCAAGGACCCGCACGTTCTGGCCGTGCGCCAGACCCTGTACCGCTCCGGCGCCAACTCGGAAATCGTCGATGCGCTGGTGGACGCCGCGCGTAACGGCAAGGAAGTGACGGCGGTCATCGAGCTGCGAGCACGCTTCGACGAAGAGTCCAACCTGCAACTGGCCAGCCGTCTGCAAGCGGCGGGCGCGGTGGTGATCTACGGCGTGGTCGGCTTCAAGACTCACGCCAAGATGATGCTGATCCTGCGCCGCGAGGCCGGTGAGATCGTGCGTTACGCGCACCTCGGCACCGGTAACTACCACGCAGGCAACGCCCGTCTGTACACCGACTACAGCCTGCTGACCTCCGACGACGCCTTGTGCGAAGACGTCGGCAAACTGTTCAGTCAGTTGATCGGCATGGGCAAGACGCTGCGTATGAAGAAGCTGCTGCATGCGCCGTTCACCCTGAAGAAGGGCATGCTCGACATGATCACCCGCGAGACGCAATTCGCGCTCGACGGTAAACCGGCGCACATCATCGCCAAGTTCAACTCGCTGACCGATCCGAAGATCATCCGCGCGCTGTACAAGGCCAGCCAGTCCGGCGTGCGCATCGATCTGGTGGTGCGCGGCATGTGCTGCCTGCGTCCAGGCATCGCCGGGGTTTCGCACAACATCCACGTGCGCTCGATCATCGGTCGCTTCCTTGAGCACACCCGAGTGTTCTACTTCCTCAACGGTGGCGAGGAGCAGATGTTCCTCTCCAGCGCCGACTGGATGGAGCGCAACCTCGACAAGCGCGTCGAGACCTGCTTCCCGGTGGAAGGCAAGAAGCTGCTGACTCGGGTCAAGAAAGAGCTGGAGCTGTACCTGACCGACAACACCCACAGCTGGAGCCTGCAATCGGACGGTCGCTACATCCGCAACACGCCGACCGGCAACCAGAACCCGCGCAGTGCGCAGGCGACGTTGCTGGAGCGGTTGGGCAGCCCGATTCTGCCGGTGAGCAGCTGACCGCGGGTTTCATAGCCATGAAAAAGGCGATCCATCCGGATCGCCTTTTTTGTGCCGTTACTCAATGTACGGTCAGGACAATCCCCACCCGCGTCAGCCATTCGGCCTCAAGCCCGAAATCCGCCTGGGTCAGCTGATTTTCATCCAGCCAGTTCTCCGGGAATTCCACGTCGAGGTGGTTGCCATTTGCATGCAGCGTCACTTGCGGCATCGCCTGGGTGCCACGGATGTGGTGGAACAGGATGGCGAAACGCAGCAGCACGCACAGGCGGATCAGCTTGTCGCCGTCGTCGCCGAACTCGGCGAACTTGTCCTTGGGGATGTTGCGACGGTGGCCGCGCACCAGCAGGGCGAGCATTTGCTGGTCTTCGCGGGAGAACCCGGCGAGGTCCGAGTGCTCGATCAGGTAGGCGCCGTGCTTGTGGTAGTGATAGTGGGCGATGTCGAGCCCGACTTCGTGCACTTTCGCCGCCCAGCCCAGCAGTTCGCGCCAGATGCCGTCGTCCAGCTCCCAATCCACGGCCACTTGATCGAAGGCGTGCAAGGCTTTGCGCTCGACCCGTGCGGCCTGTTCCTGATCGACGTGGTAGCGCTCCATCAGCGAGGTCAGGGTGCGTTCGCGCACGTCTTCGTGGTGATGGCGGCCGAGCAGGTCGTAGAGCACGCCTTCACGCAGCGCGCCTTCGCAGTGATCCATGCGTTGCAGTTCGAGGGCATCGAAGATCGCTTCGAGAATCGCCAGGCCAGCCGGGAAGATCGCCCGGCGATCCGGCTTGATGCCTTCGAAATCGATCTTGTCGACATCGCCGAGCTTGAACAGGCGGCGCTTGAGCCACGCCAGGCCTTCGGCATTCACCTCGCCGGTGCCATGACCGCCGGCCTTCAGCGCCAGACCGATGGCGCGGATGGTGCCCGAGGAGCCGATGGCTTCATCCCAGGTCAGGCGGTGCAACGCATGTTCGATGCTCATGATCTCCAGGCGCGCCGCCGTGTACGCCTGGGCGTAGCGGGCCGGGGTGATCTTGCCGTCCTTGAAGTAGCGCTGGGTGAAACTCACGCAACCCATTTGCAGGCTTTCGCGCAGCAGCGGTTCGAAACGCTGGCCGATGATGAATTCGGTACTGCCGCCGCCGATGTCGGCGACCAGGCGTTTGCCCGGGGTGTCGGCGAGGGTGTGGGACACGCCGAGGTAGATCAGGCGGGCCTCTTCACGGCCGGAGATGACTTCCACCGGATGGCCGAGGATTTCTTCGGCGCGGCGGATGAATTCGCCACGGTTGCGCGCCTCACGCAGGGCGTTCGTGCCGACGATCCGCACGGCGCCCAGTGGCATGCCGTTGATCAGTTGGGCAAAGCGCTTGAGGCAGTCGAGCCCGCGCTGCATGGATTCTTCGTTGAGCTGACGCTCATCATCGATGCCAGCGGCCAGCTGAACCTTTTCTCCGAGCCGTTCGAGAATACGGATTTCGCCGTTCTGGGCCTTGGCCACGACCATATGGAAGCTGTTGGAGCCCAGGTCGATCGCGGCGATCAGGGACAGATTCTTGGCTTGGGATTGCGGCATGGTCTGGGGTCTCGGTCGATAACCCCGACATCGTGCCACGATCAAACGCTGCCGCCAACGCGCATGGTTCAAACCCTTGATTCAGCGCATAAAGTCTCAAGACCGCGGCGCGGCCATTCGCGGGCAAGCCCGCTCCCACAGGTTTTGTGTCGAACACAAAACCGTATCCCGCTAGAGAACCCTGTGGGAGCGGGCTTGGTCCGGGCGGCGATCCGACGATGAGGTCAGAAAAGTCCCTGAAAATCCTTCAGGCAGTCGCCTCGACGGTGCCAATGAAGTTCGCCAGTTCCGGCGTCTGCGGATCGGCAAACAGCACTTTCGGGTCCCCTACCTCGTGCACCTTGCCCTGATGCATGAACACCAGTTTGTCCCCGACCTCCCGGGCGAAGCGCATTTCGTGGGTGACCATGATCAGCGTCATGCCTTCCTTCGCGAGCTGACGAACCACACTGAGCACTTCGTTGACCAGCTCCGGGTCCAGCGCCGAGGTGATCTCGTCGCACAGCAGCACCTTGGGCGACATCGCGAGCGCCCGGGCAATCGCCACGCGCTGTTGCTGACCACCGGAGAGACGCTCCGGGAAGGCATCGAACTTCTCACCCAGACCCACACGTTCCAGCATCTGTCGCGCCAGTTCTTGTGCCTTGGCCTTGGGCACTTTCTGCACCACCTGCGGCGCGAGCATCACGTTTTCACCCACCGTCAGGTGCGGAAACAGGTTGAACTGCTGAAACACCATGCCGACTTTCTGCCGCAGGCTGCGCAGGTCGGCGCGGGCGGCGTCGAGGTATTCGCCGTCAACTTCGATCACACCGTCGTTGATCGACTCCAGACCGTTGAGGGTGCGCAGCAGGGTGGACTTGCCTGAGCCGCTGCGGCCGATGATCGCCACCACCTGACCTTCCTCGACGCTCAGGTCAATGCCTTTGAGCACGTGGTGATCGCCGTAATATTTATGCAGGGCAGAAATTCTAAGCAGAGGCATGCAGTCTCCTTTCCAGGTAGCGCGCACTGAGGGACAGGGGGTAGCAGAGCAGGAAGTAGCCCAAGGCAACGAGGCCGTAGACCATGAACGGTTCGAAAGTGGCGTTGGCGAGCATGCCGCCGGTCTTGGTCAGCTCGGTGAAGCCGATGATCGAGGTCACCGCGGTTCCCTTGACCACTTGCACCGAGAAGCCCACGGTCGGCGCCACGGCAATCCGCAGCGCTTGCGGCAGGATCACGTAGCGCAGTTGCTCCAGCGGATTGAGCGCCAGGCTCGACGAAGCTTCCCACTGACCATTGGGAATCGCCTCGACGCAGCCGCGCCAGATCTCCGCCAGATAAGCGCTGGTGAACAGGGTCAGGGCAATCGCCGCCGCCATCCACGGCGAAATTTCCACACCGGCCAGGGCCATGCCGAAGAACACCAGAAACAGCTGCATCAACAGCGGCGTGCCCTGGAACAGTTCGATCCAGGTGCGGGCGATGCTGCTGGGCAGCGGGTTTTTCGAGATGCGCATGATCAGGATCAGCAACCCGACGATACCGCCGCCGATGAACGCCACCAGCGACAGCGCCAGCGTCCATTGCAGGCCGGTCAGCAGATTGCGCAGGATGTCCCAGAACGTGAAGTCGCTCATTGGCTGCTCCTTGCGCTGCTTTTAGACAGATAACGCCGACCGAGCCAGTTCAACAGCTGACGGATCAGCAGCGCCATGCACAGATAAATGAGGGTGGTCAGGGCGTAGGTTTCAAAGGCGCGGAAGTTGCGCGATTGAATGAAGTTGGCGGCGAAGCTCAATTCTTCGGTGGCAATCTGCGAACACACCGCCGAACCGAGCATGACGATGATGATCTGGCTGCTCAGCGCCGGCCAGACCTTGCCCAGCGCCGGCAACAGCACCACGTGGCGGAACGCTTCGAAACGGCTCATCGCCAATGCCGCTGCGGCTTCCAGCTGCCCGCGCGGAATCGCCTGGATACCGGCGCGGATGATTTCGGTCGAGTACGCACCGAGGTTGATCACCATCGCCAGCACCGCCGCCTGCCACTCGGAAATCTGCACGCCGAGGGACGGCAGGCCGAAGAAGATGAAGAACAACTGCACCAGAAACGGCGTGTTGCGGATCAACTCCACATACACGCCGAAGATCGCCGAAAACGGGCGGATGTTCCACGCCCGCACCAGCGCCCCGACGATGCCCACGCCAACCCCGAAGAGTGCGCCGATGGCCGTCAGCTCAAGGGTGAACAGCGCCCCGCGCAAGAGCAGGTCGGTGTTTTCCACCACCGGCAAAAAATCGAACTGATAGGCCATGAAGGTCTCCCGCGTCGCCGGTCAGAGGTCGGCCGGCAGCGGCTCTTTGAGCCAGGTCTGCGCGTTCTTTTCCAGCGCGCCGTCAGCCTTGGCGGTGGTCAGGATCTCGTTGACCTTGCCCAGCAGCGCCGGCTCGTTCTTGTTCACGCCGACGTAGACCGGCGAATCCTTGAGCTTCACTTTCAGCGCGGGGACGCGTTTCGGGTTCTTTTCGCTGATTGCGACCATCACCACGTTGCCGCTGGCGATCAGGTCGACCTGACCTGCGAGGTAGGCGGCGATGGTCGAGTTGTTGTCTTCGAAGCGCTTGATGGTCACGCCTTCGGGGGCGACCTTGGTCAGCTCGATATCTTCGATGGCGCCACGGGTGACGCTGATGGTTTTGCCCTTGAGATCGTCGAGGGTGCTGACCGCTGCGTCCGGCGGGCCGAACACGGCGAGGTAGAACGGCGCATAGGCGCGGGAGAAATCGATGACCTTCTCGCGCTCGGGGTTCTTGCCGAGGCTGGAAATCACCAGGTCGACCTTGCCGGTGGTCAGGAACGGAATGCGGTTGGTGCTGTTGACCGGGGTCAGTTCGAGTTTGACCTTGAGCTGCTCGGCCAGCAGTTTCGCGGTGTCGATATCGAGGCCGCGCGGCTTCATGTCCGGGCCGACCGAACCGAACGGCGGGAAGTCCTGGGGCACGGCGACTTTCAAGGTGCCGCGCTTGACCACGTCATCCAGACCGTCGGCATGGGCGGGGGCCTGGCTCAACATCAGACCGGCAAACAGGGCGGCGAGGAGGGCGCTGTAACGCTTCGTCATGGACAATCTCCGGATCGGCGGGAAGTGAATTCTGCGATCGGACAGAGCACGGGCCGTGCCAAGACAGGGGGTTGGCGTCGCAAAGCCACGGGTTTGGCGGGTTTGTTCGGTCTTACTGGTCTGAACAGTCAGGTCGGATTTCGCACTGCGATAGCGCATCGACGCGCACCGTCGAACCCCGCTGGGGCACGACTTGCCTGATGCCTCGAATAGCTTTACAACTGGCCGCACCTTGGCCTGGTCCGTCTGGAAAACCATGAACTCGATCTCCCGCGCCGTACCCGAAGTGGCGCTGCAAGCGATCCGCAAACTGATTACCGAGCAGGGCTTCGGCCCCGGCGATGCGTTGCCCTCGCAGCGGGATCTGGCGGTTCAGCTGGGCGTCAGCCGCGCCTCGTTGCGTGAGGCGTTGTCGTCCTTGAGTGCGCTGGGTGTGGTCAGCATTCAACCGGGCAAAGGCGTGTTCGTGCAGGCGCCGGTCGAGTTGCCTCGTGGCGAGGGCGCACCGGCCTGGCCGTTCGCCGCCCAGGCTTCGCCGCTGGAAATCTTTCAGTTGCGCTATGCGCTGGAAGGGTTTGCGGCCGGTCTGGCGGCGGTGACGTTGAGCACGTTTGATCTGGACGAACTGGAAGACAACGTCGCCGCCATGCGCGAGCAACTGCGCGCCGGCGACTTCGAGGCGGCGGCGAAACTGGATTTCGAATTCCACCGGCGGATCCTCCTGGCCAGCGGCAATCAGGCGATGCTGAGCATCCTCACCGCCAGCGCCGACATCTTTCTGGAGAGCCAGAAACTACCGTTCATCCGCGCCGAACGGGCCATGGAAACCTGGCAGGAACACCGCAAGATCCTCCGCGCCCTGGCCCGCCGGGCCTCCGCCGCCGCGCAGAAAGCCATGCAGGAGCACGTGCGCAACGCGGCCCTGCGCACCGGAATTTCCTTCATCGCCCCCGCCAGCGCGTGACTTGAGCTATACCCAAACTCATCGAGTGCCATAGCAAGACTCAATCATGTGCGGCTTCCTGAACAAGGGAAGGGCGGCTATGATGGGCCACGTTTTTTTGCTTACAACCTGGAGAATTCCATGAGCAGCGATCTGATCAAACACGTTAGCGACGCTAGCTTCGAAGCCGACGTACTCAAGGCCGAAGGCGCTGTCCTGGTCGACTACTGGGCTGAGTGGTGCGGCCCTTGCAAAATGATCGCTCCGGTTCTGGACGAGATTGCAGAGACTTACAAAGGCAAGCTGACCGTTGCCAAACTGAACATCGACGAAAACCAGGAAACCCCTGCCAAGCACGGCGTACGTGGTATTCCGACCCTGATGCTGTTCAAGGACGGCAACGTGGAAGCGACCAAGGTCGGCGCTCTGTCGAAGTCGCAACTGGCTGCTTTCCTCGACGCCAACATCTAAGCGTCGCGGTAAAGTTGTCCTCAAAAAGCCCCGCAAATTGCGGGGCTTTTTGCGTATTCAGGGCTAGACGCTCCGAAACTCAGGTGGTACATTCGGCCCCGCACTGGTTTCTCCACTGCCCCCTGCTAGCCGTCGCCGACGCACTCCTTTTCGAATAAGTACGCGATCCTGTCGCCTCTCCGCGGCGCGGCCTCATTAAGCCAAAAGCTTAATTTCCCCCCCTCCATAAATGATTACGTCATTCCTATATGAATCTGACTGAACTCAAGCAAAAGCCGATTACCGAACTGCTCGAATTGGCCGAACAGATGGGCATAGAAAATATGGCCCGTTCGCGCAAGCAGGACGTGATTTTCTCCCTGCTGAAAAAGCACGCCATCACCGGAGATTTCCTCACC
>Ga0207681_10000481_pt1 | contig 27927 bp, 18 predicted proteins | sample KBSS53metaG_FD_184324 | JGI IMG/M metagenome (GOLD analysis project Ga0207681, IMG submission 184324) | Switchgrass rhizosphere microbial communities from Kellogg Biological Station, Michigan, USA - KBS S5-3 metaG (SPAdes) (version 2) | ecosystem: Host-associated > Plants > Roots > Rhizosphere... | reverse complement strand
CGCCCGGCTCGAAGCGCACGCCCGCAACCAGTCGGAAGACGCCGAGAGGCGGGCGACCTTCCTCTCGGAGGTGGCGCCCGCGCTGGCGGCCCCGGTCGTCGTCGAGGAGGTCGCCGAGATCGCGGTGCGCCGCGCGTTGCCCATCCTGGGCGAGATGGCGACCCTGGTTGCGTTCGAGGGAGGCGCGATTCGGTACCGTTCGGTGGCACACGTCACCGCCGCGGGAGAGCACCTCCTCGCCGACTGGCAGCGCCGGTACCCGCCCAGCATCGAGAGCCGGCACCTGATCTCGCACGTGCTCCGTGAATCACAGTCGCTGGTCATCCCCGTGGTCACCCCCGAGGCGGGGGCCGCCTTTGCGGCGCCCGGCGCCGCCGAGTTCTCACGCCTGCTGAACATTCGCAGCGCCATGGCCGTTCCGCTCCAGTTCCGCGGCAAGCGCACCGGGGCCATGTCGTTCCTGAGCGACCACCGAACCTACGGCCAGGACGATCTCCGCTTCGCCGAGGCCTACGCGCGCCAGGTCAGCGGGATCCTCGAGAACACGCGGCTGTACCAGCAGGCCCAGGAAGCGCTCCGCGTGCGCGACGAGTTCGTCTCGCTCGCGTCCCACGAGCTGCGAACGCCGCTCACCGCGCTGCGCACGTCGGCCGATGGGCTCCTCCGGCAGGTGAAAAAGGGAGCCGGCGCGTCCTTGGAGTCCATCCTCCGGCTCGGGACGATCGTCGCCCGGCAGGTCGAGCACCTCGATCGCCTGAACGAGCGGCTTCTCGCCGCGTCGCAGATCACGGGCCGCCTGACGCTGCGGACTGAACGCTTCGACCTCGCGGCGTCGGCCGGGAAGGTCGCGCGGAGCTTGGCGGCGCGCGCCGAGCAATCCGGATCGGGCATCAGCGTGGAGGCGGAGGCGCCGGTGATCGGCGTCTGGGATCCCGAGCGGATCGAGCAGGCGGTGGGCAATCTCCTGGAGAACGCGATCAAGTTCGGGGCCGGTCAACCGATCGAGGTGGCCGTCGGGGCCCGGGACGGAACCGCGATGGTCTTCGTGCGGGACCACGGCATCGGCATCTCGGCCGAGCAGCTGGGAACGCTGTTCCAGCGCTACCAGCGCGGCGTGTCTGCGCAGAACTTCGGCGGTCTCGGACTCGGCCTCTTCATCGTGCGCGTCATCGTCGAAGCTCACGGCGGCACCGTCCGCGCCGAGAGCCGGATCGGTGAGGGAGCGACGTTCGTCGTGGAGCTGCCAGGCGCCGCCGTGGCGGCGGGCGAGTCCGCGGGCCCTTCCCCAAGAACGTCCGACCTCGATTTCAGGTCATCGTGATACGCCCGGGCCACCGGTTGTCGCCCACCTGTCGCCCAGACGACCCGGATTCACCGGATCTCAGCGATCCTCAAGCGCCCTCTCCTGCTCCTTCTCGAAAACGCCAAGTCGCCGGAATGACCGTGCAAGTCGGTGCAGCGCTTGGTTTTCTGATCATTCGCCGGGCAGGTTCGACTCCCGGCGCCTCCACAATATTCTTAGCTACTTAGGTTCGAAAACGACGCTGTTGTCAGCCTGTTGTCAGGCGGAGCGGCGTCGAGCAACCGCACGGCGTCCTTCCGCACGTCGGGACTCAGATGCGCGTAGCGCATCGTCATCTCGATCGTGGAGTGGCCGAGCAGCTCCTGCACCGCCTTGAGCGGCGCTCTGCGCATCACGAGGTGAGAGGCGAACGTGTGCCTCAGTGCGTGCCATCCGATCCGTCGCAACCCGGCCCGCTTGCACGCGCTCCACAAGGGCCACTTGCAGGCACCCTTGCGCAGCATCCGCCCAGCGTCGTCGCAGAAGACGAGCTCGCCGCGAAGATGCCGCTGACGCTTGAGCGCGGCGAGCGCCTTCTCGTTGAGCGGGATCTCCCGCGACTTGCCGCTCTTCGGCGTGCCCACCACCCCACGAGCGACCGCGCGCCGCACGAGCAGTCGCCCCCTCACGAGATCCACGTCCTCCCAGCGGAGCGCGAGCAGCTCGCCCTGCCGGAGGCCGGTCGTGAGGCCGACGGTGATCATCGCCGCCCACTCTCCCGTGGCGCCCTTCTCGAGCCGAGCCGCCTCGTCGAAGTCGAGGAAGTCGAACTCGGGCTCGGGAACCTTGAGCCACTTCACCGGCGGCACGTGCGTGAGCACGCCCCACTCGGTGGCGAGACTCAGGATCCGCCGCAGGATCGTGAGGTGGTTGTTCACCGTCTTGGGAGCGAGGCCCGCCTTGAGCTTGGCGCTCTTGTAGGTCTCGATCTCCCGCTGCTGGATGACGTCGAGCTTCTTCCCGCCGAACGCAGGAAGCAGGTGGTGCTTCAGGATCGATTTCTTGCTTTGCACCTCGGACGGCTTGTTGTTGGTCTCGCTGTACGTCGCCATGAACTCCTCGGCGAACTTCGCGAGAGTCGGCACCTCCTTCGGTTGAGCGGGTGGCGGCGTGGAAGGAGAAGAGAGCAGGCGCTGAATGTGCTCCCTCTCTGCGTTCTCGGCCGCGATCTTCGTGTTGAAGATCGGCGTGCCCGAGATCCGTTCCTTCCTGCCACCCGGCAGGTTGACTGTTTTTCGATAGCGCCATCTGCCTCTATCGTCGCGTAGGACCGCCATGGAAAACCTCCAGACGGCATCACGCGGACTTGCTGATCAGCGAGGCTATCACGGCGCGTGGGATGCGGATGACGCGTCTGCCGAGTTGCACGTGACGAAGCCGACCTGCGGCGATCTCCAAGTACACAGTCTTCACGTTGACGCGCAGAAGGTCGGCGGCCTCCTTGACCGTCAGCATCTCCGCGTCTCGGGTCGGGCTACGCCCGGCGCGTTCTCGTCTAGCTGGACGATCCGGAGGCCCGGCGCTCAGCGTAGGTCGGACGAAAACGTCCGTCGGCGCGTCGTCATCCGCTGAATCGGGCGCCTGCGCCGCTTTCACGACCGCCCTGCCTGAGAATTCGGCCGGGGCTCACGAGGGGTGGGCGGCGGTAGGGATGGGGGATTTGTTGAAGCTGGGCCCGGCGTCGCCGGTGGCGCCGACACGGGCGCCGCCTTGGCTGCCTCCGCCTCCGAAGCCGTGCGCCGCTTGGCCTGCCAGACACGGTCTCGGCGGAAGATTTCGCGCAGCGCGAAGTCGACCGTCTTGAATTTCGCCTCGCTCGCAGCGATGCCCGACCACTGCTCGACCCAGCGGGTGTACTCGGCCAGCTCGCCGGCGGCGCGTTCGCTGATTTCCAAGGTCACTTTCGTCCGACCTTGATCCTCACCGAGTACAAGTGGGCCTGTTCGCTCGGGCGCTTTCGGCCGTCCGACTTTCCGTTGCTTCGTCTCCATGGCTGCTCCTTCTGTAGTTGGTGGTTCAGCGAGAAATTCCGCGATCGATTTGGAGGGTCAGCCGGCGTTCGCGATCGCGAGTTAGGTGGACCGTCCGCCCGTGCAAATGCTCTGCCCCGGGCGGTTTCGGGATCAGCGTGAACTGGCCGGCGCAGTGGTCGACGACCCGGACGTACTCGCGCCCGGCAGGTGTGGGGGCGCAGACCATGGCGCGACCGGTGAACGCAGGCGGATCGCCGACGTAGACGAGACCGAGTTCTTTGCTCAGCGCCCGACCGAGCGCCTCACGTTCGGAGGCAATATCCTGCGCCTGCGGTCGAACAGGCTCCCGTGGCGGGCCGCCGAGTTTGTCGAAGCGGAATCGGCGCTGCGGATGCGTCCGCTCCCGTGCTTCGAGCTGACTCAGAAGGTCGGCCGGAATCTGCCACCGCCCGTCCGGCAAGCGCGTCGCCAGGCGATAGCGCGCAAGCCGTTCGAGGCGCCGGACATTGGCCGCCACGCGCTCCGCCGGGGTTGGCTGCCCCTGGCCCGCTGGTGATTGGCGCAACCCCTCCAGCGCGCGCTGGTGACGAACGGGATCGTAGGTGCCGCCATTTTCCTGGGCGAACCGCGCCACGATCCGGTCAGCTGGTTTCAGCCACGGCTCGACCTCGAAACCGATCCGGACCAGGTCCTTTTCGTGCAACGCGTCCGCTACTGGGAGCGGCAGCCGGAGGTAATACGCCTGGCCGGCAGCGGTCTTGATCGCCGCAAACATCTCGCCGGTTAGCTCGTCGTGAAGCCCTTTGGCCACCACCACGCCGTCCGCAACCGGGATGGGATCCTCACGGCGGAGGACTCGATATCGCGAGGCCTCGTCACCGATTAAGGCCCGAAGCCGGCCGCGCGCTTCGAGGTCCTCGCCACGCTGTACGAGGAATTCTTTCCAGCCGTCTACGAGGCGCCAGACACCACCCTCTGCCTTGTTGGCGAGTTGCATTTCCTCGAGCACCTGCAGGCGGTCCAGACAGGCGCGCCCCTCCCCTTCCGGCGCCGCCAATAACTTCGCCAATTCGACCGAGCCATCCGGGGAGATATGCCCGGCGATAGCGCGATCGATTTCCGTGAAACCTTCGCGGCCAACGTCGGCAGCCCATTCCATCGAGACGTCCATCTCGCTGCGCCGCCCGAGCTCGCGCGTGACAATTTCCTGCGCGCGCCACCGCATCCCCTCGCCCAAGTACCGGCCGTCAATTCGCAGATCGTCGCCGTCCCGGTCGACCCCGCGCACGACGATATGAACGTGCGGATTGTCGGTGTCGTGGTGATTCACCGCGGCCCAGATAAGGCGGCGCCCGGTGTCCTTTTCGACCTGGCGCATGAACTGCCGGGCGAATTCCGTTAGGTCGAGTTGCGCCCCGTCCTCGGGTGAAACGATGAACCTGAACTGCCGCTTCTCCTTCGCCAGCGGCTCGCGAAATTCCTCGGCGCTGAATTTCTCGTCGGCGCCATACAGGTGTCCAGGCGATCCATCCCGCTCGACCCCGTCACGTTCCAGGTACGCGAGGTGCGCCTTAGCGAGCTTGCGGCCGCTGGCGGTCATGCCGACATACCTCGCCTTGATCACGCACCTGCGACTCAGCGCGTGCGGCTCCCGCACCGCGATCCGGCCGGGATTGTTCCGCCCTCGACGTCTCCGCGTGCCGTCGCCGGCCCGTCGCGGCGCCGTGCGTGCCATTCGGACGTGGAACGGTGAAATGCCGTCGCGGTCGCGAGAACGCCGTCGCCCCATCTTCGGGCGCAGAATCCCGTCATCCTCCGGCCGGTCGGAGCGATTCACGACCGCCGCTCCTTCTCCCTACCGCCCGTTCCGATCCCAGGCGCTGCCGCCGAAGATCGCTGGGGCGGAAATACCTGGCGCGTGAATCTGACGCCCTCCCGAAGCTGCTCCCGAACCTGGTCGAGAAAGGCGCCGTACAGCGTCTCCGCGCGGCGCACGACGCTGCCATCCGCCGCCGCCGGCGCGCTGAAGAACGCGAACCTGACGAACCTTCCAAAGCCGACCGCCAACGTTTCGACATCGCGCTGAAGCTGCCCGACGGCGTGCGTGACGCCGTCCAGACGCCGCACGATGAGCGCGTCCTCGACCTCGTCGCGCTCCAGGTACTCGCCCAACGCGGCGCCGATCACCGCGCTCACCGTCAGGTCGCGTGCCGCGGCGTAGGCACGTAGCTTTCGAAAGAGGTCCGGGGAGACGTAGGGCTGGATTCGGATTCCGTGTCGCATTTCTTCCTTGTCGGAACCGGCCGGAAAAAGGCGCGGTATCCGAGGTTCCGCCGGGCCAATAGGGTTCTCGCAGCGAGCACGGCGAGCGTTGCCTGCCCAGTCTCACGGGGTTGCCTGTTCCCCTGTCGGCGCCGATCGGAAATCGTGACTGTCGGATGGCAGCGTGTTCGGGCAGCACGCGCCGACGTCCACGCGGCGATCCGCGGCGTCCTCTGCACTTTTTTCAGTGAGCGCGGGCGCTTAGCGCGGAGTGTGCTCCCGCGCTTTATCTTGCGGTCCCGGTAGGTGGACACTGTCTAGGCAGCTGCGTGCTTCTTAGTCCAAGGTCTCACGCGATGACCCAGCCCAGTCCCGCCGCTCCGCGAAACATGGGTGCCTACGTCACCTTCAGCGAGTTGACCGGAAGCGTGATGCCGTCCTCGGAACTAAGAGATCGTATTTCGCGTCTTGACTGGCGTACAACTCTCGTTTCCGCAAGCACGCTCGCTGCCGCGATCTCGAACGGCGGAGGAGTTGAATCGCGGACTGCGTACGATCTGACGTTCGGAGTCCTGAAAAAGGCGAAACCGGAGAACGAGACCGGAGCCAAGATCCTTCTCGGCATTCAGGATCCAGCGCTCCGTCAGCGCCCGATAGTTCATGAGGAAGTCCTATCGATGTTCCAGGCGATGGTCATCGCCTGGGCGAACGAAGGAGGTCCGACCCCGACAAACGCGGAACTGGTGGCACTTATCCTGGCCGCTGCGGACCATCTGAACCGATGGAATGAGACAGATTCACGCCAATTATCCGATTTGGAAGAATTGGTAGCCGATCTCGCACATGTCGCGCGGTTCAACTGGCAAAGGGATGTGGCCGCGTCGGTAGTCCGAACCTCGCACGTTTTTGCCGAGAAACCTTCTAGGGGACCGCACAGCTCAGCCGCCGAATGGGAGGCTCTGCAGAAAACAGCATTTGGCTGTCCATTTCGCGAACACCTCGTCGCTTTTTCCCTGCCGCTGGCGCTCCTTTCATCTAGCTGGGGACGCACCAACAGTCAGGGCGCCTTCGCACCACCAACTATCAGTATTGACGAGCTGTTCGCTGGTACCCTGGCAAGTGATGAGCGTAGGAAACAACACCTCGTCGCGCTCTCTGCCCAGCGCGCTGACCTTCGCGACAAGATCCTTCAATCGGTGCGAGCGGATGGAACTCCAGCAGCGCCATATTTCTTCTACCGAACACCGTTCGTCCTCGTAAGCGATTCCACCGCCGTCGCTCTATCGCCATGGATCGCGCGGGAGCAATTGCGCACCGGCTTATGGAATAGCTTTCGGGTTGCCGTCACCGATTCAAAGGAGTGGCTGCGCACGTTCGGAGATGTTTTCGAGCTATGGGCACGGCGAATCGCCAAGACGGCAGCGACGAAGGCTGCCTTCTCAGGAAAGCTGCTTCTATCCGACGCCCCGGGCAGAGGCGAAATCGAGGATGTGGTTGTGCAAGGTAACAATGCCGCCGCCCTTTTCTCCGTAAAGGCGACGGTCATGTCGGAGGCTGCTGCCCGCGAGCACCGATCTCGAAGCAAAGTAATTGACTGGTACGAACGCTTCTTCTTTGCTGAAGCCGATTCGAAAAACAAAGAACACCGCGCGGCGGGAGCAGTCCGCCTGCTCGACGAGAACATCTCGAGGATTCGCCGCGGCGAGACCCTTCTTCCGCCGGACATCTATCTGCTTCCGGTTCTCGTAACTTTCGACGACCTTTGCGAGACCTCAGCGTTGAGCCGCTGGATCGACGACAAGTGCAAGGAGTATCACCTGCTCGCGCAAGAGAACGTGGCTCCCCTCGCGCTCGCAGAAGCAGGCGAGTACGAAGGTCTCTTTGCGCTTGCGGCTCGGGGAACTAGTCCGATTCATACCTTGCGGCTGAAGGCGTCCTCCCAATGGCGGGAGAGAAACCTGGACGCGCTGCTGTATCAGCTCTGCGACGGGCCAGCAGACCTCCGGTCACCCGAGTTCGCTGCTGACTACGACGATCTCTGTACCGGCCTGTGGCAGCGCGTTTTCGGCAAGGACCCACCGCCAAGGCTCCGGGTCATAGGAAGACCTCGCGGGCGCGTCCCCGGAAAACCACGACATCGACAGCCTTCGAGAAAGCGGAAGCGACGGTGACTTCCCGGCCGAGAGGAAACTCGTCGCAGTGAACTTCCGCGAGCTCTGGCCCGAGTCGTCGCCACCGCACAACGCCTTCAACATGACCGCCGCGATCGCCTCGTCCCCGAGTGGGATGTCCCTCCCCTTCCCGCTCCTCGGCTCGGTCAGGATGCCGCGCGCGATCGCGCCCGCGGCGTCAGGGAGCGCGTCGGCGCATCAACAGCGCGCCACCTTCCGCGCCACCGCCACCGCCCACCCCTCCTGCGCCGCCACCCATGCCTCCACTGCCGCCGCTGCGCTCCGCGACGTAGGCCCAAAACCCGGAGGATGAATCCACCTGTTGCAGATAGAGGCGGCAACCATCCGGAGAAATCCAGGTGGGCGCCCCCTGCGAATTTGGAATGTTGAGCGACAGGAGGCTGACCGCAGGGCCAAACGCCTCCGTGACCGAGCTTCGCGTGGCCATCCAGACACCGTCGGGTGCGCTCGCATCGCCAGTCCGGCGGAAGTAGATCGTCAGCTCATCGGGCGAGACCACCGGGTTCGCCTCCTCGTACTTTGCACTTACCGAGAGCACCTGGGCAGCGGCAAAGCCGGTCGCCGTCTTCTGGGCGCGATAGATGCCGAGGAGGTTGTTGGTGCGACGGCCGTGGAAGTAGAGAGCGCCGCCATCCGGCGTCACGTAGGGGGCACCCTCGTCGCCCATGTGAAACCGCGCCAGCCCGGTGGGCGAAGGGAATGACGCTGTAAGGGAAGCCCGGGTGGAGGAAAACAAGGAGAAGTAACCCTGCCGTGTGCTCTCGAAGTAGAGCGTGAGACCGTCCCCGGTCGCTGAGGCGTAGTCCTCGAGGGCCGGTGTGTTCAGGTTGGGCATCGAAATGGGCGTGCCGAACGGCTCGGAGCGGCTGCTGCGCGTCGCCAGGAAGTTGTCCGCCTGAGCGCCCTGAAACATCCCGATGTAGGCGGTGAGCTCGTCCGGCGAGAAGCGCGCGGAGACGACGGAGGCGCTGACCAAGTTGAGCCCAGGGACGAGTGTGGGCGCCCCGAACGCCTGCGATGACGGACAGACGCTGGGAACACTGCTGCCGGTTCCCGCGGTGCCGCCGGTTCCCGTGCCGCCAAATCCCGCGGTGCCCGTCCCGCCGGTGCCGCCGGTTCCCATGGTACCGCCGGTTTCGGCGGTGCCTCCAGAGCCGGTGCTGCCTCCGATAACGCCGGTACGCTCCGCGACGTAGGCCCACTCTCCGAAGCTCGAATCTGTCTGTTTCAGGTAGAGGCGGCATCCGTCCGGGGAGATCCAGGTGGGCGCTGCCGGATAGGGTTGGTTGAGTTCGGGAACGCTGACCGGGGGACCGAACGGATCGGTGACCGAGCTTCGGATAGCCATCCAGACGCCGTTGGGTCCGTTCGGATCACCGTCGCGACGGAAGTAGATCGTCAGGTCGTCGCGCGAGACGACCGGGTCCGCCTCGTCGTGATTCGTGTTGACCGAGAGAGGCTCGGCAGGGGCGAAGCCCCCGGTCCTCTTTTGCGCGCGGTAGATCTCAAAGTTGCTGTTGATATAAGCGTGAAAGTAGAGCGCGCTCCCGTCCGGGGTGACGTAAGGACCGCCCTCGCCGCTCATGTGAAGCTCGGTCAGCTCCCTCAGCGTCGAGAACGCCGAAGACGGCGAGTCCCTGGTGGTTACGAACAGCGAGTAGTAGCTCTGCCGACTACTCTCGAAGTAGATCGTGAGACCGTCCGCGGTCGTGCTCGCGAAATCCTCGACGTTCGCCGTGTTCAGGATGGACAGAGCGATGGGCGCACCGAACGGCTCTGAAAGGCCGGAGCGCGTCGCCACGAAGAGGTCCGTCTGCGGGCCCCGATACATGCCGAGGTAGGCGGTGAGCTCATCAGGTGAGTAGCGCGCGGACGTGACGGAGGCGCTGGGCCCGTTCAGCCCCGGGACCAGCGTGGGCCTTCCGAATGGTTCCGATGACGCGCAGACGCGTGGAACACCCCCGGCAGTGCCCGCGGTACCGCCGGTTCCCGCGGTACCGCCAGATCCCGCGCTGCCGCCGGGTCCCGCGATGCCGGCCGTGCCCGCGCTGCCGTCGGGCTGATCGGTGGTTCCGGCGCCGCCCCCGGTTCCGGCGCTGCCGCCTCCTCCGCCCACAGTTCCAGCAGTGCCGCTGCTGCCCGCGCCTCCCGGTCCACCGGTTCCCGATGGCTGTCCTGCATCCGACCGCCGAACGCACACTTGCCTTTCGCACACCCATCCGCCGAAGCAATCCGCATCCGTGGCGCAACTGCTCTTCTGCGATGAATCCAGCACGCAAGCCGGCATCAGCACGGCAATCGATACCGCTGACAGCGCCAGACGCCGCCAGAGAACGATTCGCCCTGCCGATCGCATCACTCTCGCGCCACCTTCATCTACTGCGCGCCGCCACCGGCGCCACCGCCACCGGCGCCTCCCACGCCGCCCCGGCCTCCTCCCGCACCTCCACGGCCTCCCGCGCCGCCACCGCCGGAGCCCGCGTTGCCGCCGGTGCGCTCTGCGACGTAGACCCAGAATCCGCCGAGTGGATCCACCTCCTGGAGATAAAGGCGGCATCCGTCCGGCGAAATCCAGGTGGGGGAGGTGCTCGTGTAGGGATCGTTGAGCTCCGGGAGGGCGACCGCCTGGCCGAACGGGGCGGCGACCGACCCGCGCGTGGCCATCCAGACGGTCGCGGTCGGCTCGGGGTCACGACGGAAGTAGATCGTCAGCTCATCGGGCGAGACCACGACGTCCTGCTCGTCGCGGTCGGTTCTATTGGACGCGAGTACCTGGGGGGTGCCGAACTTGCCGGTTGTCGTCTTCGTGCTGCGAACGATTTCGAGATTGTCGGTGCGATAGCTGTGGAAGTAGAGGACACCCCCATTCCCCATGACGTACGGACTGGCCTCGCCGATCATGGATAGCTCGCTCACTTCGACGGGCGCCGAGAACGGCGCGGCGAGGGAAACCCGGCTGGACGTGTATATCGAATAGTAGCCGGCGCGCGTGCTCGTGAAGTAGATCGTGAGGCCGTCCGCGGTCACGGACGCGTAGTTTTCGAGGCTCGGCGTATTCAACACCGTCAGAACCGTTGGCTCGCCGAACGGATCCGAACGGCTTGCGCGCGTCGCCACGAAGAGATCCTGCTGCGCGCCGCGAAACATGCCGAGGTAGGCGGTGAGCTCGTCAGGCGAGAAGCGCGCGGAGACGACGGAGGCGCTGGGCCCGTTCAGCCCGGGAACGAGCGTGGGCTTTCCGAACGGCTCTGATGATGAACAGACGCGTGGAACACTGCCGCCGGTTCCGGCCGCGCCGCCGGTTCCCGCGCTGCCGCCAGTCCCCGCGGTGCCGCCGGTTCCCGCGCTGCCGCCGGTTCCCGCGCTACCGCCAGATCCCGCCGCGCCGGCAGTTCCTGCAGTGCCGGCGGTTCCTGCGGTGCCGGTTCCTGCAGTGCCGCCAGATCCCGCAGTGCCGGCGGTTCCTGCGGTGCCGCCAGATCCGGTCGTGCCGCCAGATCCCGCGGTACCGCTAGTTCCGGCAGTGCCGCCCCCTCCCCCGTTGCCCAAGGTACCCGCGCTGCCGCCGCTACCCGCGGTGCCACCGGTTCCCGCGCTGCCGCCGGTTCCCGGGGTGCCGCCGGTTCCCGCGCTGCCGCCGGTTCCCGCGCTGCCGCCGGTTCCCGCGCTGCCGCTCGTACCCGCCGTGCCGCCGCTGCCCCCGGTTCCGGCGATCCCCGCAGTGGTTCCGCCGGTTCCGCTACTTCCCGCGCCGCCGGTGCTGGGACCGACTCCGCCAGCGCCACCGCCGCCTCCGCCGGCAGTACCGACGGTGCCGCCTCTACCCGCACCTCCCTCGACGCCGCCGGTTCCTGACGCCTGTCCGGCATCGGCCCGGACGCACATTTTCTGCTCGCACACGAATCCGCTGAGGCAATCACCGTCCGTGGCGCAGCCGCTCTTCTGCGAATCCGGCCCGCAAGCCGGCGTCAGCACCGCAATCGACATTGCCGACAGCGCCAGGCGCCCCCATTGAGCGTTTCGCAACGCCGACCACATCACTTGCGCAGCTCCACGAGATACGACGCCGCCGCGCACGCCAGTCCGGATATCGCGAAGGTGATCGCCAGCGTCGTATCGAGCTTGTAGCGATCCGCGGCCTCCGCCGACTGCTTCTGGTAGGTCGTGTTTTCGAAGTCACGATGCGCATCCCAGGCGAGCGCACCGAACACCGCCGACGTCGCCAGCAACGCCGCCGAACCGCCCCGTAGCGCCCACACCGTCCCGCTGTTCGTGGACGTCGACGCGGGCGAGGGCGCGCGGGAAAGCTCGCCGCCCGATTCCAGCTGGTCGACGTAACCGCTGTAGTACGCCGGTCCAAACGGCATCAGGAACAGCCCTTCGCGCAGCGACGTATCCATCGCGCCCCGCGGGCGGAGCGGGCGAGGGTTGAACGCCAGCGCGCCGAACTGCGTCTCGGTTCCAGCCTTGACCGTCACCTCGGCCTCCTCGTCGCGGTTGCGGAGAAACAGAAGCTCGTCGGGCGGCAGGCCCACCGAGATCGAGAACCCGGGCTCCGCGTGACCATCGAGGATCCGGTTCCCGCGCCTGTCCTCGATGAAGAATCGCCCCGCCGCCGGCGGGATGCCGGTCAGCCGTCCGATCGTCGAGAGCGACCCGAGACGGCTGAGCGCCCGATGGGCCCCCTGCGCCGGCGGTTGGACCACGCTGGAGACGCGCGCGCGCGGGTCGACCACCTCTCGGTTGGCGGCCATCAGGAACGCCCCGAGCTCGCCGTACTCCACCCGGCCGTCGTGATTCACGTCGGCGACGCCGCGCAGTCCCGAGATCACCTCGTGCGTGAACACGCCCGACTGATAGAGATCCCACTCGTGCGTGGACGCGCCGCTGCTGCTGGCGATCACGAACCCGACGTTCGGGTAGCGGGCGGCGCTCGCGCGTGAAAGGTGCTCGACCAGATCCTGGGGCCGGATCTCGACCGTCTTCGCCTCGACGTCGCGCGGCCGGACGACGGCCTCGGCGTGGCAAGCGTCGATGATCAGGTGCACCACCTGCGATCGGATCCTGTCCAGCACCTGCTGGTGCAACGCCGACTGCGACAGGGTCCCCTCCAGCAGAGCCAGCGCCGCTTCGCCCTTCGGGTCGCGCGCGCCGTGGCCGCTGTAGAAGAGGGTGAACACGGGTGCCATCCCCTGGCGGGAGGCGGCGTCCATGCGCGCGTTCAGCGCGTCGATGTTGCGGCTGATCTCGTCCATCGTCGGCGGGCGGGCGCTGTCGGACGTCAGGGGATATCGCCGACGCGTCTCCGCGTCCGCGACCGTCAGCAGCACCGCGTCCGCCCCCAGCTCTTTCTGGAGCGCGAAGAAGGCGAGCGCGTCGTCGTCGGCGTAACGAAGGGGTTGGATGGATTCGTCCGTCGTTCCGGGGGGCTGGCCGTTGTAGCCGATGACCAGAGCGAAATTCTTCTCCACGGGCTCGCCGGCGGCGGCCGGCCGCGCCGCAAGCCCGAGCAGCAGCAACGAAAAAGTCGGGCCGATCATTTTCTTGATGCTCATGGCGACACCACCAGTTCCTGCGCCGTCCGGGCCAGCGTTTCGGTGACCGGCAAGCGCGCCAGCGTCTCGCGCGCGACGGGGCGGCGGCTGAAGATCGCGTGAATGCGGTAGGCGCCGGCCGGCTGGCCGTTCCCCACGATCGCCGCCTTCGAGAGCACGCGGGACGACGCTTCGCCCGAGGACGCGCCGACCGGCTCGTTGGTGAGGTACCAGATCCGTTCGCCCGGGTTGATCGGATCCGCGTAGGCGGTGAAGTAGCCGCCCTTGTCGCGCCCACCCTCCAGCGCGAACGCAACCCTGGATCCCGGCGGGCAGGCGTTCAGCGAAGCGCCCAGGCAAACCACGGTGACCAGCGGCGCGTCTCCGGGGCCCTTGATCTGGAAAGCGTCGGCGTTGGGCCTTTGTGCGAACAGAAGCAGCGCCGCCGCGCCTGCCGCCAGCGTCAAGCCACCCGCGCTCCAAGCGAGGCGTCCTCGCCAACGCGCCCAGAACCCTTCGCGCGACGCGGCCACCGCCGCCTTCAGGATGCGCTGCCGCTGTGAGCCACCCAGATTCCCGCGGGACAGCAGGTAATCGAGCTCGTCATCGGACGGTGGCGACATTTTCTCCCCAGACGTATACGGAAGTCCCCCCGGCGGTGGGTTCCAAAAAAAACTAGCCGCTCTGTTTGCCCACTGCTGATTGCAGATGGAGAGGAATGACGCGCCCTGCCCGCGACAGCTCCCGCCGCAGCCCGCGCCGCAGCTTGGCCTCCCGGATCCGAATCGCCTGACGGCCGACGCCGAGCAGGGCGGCCGCCTCGCGCTGGGACAGGCCCTTCACGTACAGCGCTTCGTGGACACGCCGGCTGTCTGCGTCCAGCGAGGCCAGGTAGCGTTCGACGACCGCGACGGTATCGGGATCCGCCCAGTCGTTGCGGCTCTTGTCGGTGGTGATTTCGGCCTCCTCCAGCGCGAGCTTATCGAGCAGCTCGTCGAGATCGGAGGGGACGTAGCGGCGCATCTGCCGCCAGTAGTCGATGGCGACGTTGCGCGCTATCCGCGCGATGTACGGGAGGTAGGGACGGCCCGCGTCGAAGCGCCGGCGCGCCTCGGGCGCGAACGCCTTGACGAAAACTTCTTGCACGACGTCCGCCAGCGCCGCCGCCATCTCACCCGGCCCGCGCGGGCTGCCGGCCGCGCACGCGCGCAACACGGCGCTCGCCATCCGGGTTGCCTGGTCGACGCACTGTACGTAAACCGCTTCGAGCGCTCCCTCATCTCCCGCCCGGAAGCGCTCGAGTAGTCCCGGCTCGCTGAAAACCATGACCTCAACCGACCTTTTGTCGGTACCACGAGTGGCGGCGGCCTGTCGAGTGCGGCTCACCGCAGTGGAACCCAGCTCGCGGTCTTCCCCGTAGAAGAAGGTGGCGCGATCTCCTTCGCTGCCACCACCACGAACGGGAGTCGCCAATGAAAACGAGGCCGATTGTCATGGCATGTGCAACCCTGCTCATTGGATGCGGCACCAATTCGGCCGACCATGATCAGGAAATCGAGGCCCGCCAATCGGCAATCGTCACGGACGACGTCATAACGGGCGACAGCCTGCCTCCGTACACACTGTCGTTCACGTACGACGACGGGCCCGACGACCAGACCGAGACGCTGGCGCAGTACCTGTACGCCCAGGGGATCCGGGCGACCTTCTTCATCAACGGGTGCCGGCTGATCGGAAACCCGATGCCGATTCCGGAGACCAATTGCGCCGCCGCCGGACACATCTCGCCCAGCGTGCTCACGACGCTGACCTCGCTGGGGCATCGCATCGCAAACCACACCGAGGACCACCCCGGCCTGACGACCATCGAGGGGGACGTGTCCAAGGTGGTCTCGCAGTTGACGCTCACGCAAAGCATCGTCGACGCGTACGTCTCGGACGGCTACTTCCTGTTTCGTCCACCGTACGGCGCCTGGGATTCCGCGGTGGCCGCCGACGTCCGAACCAACTCGACGCTCAACAAGCTGACGGGCCCGGTCACGTGGGATATCACCGGCGCGACCCAGTATGATCCCATCACCGGCGCGGAAATCCATCCGGACAACGGCGGCGACTGGATTTGCGTGCCGTACCAGATCAGCCTGGGCCTGTCGCTGACGGATGCGCTCGACATCTGCGGCCAGTACGTGCTCGATGCGATCAACACGCATCGGAATCACAACGGCGTGATCCTCCACAACGGCGTGATCCTCCTCCACGATCGTGTAGAGGGCGCGCCAGGCACGAACTACGCGCTCAATCTGACGACCTGGCTGGTCGAGCACCTGGACCGCAGCGTGTACACGTTCGTCCCGCTCGACGCGATCCCGAACCTGCCCGGCACGGCCAACGCCGGGGCACCGACCTCCTGGACGACGCATTTCAGCGACGGAGAGGGCTGGGGCGCCTCACGCTCGCTCTACGGCACGATTCGATTCGCCGATCTCAACAACGCAGGGGGCGCCGACGTCTGTGGGCGTTTCAACGACGGGGTCTACTGCGCGACGTCGAACGGGTCGCAGTTCACGAACTGGAAGCGATGGTCCACGGAGCTGTCGGGTTCAGCATGGAACCCGCAGCAATACAGCACGACGATGATGCTCGGCGACGTCAACGGCGACCACCGGGCCGACCTCTGCTTTCGGGGAGCGAACGGCGTTCGCTGCGCGCTCTCGAACGGATCGTCCTTCGGCCCGTCGACTCTGTGGACGCAGAGCGGCCAATTTGGCGATGGCGAAGGTTGGGGAGCCGACGTGGGCTACTACGGCACCCTGCGCCTCGGCGACGTCAACAACGACGGGAAAGCTGACCTGTGTGGTCGCGGCATCGCCGGCATCTACTGCTCGATCTCCAACGGGACGACGGGATTTCAGCCGTACACCCTCTGGAAGAGCGACGACTTCGGCAACGCGCAGGGTTGGCTGCCGGAGCAGTTCTCCACGACGATCCAGCTCGCGGACGTCGACGGAGACGGAGACGCCGACGTCTGCGGCAGAGGGGGCGCGAGCAACGGGATCGCCTGCGCCCTCTCGAACGGCTCGACGTTCGGGGCGATGAACTGGACGAACTTCATGTACAGCGACACGGACCACTGGGGCGACGCACGCGCACGGTACGGCGCAATCCGGTTCGGCCGGCTCGACGCGGGCTCCGTCCGCGACGTCTGCGGTCGCAACGCGACCGGCATCGCCTGCGCCCTCGGGACCGGCACCGGCACCTTCTCGAAGTACCGCTACCTCAACAACGTCGGTTTTCGCGACGACCAGTCGTGGGACCAGGACAAGTACGCCCTCACAATCGGCATGGCCGACGTCAACAACGACGGAAAAGCCGACATCTGCGGGCGCGGCCCGAACGGCATCGTCTGCTCGGTCACGCCCTAGCGCCGACCGCCCGCCGCTACGAATTCGGCGGGTATCGAAAAAAAGCAGCCCGAAATCGATCCCCCTCCGTGGGTGGGTAGGTAGGAGGGTCTCCAGATGCCCAATGCGCGCCTGCACCAACCGCGAGAGACGTGGTTCCTGGCAAGAATCCTACTCGTTGCGACGGCGATCGTCGCGGTGGTAGGCGACGCCTGGGCAGGTGAAGTCGTCCAGGAGGAAGCGGTCGCATCGCCTCCACACATTGATTCTGCCGTTGGCGATGGGCTCTTCCTCCCTTTCACACTGCCTGCTCGCGTCGGTTCCACGGCTGCGTTGGTTGCTGCGATGGGCGGCTACGATTCTGCACGGAGCCGTCCGATCGCCGGCACAACCGCAGAGGTACGACTGTGGGGTCCCCTGGCGCTGCGGGCGGGCGGCGAGTACACGGGAAACGACAACCGAGCGCGACCCACCGCCGGTCTCCGCGTCCAGGTGCTGAGCCAGGACGCGCACGGCCTGGACGGCGCGGTGAGCGTGTTCTACCGACCCGAGGGCTTCACCGAGCCCGAGGGGGAGATCGAAACGTTTCTATCGGTGGCCCGCCGTGGCGAGCTCCTCAGTGTCGGCGCCAATCTGGTGTACGGCCAGGACCCCGAAGGCAACGAGCGTGATGGAGAGGTGCGGCTCGCCGTTCATCACCAGGGGACTCGTTTCGTTCTCGGACTGGACAGCCGCTTTCGCTTCGCGATTGGCACGCAGAGAGGGCTGGCTGCAACGGCCGAGCCTCGGTTCGATTTGACGGGCGGCCCCGTCGTCGCCGTCGCGGCCGGGCCGGTCGCGCTGTTCACCGAAGTGGGTCCCAGCATCGTTCACCTGAGCACCCGTACCTTCGTCGGCGTCGCCGCGATGGGTGGGCTTGGGACCGTCTTTTGAAGACAACGAAGAGGAGGTGAGTTTCCATGGCTCTCAATAAGCAGACTGTCGTTCCTTCCGGCCGTGCGAGGTGGCGCTGGCTGACGTTTTCGACCGCCGCGCTCGCCGTCGCTTCATTGGTGTCGATCACCTGTCTGGATAGGGACAAGGGCCGCGAACCGATCACTTCGATCAAGAGCGACCTCTGGTCGACGCGCTGGGAGAACCTTGGCGGAGACTCCGATGTCAGCGACCCAGCGCTTGCGTCGTGGGCGTCGGGCCGCCTCGACGCTTTCTGGCGGGGCACGTCGGGAACCCTGCAGCACCGCTGGACTCCGTACAACGGCGGCGGCTGGTCGTATCTCGAGGACATGGGGAGCATCGGCGGGAGCGTCGGCAGCGCGCCGGCCGCCGTCTCGAAGGCGAACGGCGAGATCGACGTGTTCACCTTCGATGCATCGAAGAACCTGGTCCACTGGTCGTTCACGCTGTCGACCGGCTGGGTCGTCCACCCGCCGATCGCCATCCCGCAGGCGCATCAGCCGATCACGGGCGGACGTCCGACGGTCGCATCGTGGACGCCGGGGCGTCTCGACGTCTTCTGGCGGGGATCTGACGACCTCCTGAAGCACGTCTGGCGCCCGTCCTTGACGGCGTCCTGGACCTCGGTCGAGCCTTTCGTCGACGAGATCTTGAAATCGGATCCAGCGGCGATATCGACGGCGAACGGGAAGATCGATCTCTTCTGGAAGGGTAGCGTCGGCGAGCTGCGCCACAAATGGTTTCCGAGCTGCAGTGGATGCGGCAACTGGGCCCTATCCACCTCGCGCACCGGCGGCGGGGTCGTCAACTTGTCTCCGGCGGTCGCCTCGTGGGATTCGACCAGGCTGGACGTCTTCTGGAAGGGAAACAACAACGAGCTCGACCACATCTGGCGCTTCTCTGACGGCACATGGTGGACCGGGGGCGTCGAGAACCTCGGGGGCGACCACGCGACCGGGCCGGGCGCGGTGTCGTGGGGCCCGAGCCGGATTGACGTCCTCATGGCCAAGAGCGCGACCGACGGAAGCGATGTCGACCACCTGACATGGCAGACGACGGCGCCGACAAACCCGCTGTTCGGCGAGGCACCACGCGCGCCGACGATCGTCCAGGAGAACCAGGCGATCGTGACCGGCGACCTGTGGGAGTTCTCGGCGGCTGCCAGCCCCCCGGGGACTCCATCCTGCCTGAGCGGCGCCTTCGTCGCATCCGGCGAAGGTGGTGGCATTCAGAAGGGGCTGTTTCGGGTAGCGCCCTTGACTTCCACGTCACAGGGACAGGTTCTGTCGTCAAAGCTTGTCTTGCCCCCAGACACGTTCAGCATGGCCGACAACGTCATGACGCGCGCGAAAAACGGGGACCTACTCTTGCTCCGGACCATGGTCTTGAACAATTCGTGCGTCGTACCCGACCTCTGCAGCGGGCCGCTCCCGCCCGGCTGCGCGAACCCAGGACGGGACGCCGTCGGTATCTGGCGTTCGACGGATTGTGGAAAGAACTGGTCGCTCGATGCGGCCAAGAACCTCATTGATCCGATACTCCCCGCGTACGGGAATGGAACCTACGCCTTGCCCTGCCGGGGTGGATGGGATCGCCCAGAGATTTACTACGACTACTTTTCGGACCGACTGTTCATGGGATTCGCCGCGAACCCGGGGGCCGCCGACAATTCGCCGTTCGCGATCAAGGTGCTGCGCAGCAATCCCGGGACGAACGGAGACGGCCCCTTCACGATGCACACGCTGTCGGTGCAGATTGACCCGAACATCTCTTTTGACGCCCCCGTGATGATGACATCGCTGCCAGGCAGACTCTTCTTCTTCACGTGTGCCGGCGATGGCCACCCCAAGTTGCGCTGGATCGACCCCAACGCGTCATGGCCGTCCGACATCAGGTCCAGCGTCGGGGGCTACGACTTTCCCACCGAATTGTGCAAACCCCGCGTCAGCCGGTGGCCCAACACCGGTCTTCAGGGGAGCGATAGCGTCACGCGCGTCGCGACGTACACCGCCGACGACGGTATGCAGTGGTGGATCGTTCGCGTCGCGTTCGGCGTTGAACCGGTCGTGCCTTCCTCGTACATGCGCGTGCTCACTGTCCGGGTGAACGCCCCTGGCACCACCGTCGAGATTCTGGCGGCGAAGGAACTCAAGGCCGATACGCCGCCGAACGGGCAGGCGTTCCAACACGCGCTTCAGATGACGGCGATCGAACCGTATCCGATCTTCGACAGCAGCAACCACTGGACGGGAGAGAACACGACCGTCTACTACTGGCGCGAGGAGTTTTGGAACAACACCGCTCCGCTCAACCAGCAGAATACGACGCGTGCCATCGCGGTGCGCGACATCGGCGCGTGGGGCTCCCCGATAGTGATAGGCAGTACGATGAACGGCAATGCCCTGAACCACGAAGACCAGCCCGGGGACTACTCCAAGGGAGCCTTCTGGTACGACGCGACGTCGCCCGAAACACCCCTCCGATATCTCATCTTGCGCGCCGACATTCCCGCCAGCGCATCCACGGCGAAGTTACGGTCGACCATTCTGGCGTTCCCCCGCGGCCTGGGCAGCCAGTGATGAGCCATTTGTGTCCGTGATCGTTGCTCTCGGCGGCCTATCGATTGACGAAGAGTTAACGGGCCCTCGACGGACGCCGTAAAGCGGGTGCGCGGTCGAGGAGACGCGGACATCAGGGTCGCTGGTCACAAGCCGGTGAAGATCGTGGCCCCGCGTGCGTTCCTGAAGAGCGTGCTCGGTCAACGGTGATTCAGTCGTCCGCACCCGGATCTCGCGCTCGGATGTAATCGCTACCCTTGTCGCCCACCTGTCGCCCAGACGAACCGGATTCACCGAATCGCAGCGATTCCCAACCGACCTCTCCCGCCTCGTTCCAAATCACCAACTCCGCGCAATGACCGTGCAAGTCGGCGCGGCGCTTGGTTTCCTGGTCATTCGCCGGGCAGGTTCGACTCCCGGCGCCTCCACTTTTGAGCGAAGTTGAGCAGTGTCGACGGCCTCCGAGCGGGGGACCGGTGGCGGCTGAGCGTGGCGAGGGCGGCGGGTGAGCGCGGGTTGGACGGACGGCGCGCGCTCGGACCCGAGGAATTCACCCGGGTCCGCCGGCGAAGAGCTCGACCGGTCCCGCGATCCCGAGATCGTCGGCGCGCCTGCCGGCGCGCTGCTCAGACGACGAGTGTCCCCTCTTAGATTCAATCGGGTGACCGCTCGGCTCCGGCGTGACCGATCTGCTGGGGCGCGCTCGTTGGGATCGTGAAGTAGAACGTGCTCCCCTCGCCTGCCGCGCTCTCGACCCAGATGCGGCCACCGTGGGCCTCGATGATACCCTTGACGATCGCGAGCCCCAGACCGGCGCCGCTGCGGTGCTCCGCCCGGCTCCGACGCGCCTGCCAGAATCGGTCGAACAGGTGCGGTTGCTCGTCGGCGGGAATGCCCTGCCCCGTGTCACGGACGTAGCACAGCACGGATTCACCCTGCGGGATGACGCCCACCGTGATGCGACCTCCAGCCGGTGTGAACTTCACGGCATTGCCGATCAGGTTCTCGAACACCTGCTGCAACCGGTGGTGATCGCCAAAGATGTCCAGAGGACGCCCGGCCACGTCCAGCCGGAGCTCGATGGACGACGCCGACGCGAGCGCCTTCTGCGCGTCGACGGCCTCCGCCGCGACATCGCGGGCCAGAAGCACCGCCCGTTCCAGGGCGAGCTGACCGGCTTCGACGCGCGTGACGTCGAGCAGGTCCTGGATGAGGCGGCCCATGCGCGTGGCGGCGCGTTCGATGCGCTCCGACGCCTTCCGCGCGCGGCTCTCGGGCACGCCGGCATGCTCCTTCAAGAGACTGGCCTGCATCACGATGCTTCCGAGCGGATTGCGCAGATCGTGAGCGACCAGCGCGAGCACCTCGTCGCGGTCGGCGATGGCTCGTTCGGCCGCGCGGTAGAGACGCGCGTTGTCGAGCGAAAGCGCGGCGCGGCGCGCGAGGTCCTCTGCGAGCTGCAGATCCCCCGACCCGTATTGCCGGGCGCTCGTCGCGGAAGCGAGACAGAAGCCGCCCAGCACTCGGTCCCGTCCCAGGAGGGGCACCCACAATAGAGAGCGGACCTCGCTCTCGCGCAGCAGCCGCAGGTGCTCCTCGTTGAGGGCCCACTCTTCGAGATCGTCGGTCGCGACGGTCTCGAACAGCAGCTTGGTTCCCCCTTTGAGCACCTGCAAGAGGATGGGCGCACGCTGGCCGCCGAGCGGAAGCCGCGCGAACTCCTCGGCGAGCGCCCGCTTCTTCTCGAGCGAACAAGCGACCTTCGCGCGCCGGATCTCGCCGTTGTCTTCGACCAGGTCGATCACGCAATAGTCGGCCAGGTGCTTGACGACCAGGTCGGCCAGCGCGGAGACCGTCTGCTCGACGACCAGGCTCTGGTGCAGCGACGGCCCCACCTCCGCCAGGAACCGCTGCTCCATCTCGACCCGCTTCCGCCTGGTGATGTCGAGCGAGGTGCCCGCCACCCGGAGCGGCCGGCCCTGGCCATCGCGCGCGAACACCTTCCCCCGCTGGACGATCCAGACCCACCTCCCGTCCTTCGTCGCGATGCGAAGCTCCGCCGTGTATTCAGCCCGACGCCCCTCGAAGTGGTCCCTGAGCGCCTGCTCCATGCGCGGGAGATCGTCGGGATGGACGCTGCCCAGCAGAGACTCGATGCGCTGAGGCAGCTCACCCGGCGTGTAACCCCGCAACTCGGCCCAGCGCGCGTTGTGGATGAACTCGCCGGTCTGCACGTTCCAATCCCACGCGACCAGATCGGCGCCCTTGAGGGCCAGATCGAGGCGCTCGCGTGAGCGATGCAACTGGAGATGCGTCGCGACCCGCGCCACCAGCTCGCGCGAAGAGAACGGCTTCACGAGATAGTCGTCGGCGCCCGCCTCCAGTCCCTCCACGCTCGCTTCATCGCCCGCGCGCGCCGACAGCATCAGGACCGGCGTCGCCGCCAGCGAAGCGTCGGCACGCAGCTCGCGCAGAAGGCCGAACCCGTCGAGCCCGGGCATCATGACGTCGGTCAGCACCAGATCCGGCCGTTCGCGGCGCGCCGCTGCCAGCGCGGCGCTGCCGTCCGCCACGGCTTCCACACGCCAGTGCTCCGACAGGAGGCGGGAGACGTACTCCCGCATATCGGCGTTGTCGTCGGCCACGATGATGCGTGCATTCGTGATCTCGGCCGGCACCGCCACGCCGGTCGCCGTCGTCTCGTCGCCGGCTGTGTCGGAGGCCGTGCCGGGAAGCCAGCGAAGCGCTTCGGCGACGAAGGGTGCGGCGCCGAGCGCCGTCGACGCCTGCGTGGACTTGCTCTCGACGCGTGCCTGATCGAGGTGCGCCTTTCCCAGCGGAATGCGAACGGTGAAGGTCGTGCCTTCGCCGGCCACGCTTCGCGCCTCGACGGTGCCGCCGTGCATCTTCACGATCTCGGACACGAGCGCGAGGCCGATCCCCGATCCCTCGTGCGTCCGCGCCTTCGACCCTGGCACGCGACGGAACCGCTCGAACACGTGCGGGAGCTCGGCCGCGGGGATGCCCGTGCCGGTGTCGCTGACCTGCAACTCGGCGTGCCCGGCAGGTGCCCTCAATCGGACGGCGATCTGCCCGTCGAACGTGAACTTGAGGGCGTTCGAGAGCAGATTGAGCACGACCTTCTCCCACATGCCGCGGTCGACGTAGGTCGGCTCGTCGAGAGAAGGGCAATCCACGACGAACTTCAGCCCCGCGCGTTCGACAGCCAGGCTGAAGGCGCTCGCGACCTCGCGCGTGAATTTACCGAGATCCATGCGCTGGAACGATGCCTCGGCGCGGCCCGCTTCCATGCGCGCAAAGTCGAGCAGGGAGTTGACGAGCTTCAGGAGCCGGAGCTCGTTGCGTCGTACGACCTCCAGCGCATCGCCTTTGAGCGCGTGCTCGGACGACGCGAGCGCGTCCTCCGTCGGCCCTATGATCAGGGTGAGCGGCGTCCGCAGCTCGTGACTGACGTTGGAGAAGAACGCGGTCTTTGCCCGATCGAGCGCTTCCAGCTTCTCGGCGCGCCTGCGCTCGGCTTCGAAGGCGCGCGCGTTGCGAATCGTCGTCACCACTTGCACCGCGGCCAGCTCGAAGAACGTCTGGTAACCCTCGTCGAGCGCACGGTGGGGGCTGACGCCGCAGACGATCCAGCCGTACGCGTGAGCCTGATCGGGCGAAGCCAGGGGGAGCACGATCGCCGAGCGGGGTCGCTCCGAACGTGGGCTGAGCGGCAGAGACGCGCCGAGCGGGGACAGGTCTTCGACGATGCGGGCGCGGCCGTCCTCGGCGGTGTCGCGCAGCGGCCAGAGACCCGCCGAACCGTCTGCGTCCTCGGCAGACGGATCGACGCCCCCTGGGAAGCCGGCGCTCGCGACGAGCTGAGCGTGCTGACCGTCTTCGTCGAGAAGGTAGAAAAGGGCGAACGGGACGTCCCACGGGTTCAGCGCGAGCGTCGCTGCCGCGGTCGTGCAGGCCGCCTGTGCCGTCTTGGCCGCACCCGCGTGCATTCCCAGCTCACGCAGCGTGCGCAGCTGGCGCTCGCCGTACACCTGCTCCGTCGTCTCGGCCACCGTGGCCAGGACGCCGCCGACGCCGGTGGTCGCCACCGAGGGATCGGGCACGGGGCTGTAGGCCACTCGAAAGTGCGTCTCCTCGAAGAAACCCTTTCGATTCATGAAGACCTGCAGGTCGTCTCTAGTCGATGCGGGACCACCGCGAAACGGCTGGTCCACCATCGGGCCGATGACGTGCCAGATCTCCGCCCAGCACTCGCTGCCGGGCTGCCCCATCGCCTTCGGGTGCTTGTCGCCGAGCACCGGCCGATACGCGTCGTTGTAGAGCTGGACGTACTGCGGCCCCCACCACAGCAGCAGATCCGATTCGTTGTGCAGGAGAAGCGCCACGGTCGAGGACAAGGCCGGTGACCAGCCTTCGACGGGACCGAGGGCCGTCGAGGCCCAGTCGATTGACCGCATGAGCGCGCCGGCCTCGCCTCCACCCGCAAGGCACCCGGCCGACGTCTGCGCATGACTGCCGGCGCGTGCGCTGTTCGAATCGCGATGGCCGGGCGCCATACACTTACCCTGAGTACACATTTGCGACCCCGTCGCCGCGAAGGAAGCTCGTCAGAAGAAACGAATCAGCCTATGGCTGATCTGGACCGGCGATCGGCAGAGTGAAGGTGAACCTCGCGCCTCCAGCGGAGGACTCGGCCCAGATCTTTCCGCCGTGGGCCTCGATGATTCCGCTCGCGATGTAGAGACCCAGCCCTGATCCGGGCTTGCTCGCCGCCGCGGCTTTCCAGTAGCGATCGAAGACGTGCGGAAGGTCGTCCGCGGGTATGCCGGGGCCCGTGTCAGCGACCGCGATCGAAAGGTCGCCGTCGCGGCGTGCCGCCTGGACGGTGATCTTGCCGCCTTCCGGGGTGAACTTGATGGCGTTGCCCAGCAGGTTCGACAGCACCCGGAGGATCCGTTCGGGGTCGGCTTGCAGCGCCGGCATGTCGATCGATTCGACGGCGATGGTGATCCGCTTGGCCTCCGCCAGGGGGGAAGCAGCCAGCAGCGCCTCCTCGATCAGATACCGGCTCTCCACGGATTGAAGGCGCAGCGCGAACCGGTGCGCTTCGATGCTGGCCAGATCGAGCAGGTCGTCGGTCAAGGCTTTCATGTGAGTTGCCGATCGCCGGATGCGCTCGGCGCTGTCGCGCAGGATGCGGGCGCGGCCTTCGTCCCCGGCAGACGGCGCGTGCAGCAGCACGTCAGCCTGGAGCTGGATACTCGAGAGCGGGTTTCTGAGATCGTGGGACACCACGGCGAGCAGGTCGTCCCGCGCCCGCACCGCCCGCTGCTCGCTCAAGAATCGCCGCTGGAGATCGATTTCGACGGCGCGGCGTTGCAGCTCATCGGCCGCTTCGAGGTTGCTCGCCGTCCAGGGATGCGAGCGGAGCCTCACCTCCTCTCGCCACAGCGCGAACGAATGACGAGGACGGAGACGATCGCCGGAGGGCGCCGCGACGGGCTTGTTGGGATCGCCGCCCCAGCTCACGGTCTGGATGAACTCCGGGCGGAACCACAGGAGTCGCCTCGGGGAAGCGCCCGGCAGGGCGAACGTGAGCAACCCGCTGGCGACATCGCTGCTCACCCGCGCGGGAGGAAACGCGCCGCCCAGCGACGCGGTGGCGAACGGCCGGAATCCCTCGTTCTGATCGACCCACGCCGCGATGTCCTGGATGAGCGGAGGCAGCGGCGTGTGGCCGCGCGTCACGACCTCCCCGCCGCTCACCACGGCCACGCCCCCGGCGCTCACGATCCCCATCAGCTCCTTCGGGCGCGCCAGCAGGGCCTCCAGCACATTGACCTCGGGGGGGCTCTCGCGCATCGCGCGGGCCAGATCCTCCTCGGTCGCGCGACGCGCGGCGCGCTGGGCGAGCTGATCGCTATCCTCGAGAGCTGCGATCTGGAGCGACGTCAGGCGCCCGAGAAACTCGCACGCCATGCGCGTCTCCTGCGAAACGCGGCGCGGGCCGGTGTGGTTCAAGCAACTGATGAGCCCCCACAGGCGGTCGCGGACGACGAGCGAAACGCTCATGGAGGCCCGGACCCCCATGTTGGCCATGTACTCGAGGTGAATCGGCGAGACGCTGCGCAGAACCGAGAAGCTGAGGTCCAGGGGTCCTCCCGTGTCGGCACGGAGGGTGGGAACGACGCGCGCGGGCTTGGCCCTTCCGTCGAAGATGAGCCGCACCCAGTTCTTGCGGTAAAGCTCGCGCGCCTGGGCCGGGATGTCGGAGGCCGGATAGTGAAGCCCGAGATACGGCTCCAGCTCCGGCGCTTTCGCCTCGGCGTCGACGGAGCCGTGCCCGTCCTCGTGGAATCGGTAGAACATGACCCGCTCGAATTCGGTGACCCGTCGCATCTGCTGGACGACGACCTCTCCCAGCTCGGCCAACGTGAGCACGCGCTCCAGCCGGATGAGCGCCGGCCGGAACGGATGAAGCGTGGCAGGGGCCGGCCCCGGATTCGGCTCGAGCTCGAGAATCGCCGCCCCTTGATGACGGTGGACGATTCCGTCGAACTGCTTTCCGTGCGCGCCGATCTGCAGCGGGTTCAGGTCGTGCCAGCTCTCTTCGCGCAACGCCTCTTTCACCGCGGCGACCGACGCTGGGTCCAGCAAGGTGGCGAGTGGCTGCCCCAGAACTTCTTCGACACCGCGGGCGAGATGGTCGCCGACGTTCTCGCTCACCTGCGTGACGACCAGCGATGGCTCAGCCAACACGAACAGCACGCCGAAGGGTTGGATTTGCCCCGGAATGTGGATCGGTTCGCGGTCACAGTCGGTCAGGTCGACCATGGCGTCGCTCCCTCGCTGGCGCGGCGTGAATCGTCCAGCCGCTCCGCCCATTCCGCGAACGACAGGAAGGTCGCGCGCGCGGAGGCGACGATCTCGTCTATCCGCGCGCCCGCGCGCTCCAGGCTTTCGAGCCAGGCGAGGAAGACGCTCCACCGCGCCTTTGTCCTGTCCCCGTCACCGACGAAGAACGAGGCGCCGCTTCCTCGGGCGATTCCGAACCGCTCGTACAGAGCAGGGGCGATCAATTGCCCGCCGAGACAAGCGCCCTCGAGCACGTACAAGCACCCGGCGATCGCCTCGGTCCCTGATAGCCGCGGGAGATCAGCGCAGCGAGGCAGCGCGGCGACGTCGCGCCGAGACAACCCAAGCGAAAGGAGATCGCTCTCGACCAGCGCCGCGCGCTCCCGCAGCGGCAAGCCGAGCGCGGGGCCCGCCGACGACGCGCGCGCGATCCCGGCCTCGACGGGCGCGTAGAAACCGAAGAAGCACTCCAGGATCCGGCGATAGCGGTCCAGAGAAAGATCGGGGTCCACGAGGCGCAGCTCTGTCTCGAGGCGCCGGTGCAGGTCGGCGGTCGCGCGCTTCAACTGCTGGCGGAACGAGAAGGCGCCTTCCGGCCGCCCCTCGAACGATCGCGGGTTGGTCATTTGCCGGCGGCGGTAACATACGACCTCGCCGGTGACGACGGGCGTCTGGCGCCTCCGAGGCAAGCGAAATTGACGCGTTCGTCTGACGGAACCACTTCCACGAAGTGGTCCGGCAAACGTGGCTCGTAGACAACCCCGGCCACCCGGCCGGAAACGCCGGCGTCTCGGTTTCGAGTGGGAGGAAACCTGGTTTTTTTTTTTTTTTGGAG